>ERZ1034669.166-NODE-166-length-30819-cov-6.475718_pt1 | contig 30819 bp, 44 predicted proteins | sample MGYA00520705_ERZ1034669 | MGnify/ENA primary metagenome ERZ1034669 (study PRJEB33766, sample SAMN09781766) | gut metagenome | biome: gut microbiome | host: Homo sapiens | place: Madagascar | study: EMG produced TPA metagenomics assembly of the PRJNA485056 data set... | reverse complement strand
ATATATAGACCTTTGTAATGACTACGAGAAGATAATTAATATTACAGGCTTTGTATTCTTTACTGGGATACATAGAGACACGCTGAACGGTTGGGTCAATGGCGTACAACTCGGTTCATCTGGCTCCGACATTTGCAAAAAGATTGACCAAATGCGGGAAGAAAGTCTTGTCGGTTTACAGGTATCCGGCAAGGGAAACCCGATGAATTACATGCCATCGCTGAATAAGTATTGCGGCTTTAATATGCCGGGCGTAAGAGCACAGGCGGCAGAGCAGACGCAGAGCATTGAGCAGATCCGGGAACGCTATGCCGTGGATCAGAAGCAGACGGAAACGGCGCTGCTGCAACCTCCAGAAGCGGATTTTTCTTGATTTATTTTAATATCTGGGCGCCAAATTGTGGCGAAGATACACACAACGGACAGCGTAAAATGCTTGTAAGCCTTGTAAATAGCGGGCTGGCGGAGCTGTCGTAATTGTATCAAACTATCGGGAAAATGCACATTTATCCGATAGATAGTGATTTAGGCAAGAAAGCACTGTAACAGTGCCGCAGCAGTACGACCCAGGGAGCGTGACCAGATCAGCCCAGACGGATGCCGGGGCGGGGTCTATGGGGAACATGCCCCCGGTACTAACTGAGTAGGTCAAGCTAATTTCAAATAAAAAGACCTTCTCCATCATCGAGGTATTGAATTATGAGATACAGAAAACTTATTAGATTTCCAATCGTGGCAATTATCCTTTTATCGCATGGCATAAATCCTTTTGAAAAATTAGCTGATACGATTTCCAAAATAAGACAGCGATTAAGCAATCGAGAGAAAGAATATATCGCCAATACCTGTTTGAGTGATAGCGTGGCAGATGTTATGAGGAATCTGATTTATGAGAATTGAACGATATAAAAACACATTCGGTTTTGTAACTAAGAAACGGATTTATGTGTTGCAACTTAGCTTAAAAGAACCATGGTTGATTCCAAAACATGATAGGCATTATGGGGAATCGAATTGTAATCTTTATGGCTGGTTGTTTGTTTACTTCGGTTGGTTTAATTAAAATCTATTTTCTACATCAGATAAAAATTCAAAAGTCACATTCGATAACGATTTTCAAAATTTTTCAAAAACAAAAAAAGCGTTTCAGAAGGGAGAACAGCATTGACCGGAAATGAGTATCAGAAATTAGCTATGCGTACAAATGACCATAAGGCAACAGATAGATTGCTTGGAAATATGCTGACATGCGATATGAAATATCTGTTACAGGAAAATTTAATTGCAGAAGATGAAAGACATCTTGACATTGGTGGTATTTTCAATTCTTGCCTTGGATTATCCGGTGAGGTTGGAGAGTTCAACGACATGATTAAAAAGTGGATTTTCCACGAGAAGCCGTTTGATGTTGAACATGCAAAGAAAGAAGCAGGAGACATTTGCTGGTACCTGGCAATGCTTTGTGAATCCTTTGGATGGGGCCTTGATGAGATTATGCAGATGAACGTAGACAAGCTTAAGGCGCGTTATCCGGAAGGGTTTGACGTTGAAAGAGCGAACCACAGAGCGGAGGATGATGTGTAATGGCAAGTTGCAAACAGTGTTGCGGGACCTGCGAATATGGTTCATACGACAAAATGAATGGTTATGTTTGCGTGAACGATCAGAGCGAATATGTGGCTGACTTCGTAGAATACGACCATTCATGCATTGACTGGGAACAGAAGCGGAGGAAACATAAATAAATGCTGATTTTCAGAATAATCACAACGATAATCAATGCTTTGCTTTTGCTTATTTTTTTCCAAGCAAAGGTAGACCCGAAGGACCAGAATACGAGACTTGGGATTGGACTAATCATTGCAGACTTGGTAGCAAATACACTTTTGATTTGGAGTTGATCGCATGGTAATTTATGATCCGATATTTGGGATTCGCTTTTATCTGCCAATTACGAGTGCAGTTGAAAGAATATATGAAAGAAAGACGGAGCCGGGATATTCCGGAGATTTACTCGACCTGGATAGCGACGCCGAGCACCAGAGTGAGAAATCGGAGCATCCGGTATAGATTAAGTCCGCGGGCAAAGGATTCTCAGCTGAATAATTGTAATCGGCGTTGAAGCTTTGAATTGTGTTCGCGGACGAATACAACATTGGGCTATCGCCAAGCGGTAAGGCAAGGGATTTTGATTCCCTCATTCGCCGGTTCGAATCCGGCTAGCCTAATTGAGGAATGGGTTTAACGATCCATTCCGTACATGGTTTTTCTCTTGACGGTGTATATGCACCTCCTTTCAGCCACTAGGACGATTCTGTTAAGAGCGGTGCGAGACCGCTCGGTGGTGATCGCCGCAAACAGCGGTAGGACGTAAGACGGCATATGTAAATCCAACATTGGCATGTGTTGCAGTCTATGAGACTTCGGGCATCTATCCCCCGGTGCCAGAGGTCGGACGTGGAAATCATCCTATATGCTTTACGGAGCAGTAGCCGTTACAGGCGGCAAATCCCCCCAAAAAAAGAAGTTGGGCGGTGGCAGAATGGGTATTGCTGATACATAAGGCTTGATAGTGGTCGGGCGCTTACAGGCGCGGAGGACGCTTGTCGGAATGCAAGCCATGCGAGGTTCAAATCCTTGCCCGTCTAAGCGATTGAAATTACGCTGCCTGCTTGCAGACGGTCTAGGATTTGGCTGTGGTCTATGGTGTTTTATACATCTCATGGTGGCTGTAAAATAAATGTACAACAAAACGCCCATCTTAGTTGATGGGCTTGGGCGTCAGATGATTTTATCAGAAAGGGAATCGATGGATTTCGCGACTTTGTTTATAGCACCTATAGGGTCTTCCGGTGAAGAATCTAAATACATTGTTCGGTTAGTATAGTCTAAATCAATGGAATATGTTTCTGTGAAACTTTTATTGCAAGAAACATAATTTACGCAAACATCAAATTTTTTTATTTTTGCCGAATCAAAGTCATATATGGTCTTTATGTGCTGCCCAGGTGCAAGCATTGTGTTTTTTAAGTTATCAATGTCAGAACTTTGTAAATCTGGATTATCTGTATAATTCCATGTTAATTTGGGAGTAGTGCTTATTGATTCAATAATAGCTGGTGAGTTTCCAAAATTTTTAAGTACAATGTAATCTTTTGAATACAATGTGTCATGATAAAGGTAAAATATTACATTACCTCTATTTTGTTCGAAATACTGATTTTTTTGCTCATCTAATTGTTTTCGCATTTCTTTTAAGTTTTGATATGTGAAATAGATAGCAATTATTGAACCAATGAAAGTTGCGAATGATAAAATCAAACCGATAAATTGAAAAAGTGTTGAATGCCATTCTGCTGGTGTCATATGAATTTCTCCTTTGTTTTTAATTTATTTTATCATATTTTGGAAAGAGGTGTTGAGAAATGTGTGATTTTTGCGATGGAAAAGCGAAAAGGATAGAAAATGGTTATACATATGGGATGCGAGAATAAAAAAATCCTCTGGTGAAAATTATAGTTTGCATTTTGACAACAGTGGCGATGAATATGGAGACGGACAGTTTGAAATAAATTATTGCCCTATGTGCGGCAGAAAGTTGGTGGAAGAATGAGCATGACAGAAGTAATTGAATCAATAGAACATGAAGCATTTGCGCAATGTATGAATCCACCAGAGGGATTGACAGATGCACGTTGTAGCAAATGCAACCGCCTTTTAGGAAAATTCAACGGACAGGCTGAAATCAAATGCCCGAAATGCGGGAAAATCAATAGAATTGGGGTGAAACGAGCGTGAAAAGTAAAATCAGCGTAATTTTTGCACTGATATTTACGATGCTTTCTGTATCCGGCTGTGCGAAGTGCATTGATACGCAGTATTCTACGGTGGAAGTAAAAATTGTAGATGAATATTACAGGGGAGCGTATATGATCCCAGTGTCTGATGGAAAGACAATGGAGCTGATTTCATATCCGGCAGTGTATGAAATTACAGTTGAATATGATAATGCTGATTATGTCATAGATGGAAGCGATACATACTTTAAATATGCAGATAAAGTCGGAGAATGTGCTGACGGTACGCTTGAAACAAAAAACTACGATGACGGCACAGTGAGATATAGAATAACAGAACTGAATTAAATATTTTCAGAGCACCAGTTGCAGAGTGCTATGTGGCACATATGTAGAGAGAGCCTATTTCCAAAATTTGAGGAAAGGAGGCTCTTTTTTGGCTTCAGAGGAAACAAAATTTACAGCGAAGAAAATTCAAGATTACATAGCGAAAAATAATATCAGCTACCAGCCGCTGTATGATCTGCTGGATGTGGCAAAAGTGGCGTTTGAAAAGGAAAATGACACGGAATGGGCGTTGAAAGTCACTTCGTACATCAAGGAATGCTGTCAGAGAGCCATTAACTGTGGCGTGGAATTGTTACAGATGGATGATCTGTACTGGAAAACCATGAAAGCGGAAGCCCCGTATTGGTTTGATTCGTATTTGATCTATCTGGAGCGCAAGCGTGAGCGGCGCGATATGTTTTATCTTCCAAAACGAAAGCAGTTGAATAAACATGGCTTGATTCAAGCTATGCAGGACTTGGAAGATGATAAATTGGATATTTTGAGTATTTCAATGCCGCCAGGTACGCAAAAAACCACACTTGAAAAGTTCTTTGCATCGTGGATCATCGGCAGACATCCCGACGATTACAGCCTGTTTTTCTCACACAGCGGCGATATTACCCGTATGTTTTATGACGGAGTAATTGATATTACCACGAATGATGAGGAATATTGTTGGAATGAGATTTTCCCGGATGTTCACTTGGTAAGTACGGATGCCAAGAGAGAACAGATCAATTTTAACAAATACAAACCGTTTGCCAATCTGCAATGTACGTCTGTAGGCTCCAAAAATGCCGGTAAAGTTCGATGTAACAGATATTTGTACTGTGATGATCTGATAGGTGGCATCGAGGAAGCATTGAATAAGAATCAGCTTGACAAGCTATGGAGAATATACGGAACCGATGCAAAGCAAAGAAAGTTGAATGAACAGGTAAAAGAAATACATATTGCTACAAGATGGTCCGTACATGATGTTATCGGCCGGCTAAAAAGGTTGTATGCAGGAAATGATCGGGCAAGATTTATAGCTGTTCCGGACATTGATCCCGAGACCGGTGAAAGCAATTTTGACTATGAATTTAATGGTATGTCAGTGAAATTCTTCAATGACCAAGCATTGACGATGGACGATATTTCCTATAAATGTCTGTACAAGAATGAGCCTATTGAGCGAGAAGGACTTCTGTACCACGAAGATGATCTGCGGCGGTATCAGTCATTGCCGCTTGGCGAACCGGATGCGATTCTTGGTATTTGCGATACGAAAGATAAGGGAAGCGATTTCTATTTCCTGCCATGTTTCAAACAGTATGGAAATGACTTTTATCTGGTTGACTGTATTTGCAACGATAGTAGCGATTACGGTCTACAATATGAGAGATCGGCAGATATTATCCTTGAAAATAATATGCAGCAGTGCGAATTTGAGAGCAATAACGGCGGTACGAGAGTGGCGTATGAAGTAGCAAAGATAGTTGATGAACGTGGCGGCAGGTGCAATATCACTGACAAAACCACAAGTTCAAACAAGGAAACAAAGATTATTGTCAATGCTGACTGGGTAAAGAAACACGTTTTATTCAAGGATAAAGAAAAGTACAAGCCTAAAGATGAATACGGCGTAATGATGGGGTGGCTATTGAGTTATTCGGTAGTCGGTAAAAATCCACATGATGATGTTCCGGACGGTTTGGCGAGTTTCGCGCTTTATGTAACGAATGGTTTTGTGTGCAAAGCACAGGTTATCAATAGCCCAATGGGATAGAGGAGTGATCGTAAATGGTTTCAAAGGAAATTTTAACTCAATATAACGACTTGCTGGAAGAAGCAAAAGAAGTGCGTGAGAGAATTTCTCAGACGGAAAAGCAGATTGCCAAAATTGAGGAAGAGGGAAATGTCATAGACACTGTAAGCGGTGGAAGTGGCGGAATCCAGCACTTTAAGATCGAGGGATTTCCATATCCAGAGTATAGCAGGAAAAAGAGCCTGTTATACGCCAGAAAGTCTATATTAGCTAATCTTGAACTTGAATTGCTTGAAACTTTGAATCAAGTAGAAAAATTTATTGCAAGCGTGGAAGATAGCCGCATGAGACGGATCATTACTCTACGAGTTATTGACAATCTGTCGTGGAACAGTGTTGCAGATCGCATCGGCGGTGGAAATACAGAAGATAGTGTGAAGAAGTCATTCTACCGATTCATGGAAAAATAAAGTTGTCCTATATGTCCCGAAAAAAAATGATATAGTTACAATAAGCGAAAGAGCGAAGATGAGTAAAAGCCACCGTTGGAGAGATCTGATGGTGGTTTTTTAGTACGGAGAAAAGCGTATGGAACCAAAACATATTTATTGGAATTGTAGCGGCTGTGGCGAGGAAATTGATATTCCGGCAAACATGGGAGATCAGATTTTTAAATGCCCGAAATGTAAAAAGTTTTTTAAATACAGCTTTCGGTCGGTTGAGATTGAGAGGATCGAGCCGCCGGAGCGCAGAACGGCATCCGGATGCAGAATATATTGACAGTAAGGGAAGTGAATCAGCGTGAGCGAAAAAGAACGTAACATTGAATATCGTGGAAGAATCAAAATCTATACGGATGTGAAAGAAATCACAGAGGACAATGTTATCCAGGTTCTTTCTACTGCCATGGCAAAACATGAGCTGAATCGCACGCAGATCCGCAACCTTATCAATTTTGAAAAAGGCGATCAACCACTTATGCGCGAGAAGAATGTCCGTAAGGATATTGATATTAAGTCGATTTCCAACCTTGCGCATCAAATTACAGAATTTTGGCTTGGCTATTTCTGGGGAAATCACATGGCATTTGTGCAGAAGTCGGACAAGCACCCAAAAGGTAGCAACCCGACAGACAGTGATTCTGCAATCACTCTTTTGAATGAAATGTACGATGCCGAGGACATGGAAAGCAAGGATCAGTTACTTGCGTATTATCTGGAAGTGTGCGGCGTATGTTGCCAGCTTATTGATATTAAGCGTAAACCGGATGATGAAGATGCGGTATTTGACCTTGTAACACTGAATCCTCTGTATTCGTTTGTTGTCTATTCTTCTGATGCATATGAGCGTCCTGTAATGGGCGTGTCGTATTCAGAAGATGAGAACGGATCAAAGATTTTCACTTGCATTACGGATGATGCTGTTTACGAGATTCGCGACATGGTTGAATTTGTTCGCGGAACAAAAACCCGCGAGGGAAAGAAAATAACAGAGGGTAAGGATGGAATACAGGCAAATCCGTTTGGAAGAGTAAATATCGTTGAGTTTGAACGTTCTACAGATCGCACCGGCGTATTTGAACGCCAGCTTAACGAACTGAATGCCTTAAATATTCTTGAATCTGATCTGTGCAATGATGTGTCACAGACCACACAGGCGAACTGGTGGGGCAATGACATTGAATTAGATACGGATGATGATGGAAAGGTAAAAGGACCGCAAGCGGGACAGTGGATTTTAACCAAAACCAACGGAAGCGGAAAACAACCGAATATTAAAGGACTGGTGCTTAATTACGACTACGCCGGTGTTCTTGCCAATATTCAAGCCAAGCATGACGGCATTTTGGAAAGGACGTTCACACCAAGACAGACAGAGCAGAGCGGCGGCTCTACAACCGGAGCAACAAGCCTGTCAAGCGGATGGACTGCAACCGAAGCGGTGGCTTGCAAACAGGCAGCAATCATCAAGAAAGGTTTCAAAGAAAGAAATCGCCTTGCCTTGATTGCTATTAAGAAATCTCAAGATACAGACCCGGAAAGTCCGCTTTTGAAATTGAAGAATAGTGATATTGAGATTCGACCAATCCGGCAAAAAACGTTCGATATGGCCACAAAGGTTAATTCGCTGGCTACTATGATTCAAAATCAAGTGCACCCAAGAATTGCAATGGAGACTGTTGACCTATTCAGTAATCTTGCCGAAGCTGTCGAAGATTCCGTACCACAGATTCTTGAATATCAGAAGAAAATGAGAGAAAGCGGAACTTCCAAGGGGAATACACAGCAATCACCGGACGATGAATTGAAAGCAAGCATCAATCCGGATTCAAAACGGATTATGCAGGATTCGTCAGATCAGACCGGCAATAGTCCATTGAAAGATTTATAACAGTTAATCAGCACTCACAGAAATGTGGGTGCTTTTTATATGCGCTAGGGAAAGTGCGGTACAAATTTCGCAACAATAAAAACGTTAGGGAAAACGGAAAAATCGCAAAGTAAACGCTCGTAGGGAAACGAGGATAATCAATCGCAGAAAGTCGAGGTAACAAAGATGGAAAAGAAAGAGCTTTTAAAAATGAATTTGCAGCATTTTGCAGAACCGACACCGGAACCGCCAAAAGACGAACCGAAGCCACCAGCACCGGAGCCGCCAAAAGATCAGCCGGGTGAAAAGCCGGGAAGTGGAAGCGATGAGCCACAGCCAAGCCTTGAGGAACAGATGCAGCAGTTGCGCATTGAAAACGCAAAGCTGAAAAAGGCACAGGAAGATGCCGCTACGGACGCTTCTAACTGGAAAAAGAAGTATAACGCGACCTTGAGCGATGCTGAAAAGCTGGCGCAGGAGAAAGCTGATAAGGAAGCGGAAAAAGATGCTGAACTTGCGAAACTTCGTAAAGAGAGCGCTGTTTCAAAGTATGAAAAGAATTTCTTGACACTTGGTTACTCACAGGAATTAGCCAAGAAAGCCGCCGAAGCGCAGTTTGATGGCGATACAGACACACTGTTTCTCGTTCAGTCACAGGCACAGGAAGCCATTGTGAAAGCAAAGGAAGCAGAGTGGTACAAAAACAGACCGGAGATCAATACCGGCGCAGGAGATGGATCAAAAGATGATCCGTTCTTGCAGGGATTCAATTCATAAAAATTTTAAGAAAGAAATGAGGTAGAAAAATGGCAGTAGTAAATTATGCAAGCAAGTATGCTTCACAGGTGGACGAGCGTTTTTCACTCGGTTCACTGACCGGAGCATTAACCAACAACGCTTATGATTTTATCGGCGTTGAGACAGTAAACGTATATTCCATCCCAACCGTTGGAATGAACGATTACAAGACAAGCGGTTCAAATCGTTATGGCGACCCGGACGAGTTAGGCAATTCCGTACAGGAAATGAAACTGACGCAGGACAGATCATTTACATTCACCATTGACCGCAAGTCTTATGACGATGCGCAGATGACGATGGAAGCCGGAAAGGCTCTTGCGAGACAGATTGCAGAGGTCGTTATTCCGGAAGTAGACATTTACCGTATCCATAAGATTGCCGCATCCGCAAAGGCGGCAAACATTATTACAAGCGCAACCACAAAGGCTAACGCATATGAGAACTTCTTATCTGTACAGGAAAAGTTAGATGACGCAAAGGTTCCGGCTGGCGGTCGCATCTGCATCTGCCGTTCTTCTTTCTACAAGAACATCAAGCTTGATGATGCATTCACTAAGAAGGGCGACATGGCAACGCAGATCGCTATCAACGGTGTCGTTGGCGAGATTGACGGTGTTCCGGTAATTAAGGCTCCGGCATCTTACTTCCCGGCAAATGTTGACTTCATTATCACAAACCCGATCGTTTGCGTTGCACCAATCAAACTGACCGAGTACAAGATTCATACAGATGCACCTGGTATCTCGGGTTGGTTGGTAGAAGGACGTATTAGATACGATGCTTTCTGCTTAGATGAGAAGCTGGACGCTATCGGAGTTCATGTGACAGATGCATTGACATCTATTACAATTTCAACTCCGCCAACCAAGACGGCTTACAAGTCTGGCGATAAGTTTGATCCGACCGGAATGGTTGTAACCGCTACATACGGTTCTGCAACAACGCAGGATGTAACAAAGTATGTTACCTATTCTCCGGATACGATCACTAAGGCTGGTGACGTAACTGTTTCTTATACCGAGAATGGAGTAACCAAGACAGCTACACAGGCGGTAACGCTTGATACCTAAAAGGAGTGATCGCAGATGGTTTGCTATGAAAGAGATGGCGTAATCATGGTGGTACATGAGAACATGGCGCGTGCCATGGAATCATGCGGATACAGAAAAGTGGTGGAGCAATCCACCGCTCCTGTAGCGGAACAGCCGACCGTGGAACCGCCAAAGGAAGAAAATAAACAGTATTCCAGATCGGAGATTACCCGAATGAGCACAGCCGACCTTAAAGAAGTTGCATCTTCTTTAGGCTGGGAAGTGACAGAGGAATCTACCGGAAAGGCTTTGAAAGAAGAAATCATTGCAAAACTCGGATTGTAAGATAGGAGATGATTAAGGATGGATGAACTTCGGGATGAATTATATAAGGATTTGCTGATTGAACTTGCGGACGAAATCCACGATAGTTCGGATGAAAAGCGTCTGTCCTTAAAAATCAAAAATGCGATCCGCGATGTAAAACAACATAGAAATTACCAGAAACATCATGACAGCCAATTCATTGATGAGGATATGCAGCAGTATTACTCGGTAATTCACAATCTGGTGATCTATGACTGGAACATGATAGGGGCAGAGGGAGAGACAAGCCACAACGAGAACGGGATCAGCCGCGCTTATGTGGCGCGCGAAAAGTATTTCGATGCAGTCATACCTTTTGCGACTGTATGTTAGGAGGAAACGATGCAGTATTTAGAGTTTGAAGTAAAAAATATGGCGTTAAGCCGCCTTGGAACGGATAAAGTACAGCCGACCAGCGGTTCGGTTAATTACTTTGGCGTTCATTTCACATTTGATGAAGCGTTTACAGCGATTCCGGGGACGAAATCAGTAGAATTTTATAAAGGTAAGAGGTCAATTCGAAAAGCCCTTGTTGATAATGGTTGTGTGATTCCTAGGGAAATGCTTGCCGATAAGACGCCGATTGAAATTCGTGTTATCTGCGGCGAGACGATCGGAACCGCATGGCAGAATATCACGGTTACAGAATCGGGCGCAATCATGCCGGATGAACCGGACGAAGAGTTACCGGAAACAATGTCTTATGTTAAGACACCGACCGGAGATGGCACGGTTGCAATGCTCCGCAAGGGAGAAAGCGGTCTTGAATTTTCGCAGAATGGTGAAGATTGGGAGGGCGGCGTGAACGGAATCCCGGAAGTGCCGAAAACTCCGAAAGATGCGGCGTATCTCCGTAAAAATGGTGATTGGGTTCAGTATGAAGAACCGAAGACGTCTGAACTGCTTGCCGGAACAGCTTCGGCAATCGCGGAACTGGACAGCGGAGCGGAACTTACAGATGTTATCGCAAAGGTAAATGAGATCGTTGGCGCTTTGAAAGCCAGAGGTGTGACAGCCTAGAAAGGCGGTGATCCTTACATCTCCCGACCGCAGGGTTAAGCGGTATAGCCTATCTACCGTGTTGTAGAAAAGGTAACTTGTTTGCGATGCAGGCAATGAAAGAAGATTGAGCGTGACCATTTTGCCAATGCCGGCAATATGGTTGCAGGCGGCGCACGTTAAGCGGTGGTGGGCGGTGCGCCATATTTCTATTTTGGAAAGGAAAGACATTATGGAATTAAAAGATACAGTAGAAATGATGAATAGCGCTGATTACAAAGAGCGGTTCAAAGCAGAGTATCAGCAGGTCGTCATTCGCTATCAGAAGTTGAAAGGTATGCTTGAAAAGTGGGATGCAGGTAAGTTGAATTTTGAGCCGACTTGCCCACGAAGCACTTACAATATGCAGATTAAGGCAATGACTGATTACATTGCGGTTCTCGAAGCAAGAGCAGTAATGGAGGGCGTTGACTTAGAGTAAAGGCGGTGCGATATGCGCTCTTTGAAGAAGAATAAGCAAAAGTTGTATTGCGCAACCTACAGCGATGATATCCCGGTCTATGAAACAGACGAGGATGGAAAAATTAAATATACCGAGGTTGACGGAGAACTGATTCCGATACCGATAGGTACTGTGGCAGGCTATAACGAGCCTGTCATTTTTTATGCCAACATTGCAATGTCTGGCGGTGAAGCAGAAGCCAAAGAATATGGCTTTGATATCGGCGCATATCAAGCAGTTTTGGTATTATCGGACAAATCCTTGCCTATCACGGAAACAAGCCGGATTTGGCATACCAGTGAGCCACAGTACCATGCTGATGGTTCAGTTGATGGTGACAGTGCCGATTATTCGGTATTAGCCGTGAAACCGTCACTGAACAGCATGAAATATCTGTTGAAAAAACTGCCGAAAGGAAATGGTTGATATGACATTATCGAAATTGTCAGAAAAATGCAAGGCTTGCCCGAAAGTTGATTCGTGCGACCATAAGAGAATGGAAATGTGTGCTTTGGCAGAGTTGCCACAAAGGGCAATGGCAGAAGTTACAGCTACGGCATCAGTAAGTGCTATGGCTCCGGTTCTGCGAGAACGGATTGACAGTCCATTAAGTCCATTTGCATATAAAGATGAACTTGAAAAGGCATTAAATGATGCTCATTTCGAAAACAAATTTATGATGTATGGAGCGTGAAATATGGAAAACAGAAAAATCAATATTCTTGGAACTGAATACCGAATTGAAACTCACAAAGTATCAGAGGACAGTTATTTGGAGAAAAACAAACTGGCTGGATATTGCGGAGAAGAAAGCAAGTTGATTGTGATTGCGGATACATCAGAGGAAAAGTATTTTTCGGGCATGGATGAAAAAGAGCAAGAGGTATATCAAAAGAGTACCTTAAGACACGAAATCATGCACGCATTCTTGAATGAGAGCGGATTATCTTATTCCGCAAATCGCTATGATGGAGCGTGGGCGAAGAATGAGGAAATGGTTGATTGGTTCGCTATTCAGTCTCCGAAGATTTTCGAGGTGTATGCTGAGTTGGGGATTATTGATACCCCTATTCCAAGTATTCCACCATTACAAACAGGCGCACTTACTCCACGTTCTATGATTTGGGGCGATAATGGCTCCGAATATCTCGGAGAAAATGCAAAAGGCGCTACCGAAGCGTTGAAGAACATTTCAGATGGGATAAGAAAAGCCGCTGAATCGGCAAAACGGGCGGGGTTACTGCATGAGTAAGACCATTTCATTCGGTCTATCCGTATCGGAAATCGACCGGGCAATCAAAGAGTTGCGAGAGTATCAAAATAGCCTTGATGCCAAGTGTCAACAGCTTTGTGAGCGCCTTTGCAACGAGGGTATTCAGATTGCACAGTCACATATCGGTAGTAGCGGATTCGGCAAGTACATTCGTTTATCCTCTGAAATCACACCGGAGAAAGCCGGATGCAAGGCAATCTTTTATATGGAAGATTCACAGAAAATTGTGAGCAAATGGCAGAATCAAGATGGTGTGCAAAGTAAAGAAATCTCACCGACGCTCATGCTTGAATTTGGAGCCGGACTTCCAGCACAGAATCCGGCGAACATTCCGGGCGTAGGAACCGGAACATACGGCACCCACGGCAACGAGCCGGGATGGTGGTACATGGATTTACAGGGCGAATGGCACTATTCAAGCGGTACATCTCCGAAGATGCCTATGTACACTGCTGGTAAAGAATTGAGAGATAAGGTTGTGAGGATAGCAAGGGAGGTTTTTGAATCATGAAGCATAAGAAAAAGAAGCCAATAGAATCGAAATGCATTATTCGCATGGGAGAACTGGCAGACGATAAGCCATGGATGACGCAAAGAGTGTCTAACGGTGAAAAATATTCAGAGATGAAATTTTTCCCAAACGGGAACATGGTACTTGAAAGCGGAAAAATCAACATTGAGTGCGGTGATTAAATGGCAGGATTTGACTGGAATGAATTTTATATCCACTTTGAAACAAAAATGAAGAAAGCATATCCGAAATGCAAGGTCGGGCGGTATGTTACCCCGAAGAAAACGGATTTCCCATATGTTGATGTGGCATTGGTAGATAACTCTGGTGGAAACTATGACCTGTCCGGGAATGAGGGCAGTCAAAAGCCGTTAATTGCCATATCGGTCTATTCGACCGGCGGGATGGCAGACGGAACGTGCTGTGAGATCAGCAACAAAGCAAAAGAGATCATGCTTTCGTATGGTTTCCAGTGCCGCGGCGGTCCGATGCCAACCGCAAATGCCACGGACCCGAACATTTCACGTTGGGTGGGCAGATACCAAAGAATCTTCGGAAGCGGAGATACACTGATGAAATTAAATTGAATAAACCCCTCGATTTCGATAGGTTTAGATAAATGAAACTTAGAGCCGAAAGGCTCTTATTTTTATGCACCGACTACCGAGAGAGGTAGCCGCTGACCGCAGACAGATGGCGGTAGAAAGGATAGAAGTATGGAAGCAGGAATTTCTACGCTTGGAATTACCTTCGGCTATGGAGTAGAAGCAACAGCCGGGGATAAGCCAGCATCATTCACGCAGTTGCACAGGATCAACAAACTCGGCGGAATCAATATTGAGCCGGAGAAAATTGACGCATCAGCCCTGGAAGATTTCACATCTCGTTATGTACAGGGCAGAGGTGACACGGGCGGTTCTTTTCCGGTTACAGTCAATTTTACACCAGAAACAAAACAGGAGTGGGCTTCTGTTATCACCGCATTCAAGGCGCTTTCCGGCGGCAAACGTATGTGGTTTGAAACGATCATTCCGGGATTCACCGAATCTTTCTTTGCCGTAGCACAGCCGCCGACAGCTATTCCACAGCCGGACATTGACCAGAACGGTCTGCTTACGGTCGAAATGAATTTGACGATCGAGGAATATATCGGGATGGAAGAATCCGTAGCCTTTGCATAAAGGCATTTAGAAGTTAAATAACCAGAAATCGGGGCGGTCTAAGGACTGCCCCTTTCCCTATTAGATTAGGGAGAAAGGGAAAGGTAAAACAGGATGACAACATTAACGATCAATGGAACTGAATATAAGATCAAATACGGATATGAAGCAACAGCGCGATGCGGCGTTGTTGAAAAAGTAGACGAGTTACAGAAAGTTCTTGCGAAATCAGAAGATCTGAAAGTTGAGGACTTAAGCAAAATTCTGCATATTCTTCCGGAGCTTTTGCTTGCTGGCCTGCAGAAATTCCACAAGGATGAATTCGGCTACGATTATGAAACCGAAGATGGTAAGCTGGCTGCATTAAATAAGGCATATGGGCTTGTGGATGATTATTTTGACGCTGATGATTCGGACATTACTGTCCTGTTCAATCTTCTCACGAATGAAATGGTTAATAACGGTTTTTTAGCACAGTTGCTCCGGAAGGGAGCAGAAGTCGAAGCGGCGCAGAAATCCAAAACTGCAAAGAAAGCTTCAACGGGGACTGCAAAGAAAGCCACGGCTTAACATGGAAAACGTACCGGTCAACGATACTTCCGTATTGGCTGATAATTACTAAAGGGTATGGAATTACTCCGGGAGACATCAATGAGAGTTGCCCTGCTGATTTGAAGCCATATGCCGATGCTTACGAAATGGAGACGAAACAGCACGATAGAGAAATGTGGATGTGGTTTGGCTCTTATGGGTTATCTGCCGTAGCGGTGGCAGTTGAACATTGCCTTGCAGGAAGAAAAGCCCATTCTAAATACATTGAAAAGCCAATTACGGAGCAATATTCTCAAAATGCTTCGCAAATGACAGAAGAAGAGTTACAGCGGCAGCGAGAGTTATTTGTTGCAAAGCTGGAACTGATGAAAACGAATTTTGAAATATCGCATCAAGACAGTACGGTGTCATAGCCTACTGCCTTTTACCGGCTACCGAGTGGATGGTAGTCGCTAACCTAAAAAAGTTATAGGAAGTTGGTGAGTGAATGGGCGCAGAAATTGACGAGCTCGAATTGAAAATTAAGGCGGATGCCGGTAAAGCAAGTTCATCCATAGACAAGCTCGCGGAGAGCATGGAGAATTTGGCGAAGAGCTTATTCGTCGATACCCAGAAACTTTCCAGTATAGCCACCGGAATGAGGTCGATTTCTGATGCTGCCACTGGATTTAAGGGTGGCAAGTCATCGGAGATTACGTCTCTGAACATAGCATTGAAGAAATTCAATGACGTTGACACATCGTCTATTTGCGGGATTTCTTCGGCAATGAAGAACCTTTCTGCTGGCATGAGTTCGATGCAGGGTGTAAATGCGGACGGCGTTACCAATGTAGCGAATGCATTGTCTAAGTTGGGTGGAATCAAAGCAACAACCGGTACGGACAATCTTGTGAAAATCAAGGATGATCTTGCCAGGTTCGTTTCCGGCATGAACAGTGTTGGCACGCTCAATTTTGATGCTACCGGGCTGACGAATCTCATTTCCGGTTTGTCAAGAATGGGCGGCAAGGCATCCACGCAGGCTACAAAGAATCTGCCGACCATTTCTGCACAATTACAGAATTTTGTGCGGCAGATGAATCAGATCGGCTCGTTGAAGTTTGAAATGTCGGGACTTGGGGAACTGGTTACGGCAATTTCACGGCTTGGAAGTGTCGCATCCGGTAGAGCAGTAACCAACATTCCACTGCTGGCAAAAAACCTTAAAGAGTTGATGGAAACTCTGTCTAAGGCTCCGGCGGTAAGCCAGAATCTTATTCAGATGACCAATGCACTTGCGAACCTTGCAAAAACCGGTTCTTCGTCAGGAAGAGCGGCGAACACTCTGTCAAAGAGCCTTACGGGGTTCTCGGCATCCGCGGGTTCGGCAAAGAGCAGCAGTTTGAGCCTTGCATCGGCTTTCGGTAAACTGTACGCATCATACTGGTTAATTTTTCGGGCATTTAGCAAACTCAAAGACGCTATTGACATATCTTCTGCGTTGACAGAGGTTCAGAACGTTGTTGATACCACTTTTGGAAACATGGCTTACAAGGTGGACGAGTTTGCGGACAATTCCATACAGCAGTTTGGTATGTCCGAACTTGCAGTAAAACAGTATGCAAGCCGATTCCAGGCTATGGGAACAGCTATGGGGATAAACAAATCCCTTATATCCAATGCAAATGCGGCACTGAACAAGCAAACCGATGGCTATATCGGGCTGTCTGATTCGCTGTCGGACGTTTCGCTGAACATAACAAAACTTACTGCTGACATGGCTTCGTTCTATGATATGGAGCAGTCAGACGTTGCGAGAAACTTGCAGTCAATATTCACCGGTGAAACAGAGCCGCTGCGGAAATACGGTCTTGACCTGACACAAGCCACGCTCGAAGAATGGGCGATGAAGCAGGGGATTGACGCTGATATGCAGTCAATGTCCCAAGCCGAAAAGACCATGTTGCGTTATCAATACGTCATGGCGAACACTACGGCGGCGCAGGGAGACTTTGCTAAGACCGCGGATTCATGGGCTAACCAAGTACGAATTTTAAAACAGTCATTCGAACAGCTTTCCAGCATTGTGGGCGGTGCGCTGATAAATGCATTCAAACCGTTTTTAAGCGCACTGAATGTTGTCATGCAAAAGGTAATCGCATTTGCAGAGACGGTAACAAACGCTTTAGGGGCTATATTCGGGTGGAAATTCGAGGTTCGCAGTGGCGGCGTTACGGATGATTGGTCGGACGTTGCCGGTAGTGCTTCTGACATAGAAGATTCCACCGGTAAAGCGGCAAAGAACATTGACAAGATGAATAAGGGCATCCGTAAGTTTGATGAATTGAATCTGATAACGACTGATTCGTCAAGCGGGAAAGGTTCTGGCGGCAAGGGCGGCGCATCCGGCGGCGGGGCTGGTTCTGGTGGACTGGTTAAGACAGATACCATCTTTAAAGATTACACGAGCCAGATAAAAGACCTGTACCAGCTTGGAGAGTACATCGGTGATGCGCTCACCAAGGCGATGAATAGCATTAACTGGGACAAAATATACAAAGGCGCGGAAAACTTCGGGAAAGGGCTTGCAGATTTCCTTAACGGGCTGATTTCTCCAGAGCTTTTCGGAGCAGTTGGCCGGACGATTGCCGGGGCGTTAAATACTGCTATCTATGCGGCGTTATCGTTCGGGTATGAATTTGACTGGTCAGACCTTGGATTGTCTATTGCAACTGGGATCAATGAGTTTTTTAAGACATTTGATTTCACAGCGCTGGCAAGCACCATCAATGTATGGGCAAAAGGCATATTAGATACGATCATTACAGCACTTGAAAATACAGACTGGATTACGATAGGTAAGAAGATAGGTACATTCCTTGCACGCATAGATTTTACCGGGATTGGTAAAAAAGTCGGGAAGGCATTGTGGGAAGCAATAAAGGGTGGCATCGAGTTATTTGCGGCATCTTTCTCTAAGGCACCTATTGAAACGGTACTGGTAACTCTTGCGGCATTGCCAAAACTTCTAAATGCAATTATAAGTTCGAGGTTCGTTCAGGGAATCGCAAGCCTTGTGAGTGGGTATAAGAAATTTGCAACATCGGCAATTACAGTAGGTTCAGCACTTGCAGGAAATAAAGATGCTGTCAATACGTTAAAAGATCAATACCCAAAATTAAATAACGCTGTAAAGGTTACCGGACAAGCGTTTAAAAATTTTCGATTTGGAATTGAGAACGGTAACTTCTTTACAGGAATGAATGAGGGCATAAAGACTGTTCGGGCGAACCTCACCAATATGCAGAAAGGCATTATCGGCGTTGTATCAGTGATTGGAGAATTTGCGCTTGTGCAGGATGCATTCAAAGATTTGGCTACCGGATCCGGAAATTTAGTATCCTCGATAGCAGAGATCGCCGTAGGCGCAGGTGTAGCAGCTGCCGCTTTGTACACAGCATTCGGCCCAGCAGGGCTTGTAGTTGCAGCAATAACAGGTGTAGTTGCGGCATTCAGCGGCATAAAAAAAGCAATGGATGAAATTCTCGAGGAAAATGTCGGAGAAGGTATAAGAGATTCACTGACTAACCCGGGAGGAGTTGCGATAAGTGAAATTGCTTCTAACTTTTCCGAATCAATGAATGAAATAGGAAGCGGTTTCTCACTCATTTCAGAAAAATCACAGGAACTACAAAATACAGATGCTAACATAAGGGATACTTGGCTCGAAATAGATAAGATTAAGACTTCAATGGATGCTGGGGTTATTTCCGTAGAAGAGGGAACAGAAAAATTAACAGGGTTATTTGACACATTGGCTACTGCGGCCGAGCAGAAGTTTGGAGCAATGGAAACGACGTTGCTTACTGCGTTCGGAGAAAACGGTGCGCTACATGACACAATGGAGCAACTTGGAGTTGACACAAAAAATACAATGCAAAGCGTTTTTCAAGTAAATGCGGAAACATTAGAAAAAATAAATCAAGATACGCAAGAATTAAAAAATTTAGACCCCACAAACCCCAGATACGCAGAACTTGTTCAAGAAATACAATCTCTCGTAGGTGTTACTGATGAAATATCAACGGCATTGGGTGATTATGAACTCAAGATAAATAGCATGGACATTGATTATAGTGGGCTTTTGGCACCTGACGACACATTAAGTGTGACAAAGGTAACTAGCTTTTTGGATACATTGACAACATCCGTAAAAAATGCCCAAGGGGATATAGAAAAAGGCTGTAGTGATATTAACTCGACTTTACAAACTGAATTGAATGCCGCAATATCGACATATGGTCCGGATAGTGAGGAAGCTAATTATTTTAGGACGGCATTGGGAGTAATTCCAAGTGCAATGAATCAAACAAATCAAGATGTAGCCGCGCAATCAAAAAAGATTACAGATACAATTCAGATGGACTTTGTTGGACGAATAGGTGATGTAGTAAGAAAAGCCCAGACAGATTGGGAAAACCTGGAGTGGCACAAGAAGCTAATATACGACTTTGACGAAACGAAGTACATACAAGACAGTATAAGCAATTACAAGAAAAATTATATTGACCCATTATCAGACGAGATAGAAACGTCCATGTCGGAGATAGGAATAGACGGCGCTGGATGGTCAAAAGACGCGGCAAACAAACTGACCGGCTCACTGTTTGATACATTTACCGAAGATTCATACGAGGGAGTACAACTTACCAGTACCACATTAAAAAGTGACTGGGAATCACAGCTAAAGACATCTCTGAATGAGATGGGGCAGAACATTGATGCAGAAGGATACGGAAAGCAACTGGTTGATGATTATAATACACAGATTAGTAACAATGCATCTTCCAGCGTAAATACAGTAGGTGAGTGGGGAAAAGGCGTTGATGGCAAGATTGGAGACGGAAGTCTCCCCGGAACAGCCGGGAAATGCGCAAGAGACGTAATTTCTTCATTCAATGCAGATGTAGCCCATAATGCTTCGTCATCCGTTACACAAATGACATCTTACAGGACGAGCATAGGGAAAAGTTTCGCCGGAGTAAAAAAGGATTTCGAGGGAATTGGAGCAAACATCGTAGCTGGTCTTAATGAAGGAATGAACTCAAAATTTGGCGAGGTTGCTACCACCGCTACGAATATTGCGAAAAATGTAAGCCAGTCAGTACGCTCGACGCTTGGAATACATAGCCCGTCAAGGGTAATGAAAGAACTCGGCGTTTATACGATGCAGGGCTTTCAGAATGGATTGGAACTCTTGTATCAGCCAATTACTTCCTCATTGGAGCAATTTGGCACGAATCTTACGGAAGCGCCGTCCGTGGATATATCAAGCATGTACGGTGGTTATTCACCGAACCAGTTGGAAACCGGCGGCAATACATACTCCGCACTTGACAATAACACATACAACCGAGATAACGCGGAAACAAATGCATTGTTGCGTCAGCAAAATCAACTCTTACAAGCACTATTGGAAAAACCAAATTTGGGGGAGAATGATATTTTTAATGCGACGAGAACAGTGTATAGGCAAGAAGCGAAGAGAAGATACGGAAACAGTAGCGCCTTTGACCCGGTGCTTGGCTAAAGATTGAAAAACTCCCGTGTTTGTGGTACATTTAATTTGCCAATACAAATACGGGAGGAGACATTATGAAGAGAAAATTACTTATGCTTATTTTAGCTATGTGTTTAGTTCTGACTGGTTGCGGAATGGTGCCGCGTGAAGAATATGATAGCGTTGTTGCAGAACGCGATGCGCTAAAAGCAGAAAATGAGGAAAGTGAATATTTAAATGACTATTTTGAATCCATAGACGGCGTGTCTGTTTGTGAATCTGGAGATGATAAAACAAAAACACTTATACTGGCTTGCTATATAGAAATGTATACTGACGGTGATGAAATTTCCAGAATAGCCAGCAAGATTGCGGGAAAATTAAAGGACGCAACAACAGAAGATTGGTTTGATTATGATTATGTGATGCTTGAATTTTGGAGTGATGGTGCCGGAAGAATTGCATCTTTTACAATTACTCCAGCAAATTTGTCAGAACCAATGCAGAGCTATGAGTGGTACAACTAACCCGAAAGATTGAAACACTTCCTGCATTGTGGTATGATTTTCATATCTTAATGCGGGAGGGGAATATATATGGGAAATTTAACAAAAAAAGCAAAAATGCGCTTGGCATTTGGAATTACAGATTTAGTGATCGGAGTAATGTTTTTGGCTCTAATTCTGACAAGCAAAGGTGGAATTGAAAATAATTCAAGAATGATGTGTGTTTCTTGGCTCCTTGTATGGGCTGGAGGGCTTGGAGTTCTCGGCACTAAAAAGAAAGGGTTTACTATTGCCGCAATAGTGTTTTATGTACTTGGAATACTTTACAATCTCGTGTGTACAATGCTTTATCCTGCGCATATCATCATTGCGGCAATGCTTATTATTTTCCTTGTGCTAATCTGCATAAGCCTATCAGATAAAGAGAGCTTTGCGAGGTGATTGGAGAAGCTATGAAGAAAAAGATTATACCGCTTTGTGTTTGGATTGCATTTACTGTGCTATATGTTTTTCTTGTAATGGATACAGGACGATCTGACGGCGCAAATACAAATTGGGCAATAGAAGATTATGTGGAGTATTACAATAAGGAGTATGTGGGGGCTAAAGGCTTAGCGGAAGGCGCAACGGACGCTTGGAGCTATTCATATTTTGATGATTTGGAAAAGCAATACAAAACCAGTCATGCTGAAATAGCTGGTTGTACAGTGGTTTATTTTGTAGTAACCATAGCGTGTTACCATTACGCATTTATTCATAAGGCAAAAGAAAAACGAAGTTAGAGAAGACACCCGAAAGGGTGTCTTTTTTGTGGAAGAAAGGTGGGAATAATATGGAAATATTCATATGTATTGCGGTGTCTGCTATAACATCGCTGGTCGTTGTGATTTTTTTCGCATACAAATATTTTGACGTGATCGATAAACATATGCAAAAATTGTTAAATGATACAAGAATATCAATCCGTAGTGCAATAAATTCGCTTAGTAATACAACAGGAAACAAATAACTTTCCTAGTTTTGACAACTGAACTGTTCGCTTTTCGAGAAAGAGCGATTCGCGATCGTAACGCATTGAAAAAGATAAGAATGGTTCTGATTCATAAAATCGAGAATATCCTTCATCAACTAAAAACAATCCAGCAGGAATTTCAAGCAGCCCAAGAGATATGAGGGAAGATATGGACAATGTTTTTTCTTCAAGCGACATGGTATCTGGTCCATCAATAAAGACGTTTCTCTCGAGCACGTTGAAATCAGTGCTACTTGATGATTTAAGGGCTATGTCGCATATTGGAAAACATTCTTGACGAGGAAAAATTTTTAGCATTTTAGCATCATTCGGGCTCATTCGCGCAATAATGTAAGAAAAAGATGGATGAACCGTTTGATTAGAATCTATAGATGAAGTCAAAAGGGCAGTGAATAAATCACGTAATTCCTTTTCCTCAACACAATATTTTGCATTATCAAGAGCTGATAAGACAACTTGGCTAGACGGTTCTTTGCGCACAGACTCTGGAACGGATGAAATTGAAGATTTAAGTTCTTCTTCGAATTTTTTTAGTTCGTTGGCATATTTGATCCTCTTTTTTTCTGCTTCCTTCGAGATACCGCCAAAAACCAAAAACCAACAATCAGCAAGGGTTTGACCAATCCCTTTTGTTGGAAGGTCGGTCAGATTTTGAATTGACTTATCAACAGATGGTGGAACCTCTGGAAGAACGTGTATTGTTATTGGGTTTTCAGACATAATAAATCCTCCTTATCCTTGGTGGTTACATGAAAGTAGTTTTATAATGTATAGTGTAAACCTATAAATAACGTGAATCAATACAAATTTAGCATCTACTCAACGCGGTAGGTGCTTTTCTTATATCCAAAATACCGGTTGCCGAGTAGACGGCAACTGCTAACCAGAACAATTACAAGGTGGTGAAGTCATGGCGTATAGCGGATTTTTACTGAAAATTGGAGATTATACAATAGATGCAAAAAGATTTATTAAGGCAGATTCGTATAGCGCTTATGTCAATATGCAGGACATAGACGATTATACGGATGCTAACGGGTATGAGCATAGAAATGCTGTTGAGTTAAAAGCACTAAAAGTCGAGTTTGAAACGCGGGCAATGCTGACAAATGCAGAATTTACAGAACTTATGAACGGAATAAGAAGCCAGATTGTAAATGCAGCGGGGAGAGCGTGCTATATCACAGCATACATTCCGGAATATGATGACTATGTTACGCAGTTTGGGTATATGGCAGATTTCCAACCTAAAATGTACGGCACTTATGGCGGGGTTATACATTATAATCCAACGCGCCTTGCTTTTATAGGGGGTGTGTACAATGGCTGATAAGTATTCAGAACTGTTTTTCCAGGATAGCATTGATAAGCAGATGACCATTACAACAGATGATGGGATGGTAAACATTACCAATACGGAACTGCATCAAGAAAAGTTTGAATTGACCGAAAGCCTATGCTCCGAGGATGAATTGCAATTCGGCTCCTGTGAAGCGTCTGTCGTAAAAATTACGATGTCAAACATCTTCCAGTCGCTGAAAGGTAAATGGATCACGGTCAAGATCACTCCCAAAGGAGCAGATGCGCCGTATCAGATCGGGAGATACAAAGTGTATTCTGATAAACCGACCGCTGACCGGAAATGCCGGGACGTGGAAGCCTATGATGCACTGTATGATGTCCTTAACGCTGATATGGCGGCGTGGTATAACTCACTTACATTTCCGATGACCTTAAAGGCTTTCCGAGATGCGTTTTTTCAACATTTCGGGATTGAGCAGGAAGAAATAAGCCTTGTGAATGACAACATGACCGTCGAAAAAACGATATCCATTACCGCAAGCAGTTCGGACGGTAACGCGATTGGAGAAGCACTCTCCGGTAAAACGGTGCTGTCGTGTATTTGCGAGCTAAACGGGTGCTTCGGGCATATGGGGCGAGATGGGAAATTCCATTACATTTCACTCGACCAAGAAATGCAGGGGCTGTATCCGCGGAATGATCTCTATCCGGCGGATGATCTGTATCCAAGGGATCCGCACAGTACCATTATCGGAAAAAGTTTCTATATATCGGCGAAGTATGAGGATTATCTTGTAAAATCCATCGACAAGTTGCAGATCATGGAAAAAGAAAATGACATAGGTGTGATCGTCGGATCTGGTAACAATGGCTATGAAATCAAGGGAAACTTTCTCGTATACGGCAAAGGCTCAACCGAATTAAGGGAGATCGCAAACAACGTGTACGGAAAGATCAGAGGAATTGTGTATCGCCCATTCTCGGCGGACTGCAAAGGAAATCCGTGCTTAGAGGTCGGTGCGGCGATCAGATTTAACACAAAGTACGAAATTGTTGAATCATATGTTTTAAAGCGTACTTTGAAAGGTATACAGGCTTTGCGGGATGCAATCAGCGCAGACGGTGAGGAGTACCGGACAAAAAAGGTAAACTCAGTACATGAGGACATCCTGCAGCTTAAAGGCAAGAGCAATGTCCTTGAACGCACGATCGAGGAAACCAAGTCTACGATCACAGATGTGGAAAAAGGACTGCAGTCGCAGATTACACAAAATGCGGAATCCATTACGATGGAAGTGACCAGAGCCAAGGGCGCAGAGGGTACGCTATCCAGTAAGATCACCCAGACAGCAGAAAGCATCACAGCCGAAGTAACCAGAGCCAAAGGTGCAGAGGAAGCAATGTCGAGCCAGATCACCCAGACTGCGGAGAGTATCTCGACAAAGGTCAGTAAAGGTAGCGTGTCTTCCGAAATCAGTCAGGAATCAGACAAGGTTACATTAACGGCAAATCGGTTGATCGTGAACAGCACTGGATTTAATCTGGATGGAAACGGCAACGCCAGCTTTTCCGGAACGATTACCAGCAGTGCACTCAATGCCTGCAACATTACCGGATCTGTGTTTCACGCGGTCGGTGACAGCGTAGCTGACGAGACACGGTTGTTTGTGACCACGAACGCCGATTCAAACTACGCAACGTTCATATCTGCCGGCGGTTGCCGATCAGAGGGACCAACTTACTATGGATATATCGGTCATAACGAGGTCGGCGTTAAAGCACGGAATGACAGCTATAAGGCTATACTCAATAGCTTGGGGCTTGATACGAGCGGCGGTATTATCGCCGGTGGATCAATGCAGGTCTATGGAGCCAAGAATCGGATCGTAGAAACCGAGAATTATGCGGAGCGGTTGCAATACTGCTATGAGACACCTACGCCGATGTTTGGGGACGTTGGCGAGGGAAAAATGGATGAAACCGGCAAGTGCATGATATATCTTGATGATATGTTTGCAGAAACCATAGATACAGATGTGCAGTACCAGGTATTTTTGCAGGCTTACGGTGAGGGCAATGTGTATGTCAATGAGCGGTCACCGTCTTATTTTGTGATCTGCGGCACACCGGGACTTGCATTTGGTTGGGAGATCAAGGCAGTACAGAAAGGATATGATACGGTCCGGCTTGAAAGTTTTGAAAAACCAGTCCACGAAGAAACGGCAACCGATGTGACATATCAGCTATTAGATGATCTCGAAGCCGACAACGAAGATAGCGCAGAGACAGCGTATCAATATCTTGAAACCCTATTATATGACACTGAAAAAGAAAGCGAGGAAGTGGCAGCATGAAAAATATTAAAGGTATCGCATTTGCAAATGACGGAAACATGCGACGGCTTGCAATTACCTACGATGAGGTGAATAGTGACGGAAAGGTTACTGGACAGAACATCAAGGTAAACCGTGTTGTGACAGACGAAGAGTGCTTTAAGGCACTGACTACCGTAGAAACCTATGCACAGTCGATTTTAAGCAAAGAAGAATAGAGGTGGTCACATGAATAAGGCTTGTAATCGGACTATCTGGGAGAATTACCCAAGCATCAAGACACCGGTTAATGAACAGAATCTTAACAACATAGAGGCGGCAGTGGATGAAATCGATGATCGTGTCATTGCTATGGATACGTCCAAGGTTGATCTGGCGAAAGCCAATGAACTTGTGAAAGAAATCTTATGGGATGAATCGGACGGAACGCTGACCGTGGTTAAGATGAACGGTTCAAAGGCGATCATTGATACCAAGCTGGAAAAGCTGGCTGTGAATTTTGATTATGATCCGCAGAAACAGCAGTTAATCATCACGCTTGATGATGGCACGAAACAGTATGTTGATCTGTCTGCGCTGATTACGCAGTATGAGTTTCTGGAATCTGACACCGTAGCATTTGAATTGACAGCAGAGGGCAAGGTCAAGGCTATTGTGAAAGAGGGCAGTATCAAAGAAAAACACTTACAGCCTAACTATTTGGCTGGCATAAAGGTTGAGGTTGCCAAGGCGCAGCAATCCGAGACTGCCGCGGACACGAGTGCAAAAGCGGCGCAAAGCTATGCTGTGGGCGGTACCGGGACAAGAACCGGCGAGGATGAGGATAATGCCGAGTATTACTGCGCAAAGGCGGCGGAGTACAATGCGAACATAGAAAAGCGGTTACGGCTTGCCACATTCGGTTTGAATGACGATGGCGAGTTGATCTACACAGATAATACAGGCAATAATTTCTCTGTTAATGACGACGGAGATCTGATATGGGAGGTGGCTTAAATGGCAAACGCGGGAAGAGTGGCAATCGTACCAAAAGGCGATTGGAGCGCAGCAGTGGAGTATAAGCGGTTGGATGCGGTTGCGTACAACAATACATTGTACATAGCAAAAAAAGCCGTGCCAGCCGGTACATTGCCGACGGATACAGAATACTGGATGAAATGCGTAGTTGGTGGCGCAGGATCAATCGCAACAACAGAGGATGCAGGAATCGTAAAACCGGACGGTGATACGATCACAGTGGATGAGGATGGAACGATCCACGGTGCGGCTGTAAATGTGGCAACAACAAAGGAAGCAGGAATCGTAAAAGCTGGTGATGACATTAATGTGGATGCGGCAGGGGAAATGAGCCTTAAAACGGATTTTACGGTGCAGGCAGATCTTGCCGAATTGACTGGTACAGAGGACAGAAAGACATTTTTCGGAAAGATTGCCAAAGCAGTGAGTACACTGATTGCGCATATCAATAATAAGTCAAATCCGCATGGTGTAACCAAAGCGCAGGTCGGGCTTGGGAATTGCAACAATACGGCAGATAGCGCTAAGTCTGTGAAATATGCTACAACAGCCGGTACGTTAGATGGATTTACGGACATAAAAAATTCCACACCCAAGCAGGCAGGGGAAAGCACGAATGGAAGAGCGTTCTATTTGGGATTTAACGGAGGAGCTGGGGCGGTCTATTGCGTACCCAATGGTGATATGACAGTTGGAAATGCCACAAATGCGGACACTGTTGACGGGAAGCATTTTACAGATATCCAGACAGATGCGCAGACGCGAGCTAATGCGCGGTTAGCGAGAAGCGGCGGAACGATGACCGGGAATATCGACATGAACAATAATTTAATCGCAAATATAAGGATATTGCGGGCAATGTCACCAAATCCATTATATCTACAAAGTGAAAACTCTGTGCAGATAACGAATTCTGCCGCTAACGCAAATATGGATATAAGATGTGCGACACTGCATTATACTGGTTTGGCGGCGGATTCTTACCGTGGAGCAAAGGAAAATATCAGCCTGGCAACAGAGGAAAGGATACGAAAGATTCTGGAAATTCCGGTCGAGGTGTTTGATTACCGGCCGGGCTTTGGAAACGATCAGAAAAGCGTGGTTGGTGTGATTGTAGACGAGGTAGAAAAGATAATACCGGAAGCGGTGGTCATACCGGAGGATTGGAATAAAGAAGAGTTTAACGAGTTGCTGGGTGATATGGGAAACAAGGGAGTGCCGGGCGTTGATCAGACAAAATTTATACCATATTTGATCGCGCTTGCACAACTGCAACAGAAAGAACTAGATGAACTTAGACAGAAGGTAACTGAATTAAAAAACGAATAAGGAAGGATTGATTATTATGCTGAACATGTATGTGAATAAAACAGAATTGATGCCAGTAGGACTTGGAGCGCAGAAAGGTAACTTAAACGGCGAAGATGTGCTTGTGGTTGCTTTTTGTACGGACAGGCAGATTGATGATGCACTTGCCATCTTTAAGGCACTGCCGGACGACACGGTAATTAACATTGTCAACGAAAAAAAGGAACAGGCGTATACCGGATATGTGTCTCTTGGGGACGAGATAAATATTAAACCCAATGTGGACGGCACATACAACTATACGGTGTATCTGCACAAAAAATCAGCGTTGGACATTGCTAAGCAGGCGGCAGCGGATGTGGAATATCTGGCAGCAGTGTCTGGCGTAGAGTTATAAAAAGAAAGGTTAAAAAGGTGAAGAACATGGACGTAAAAGGATTGGCACTTAAGAACTACCCGAAATACTGGAGTAAAGAGAGACTTGCATATCTTGTCAGTATTGGGCGGCTGACAAAAGAAGACTACGCGGAGATTACTTGTGAAGAGTACAAGAAAGTAAGGAGTTGAGATTATGCCATTAAGTGAAGAGTACATCAAAAAACAGTTTGAAACGACAGAGGATCGGCTTAACGATCATGCGGAGCGTCTCCGGACGATGGAAAAGGGCGTAGCGGTGACGGATGCAAGGGTAGACACCCTCTGTGCATCGTTGGAAAAGCAGACAAAATCCATCAATGCGCTGATCGGGACGTTTGCCACGGCACTGGTGGGATTTTTCATCTATGCAGTGGAAGTTGGCGTATTTAAGTAGGAACTGAATATTTATAAGAAAGGTTAAAAAGGTGAAGAGTATGTTTAAGAATTGTGTTTTAAAGGCAAATGTAAATACCATTGAGTGGTGCAAGAAAGCAGGAGTGAGGGCTGTTAAGACCGTAGCGCAGACCTTTATTGCTACGATCGGTACAGCATCGGTCATGGGAGCGGTGGACTGGAAAATAGTAGCATCTGCGTCTGTACTTGCCGGTATTCTGTCTATTGCAACGTCAGTAGCGGGTCTGCCGGAGTGCGAAGAGTGTAAGGAGGAGTAATCATGGCAATTAAAATCGGACATGCAAGCATTAGCGAAAACGGCAGTATAAATGGCGCTGCCGGAGATCAGACGGGACGTGAGGTATGTACCAGGACGTGGTACAGCAAGCCGTGGAGCCTCGTGCTTAGATGCAAGGATCCTGCGACAGCGGAGCGCATGGCGCGCGCTTGTGAAAAAGGATGCGCAAACAACAACATCGGCTACTCGCAGGCAGATCGAAATAGTGCGCACGCCAAGGCACGCAAGGTCGGCTATGACCTTGCAAAGATTACGTCGAGGTGTAATACGGATTGCTCCGCGTTTATGACGCTTTGCGCCATCGCAGGAGGCGTGTCGGGGCTTGAGTACTCCGGCAATGCGCCTACCACATCCAATATGCGGGCGCGATTTGCCGCCACGGGCAAATTTGATGTATTGACTGATAAAAAGTATCTCACTTCGGATGCGTACTTAAAGCGGGGGGATATCTTGGTTAAACCGGGCAGCCATACGGTCATGGCTCTCCAGAATGGCTCTAAAGTATCAGTGGCAAAGCCTGCGGCATCCGCGCCAATAAAACAACCAGAGGTCAAAATCACAGAGACACAATCGAATGAAAAAGAAGAGAAGAAGGAGGATGTATACATGTTTGAAGCACCAATTTTGGGTGGTGGAATGAAAGGTAATGCAGTTTTGCTATGGCAGAAGCTGCTTGCAGGCTGCGGGTATGATCTGGGCGAGGATGGACGAGCAGGAAACTTGTCTGGAGAATTTAATGCCGGTACATATCTTGCAACACTTGACTACAAAAAACACGTCGGAATCACAATCGGTGAGGATGGGACAGATGGAAGAGTGACGCAAGAAACGTGGGCTGCTATGCTCGGAATCTAATGCGGACAAGCCGGAGGGAGAAATCCTTCCGGCTTTTTTTGCGTTATAACAAAAGTTAAATTCCATTAAATGTGAATCAACCTCCAGAATAAATAGAATTGTCGCAGGAAATAATATCTCCGAGGTGATTATATGGAGATATTATTTTGGCAAGCACGAACCAATAGGGGGTGGACATTGGAGCGATTAGCAGAGAAAAGCGGCGTAAGCATAGCTACGCTAGATAGAATTGAAAATGGCAAAACGTCTCCGACAATGAACGTCATGGAGAAAATTGCAAAGTCATTGAACGTAAGAATTTCGGATTTATACGAATCAGAGTATAAATAATTATTATAACACAAAAACTTCAGTCGAATTTTTACGATTATCTTTC
>ERZ1034669.164-NODE-164-length-30976-cov-48.375376_pt1 | contig 30976 bp, 37 predicted proteins | sample MGYA00520705_ERZ1034669 | MGnify/ENA primary metagenome ERZ1034669 (study PRJEB33766, sample SAMN09781766) | gut metagenome | biome: gut microbiome | host: Homo sapiens | place: Madagascar | study: EMG produced TPA metagenomics assembly of the PRJNA485056 data... | reverse complement strand
AAAAAATAAAGGTCTAGGCTATTTAGTCTAGACCTTTACTATTACTTCTTTTTCTTATTGTTATCAATCCTTACATACTGTAAAACCAAAATGAATGCAATAGTAAGAATTGCAGAAGCAACAGCCATTGGATAGCATTTAGTAATTCCATTGTAATATACTTCTGTTGCTATAATAGCAGCAGTTGCAATGAATACTAAAACACAAAGTACATTGTAGAAGAAATCATTATTACACAAAAACAATTTCATTGGAATGGTAGCAGGCTTTCTTTTGCTAACCTTTTCTTTAAATGTAGTTCTTTCACAATTAGCTTCTGATTCTACAGTAGGGTAGAGTTCTTCCTTATAGAAACTAATATTAACTACTCTAGATAATTTCTTTTTATCATCTAAAGAAGAATAAACTGCTTTAGCTTCAGCAGTTGCAATATTGTAAGAAATCTTATTAGATTTATTAGATACAAACAAAATATTCTTCATTAGCGTATCAATATCAGAAATAGTGCTGTCAGTTCTTTCCGCAATAACTAAATAATCAATCTTTTCCAGATTAATATGCTTTAGCTTTTCAATATCTTCAATAGAGACATATGAATTAGTTGGAATAAACTTATTGCTAACAACTTTATCATTTTTAGATGAATGATAAAGAGAAATAATATACACAATAGATGGATAACTCATAAGCATCTTAGCAGAAGTGCCAAATTGTGTATCTGCAAAGATTAAAGAGTTATTAGCATTAATCTTAGTCTTATGGATAAGATTATAGTTGTAAAAGCTTAAAAAATCTACAATACTGTTTTCAAGTAATTTAATATGCATAATTTACCTCGTTTCGTATATAACTATCATCATCAGTTGGTTTTAGCATGGCTCTTCTCTTCTTTAATAATCTTTTCTACTTTTTTAGTATAAGCAGCATTATCATTTTTAATAAGATTATCTATAGTTTCTGGAGAGATATTAAAGCTAAGATAAATAGAATTCTTTTCTCTAATTACCTTTACATAAACAGAATTCTTATAAAAACAAAAATAACGATTATTGTCTCCATCAATACTATCCATGCTATCTGGCAATAACATAAAAGTATTATTTTGTACAGTACCATTATCAGTACCAAATTCCTTAGAGATTAGTTTCTCATAATGAGATTCATCATAAGAAGGGTTGGTAGTGTCTAGTGCTTTAACAAAACGAATTTTGTTAGTATTACTTTTAAGTTTATAAGCCATTACACAGTCTTTAATCCATGCCAACTGGTATAATACTTCTAAACTAGTAGTTTCAAAATAGCAATATTCTCCATCAACTTCTAACTCAACTGTAGCTTTATCTTTCTTAGACTTCATATACTCAGTAATACGAAAATCAGTAATTCTAATATCCTTACCTACCAATTCTCTCATCGTAACTTTTTTCATAATAACTTCTCCTTTCAAAATAAATATTATATTAAAACTGTCATAAATATAATATATTTTTTAAAATGAATTTGTATTTATTGAAGCTTAACTTTATTATAAGTATAATATTTCATATAGGAGGTTTATTATGAAATGGAAACAATCAAAAACTTTATTAAAAGTATCCCTAAGCATATTCTTATTATTGCCATTATCTGCCTCATCATCATTGGCGTCGGATGGTACTACACAAACAACGTCAACTATGACGATAGCACAACAGTTAGAAATGAAATTAAATCAGCAGAGTCAACAGTTGATACAGTTCAAGGAGAGGTATCAGACTCTCTTGACACAATTCGAGATGCTGGAAGCACAGCTACAAGCATCGCAAACACAAATAGAGAATTACAAGCAGAAGGACACAGAACAGCAGAAGGAATTTCAAAACTTGGTGAATCAATACAATCAGCTAAAGGAACAGTTGATAGTATGGGAGACAGTATATCAAGAATTGACCAACTCCAATCAGACAAGTCAGAACTTATTGACTCAGCAACAAAGTCAAATAACGACGCTTCAATCACTGCTGGAAACATCAGAGAAGAGCTTGCAACAAGCAAATCTGAACTTGATCAACTTACAGCTACAGATGAAGAAATTAGAGGACTCCTTCAACAGTTACGTGAAACATGCAAAGAGAACTGAACGTAGATTAAAAAGGCAAAAAGTTACGACTGGTATTGTAGCTGGTTTGTTTGGATACGAAGTAGGTAAACATATATGAGTACAGAAATTATAAACAAAGCTTTATACAGCTTCCCTGTAAAGAATGATTGTACTATTACCCCTATAGTAAAACCTGTGCCAGCCTTTCAAACTTTAGAATGGCCATTATCTATGCATACTGATATGAATGGTAATAATACATATTTATTTCAAAAAAGCTATGATATAATATTCCCTACTTGGTGTGAATACGTAAAAATAGAGATGCCTATAATAAAAAAGAATGGAGTTGATACTCCATTAAGTTCTATTAGTATTACATCAGATTCTAATGTAGTATGGTTTGATAATACAACAGAAACAAATAAATTAGTATCTTATGTTAGAGTAACCAGTTATATAGAAAGACCTGATTCTAATAATGTCAATGTACAGTATTCATTGATGATTAGCCCTATATCTATTCTTTCTTCCGATGAATATACTATAAAATTTACTATAGGAAATGATATTAACACATATTGCAGAACTAGTCTTTCTAGTAAAGATATAATCTCAGATATTAAAAATACATAAAATATTAGACTAGCTCTTTAATAGAGCTAGTCTAATAAGTTGTTGTTAATGTCTTTGATTGGGTATATTGCTTCTCTATTTATAGTAGTTTAAAAATGATTGATTATTAATTCAAAGTAAGGTATTTATAACCTGGATGGAGTTTAGAATTACGCTGTACTACTGTAGCTTTGCAAGGGAATACAAGGTTATCACCTTTGTTTTCGATCGCAGAACGAATACCAGAAGAGCCTGTAGAAGTATAGCATTCTTCACCATTTTCATCAGTATATTCAAGAACAAGATATTCTTTATTATCACCGTAATTAGATTTTCTGTAGTTTACTGCGGTAATAGTAATCGGCTGATCAATAATTTCATCAATACGATTTTTCTTCTTATTGTTGTAATTTTTGTTCTGCTGAGCTGGTTCACTACCATCTTTGTTTTTAAAGCTAGAGAAGCTTGGAATAGAAGAAGTTGTAGTAGTTTCGTTAGAATTATTGAAGTTAAAATTTTCGCTCATAATTAAGCACCTAGTTACCTTTCCATTTTAGGAGATATAAATATTAGTGTATAAAAAGTACTATAAATAGATTACATATAAGTTGTACTATAAATCATTTTTTATTTTTATACTCTATCTCATAATGATCGAAATAGTAACCAGCTTTAGGCTTAGTTGAAATATTAGCTATTCTATTTCTGATAATAGAATACTTAGTGTCAGATACTTTATCTACATTAGTTACGTCTATCTTAGCTTCATTAGCTTCAGAATTATCTATAGTAATATATACAATATCTGGAACAACTTTAGTAGCACCTATAGTAATATCTTCTGTAACTTGAATAGAAGATACTATATCATGCTTAACTCCATCTTTACCATAATAATACAAACTACCAGCTATATAACCATCTTTAATAGATTTAACTGATACTCTGCAATATTTATTATAACCAATAGTAAATTTATTAATACCTTTGCTATTAGTTCTAGGAATACCTTCAGCGGTAACTGTAATAATCTCATCCATAGTAGCTTCAATAGTGATATTATATCTTATATCAGTAATCTTAGTAGAGTATATTATAGTATCTTCAGTTACATCTGCTTCAGTTATATTCAATACACCTTTATTAAACCCTTCTGCAATATAAGTTATTTCAGCTCTTATATGAGGATACCTAGAGTTTACTACAAATGAAGCTGTATGTGCTTCTTCTACACCATCCTTTAAATTATAGACAGTAATAATTTGATTCTGTACCTGATTAATAATTACATTGTATTCTTTATAAGATGCAGAAGTAGCAGTTAAAGTAGTATTACTAGTAATAACTGCTTTAGTAACACTAGGTGTACCTGGAGTATATTTATACTTTCCATCTATGGCTTCGGTTCTTACTGTAATCAATGAATACTCAGGTACTTCAAAAGATTCAGTATAGGTTTTACCATTGCATTCTACTATAATTCTCTGATTTGTGTATTTAGTTATATTTACTTTATAAATAGGAATATTAGAATAGTCTATATCTAAAGAACGTTCTTTATGGGTTAGTATTAATCCATTATTTTCTTTTCTAATAAGTTCATTTAATTCATTCATTCCATCAGTATCAAATTCAAAATAATGAGCATAGAAGTCATCTACATTATTGTCTGATAATAGCATATCATTCAAACCTTCATATTTAACATCTACGACTCTATTTATATTTAGATATGAATCTATAAACTTACTTACTATTTTTTCAGCATTAATATTTACAGTACAATTTAAATCCTTAGATATGATTCTTCTTTTATCTACAGTATAAAACTCATATAAACTTTTATATCCTTTTGGAATTTTACTATCAAATTTAGATTCTCCAAAATTAAATGTACCTGTTACTTTATTATCAAATACACCTTCATCATGTATAAAGAAATATGGATATTGTATTTTACCATTATCATCTTTATTAAAATTGGAGAAGTCTATATTCTCTTTAGTATACTTTAAATTTAGAGAGGCTAGTTTAATACCCTCTATATAAATATCCATAAGATTATTGCCTAAATCTAAAGCTACTCCTATAGTGTTCCCTTGTTCTGGAGATATAGAAGTTTCTACATTTTCTAGATAATGCAAATCATTCTTATCAGAATTTTGTGTAGAGTGTCTTACTAAATGAAATAAATAAAATCCACCAGAATTATCCAATCCATTAGGAATAAAACAATTACCTCTATATAGATTTACTCTAATAGATTCAGTCATTATAGTATTAGGATTAGTAACTTTTTCTTGACTAGGTTCACCTACTAAAGGAACACTAGTTATACCCATAGCAATAGGTATACCTACTATTCTATCCTTTAATTCCCCTTCTTTAACTGTATATTCAAAGTATACTTTATCTGTAGTAGGTATAGGATAATTTATATATACATTACCACCTACTTTATAAGAGTTCGTAATACCATACTTATTATCTTCACCTGTTTCAAAATCATAATCAGCTTTAATATAAGTATTAGCATTCATATTATATTTATTGCTTTTAGTAGTAATAAATTCTGGATCATCTGTTACTAAAGCCAAATTATCTGTATCTGGTTCTAATTCATTTTCTACAGATAATTCTCCATCCCATTGGATACTATAGGGGTTAAATATATCACCACCTATATAAACATAACATGGATTATCATCTGACCCTAAGTCTGCATGTATTTCTTGGTCAGCCATACGTTCATAATATGCTTTATATAATGAATCATATCCTGGTACTGGATGAGTTAATCCATTCTTACCAAAGTTTACATAACCTGAAATATGCTTAGAGTCTTCCATAGAAGCTATTCTAAAGTTATAATCTTCTTCTATGTATTTATAATCTATATTACTATAGATACAGAAATACATATTAGGTTGTTCCGCTAAGTTAAATGGAGGTGTATATGAATAAAATGGTTTATCATATTCTCCATCATATGGATACTCATTACTATAGTTTACAAATAGTTTAATTTTATTAGTATGATAATCTACTGCTACTCCTATAGTATCTCCTATACCAGGTTTTCTTGTTCCTATAACACTATTACCATCAGCATCTGTACTACTACCATCTATATACAGTACATTATCTGGTAGCTCATTAGAGAGTATTTCATATCTAGGGTCAGTTACATCATAGAATAATGATGATATAGCATAATCTGCTATTAATACACCTAATGAAGGTTCTCTACTGATACCAACATACAATGGAATATGATGTATTTTATTTATAGGATAATAATCGGTTATATTTATTTCAAACATTGTTTTATTTTTAATAGGAAGATTAGCTATTAAAAAGAATGGTTTATTATAATCAAACTGTAACCCATCACTAGATAAAACATTATCTAATGGAGAGCTATTCAGATTATATGCTTTCATTATGATATTATTCATTCAATACCCTCCTTTTTAAGATAATGTTAAAATACGCAATATAACCATGTATGGTTATCCATACATGGTTAATAGTCTATAATGAAGTTAAGTATTGACTTCCTGGAATAAATTTCTTACTATAATAATCTAAATTAAACTTTTTACCATTTCTATTCAAATCATTCTTAGTTATATATGTATCAAAAGCTTGTTTCTCTATATCATATATCTTCTTCTTAAACATACACTTTTGATATTTATCATACATGTATTTTATATCTAAAGGACACTCTACACAATATGGCATATCATTACACCCATGACAGCTATTATTAATACTTTTTATTAGAGCATTATAGTATTCTTCAAATTGATGTATTGAAGTGGTATTTAAACCAGTTTCGATATTACCAATCTTAAAGCTATTAGTATTCTCTAATATATCATATTCTCTTAATACTAAACATGGATATATTTCACCAAAAGGATCTACTATAAGCATTCTACCCATTCTACCACAAGCATGTTTATAATTAAAATGAGTATTTATATACTTATTATAAATTAGATAAGTAAGATTCTCTAAAATAAAATCATACTGTTTATATAATAGGTATATCCTATGTAGTTGATGAGTAAAGATATCTGTAAATTCTTTACTACTATAATACTCAAAATACTCATCACTAAATATACAGTAATATGATATATGTCTACATCCATGTTCTAAGGCATATTGAATAGAATCTGCTAAATATACTAAGTTATCTTTAGTTACAGCTATAGCTATTAGTACATCCTCATTGTAAATAGAATTTCCTACTTTATCTACTATAGTAGATAATTGTTTATCAGTAAGATGTGTTTGAGCTATCTTAGATGCATGTATACCATCCCAAGATATCTTTAAAAACTTAGGTGTAATGATTTTAATTAAATCATCCATAATGAAGTTATGGTTTGTACCATTAGAGATTATACCAATATCAACTGTAGTATCTTTGTATCTTTCAATCTTCTTTATTTGTTTACAAAGATTATATAGCTCTCTAGGATACAAAGTAACTTCTCCACCTAATAGATTAACAAATAATCTAGACCCTAAATTTACATTCTTTAAAAACTGTAATAATTCTTCATTCTTATTAAATACATTATGCTTACTTCTAGAATCAATACTTTCAAAGCAATACTTACAATTCAAATTACAAAAATCATTAAACTTTATTCCCAAAGAGCTTATTCTTTCAAACATTTATTACATACCTACCAGTTTGATAAAATTACTAATTAATTCAGCTTCATTATCTACTTGATTAATTGCTTCTGTACTATTAATTCTATTGGTATTATAATTATCCATCTTAGTAGTTATAAGGTCATCAGACAGTATAAACTTTAGATCATCTGGAGAAGCATTAATAATTTTACCATTTAAAGTTTTTTCATTATTAATAGCTATAGCTGCATACTTTCTTAATAAAACTGCATATTTAATTGTTTTGATTTTATCATAATAGCATAATCCTCTAAGAAGAGTATGCATATTGGATAAGCCAGCATTAAATAAATCTATAATCTTATTCAATAATTCTCTACAGAGTTCAATTCTTTCTTTTTTATTAGTATTATCGATAGAGAATAAATAGTACATAAACATAGTATCACAGAATCTGAGATAACCATAGTTATACTTCTTATATTGATAATCACCTATTTCACTATACAAGAAAGTATCAAGTTTCTTATACAGTGAAGAAAGATCTACTTTAATCTTATTAGTTTCAACTAATTGATTTATATTATGAATAAAGAAGCATACCCAATCACAAAATTGAGAATTAATATTATCTTTATCATTAGAATACTCGAACGTCTTATTATAATATCTTTTAATAGTATTCATGCATTTAGATGCAATATCTTCTTCTGACATAGAGCTTGTAATGAAGTCTTGAGAAGTGCTATCAATTAATAACTTAAAATAAATATAATTATAGTAAATATATTTACTATAATCTTTAGATTCATGAGATTCAAAATAATTAATAAAAGTCTTCATATAAGAAAAATAAACATCTTTCTTATTAGGGTGATTGAAGTCTATAAAAGTTAATAGCATAACTAAATAGTTTTCATCATCTAATGCTTTAGTATTATGAATATAGTCCCTAGAAATATTAGTTTGACTAATAATATCAAATTCCTGTAATAATATAGGCTTGTCTTTAATAGCATTTCTAATAGAAGTATCTATTTTATTAAATTCTTCTTTATGATTATCATAGTCTATAATCATTGAAAGAAATTGAATATATTCTTTAAATGTACTAAATGTATTAAACTTATTTGATATATCTGTAAGTTTATCTAATGCATCGGTTATATTATTTTTCTTAATATATTGATAAATTCTTTCTGGTAAAAAATATATCATAGCTTCCTCCTTCTTAGTTTAAATATTCAAACATTTCCTTCTTATATCTTATAATCAATTCATATAATCTATTAAGACCATCATTATCTAATGATGATAAATATTTCTCAATTAAATCATTATAAACTTTCATTAATTTACATGTCTCTGTGGTATGATGCTCTAGCCATTTATCACCAAATTTTAATATTCTTTCATATCTGCAACCACCATCACAAAGATAGAAGTATTTGCAAGTATCTATTTGACAGTCTTTACTAGTGCAACGTTTTTGTATTTTATCAAAATCTTCATATCTTAAATCGGTAAATGCAATAGAAGTGCAGGATGACAAAGTTTTATTTGTTAAATATGATAATTCTTTATCTTTACCAGCAGAACATGATTGCATTGGAGCATGATCTATATACGCTATAATCTTATTAAGATTTTCTGCATATGGATGGTCAAACATTCCTTCAAAAGTACAATAAAGATTTTCTTCTAAATCTTTAAACCATTGATCGTTATGGTCTTCTCCTCTAGCAATACAGTATTGCCCATTTACATGAAATTCTTTATCTAAACGAACAAATAACTTATGTAATCTTGGTATATCAGTTACATTAGCATTATTAATTACTGTCTTAATAGCAAAATTATTTATTCCTTCAGCAATAGCATAATTAATATTAGTCAATACTCTATCTGCTATACTATTACCAGAAGTATCAACTCTAGAATCTTTAAATCCATCCCATGAAACTTGAATATCAATATTCCATTTCTTTTGGAATTTTATGAATTCTTTCCAATTTGCCATAGTAGAAGTTATAACTTGGAATTTCATTTGATCGTGATATTTTTCCAAAGTATATTCCATTAAGTCTAACTTCATTAATGGTTCTCCACCAAAAAATACTACTCTATCTGGTTTATATTTTGCAAGACACTCATCTATATCCATCTTAGTAAGACATTCATCATTGTATTTAATATAACAATAATGGCATCTATTAGGACACTGATTGGTTAAAAACAAAAATATTTCTCTATGCTGGTGCATTTATACTCTATCTCCTTTTACCATTTACAAGACTTATCATGACATGTACCACCATGACAGGATTGGCATGATATCTGACAGGTGGATTGACAAGATGCTTGGCATACAAGTTTGCATGGGCCTGCCCAGTAATCATCGGACTTAGCATTCATTTGTTGTAATAAAAGTTTTGCTATACTATAAATAATCCCTATATCATTAGCTGTAATTATTTTTTGTTTTTGAATATTACTATTGATATTTTTTAATCGATTATAGTTTGTTGTAGAAGTAGTTCTAGAAAGCTGTGTAATAGTTTTATTATAACCATCACCACCTTTTCTACTTATTTCGTTATCAGTAACAGCATTAATAGAATCTAATTCTGTAATATTTGTAAGCAAACAATTTATAGTATTATTAAAGAAATCATTTGTAATGAAATGATCCTTAGCAGGAGAATCTGGTAAATAATATTTTACAGATTGTCTTATTACTTCTGTAGCCATATACTTACTCCTCCTTTTACCATCTACAAGACTTATCATGACATGTACCACCATGACAGGATTGGCATGATATCTGACAGGTGGATTGACAAGATGCTTGACAGACTAATCCGCATGTACCATTGTTATTCCAATATTTCCAAGAATGTTCTTGCAATACATTGGAAATAGATTTGCATAAATCATATATAGCTTTAGCATCATCTGCTTTAATAACATCACCTTGGCTGATTAAGCTAATAATAGAATGAACAGTTTTAGGAACACCAATTCTAGAATATTCTATAATCTGTTTCTTTCTATATTCGTCTTTCTCTAATTCATCTATATTAGACAACATAGTCTCAATCATGTTATCATAAATAGTCTTACTAGAATTGACTAAATTATAGTGTATACCATTATTCACTATCTTTTCCATTATCTTCTACACCACCTTTATTATTCAATGAATATAAAATCATAGTCATAAGAATTTCAGATTTCTTTCTAAAGTATTCTTCAAATGTAGGGAATACATTATCAGAACCTAAGTTATTAATCATTTCTTTAAGATGAATCAATCTAAGCTTTAATGCAAAAGTATTAGATAAATCAGCAGTATCCATAATCATATCAATATACTTCTTAATCTCTAAATTAGTCTTAAGAATATTTAAATATCTACTTCTAATATTGGTAGCATTAAGAATCTCAGCTTGCTTAATAATAATTACATCAGTCATAATCTTATGAAGGTCACAATAAGATTGCAGAACTTTATTCTCATCACCATTTTCTCTAAGATTTTCTTCAGGACAACCGTTCTTACAGTTACCTTTAGCTTTGCAAGTTTCACATTCTTCTTTTTGATATACTGCTTGTTTCTCTTTTCTATCAATATGAACTTTAGTCTCATCTACGTCAGTATAGATATTACCAATCTTCTGTACTAATTTAATTTCATCTTTAGAAGTTGGTAATTGATGGCATGGATAGATATCTCCATTGTAATCAATAGTACACCATTTATTCAATCCAATAGGGCAAAGTAAATCATCAGATACTTCTGGTTCCATAACCTGTCTCATAAAGTCATCTATATTCTTAATAGCAATATTACTCTTAGAACCTTCTTCATTAAGTTTATCAATATACATATCTACTAATTCGATATAGTTTTCTTTATAATCATTCAGTTGTTCTTCTGTCCACTCTACATCTGTAACTGGCATAGGACAGATAGAATCTAATCCTAAAGTATTTACTAAGTAATCTACACCTTCATACATATACTTTGCATCTTCTGGTAAGATAGTCATTCTAGCTTCAATAAATACTTTCAATCCATTAGTAATAAGAATCTTTAAGTTCTTTACTACTTGATTCCATGAATTAGAACGATTCTTATCATGAACATGTTTAATACCATCAATAGATACCAATAAACCAATATTATTATCATCTACATATTGAATGAAATCTTTTGGTAAGAATGATAAGTTAGTAGTCATACCATAATCTACTAATCTATGGTGCTTATTATTATCATCTATAACTGCTTTAATGCATTCCCAATTCAATAATGGTTCTCCACCAAAGAAATTGACTTGGAATCTTCTATTAGAGCTAGATAAATCATTATATGCCAGTCTCATAGCATCTACTGCTACTTCTGGTTTCATATATTTTTTATTCTTATCTTTTTCAAAACAATAGATGCATTTAAAATTGCAATCATTAGTAATATCTAATGTGATAGAATCACAATCATAGACTTCTCTAAATGGTTTCATAGTTATTCCTCCTAAAAAATAAATTATTATAATGTAAAAAAGATTATTAGTAGCCATATAAACGGCTACTAATATTTTCTGCTAATTATTCTTCATCATCATCTTTATGCTCACGAATATAAATAGCATTTCCTCGGATGGTATCTCCACCAGAACGCCATTCATCTCCATCTTTAAGAATAGCTAAATCCCATCTAGTAATACCATCACTAGGCTGTGGATCAGACCATACTGCATATGGTTCATGAAGATACAATCCATCTTCATTATCAGCAGCTTCACCATGAGTCATAATTCTATCTAAATCAATAGTTAAATCTAAAGCATCTGCTGCTGCTTCAGTTAAAGCTGATATAGCGTAAATCTGAGCATCAGTTGGAGGATATGGCCCTAAGTCATATCTACCATCTGGCCAGCACATAGCATTATAAGCACAGCAAAGAGCTATCGCAATAGATCCAGAATTTCTCTTATATGTAGCAGCTATAGGTTCATTTACATCACCAGTATAATGAATATTGCCTTCACCATCAATACAGAAATTATAGTCATCATAAACGTTCGTATAATTATCAGCAGTCCAGTGTAAATAAATTTTTGCGTCTCTATCATACGCTTTAGCGTTTTCCCAAATATAAGAATATGCATCAGAAATAATTTGCTTAGCTTCTTCTATAGATACTATTCTATCCATTCTTTTTCCTTTCTTTTTGTTAATAAATTATATAAAGCATTTTTCATAGCAGAATAAGAAGAATAAGTTTGTGTATAGATAGCATCTTTGTTTTCAACTGTAATAGTACTAATTTTAGACTTTTTATTGTAAGTTTTATATTCAGTATTATTTACTTTTTTGAATAATGCATTAGGATAATTAAAAAATACATCACATGGATTCGTATTAATAATAAATTGATTTAGTGATAAAACGATGTCATTTAATGTAAGTTCATTATACTTAGATAGTATAAACTTAACCCAAACATAGTTATCGTTATCATTCTTTACTTCAATATAGAAATATTTCATTATTATTTATACCCCTAATCTATACACAAACTAAAATAAATTATCTCATGTTATTCATATCTAAAATATAGTTAATCACTGGAGCAATAGCAGCAGCTTTAGCTTCTGCTTTCTCTTCTTCTTCTTTCTTAACGTATTCTTCCGTTTTCCAGTTCTGAGGGATTGTAGTATCTTTATAAACTTCGTTTACAAATTTACCACCATTGATAGTAATAGAAGCCGTATCTTTATTGGTTACACCAGAAAGTTCAATATCGAAAGTACCATTCTCAATCGTAATCTTAGCAGATTCAGTCCATTTAGTACTTGTTCCTGGAAGAGTTTCAGGAGCTGAAGAGGATTTATCATATTCTACAGCACCTACTACTTTACCAGTGAAATCTTTACCAAAAGTAATTACTGGAGCAGCATTATGATATTTCTTTAATAATCCATAATAGCAGTCAAATACTACTCTACGGAATCCATCAGTATTAGGTGCATTGATAATTGTATTACCTTTGCAAGTTAATCCACCATAGTTATTGGATACTGCATATGCACACTGAGTTCCTTTAGAGATATCTACAGTTACATCTTCTAATACTAATTCAGAATAGTTCTGAATAAACATTTTACAATCTGCAAAGTTAGTAGTAAGAGTACCATTCTTAAAAGTAACTTTACAACCTTCCATAAGTCTAAATGCAATAGTCTGATATTTAACACTAGCACCTACTAATGGAAGTTTAGAAACATTTACAGTATGACCATTTAAATCAAACGTAATATATCTATCTTGAGTATGGTCATTTTCTACACCAACTTGAGTACCACAAGTATCAATATCTTCTAAAAGAGTAATTGTAGTTTCAGTCTTAGGTTTAGCTGCATTTACTGCTTCTTGGAAAGTAGCATATTTTACACCGTTAGATTCAATTACGCATTTTACAGCTTCAGTAGCACTAAATTCAACAGTAGTATCTGATTCTACTACAGTATAAGTCTCTTTATTTAAAGTACCAGCTTTATAGCCTTCACTAGCTTCAATGGAAGCAATAAGTTCTTTACCAGTTTCTACAGTATCACCATCATGATAGGTTTTAGAATCTAAATCTGAAACTGTAATAACTTGATTAGCAGATTGAATAATTTTTAAAGTTGCCATAATTTATAAATCCTTTCTTTTTTGTTAATAATCGGTAACGTCTGGTGTATGAGTATTAATCTCTGGTGACCATGAAAGTCTGTATTTCGGGTCTACCTCATAAGGGAGTCGTACAAAACCCCAATATTTGTATTCCCCACTAATTTTATGCGTAATGCACCATACGCCATGTGGGGTTATAGGCTGAGCATCGGCACCAGTAAACGATTCGAGGGTATGTTGTGAGCCAGATGTAACTCCAACGTAGCTAATAGCCTTATCACTACCATCATAAGAAACCTGTATAATCTTGACTCCATTCGGAACTGTGAAATTTCTCTCATTATATATCACTATACTACCTGTTGGTACACTTGCGGTTGCTGGAGAGGCACTAATCGTTAGCCCCCCCCCCCACTACTCCCTTAATCATTGTTGCCATAATGGTTTCTCCTTTTCTTTTTTAATAATCATACTCATGATACTATAGTATATTGTGATGAAGATAATCCAGTCTTGCTTTCAAAATCTACTGGTGGATTTTTAATCTTAACGCCTTTAAGTTTAGAGCAGATATAGAACATACCGCTATAATTAGTGCATGACTTCATATCTATAATACCTTTAATAGTAGTAAGAGAATCACAAAAATTAAACATACCTCTCATATCAGTTACATTAGAAGTATCAAAGTTAGATAAGTCTATTGAAGTAATACTAAAACAGCAATCAAACATATCGCTCATATCAGTTACTTTAGAAGTATTAAAGCTAGAGAGGTCTACTGAAGAGAGATTATTGCATCCTTTAAACATCCATGCCATATCTCTTACATTAGAAGTATCTAAATTAGATAAATCTAATGTGGTAAGTTTATCACAAACAGCAAACATACTCATCATACTAGTTACATTAGAAGTATCAAAGTTGGATAAATTAAATGAAGTAATGTTAGAGCAGTCATCGAACATTTGTGTCATATTAGTTACTCCTCTACAAGTAACTGTAGCTTGTCCTGGTATAGATTCATCTACACTAATAACTTTATCTTTGTCCACCAATTGATCATTAAACCATGGAGCGGAACCTTTGGCTATATATATTTGAGGTTTTGTAGCAGAGGTAGCATTAATAGTTTCATCACCATTAATTACCTCCCCCCCCACTAATGTTTAGCGTTCCTGCATTATACCCACTAGCAGCTATAACTTCCGCTTCATATGTAGTCCCTATAGGGCAAGTGAATGACGAGGTATGGTCAGTTCCTCCACTCTTCTGAGGTGTATATACATGGATAGTTTGGTTATCACTTTGAACTATAGTTACTTTAGCAGTAGCTACTGTTGCACTAGTAGCACTAATAATCATATTGCTATTAAATGTACCACCCTTAGTATTTGGTGTACCTGCTATATAATTACTCTCAGCTATAACTTCTACTTCATAAGTAGTACCTACAGAGCAGGTAAATGATGAAGTGTGGTCTGTACCACCAGACTTCTGTGGAGTATAAACGTGAATAGTCTGATTATCACTTTGAACTATAGTTATTTTAGCATAGGATATAGCAGGGTTAGCATTAATAGTCATATCATTATTAATTGTACCACTATTACCAACATTTAATGACCCTGCGGTATAACCAGTTTCGGCTATAACTTCGGCTTCATAAGTTGTACCTACTGGACAAGTAAATGTAGAGGTATGATCGGTTCCTCCTTCTTTCTTAGGAGTATACACATGAATAGTTTGATTAGCAGACTGAGTAATAGTAACTGTAGCATTAGTTACTGTAGCAGAAGTAGCATTAATAGTTTTATTATTAGTAAATACACCGCTTCTGCTAATATTTAGTGTTCCTGGATTATAACCGTTTTCAGCTATAACTTCAGCTTCATAAGTAGTTCCTGTTAGACAGGTAAAGGTAGAAGTATAATCTATACCACCAATCTTTTTTGGTATATATACATGAATAGTTTGATTATCTGACTGATTAATAGTAATTATAATATTCTTTTTTTCAGTATGAGTTTTCTTATAAAGATCATCTATTATTTCTTGTAATTTTTTCCAAGTAGGGTCATCTTTAGAAATTCTGTTTAGAAGAATATTTTGAAGAGAAGAATCTAAATCTTCTAATCTTATTCTTCTAATTTCTTTTTTATTATCATTCATAATATCACCTATTATGAAACTCTATACCAAGCTGCTAATACTGCACCATATGGATTATTTGGTAATGGAGTAGATTTACAATTTGGTGATGAAGTTGAAGAGATAGTATGACTATGATTCCCTTCAGGAGAAGTATTACAGTGTCCATCATCCCAATCTTGCCCACCACTAGAACCCCAGTGTTTGTTATTATCATACATACCCCATGGTGCATTAGCTTGGCACCACGATAGAGCTTCATTAAATGGGGAACCATGCTTATGTTTACCAGTTGTATTAGTTGTACTGCCGTTATGACTATGTGGAGGTAAATTAGCCTCTGCAATCTTTAATGTACTACTACCAGTTTTAGTAGTTATATCTGAAGTAGAGTTCTTAATATTAACTTCCTCTACACTAGGACTACCAATCTTTACATATGCATCACTAATTCTTACCCAATGTGTTCCTGGATATTCTGTACTAGGATTTACATTATAAGCATAGAATATAACTCTGCCTACAGCAGGTACACCACTTACATCATCACTAGTCATTACTCTTTTAAACTTAGTACCATTTATATTACCATTACTAGCTCGAATATATAATTCCCCATCTGGTTGGGAGATAAATAATTGAGCGGAGTAATTTGTGTCTTTATCATAAGGCATATTTATTAATTGACCAGAACTAGCTGGTTGGTTAGAAATAGTAGGTCTATTATAGTTTGCAATATACATGCCTTGGCTATTCCAATCAGCATCACTTGTTCCAGGATTATAGTTATCTTCTAATTTATGAAAAGCTTCCCATACTTCAGTTTTCTTAACAAATTGATCAGTTAAATTACCTAAATTATCTGCAATAGAATTTAGCTTTTTTACTAATTCATCATAACTATCTTTAGTTACTGTATTCTTAAATAGCTCTTGCAATGATGGAGCTAATTCTTCAAAGGTGATCTTATTTTCATTATCAACTTCAGCCATTAAAAAACCTCCAATCTTAATCTTATTGATTCTAATAGGTTTACGCCTATAGGTTACTAGTATGTTAATGTGCTCCATTTTGCTTCGACATTACATTAAATATTATAAATACAAAATGGGGTGTTAAAAAAATGAATAAAGATAGTAAAAAATTTCATCTTTTATTAGTTCTGATTCCTATTTTTTGCTTTATTATAATTTCAGATATATTTGTATCTGATATAAGAGCTATAAAACAAGATACATCAGAAAATATACAGACATTAGAAGAAAAGAAAACTGAATCTATCCATTATATAGTCGATAATAGAATTAGACAAGCTAGATTGCAAAATGCTTATATAGAAAGTGCTTTTAAATCTTATATAGCAGATTATGATACATCTCAATTACAAAAAGAAATGAACTCTGATGTGTTGGGTAATAAAATTATAAATATACTTTCCAATATAATCATTTATGATACAAAAATAACAAGTATTTTTGAAACACATTATTCAGATCATATCTTGTTTATTAGTAATAAGAATGGTATAATTAATATATACAATTTATCTTCTAATAATCCAGAGATAATGTTTACTAATTGGGATGATTATATTGCTAAGAAGAATAATACTCAACTTACTTCTTCTGCTATAGATAAGCTTATTAATAAAGAAGATTCTGTTTTAGTATGGGAATCTAGTATAGCTGCTAAAAATAATATACTCAATATAGAGTATACTACTTCTTCTGAAGAAACTATAGATAAGATTATACAGACTGATAATAGTTTTGAATATAGGTATTATAATATTCTTGTACCTACTTATGTAAATATAAATGACCAAGATGACACTTATGATTTCATAATAGTAAGAGAGATAAACTTATATAAAACTTTAGAACCACTTAGCTATAATATAAATAAGTATGATACGATAATAGAAGATTATAAACATGAAATGAATAACTTGTTATATATAACTATTCTTTTCTCTATTTCCATTACCATCTCGTTGTCTATCAGTATAATCATTGGAGTGCTTAAAACCAATAATTATATAAAATATAAATTTAAGTTTAAGAAAGATGGTGATAAATAATGCTAAAAGATGTGGTATTAGATGAAGAATTATTATTAATTCTTATAATAATTACCATATCATTGATTGGAAGCCTAGTAAAAAATTATTATGAATTATTATATCATCATAAACGTATGAAGGTTGGACTTATAATTTTATCTACGGTATCAACTTCTATACTAGATTATTCCATAAGCTCCCATCTATTAAAATTTTTAGGGTATAGACCTTTCATAGGAGTGACTTTCTTTTTAGGGTTAATAAGTATGGAGCTTTTAGGAAAGCTTTCAAACCTAAATGATGTGTTTTTAATTATAAAAGTTATAATTTTTCGAGATAAAGATGACATAAAAAAAATACTAGATAATAAAACTAGCGAAGATAAAAACAATCAAAACCACACCGATAATAGCACGAATAACAACATAAATATCACTATTAAGAAATAAACATTATTATAATATTTTAGAAAGGAGGAGCTAATATTCCAATGGCATACTTAAAGACATTGTGGCTTGTTGACGGTATTAGAAATAAACTGTACAAATATGAAGATAATGAATTACAGCAAGAAAGTTATACCATTCCTGTTGTAAATACATGTGCACCAGTTGGTGATTGTAAGGTCTTAGTTTCAACTGACCAATCCAATGTATACATCTTATCTCCTACTGGATATTTATTTAAGTTTAATACCAAAGCAGAAACCTTCGTTAAAACTATTCGTCTTACTGATGGTTCTTCTGGTATAGCTCAAGGTGTTTTACATGAGTGTAACACTTCACCTATTTTCGTCTCTAACTATAACGAAAATACAGTATCTGTAATCATGGATGACACTATTAAATATGATATCCCAGTTGGTTTAGGTCCTACAAATATCATAGTAGATAGTAATGGGTCAGCATATGTTTGTAATAGTATCGAAAATACTATTTCCATTATTTCTTATCAAAACTGTAAATATATATGCTATAAAAAGATTAGATTACTTTCTAATCCTATAGACGTATGTGTTGATAAGCATAATACTTTATATGTATTATGCAAAGATTCTAAGATATACAAACTTATGGCTAATGATAAATCATGCAAACGTTTATCATTTGACGTAGGAGAACAGCCTAGTGCTATTACTGTAGATAATCAAAATAATATTATCGTTACAAACTATGATGAAGGAACTATTACTATTATTGATCCAAACTCTATTATTAAAACAGTTGGATTACAAGAATTCCATCCTATAGCTGTAGATGGTGATATTGACGATAATATCTTTGTAATTACTTCTCATAATATTATCATTGAGATCAATCAGGCTGGTAGAATTATTAATAAATTCTATGCTAATATTCCAGCATCTATTACTACATTAAATGACTTTACTGGTATGAAAACCAGTAAGGCATTATATGCTGCTAACAATCCTGGTGGCAAACCAACTACCAAAGATGACCTCGATGAATTAAAAAAACAACTTGATAATAAAATTCAGAATTATCCTAATAAAAATGCATTCCCATATCCATCAGAAAATCCAGACAGTAAAGCTCTGTATATTGATGATGAAAATGGAACTATTTATAGATTCGATAAAGATAAAAAAGAATACAAAGTTCTATACGGAACTAGTATAGTAAATGCTAGATATGATGATAGTTCTGAAACATCATTGTCATTAGTATCAGTTAATGGCACTGTAAAACCATTAGAACTCAAGGATATTACTAATACCGTTTTATCTAAATATAATACAATCTTGGATTCTGAGATTGATAAAATATTTGAATAAAATGGTTATTATTAATATATATATATACATAACCATATTTTTATAAAAGGAGACATACAATTATGCCAGAAACTAAATATTTTCTTGATGCGGCTGGTTTAGCTCGTTTTAAAACAAAGCAGGATGCAGCTAATGAAGGCAAATTCTTAGGTATTAATGCTAAAGCTAAGACTGCTGGTGCAGCAGATACCGCTGCAAAGCTTGCTGCTGCTGTAGCTATCAATGGTGTACTCTTTGATGGCTCTAAAGCTATTACCATTGAAGATGGTACTAAACTTTCCCTTGCTGACGCTGAAAAGCTTTATCTTAAGAAGGCTACTGCTGATACCACCTATCTTCCGCTCCATGGTACTGCCGATAAAGCAACCAAGCTTGCGAATCAGGTAAAGATCAATGGTGTACTCTTTGATGGCTCTGCTGATATCACTGTAGAAGATGCTACCAAGTTACCGCTTCATGGTAAGGCTGATACCGCTGGTGCAGCTGACACTGCTGCTGAAGCTACTCATGCTGCTGCCGCAGATACCGCAACCAAGCTTGCAGCTGCTGTAACGATTAACGGTGTTGATTTCGATGGTTCTAAAGCTATTACCATCAATGCTGTAGATGCAACTGCTCGTATCGCTGCATCTGAAAAGGGTACTGCAAACGGTGTTGCTACCCTTGATGCTGCTGGTAAGGTTCCGGCTGATCAGTTACCGTCTTACGTTGATGACGTAAAAGAATATGAAAACAAGGCTGCTTTCCCTGAAACTGGTGAATCTGATAAGATTTATGTAGATATTGATACCGGCAGCATTTATCGTTGGTCTGGTACGCAGTACATTCAGATCAATGCTTCTGTAGCATCTGCTGATACTGCTGTTAAACTCGCAACGGCTCGCAAGATTGCTGGTGTTCCGTTTGATGGTTCTGCTGATATCACCATTCCGGCTGGTAACGTCGGTGCTTTCACCAAAGAAGAAACCAACACTACCTTCCTTTCCAAGGCTGATGCTACAACTACTTATGTTGCTATTACTCCAGGCAAAGACCTTTCTGATAACAACTTCACGACTGAACTCCTCACCAAACTTAATGGTATTGAAAAAGATGCTAACAAGTATGTTCTTCCGCAGGCTTCCTCTACCACCCTCGGCGGTGTAACGGTTGGCAGCAACATTACCGTAAAGACTGGTACAATTTCTTTAGCTAAGGAAAATGTAATTGCAGCTCTCGGCTATACTCCATCTGATTCCGCAGCAGAAGTGCCGGTAGAAGCTATTTCCGATACCGAAATCGATAAGCTCTTTGCTGCTGAATAATAAATAATTATATTTATAAACTAGCAAAGGAGTATATATGGCAAGTGCTACACCAATTATCACTATTTGTGATAGGGATGATAGAGAAATCAGTTCTCCTTGGGGAGTAGGAACCTTAGATGTAAATAATGGCTCTGCTGTACCTCAGTCCGAAACTAAGGAAATCCATATATGGAATAATAAGGGTGGCATTGAAAGTGCAGCTGACTTAGTAAGTTCTTATATCACCACTAAGAATATTAATGGTGATAACTTGAATGAACAGTTAGTTACTGATAAATGGGTACAAGCTAATTATAAGAATGAATCTATCTCAGCTCTTAACGGCTTCCATGCTATTGGTGGGGATGATATATTAGAAATTTGCTCTGATAGTGCTACTGGTATAGACAAAGAAAATCATGTAATTTCTGGTACTGCTAACTCTGGTTCTACAACTGATACGTCTAACTTTGCTACTGTTCGTTTAAAAGTAGTTCCTAAAATAAATGCATTAAAAGGTCTACACCAGTTTAAAGTAAGAATATCAGGATATTATACTTAATGATGGTATATGAATTAAAATCTATTCCATTATATACTAATTCATCTGAGCAATCTTATGGTTGGTTTATTATTTACAATAATCATTCCATTGTATATGAGCATACTAGCTATGCTCATATACAATATTCAACTATTTCTAAAGATGATATCAATCTATTTGGATTATATGGGAATGATTTTAAATTAGTTTCCAACTTCTCAGATGGATCTATGTATATTTATTGGAAAGATAATCTGATTGCTAAATTTAATTTTCTATTGTCAAATAAAGCAATAGAAACGAATTTAAACTCACATGTATACCATTGTAGACCATTTCATTTAAAAAGTTTTATTTATGATTTCAATATGTTTAATGCCATTAATTCTAATGGGTATATGACTAATAAATATTATTCTGGTTATAATGGGTTAATTTTAGCCAATAATTATCCATTAAAAGTAAAGCAATACTTCTCTATAGACCTAATGGATCATCCTAAGGAGTTAGCTATAATAACTAAATTAGAAAAAATAAAAGATATTGAATATCCAAAAGATAATTTTATATTCTCGGTAATTAAGAATGATAAAATTTCTAAAGACAATGTTCAATTAAACCTATTAAATGATAATGTATTTAAACATAAAACTATTTTTAAACTCTAAAGATAGGTGGTGTGCTTAAATTCATATAAGATCATCAGTATATATGCACATTTTCTATGCATTAATGGCTATTTCACTGTTACTATTATCATTATATAAGCTTCAATATAGTAATATAAATGATGGCTTAAAAGAAGATGTTTCTAATAGAGAAAATGCAAATTTATTGTATCTTCAATCCAGCATAAAAAAAGAAAATAGTGTATTAACGTCCATCTATTCTAATAATACTAATAGTAACTTTGATAAAGCCGCTATACAAGCTATTATCAATGAACCTAATATTGTTGGTAATGTAATAGAAACAAAAATATTAGCAAGATAATTGGATAGCTCTTTATAGAGCTATCCAATTCTATATATTGTTATTTTGGTCTTTTACTCTATTAGAATATCCTTTTTGAGTATTAATAGCATAGTTATTAATAAACTCTAAGTCTATATAGAATACTAGCTCTGAAGTTCTTTCTACTAATGGTTGGTTAGTACTAATTGTATAGGTATTCCAATCTATTTGTATAGGAACTTCCGATAATCCATTAAATAGTTTTATATCCATAAATACTGATGGAGATATAAATATAGATTTAGTATATTCAGCTATATCAAATAATGAATTTTCATTTCTAGATTGTATGAGTTCTTTAAAGTGAATCGTAGAAGGTTTATGCTGTTCATATATATCATTATCTTCTATATAATCAGTAGTCATATACTGATTCCAACCTTTATCATTCTTAAATGGTATTGCTCCAATATAGAGATTATAAATAGTGCATTTTAATGCTTTATCTATTAAAGCAAAATCATGTTTATCTTTAGCATAATAAGCATAGAATTTAGGAGCTGGGAATAAACATTCTATCTGAGTAGATACGACAAAGTTATTGTCTGTTTGACCTTCTCTTTCTCCTTCATCTACTTCTATATCACCGCATCTAAGATGCACGTACATGTCTGTAAGTTTAATGAAGTATTCATATTCCCCTTTAGTTCCTCTAAACTTGCATACAAATGGTAATCTAGAGTTCTTGTTTAAGAATGATAAGAATTTACAATTATCCACTACCTGTTCATTTCTTATTTCAAATCCAGAATCTTTAGCTATAGCTAACATCAATGCTTTAGGAACATTAAAGTCTATTTCTGCATATCTAGTTTCAGTAGCATTAGCTCTACATGCAATTTGCATAAACTTATATAAATCCATAGCAGTATTAAATGAAGATACTTTAATTCTAAATTCAAAATCTACTTTCCATTGTTCTAAAGTAAGAGAAACCATATTCTTATTAGTAGGGTTTACAAAGAAACAATCTTTAAATCTAGTTCTATTATTAATGATATTTCTTCCTAGTAAGTATAAATCAGTATTTTCTCTATTAAAAGTATAATCCATTCTAGGTCTAATAGCTAAAGCTGGTTTATTCTTTCTAATATTATTAATCATATCATTAGATAAAAAATCTCTAAGTATATTTCTACCAGCTATATATTCTGATTTAAAAAAATCAGGTTGAAATTTATTTTTAAACCATTTTCTCATATATTCTACACAAATAGAATATGATGAAGAAACCGATGGAATACATAATGACATAGCATATTCATTCTTAAATCGCTTTAAATCTTTTATTGGAGAATCATGAGTAGTTACTAAATATTGAGGGTTATCATGATTAAATCCCATATACTCTCCTCCTTTCTAAAATTAATGATATGTCCAAAAAATAAAGAGATGCTGAATATTCAGCATCTCTCTTATAAATTAATCAATATTATATTTTTCTTTCAACTGCTGTATCTTCTGTTTCTGCCCAATAGAATAATTATCTCTTCCAATATTAATTAAACCATTAGCATTAATAATCATATCTTTAAAAATATTCATATCATTGTTAAAGGTTCCATCATTTCTAGAAATCATCATAGAATTTCTTGGATTAAATACTTCCATAGCAGATTCCCAAAACTTCTTATTCGGCACATAGATAATGTTGAGACAATCCTTTTTCTTTACATAGGTCGTTAATCTATGCAGTTCTCTTAAGAACGTCTTATGCGTTAGCATAAGTAGAGACTATATCTACATCTCATAGAGATGATACGCACTTCGGATACACTTGTATCCTACTCCTTACGGATAGTCGTTGAACAGAATTAGAAATTGTAGTTATTACTTATCTTTACCCATTGTTTCTTATTTTTAATAGAAGAAATCAATGTAGCAAATCTAGCATCATATTTTACATTTATAGCTTTCGCTATTTGAGGAGCGGTTATATTATTATCCTTTTCTATTAATTCACAAATATTTTCTATAGTACTGATAGGAGTAATTACTTCATTTATTGAATAATATGCCGAAATATTAGACCATCTATAATTAGTTCTTACCTTACTAATCATTTTCTTAAAATTATCTGTATATGGGATATTGAATAATACAGATATTTCTTTAGTAGTTTTTCCATCTTCTAATGCTTTACATATCATGCATTTAAGTACATCAGAATACTCAATACCTTTTTTACTTATTAAATTATTTCTATAAGCATGTAAAACATTTTCAGAATTCGTACACCATTCTAAATTCTCGGCTCTATTATCATTTTTAATACCATTTTTATGATTTACTTGTAATTTATCATAATCGGGTGGTATCCCTATAAAAGTTAAAGCAACTAGTCGATGAACTAATTCTCGTTTACCATCAATCTGAGTTGCATGATAACCTCCTAAATTATATTGATTTATTATTTCTCCATTCTCAGTATTAATAATTTTATTTCCTAAATTATTAATAATATATTTTATATTAAAAGGATAATTTTTAAATTCTTCACTCATGTTTTGTAATAACCTATTTCTAAAACTTGCTGCTGATTGTACATTGTATATACTTTTAGGATTTCTCCATGAGTAATCTTATAGATTTTTTCTGTATTTCTACTGCATTCACACTTATACTTTCTATCGTATTATGTTGTAGCTCTATAAGCTTTAGCACTTTCCAGCAATTCACGTATTTTAAATTACACTATCGCTAGTATAATTGGCAATTATTTACCATCGAAGTCTGCTGCCATAGTTGCAAGAATCTGTAAAGGCATACCCATTGTATAGTCATCATTAATAGCTACACACTGTACTGCCAGAATAGAACCATAATTAATAGTAGGATTACGATTAATCAATACATTAATACCAGAAGTATCAATAATATTTTGAATAATATCTCTAATACGTTTATCCTCTTTCAGTAATCCTTGCTTATATCTCATATATGCCGTATTATATGAAATATTATAAGTTCTTACCAAAATATTAATTACAGTCTGTTGAAGTAATTCCAATAATGTAAAATAAGATAATGTAACCTGATCTACTCTAAGTTTAGGGTCAGGAACAATAACTGATCTAGATGTAAATCCACATCTACCACCAATCAGTCTTTTAATAACACCATTCTTATCTTTGCAGATATTAATTACTTCAGTATACAGCTCCAGATATCTCTGTTGAAGATTCCACAATAATACATTTCTATGTTTTGGAATTCTGTAAATAGACAATGTATCATCATTAATCTTAGCTGCTAACTTAGCCATCATATTATAGATACCATTAGTTTTTTCATATGTAAATCTACCATCTCTTCTATCAAATGGTCTAAGAGCTGTAGAATACACTGGAATACTATGAATAAAGATTTTATCTCTATTCTCTAAGATATCTTGGTAATAATCAGGTTTCTTATTTTTATTCTTCTTATGAAAATATTCTAGGATTTCATCAAATCTATGATAAAATTCAATCAATCCAATTCCTTTATACTTTTCATCTAACTTAGTCTTTCTAGTAGATCTCTTAGCGGTGGATTTAATAATTTTAGAAGAATACTTTTGTACTGGTTTACCATTTTCATCGAGATCAATAATTGGTTCTACAATAGAAGCAAACTGATCTTTACCAATATAGCTTTCCAATACATAGAATAAATTCGGATGAATAATTGGATATCCTTCTTTAAGAGTAATCCAACCAGTCATCTCAAAATCTTCACCTACATAGATTACTCTGGAATGACAATATGGGCAGATCATTCCTTCATAATTCTTCCCTTGTGTTCTTTTACATTTACAAGAATATCTATCTGTAAATGCATCAGGGTCTTGCATAGTTTTTGTAAACTTGGATGAGAAAATAGAATTATCACTTTTTAATCCTACATCAATAGCTTTCTTGTCATCCTCAGGTTCATCAATAATAAACCCTTTCCCTGATATTAAGTCTTTTGCTTTCTCTTCATCTAGATTTAATCGTAGCAACCTAGTTTGGAAAGTAAACTTCTTTGATACTGGATAATTAACGGTTAAGTTTAATTCCATATTACTCTCCTTCTCTTTAAAAACAAATAAAAAAGAATGAGTCAAGCTCATTCTTTTTTATATTATCTACTTGTTTTTATCTTTATCAATCTTAATATGAATACCGCTATCATCTTTTTTAAATTTTATTTTAAGATCAAACAAGATGTTTGCAATATCACTAAGCACTCCAGCTATACCACTACTCTCTGTTGGGCTATCATCTGGATAATAGTTTCTCTTAATTCTATGAGTATTGGATTTATCAATACGATTAACGACATGTCTCATTTCTTTCTTTTCATCTGTCATAATAAACATCCTTCCCATAAAAATAATTGTTACTGAATATGATGAGGCATGGTATTCATAGTAAAAATACAACCATCATCGTATGAGCACTCAGGTATTCCTTTAAGATTGATATCTACATGAGTTAAAGCTTCATTAAAGATATCAAATAAATGCATAATTTTACCGTCTGGATATTTGATTTTCCAATCCAGCATTCGTCTTATATCAACATTCATCTCGATATCATTATCATTATATAAGGTATATACTTCTTTGCCTTTTTCATCGATAATCTTTAACTCATAATCAGTATTATTTTGTATCGTCATTGGTATCACCCTTTTCTCTACTAACAACAATAGACTGATTATGCCACAAATTAATCATTCTTTTATAAAGCAAATTAAGTCTTCTTACTTTGTTATACCTTTTAGAAAAAGTATAGTACAAACTAAGAATACAAATATTAGATGGCTTAGGAATGGCAGCAAAATCACTTTCTTGTTTCGCATCACGTACCATATTCATAATAATCTCAGAATTCCAAACAAGATTTCCATGATTGTCATATATATCGCTCATTGGATTATCAATAATTTGTTCGTCCAAATCGTATAACGCATTATAAACCTCAGGTTTATAATTACCATTAGCATCTTTACATATGCTAAAGAAATACTTTTCAATAGCTGTTGTAGGAATAGCGATAACATTTGAATACGGATAATCCTTTCTTACACCTTTTCTATCAAATACTAATTTCATTTTGTGTTCTCCTTTACTTCATATAAAATAAGTGCTGTAATATAGATATAGCTAAAAGATCCAGTAGATGTAAGTTTTACATCAACGATTTTACCTTTCTCCTTTTCTTGAATTTCTCTAATAGTTTCATCGACTAACCTTCCCATAGAATCATCATCTGCTATACTATAATCATCAGGAGTATATTCTGATGCAATAACATAGCTAACACTTTTTGTTCTCAGCATTTCATTCCTCCGTATCTTTGAGTAAAATATCTACACAAGCCTTACCAATTTTAGCTTGCATTTCACGATTATTATTAATAGTATAGAATAAATCAATCAAGCACAAAGTACTAGGTTTTAGAAATGGTAATTTTTTTATAGTCCACTTATCTTCTTTTTTATCGCGTAACCTTTCTACTTCATCCTTAATAATTTCAGATGCAATATATGCATCCCTGTTGCCATCACCATAGCTATCATGAAAAATGTTATCAACAATACCATCTCTGTAATTGTATAGCATATCATACACAGATGGCTTAATATTTCCATTCTCATCAGTGGAATTCTTAATAAATTCTTTCTCCTCTTCTGTTGTTGGAACACAATAACATTTATTTTTGTCAAATAATAAACAATCATCATCATCAACACGAATTATCATAATATTACTCCTTTCTTAAATCTAATCTGAAATTTCAGATTAATATACATTCAATAATATAATATACAATTATTTTTCATTTTTAAAATATACTGAGCCTAATATTAGGCTCAGTATAGTATTATCTATTTTTATATTTAACCATCAAGATATTACCAATTCTTATAGGTAATACATTAGCATATACTCTAGATTCAGCATCTATAGGTATATTAAGTTTAACACCTCTAGGGCCTATCATTTTATAGTCTGATTGTTTTACTCTAGTACCATTAATATCTATTGATATAATACGTGCATTCATTCTATACTTATAGTTATTAGAGAAGTAAAATTCATTACCGTTCTTTCTTACTAGTTCTATTCTCATAATATCACTTCTTTAATCCGAATGCTTTCCATACATCTATTTCATGAAGCTTAACTGTAGAGTCATGGAATGCCTTTAATGCTTTAAGCTTTAATGCTGATGCTACTTGTGGCATAGCAACACCAATATCTTTAAATCCAGCTCTATAGAATAGATTTCCTGCACATACATTACAAATCTTATTAGGTTCTTTATATTCACATAAAGAAGAGAATCTCATTCTAACTGTCTTACCTAAGTACTTATCTTTATTAGTAGAATTCAATTCTATAAGTTTATTTCCTTCTACTATATAAGAATACATCATAAGTTTAATATTATACTTATCTAATGTAATTTCTATAGTTCTCTTAGTACCACAATCAGTTCCTTTAGGAGCTAAGGTAAGATGCTGAAATGCTCTTAATAATAATTTTTCATTATACCCACCTTCAGGTGTCTTCTTAGATCTAGAATATGGGCCAGCTGCTAACGCTTTAGCTAATTTAGAATAATCATCTCTAGAAATACCATCAATATAACTTGACATAGCTACATCATAACCCTTAGTAGGGTCTGGGTCTTTAATAGCACCTTTCATTACAAAGATATTTTTAAAGTTATTAGCAAAAGAACCTTTAGCTTTAGAATCATACATATCCATAGATATATCATCTTTAAGTTCTTTTTTAGCATAGTCTAATAATTCTTTTTCTATCTTATCAGCAGCATACATATTTCTTTCTGGATCTGCTAATTCATCTGCATATTTCTTTTCTAATTGTTTTTTCATTTTATCAATCTTATAAGAAATAGTAAGCATGTTTGTAGTAAATCCAGAGCATAGTATATTACAATAAGGCTGGAATTTCTGCTGTCTCATTAAATATCTTTTTAATGCAGACAATGGTAATCTATCTTCCATAATAGCATATGAAATCTGATCATTCATATCGCCTAATACATCTTTGTTTATAGGCTTATTGATATAATGGAATAAATCAAATAAGTCTTGTTCTATAAAACACTTATTGAACCACCATCTACCTAAAGTAGTAGTAAAAGTATTTTTATTCTTCTTATTACCAATACCATAAGAATTAGGTGGAATAGTTATAATATCATATGTATTATACTTTGGTGCTTTACCATTTAAAGTACCAAAAGTTTCCATAAGTTTAGAAAGAGATTCTACATCTTTTTGAGATAAATTTAAAAAATAATCTACTTCATCTTTATTTGTAATCTTTCTAGCAACACGTTTGTTAGTAGATACTGCCATTTATTAGCTCACCACCTTTTTGTATATTCTACCTTTATAAGCATCGGAAATAACTTTATCGCTTAATCTATTTTTTATATTACATCTATCTTTTTCAGCATAATTATTAGCTCTAATATATTTACTTAGCCCTCTATATTTTCCTATAAATTCATTAGTAGCTTCATCATATACTTCAAATTCAAGATTATACCTTCTATTATTAGATTGCTCTTCTTGCGTTGCCCATGTACAATTTTCAGGAGAATAATCTTTATTTACATCTATTCTATCCATGGTTGTATTTATTAATCCATGTTTATCGGCAAATTCTTTAAAAGAGTTCCAATTATCCAAAAAATAATTATAGAAATCATGCCATCTATCACAAACTTTTATACCTCTCCCACCATATAGATAATAACGATTATTAGTAGGTCTATAACACCTACCTATCATAGCATGCCATCTGTTATTCAAAGCTTTGTATAATGGATCTTTAGTAGAAACATTTGTAGGAATGATATGATGACACTTGCTCTTTCTACCAGTATGACTTGTTCTATGTTTTTTACAAAAATTACTGTAATCTATTTCTTTTGTATATCCACAAATTTTACACTTAGCTAAAAACCTAGGGGCATTATTTTTATATCCTAAGAATTTAATTAAAAACATGTCCTCACTAGTTTCCCCTACTTTTTCTTTATAATAATCTTCTTCACAATTCATTCCATTATGA
>ERZ1034669.162-NODE-162-length-31062-cov-30.569420_pt1 | contig 31062 bp, 40 predicted proteins | sample MGYA00520705_ERZ1034669 | MGnify/ENA primary metagenome ERZ1034669 (study PRJEB33766, sample SAMN09781766) | gut metagenome | biome: gut microbiome | host: Homo sapiens | place: Madagascar | study: EMG produced TPA metagenomics assembly of the PRJNA485056 data... | reverse complement strand
TGTTACCTGTTACTATCACTATCTCCATATCACCTTCATTATCACAAAGGTCTTGGAGTTGTTGAATAAATTCACTTATAAGCATTTTTATTATATTTTTATGCCCGAAGGCGTTAAACACTATTTTCCTTGATGTATAAACTGGCTTAAATCCACCTCATTGTGAATAAGGACATTTGCAGCCATTAAACCATTTATGAGAAGTTCCAACTGTTCTTTGTTGATAAAGAACAATTTTCTTGCTATCTTCCCATCTTCGTAAGCACCAAGAAGAACTCTATCGTCTTCAACTTCTATGTTTATAAAGGGCTTATCCTTTAATGTTATATCCAAACTATATTTACCCATAATAGACCTCTTATTTATGTCCGACATTCATAAACACATAATCCGCATCCAAGATATGACCATGGCTACAAAACACATAATTAGTCCTACAACAAGACACAGTGCTATTATATTATTTTTGTTTATTTTCATACCTACACCTCCATTACTTAAAGAATAAATTCATCGTCATCAAACTCATCCTCTTCATCTTCAGGAAATGGATAAATAGTGAACTGAAAATTGTCTAAATCTTCAATATTCTTATCTGCCATATTAGCAGCTACAATACCGAAGTTATCAGCAATACAAGAAGGAAAATCACCTTCCTCTAGTTTTGTTCTAAATTTCTCGGCTGTACATTCGTCAGGAACGTTAATGAGTTCTACTACTAATCTTATTGTTTTCATACGCCTTACTTTATTAAACCAAGTTCTTTCTAGCGCAAGCTTCTGCCTTTGGCTTAGTCTTGAACTGCTTATTTACATCATGCCAAACTCCATAAGGAGCGGTCTTATACTCGATGAGAAAAAGACCTTTCTCAATCTTGACTATTCTATATTCAAAATACATACGCTTTACTTTTTATTATTTATCATATAAGCCATATCATGTACTTTGTGACACATTTGACAAACATCTTCGAGACTTCTTGTGTCCCAATTATAGTACATTCTTCCGTGGTCTTCGGTTATTACTACAACCTGTCTGTCACGGAGGATTCGCCATATCATTCTCAACTTATGTTTCATACGCTTTACTTTTTACGATGATTATACTTCTTAATAGCATCCTTCTTAGAAGCTGCCATAATCTTAACACCCTTGATTGTAAACTCATGCTGTGCCTTTGGCTGACACTTCTGTTTGTCAGAAGGAATATTGCCACTTGGTGCGTCAAGTCTGGGATTTGAATACCCGAAAATATCATCTTGTGCGTAAGCTGCCGTAGCAGCCATTATCAACGCCATTCTCATTAAATTTCTACTCATACGCTTTACTCCTTTACTTCATTAACTTCTTTAAAGATTACATTCTTTTTGTCCGAACGATAATTAGGAACACACTTCAATCCAAGTGGAGCTGCGCTACAATAGCCAGCTACTCCTTTAAAGAAGCATCCTTCAGTTCAACAGCTTCAAGAATAATAGTTACTCTTTCGCCTACTTTAATCTCTTTCATTCTTTGTCTTTTACAATATTGTACACTTGTTTTAACTCATCTGTTGATAAGCGTTTGAAATCAAAAGAACTGATAGCATAGATGAGCTCCTTGCGAAAATTCTCTTCTTTAATATCTGATATTTCCTTTTCTATAGGAACAGATATTCTTCTAACATTCCATCTATCACTACCGCATTGCCAGCCCGAATCTCTTCTGAATCTAGCGTTATCAACAATAATTTGAGTCTTTGTCACTTTATCAACCTTGGCGATACGTCTGTGAAATGTACCTGTAACTAGTACCTCATCACCAGCAACCAAATCTTTAAGCTCTTTCATTGCTTCCTCCTTTCTTTTTAGGAACGTACTCATCTAACTCATCGTCAAACTCATAGCAGTCTGGGCAGATGTGCTTATCACCTATCTCTATCCATTCACTTTCCATTGCTTGCTCTTTTGCAGTTCCTTCGTCCAACCAAGCCCCAATGCCATTAAACTCATCAACGAATGACTTTCCGCATCTGTCACATACGACAGAGTACATAGTAACTGGCTTAATCATGCTCACCTCCCTCCTTTGGTAGTATATCAGATAGATAAGCCCACTTGAAGATTTGACATCTGCTAATCGAATGTCTCCAAGATTCCTCAGACCAAAGAATGGATTCCTTAAACTGTAGGTAAGCATCGTTATCAAAACCAATGGTAATAATATCGCTCTTACTTTTATCTGGCTCTTCGCTAGCAGGATGCCACAAATCCTTTAGAAACTCATTGATAGCCCACTTAGCACCTGCATAAAAAGCGCATTGTCTTGACGTTGTGTCTGCATAACGTTCTGCTCTGGTTGGCTTTCTTGTGAGTCTTTTCGATAACTCTTTTTCTACTTTCTCGTTGTACTCTTTGAAAGTATCTTCTATTTTCTTATCGTCTATCATAATCACTTTACTCTTTTGAATTGAACATTCTTTCCGTCTTTTCTAGTGCTTGCGCTACAATTAAAATTACCGCAAACATTTTCATAAATGTTACTGCTTATCTCATCAAAGAAACAGCCATTACATTCTTCTTTCTCGGTCTCAACCACCTTCAAGACGATTTCTGACCCAATAGATAAATCTTCCATACGCTTTAATTTCTCATGATGTGACACTTGACAACCTTGTTTACTGCAAGAGGTTGCGAATTATTAAAACTCTCAATGAACTTACGTTCCATCTGCTCAGGGAAGATGGGCTTGGTGGGCTTTGGGATGGTGATGATAGCTTGGATTTTGCTACCATCACTCAGTGTCATTAAACATCTTCTTTGAATCTGTTCTATTCCAAACATATTATGTCCTCCTAATATAAGCATCCGTGAAGGTACGGACGGGATTCGTTATACTTCATTTTCAACTTGATATGCTCAACGAGGTCTATTCCTTCTGCATGTGCTAGGGCGAAGACTTGCACCAGAATATCCTGCAAGCGTAGGGTGTTCATCCATGCTGGTGAGCAGGAGAAGGGAAAGTAGGTGATGCGAGTGATGATGAGGTACATGGCTGTAGGAAGGCAATAGTTTCCATGTTCAAACTCTACCTTGTGAAACTCTTCTGTCTTTTTGAGTTCGGTGTCATTCATCAGACAGATTGTATTCTGAGAGTCATACCATCCTAAAAGCGAAATGATACGGAGGGCGATGTCTGCAAACTCGGACTCTACTGTTCCTTCCAAGGATTCCTCGTAGGATTTCTCCTCAGGTACACCCAGCCACATAATGTTGTATATACCTAGCAACTTTTTGTAGTCTTCAATACTACCATGGCGGTCGTGACGGCTGGCTTGAATGGTCTCGCCCATTTCTGTGATGATGAGCATTAACGCTTGGTTGATGTCTAAATCAGGCTTATAAAAGCCTTTGGCTTTGGCATTTTCGTATGCCTTGGTCATAAACTGCTTTAGCAGTTGTTGTGTTAATGTTGTTGTTTCCATATTGTTTTTGAATTTATTGTTTTCTGATAGTGAATGCCATATCGTTGAGGGTTCTGCACCAGTTTACCTTGCCTTCTGCGCATAATTCATTGATGGCTTGATAAGGCTGATGGCATCCTCTGTTTATAATTTCGGCTGTGAGGACGTGGGGTGGCACGATGTTGGCAGATTCACGCTCTGCCTGAATCTCAGCGATGATGGCTAGGATTTTTTCTTTCTCTTTCTCCATGAGGTGAAGGTAAGAATGAGACGTGGGTGACTTCGGACTGGAACAATAATAGTTCCCACATTCCGTTCATGTCTTGTTGATACCACAAGCCATCGTGCATTGTCCCTATGATTGGGTTGCCTTTATACCATAGTACCATGGTCTTGTGGGTAAAGAGGGCTTTGTGCGCTTTGCTGATACGTTTGCCTACCTTGATATATCCGAAAATATCCATAAGCTAGAAGAGTGATAGCTGACCTGTCTTGTCGTGGTAGTGATTACCCGATGGGAATATCAGTTCCTCGAACATGGCGGTCAGGCAGTTGGTTACTATTGAATTTCCTGCTAGGGCATATAGTTTGCTCTTGCTGATAATGAGTTGACCAGTCTTTTCCTTGCTCAGGAGTTTGTCTATGTCAGCTTCATGTACTCCCATCAGTCGGAAACAATCTCTTGGAGTGTACTTCCTGATTTGGATTGAGTATTTCTTTCCGTTGGGAGCGGTGTGAATGATTTCTTTACTCATGATTGTTACGAATGTTATGTTTCTTTGACGATTAAGAATAGTGGGATGCAATTACCTCCGTGACCCATTGCTGAATTGAGAGTAGGAGAGATTCCCTTGGTGGAATAGACTCTGGTCTGCTGCTCTATTCTGCCTTTGATTTGGAGGTTTGCCAGCTTTATAATTTTGTCGCACATTATAATTTCTTGATGATTAAGACTGCGTTGGCACAACTTCCTGTTGGTGCAAGATAGTTTGCTAAACTAGTTTTATAATAGCTACTGCGGATGGTTCTACTCATTCCTTCGACATCTGGGTTGATGAGTAGTTTTCTGCTTATAACTTTGTCGCACATTAGCTTACTCTTTTGATGATTAAGACTCCACCCTTTGGATAATGACCAGTATCAAGCATATTCATTACGCTGGTCATAGAAAAACTAGAGGTGACAGCAACAGAGCAGCCATCAGCCGTTTTCGGTATTGAAATCTTCGGGGTAGAGTTTTTCGATTGATTCATTGATGTCTGCTTTTGTGAGATACTTTTCTAGGAGTGGCTGAGACATGAAATATTCAGGAGATACATCGTCTTCCAATATGTCCTCAACCGTAGTCTCTAACTTGATAGGCGAAGGGAAGTGATACTCTGGGTTTGGTTCGTCTTCTGTGCGTAGGATGGAAATGACAAAGATGCGTTCACGATTCTGAGGGATTCCGTAATCTTTTGCATTCAATACTTTGTAGAAAGAAGTGTAGCCGTAGGAGTCAAGGTCTCGGATATACTGGAAGAAGTACTTTCTCATTGACTTTGAGAGAAGACCTTTCACGTTTTCGAGCATCACATATTTAGGATGCTTGGCTTCCAACATTCTCCTTTCTTGGAAAATCAGGGAAGAACGTGTGCCGCTACCTTCTTCTGCTCCCTTGCGAAGTCCTGCGTTTGAAAAGTCTTGGCAAGGAGAAGACCAACTTATGAAATCGAAGTCTGGAACCTCATTCCAATCAAGAAGGGCGATGTTGCCGTAGTTCGGGATTTCCCTGCCATGAAGAAGTCTGTAGGCTTGGATGGCAGAAGTTTCTATCTCGGAAAAGCCAACAACCTCGAAGTCGAACTCAGGATGCTTTTCTTTGAGGTATTTGAAGGCTAGACTCTGACTGCCATACCCAGCGAATGCTTCAAAGACTCTGAGGGGATGCTGCTTATTGTACTTACTAATTTGTATCATTGTGGTAAACGGTTTCGTAGATGTTACGGATTCCACTGGATGCCCAAGCGTTCCATTGTTCCGTTGTCACGATATATCTCCAATGGGATTCTACATGAACTTTGTGGGTCATTCTTTAGAACTTCAATCATTCCGCAGATTCGCTGACGTAGCTTTTTGTCCTGTGCATCTTCTGTCAGTTCTTGTAGTTCTTTTTTTGTTCTAGCGATGAGCTGACTCATTTCAGAAGGCTTTTCATTTACGGCTGCTGGCGGTGGTGTGGCTCCGATGAGTTCGTCTTCCCATCCTCGCTGGTTAAGAAAAGTTTGGAAGTTCTTTCTGTACTGCTTGTTGGGCTGTGAGATTACATAGAGAGGAATATACTCTATAGCTGCCTTGCGGTCTTTCAGGCTCATAGAGTTCCACTTCTTTTCCAGTTTAGCCTTGCAGCCTACCTTCTTTTCGTAAAGGTTCCATGCTCGCTCAAAGGTATATTCGTCTTTGACTTGCTTTGGAGGTGGTGTTACCTTGTAACCTTTGGATTCCAAGATAGAGATTATTTTTTTCGTTAACTCTTCTTCTTGGTTTTCTTTGAACTCTTCTAAAAATTTATCAATTAATTTCTCATCATGAACAAGTGGTGGCATTAATTGCATTTGAAATTGTTTCATAGTTCACCATTTAAATAATTGTCGATTGCTTGAATAAATTCATCTATAGAGCGGACAATGATGTACTTGCCACCATGTCGTTCTACTTCGTGTTGGAATACCTTCTGTTCAGGTTCCTGCCTACCTTTCGGTGTCTTGTTTTCGATGCATAGAAAACCGTACTGAGAGGTGCGCTTCAGGAGCAGCATGTCAGATACTCCTGCCTTCATACCTTCCTCTTTCAGCCATGCGGCTTGTCGGGAAGTTCGCTTGCCACCATTAGGAACGGCAAAGAAGACTCCTTCAAGGTCAGGATATACCCCACGGATATACCTGACCTCTGCGGCTTGCAAGTTGTGCTCATCATAGGATGAACGCTTGCGTATCTTCTTGCCTTCCTGCTGTAGCTTTGCCTTGATTTCAGCGTAGCTTGCCATTACCAGTCCTTATTGAAAAGGTCGTTGAGGGATTCTTCGCCCATAATGCGGATGGCTTCCTTGGTAACATCTTTAGATGGGAATGAAACTGAAGCATCGTCAAAAATACAAGTGAACTTAGGCAAGTATGCTCCATTATCGCAACAAATTTGCCAGTTTTCTGTCTTGTTATCGAACTTAGGCTTCCATCCGCCATTGAGATACTTGGCGATGTTCATCAACTTGTTGTAAGCAGCCATGCGCTTAGTCTGTGCCTCAGATGTGCAGTTATCTAAATCATTATAGTTCATATCGTGTCCTTTTCCTAAAGCAATTTCTTTACCAATAGTAAAGAATATCTTTTTATCCAAGAAGAACTTCTTGCAAATATCATCGTAGGTGACTGGTAAACCTTCCGCTGCATCAGGAGTCTTATTCACCACGTCTCCTTCAATCTTCTTGCGAATCATCGGCTTGCCATCCTCGCTGATGAAGATTTGGAAACCATCAGGGATAGGAATCTCGGTGGCAGAACCATCACCATTGATAATACAAGAAGACTCTAATAGGTTGTCAGACTGACGGATGCCAGTGTGTGGCTTGTCTTCTGTCTTCTCCTTAGCCTTCTTCATCAAGGTTTCGGCAATCATTTCAGCACCCTTACCAAGGAGTGCTCCCATAAGCATCTGGGCGAATGGATTTAACTCTGAATTGTTGTTGCGCTGACGGCTATTACGTCTGTTGTTGCGCTTGTCGTTTCTACGTGTCATATCAACTATAATTTTGTAAAATGTTATTAAACTCGTCTTCTGTAATACCATTAGCCATGAGAATGGTTAGGATGGTATCAAGACATCTACTATATACTTCATTGAAGGCTGGCTCATCCATCTTGGCGAAGGAGATAGACTTGGCTCTTTCTAGGAACTTCTGTCCGTTGATGTCGTAAAGCGGTTCGCTGAATCCTGATGTTATCAGAAGCTGCTCACGGAATGTGTCTATTGAGCGGAGATTGATTCGCTGCTGCTCGGTGAGACTATCCCATGCCGCTCTGATAAGGGCGAAGAACTTACGATGGAACTTTACGTTGCGTGGTCGGACGATATTCGCCTTGACGATGGAACCAACCTTTATCTTTTTCATATCCTCGTAATCATCATCCGTGTATGGGCGAAGACCAGTGGAGGTTCGTACTAGATGGATTTCCATACCTTATATATTAATGCTTAGAATGGAAGACCACTTTTCTGCTGACCACCTGCATATTGAGCGTTCTGCTGAATAGGTTGACCGCTTGCGTTAACCTGAGGTGGAAAAGCCTGCATCTGTTGCTGGATAGGTGCTGGCTGAGGTGGATAGTTGGCTGCTTGCTGCTGAGGAACCTGACCTGTCTGACTCTGCATCATCTGTCCCTGCTGCTGGGCATTTGGTCGCTCCACCTTCCAGCAGTCCAACTGATTGAACCAGCGTCCGTCTCTAGACTGATGTGCCTTCAATCCGATGTTGACGGTGATGATTTCACCTAACTGGATGCCGAACTGCTGAATCTTGTCAGAACCGTAAACTTGGATAACGGCTCTTGAAGGGTACTGCTGATTCAGCTCCTCAATAACGTACTCTATGGAACTCCATTGTGTTCCGTTTTGGGAAGTTCCCATTTGAACTTGCCCTGCTGCAATAATCTTGCCTGTAAACTTTACGTTCATATCTATACTTAATTAAGTTTGATTCTTAATGACGGTTTTGTTGTCGTTTCTTTCAGATAGTACTCGTAGTGCTCTGGCTCCGTGTCCTTGAATAACTTCGTGTCGAAGGTCTTCTTGGTGGTGGCTGCTACATAAGAATATGAACCGATGTTTGTCTTGATGGATTTCTGCTTGTTGGCTTCCATCATCTTCATCATCTGCTCCTTCAAATCATCCTGCTTAATCTTTAGGGCATCCATGCGAGCGGTGATAAGTCTGTACTCCTGCTCCAGTGCCGAGAACTGCTCAGGAACTTCCACCTTATATTGGTACTCTGTATCATCAGCGAGATAAGCGTTGATTAATTCGTCTATCTGCTCATCTGATACCCTTGGGAGTGGCTGGAACTTGCTCTGTCCGTTCTTGAACCACATGCAGACAATCTCCTTCACCTTTAGGTCGGGGTTCTGCTCCTCGAACCATTTGGCGTAGATGGATAGCTGGAGAGATACGTTGTCGTAGTGAAGGGTGGCGGTGGTCTTGATGTCCGCAAGGTAAATGTTACCTTCATCATCTGCAAGAACCTTATCAATAGCAGAAGCGAAATTTTCGTTATCAGTAACGAGATATTCGCTATCTACATGATGAAGACCATAAGATATAAGCATTTTGTTGTAGTCCTTAATCTCTGGTAATACAGAAGGCATTATATTAATGTCACTACTGCAAACTGTATCAAACAACTCTAAATTTTGATGAACAACATTTCCTCTTTCTGCTGCTTTGGCTAAAACTGCATCGGGAATACCTTTGTAAGTATCAGGAAAAGCTTTCTTTATAAGAGTTCCCGTAATACCACTTAGCTCTTTTTCGTCCAAGAAATATCTGTGCTGTTCTTCATCGAAACGAACTTTTGATTTTACTAATTTCATATCTTAATATTTGTGAGGAATCCATAAGAAACCATGATATTCTAGTTTGCCAGACTTGATGCGATTTGAGAATGTTGCTTTGTCTAGACCAAGAAATCTTGCAGCTTCTGTCATTGAATCCCATTCTTTAATAATGTTTCCTTTTAAGTCTTTCTGAGTAACTTTCTTTTTGTGAGTACCAGCGTAATTACTAGGAATATGGTTTAAGCCAGTTTTCCAAGCATGAGACATGTTCTGTTTTCTGCTAGCCCATTCAAGATTTGAAACTTCATTGTTGAACTTGTTTCCGTCAATGTGATTGACAGTCTCATAATTATTTGGATTTTCCAAGAATGCTTCTGCAACAAGTCTATGAACATGAAATCTTTTGCTCTTGTTTTTGAAACTAAGAATTACTGAAAGATAGCCATTGTTATTCTTGTAACCTTGACCATCTTGTGATGGATGCTTTATCTTTTCCTTTATAATTCTTTGCGTGTCTGTTCCTTTGATGTTTAAGTAACATGTGCGCTCTACAGTTTTAACTCTACCCAAATTGCTTACATCATATATGCCTTCATATCCTGCAACTGGTTTCCAAATTTCCTTAGTTTCTGTTTTCATAAACCAAGCTCCTTTCTCTTTGCTGATACTGCTTGCATGAACTGAGGGTTGGCGGTGAGCGGCTTATAAGTCTGAACAACCCATATCAGATTGTCCTTGTTGACACATCTGCTCAGGAATCCCATTCCTTCATTCAGGTCGTTCGGGTGATACTGGGATGCTGCTTGCTGCTGGGCGGCTTGCGTTGGAGTGTTGGCTTGCTGCTGAGTCTGGGCTTGCTGCGCTGCTCTACTATCCTGAGCACCATACTTGCTATCAGTATCTATGATGTTTTTTCCTGCCTCGAAATACACGTCTGCTGCTACACCCAGTGCCTTCATGGCAACCGACAAGGCATCTGTGAGTGCCATCTTGTAGCATTCATCAGATACGTATGCACCATTTCTCTCTATTGATACTTCTGACGAACCTCCTGTTCCTTGGATGGCATCTGACCATTCTCCGTTCACCTTGATAAAGAGGTCGATGTTGCAATAGGCTTTTACTTCGCTTCCAAAAGTCTCTGTCCACTGCTTGGTGATTACGTACTTCCAACCGATTCCGCACACACCAAACTGCTCTGTCATAGCCTTGATGCGCCACATTGGGTTGATGTCGTGTTTTCCTCTAAGTCTTCCTAACTGAATTTGTCGGAGTGCCTGTTGAGGAACGACTTTGAGTTTGTTGTAATAATCTAAATTACCCATATCTTTAATGTATTAAGTTATTGATATTTCCATTCATAGCGGCTACATCTGTAGCCACCTTCTGGGTTGCAATCAGGATTGTCACATATCGTCAGGAACAGACAATCATGACAACTGCTTGTTTTATATCTCATATTGTATGGTTTGAAATGTTCAAATTAAAAACCCCACGGTTCTCACGAATGGTGGGGCGAGTGTTTTATGTCTAATCATTAACCTGAGCGGTCGCTACCGCATCGCAAATGTAATTTGTATGGTATATAATATGTCAATTTATGTGATTTCTATCCAAAAAGGAGGGGCAGTAAAATGAATATGATTAAAACTGCCACCTCCGTGGAGCGACATCTATACAATCTTGCCGGATGCTGAATCGCTCCTTGGTTCCCTTCTGCATTTATGGAGGCTTAGGACTCCCAGCACTCGTAATCGCATACATTTATAGATTAAGAAACTGCATTTTAACAATATATCATGAACTTATACTAAGAACAACGTAGAGTTAAACGGCTGGCTGCATTAGAACCGATTTGTAGTTGTGCGCTTCTACCTTTCTGCTACCTTATCTTTAAGGGTCACGGCATGAGGTCTGCATCTTCACAAGTGAACTCCAAGCGTTCCATATTCCACCCAGTGGGTGTATGTATTAGCTTGCCACTTCCACGTCTAAGCATCATCTGTGGTTAATGATGCTCCTTTTGGGTACGTGTACCTCTCTAGGAAGGTTTATCCTATCCGATATAAAGCCTTGGAATCGGGCTATATGGGGCGCAAGGTGGGACTCGAACCCACGACCTCGAAGGGGATGAACCTTCATACTCTACCAACTGAGTTACTTGCGCTGGCTAATCAACAATTTAACAAACTAAAAACATGAGTAAAAAATGACTATATTTATCACTTGTGGAGACTGGGAGTAGCAAACTCCAAAAAACCTCTGCTGCACCGAACGGACTTTCGTCCTCTAAAAACATGGAAGACAACATAACTTAATTAATTGATTATTAATAATTTAAATTCAACATTTCATATTGAGGTTCAATCTCCATATATCCGATGGCTCTACTCGCTCACTTCCTTGAAGTAGGAGCGGATTTCCAATGCGGTAATAACGAATGTGACAACTGCTGCCACAAGCATTACATTTGCTATCATAATCGTATCTGTTTAATGGGTTACACAATAGGCTGCTGCCTCTGATTCTATCTCTGCCATGCTCTTGCTGCGGTTCTGCATCATCCAGTCTTCCAACTCGCTCTTCTTGAAGTAGAGTCGGTTGATATTTGGCTTGTAGCAGGGGAGTATGTGCTTTCTGACGTTTTCTCTCACTCCTCGAACCGTCATGCCTAGTATGATTGCAGCTTCCTTAATGTTGAGCACATTCTTTGCAGCTATCAGCGAATACTGCTCGATGCGGTCTAGCTGCTCCTTTATCTCTGAGTCTATCATATCAGTCGAATTTGATGGTTTGCTGACTGGCACTAGCTGCCTTGGCTGGCTCTGTTTCACCAGTGCCCTTATCGCTGGGAGTGTTCTCCTGCTCTATTAAGGGGAGAATGCCCTTCGCTTTGAGTGATTCATATAGGAAGATTCTTCCCTTGGTTGTCCACTCTGTGTTGTACTTCACGTCGTGCTGACCATCCTTGCGGATGATGTCAACTGCTCGGCTATGTACGTAACCACCTTTGAGGAACGGAGCAAACAATATCCATTGACCTCGAACCTTGTGCTGAATCTTCATCGCTTCCAGTTCTTTGTTCATCCTGACTGCGCTCATACCGTAGTCCTGAGCAATCTGCGTGATGGTCATGGTGGCATTACTCTGCAAGATTTTGTCGTAGTAGCTGACCTTTGGCAGCATTTCAGTAATCTTGTTGCCCAGTTCCATGTTCTCCTTGCTGATAGTGAGGATGGTTTCTTGCTGCTGCTTGTTCTCCAAGGCTAGCTGCTGTTTCTCCTCCTCAGACTTGACCAGAGATTTGAGAGCTTCGAAATAGTTCTGAGGGACGGATGGCTTGTTTTGCTCAATCTGTCTCTTCATAGCGTTGAAGGCTTCGATGTATTTCAGTTTGAACTCCATCGCCTTCTTGCCATTGAATCCCATCGCCAGCAGAGTGAAACCATCTTGGTTCATGATGAACATTGGATAACTCTGTTTGTTCTGCTCATTGATGTAGGTCGTTTCCTCAAACATCGGGGTCTCGTCATTTTTAACGATACCCCCTTGAAGTATCTTCCTTATTGCTTTGAGGACATTATCATGAGGCTTTTCAAAGACCTCAGCAACCAGTTTGCTATTTGTTAGAGGTTGGTTGCTTTTACCTCGGTAAACGATTCCAGTCATATAACCTCCTTCTTTATTATTAGTAGAACACTACCTTATTGTCTTCTATACCTCCGAACTCATTCAAGGCATCCTGCCTGATGCTTTCGGCTTGCCTGCTACAACTTCTAAACCCTAGAGCATTGTAGATAGTTTGCTTTCTGCAACCATACCGCTCAGCAAGTTTTTTTCGTCCTTCAGGCGAAACTTTGATAATTTTTATCTTTTTTACTTGCATATCTTAATTTTTTGTTGTAATTTTGCTTTTAATATATAGCAACTTACTTGTTTACGGTTGCAAAGGTACTCTTTTCCGAGTAAACTACCAAACAATTTCTCGAAAAAGATTAGTCCTTTAAGATTAATTAGTTAGTGTTTATAAATGTAAAATGTATGGAAACAACTATTTATCAGAGAGTTAAGTTGGTTTTAGAGGATAAATCTATTTCCGTTAACGCTCTCTCTAAACAGATTAATGTAGCGCAAGCTACCCTGAATCCTCAGTTGAGAGGTGATAGAACTTTAGCAGCCAATATCGTAGCGAAGATACTGGATGCCTTTCCTGATGTGTCTGCTGAGTGGTTGATGCGTGGTGTTGGTACTATGTATAGTAATCAAGATACGGATGATTCTTCCTATATGGTTGCCGAAGAACCTAAGCATGATATTATCAATGAGGTGATGCCTGAGCAGGAGTATCATCAGGATGATTTCGTATGGAAGGCGAAGTACGAGGAGTTGGAGAAACGCTACGACCAGCTATTGTCTATCTTGGGCGGTGGCATGAGTAAAGCAAATGTAGGTTAATTAAAATGTGGTAGGTATGGAAGAGAATAACATCGTTTGTTGCCCAAAAACTAGGGTAAGATTAGAAGCTATTAAAAGAAATGAAGTAGAAGGTTTAGAAGTTGTAGATAACATTATTGGTAAGAGTGTTCGCAAGAACATGGAAAACCAATGTAAAAAGTACAACATCAAACTTCAATTCCTTTATGCTAGCGATATAGATGGATGGTATGATGATAAAACAAGAATTATGTATATTGCATTAGACCATGCAGTAAAGGTTCCTGCTACAATATGTTTTGAACGAGAATTGCGTGATAACACTTTGCAGGTAAGACCAACCGAGAATGCGCTTGCAGACTTAAAGAGCACGTTGGTGAAGTGCTTAATAACAATAGTTTGTGTGTTTGCTGCTGCAATTCTCTTAACTATAGCTTTATCTGATGAATACGAGTTTGGCTATCTACCTTATGTAGGTTTTGCTTTATGGATATTGCTCTCCTTGCTGGGTGTTTTGGAGTTCTTTATCTATGACGAGTCTCAACTTCCTATTAAGCTAGAAAAGAAAGAAGATTCTTTGAGTCCTATATTAGGAACAATGAATAATTGTGGAGGCATGATGTCTTTCTCTAGAATAGACTTGAAGTCTGGTTTTGGAATATACTATAATTATATAGCAATCTTAGGTTTTCCTATAATATTTGTTGGTACGTATTTGGCAAAAGAGGTTGAAACACATACTTGGAGAAAAAAAAGCTATAAGGTACTTGGGAAAATTCATACTCCATGGAGAGAGATATATCATTTTTATGTGCAGTATTATGGCTTTGTGGCATTTGTTTGCTTGGTTATCTATGGTGTATGGAAGTTAGGAACTGTTATAGGTTTTTGGTAATATGGCAGAAATAACTAACGAACAGAAGCTGTATGTGCTACTGTATGGTACGTATAATAAGAATGAACAAGAGAAGTCCATTTGGAGTATTATCACGGATAGATATTCCAAGGATTCCTCTTGGTTTGTTGATGTAGCCAAGAATTTGAATGCAGACAATTATGTGAACTATAGTTGTGGTATGGAAAGTGGAAGTCATTGGGCTGCTACTGATTTGGGTAGGAAACAGATACCTATCCTTTGGAGTGGTAGCAGGTTAAAGAAAGAGCATGAGGAGGAAATGAAGGCTCTAAAGAAGGAGTCTTCACTTAAGACTAAACACCCCTACATAGATTATGCGATTAAAGCTATTATTACAGCAGTAGTCACTATATTGGTAGGTTTGTTTATAAATTACCTAGCAAGTAACATTCCTAAGAAGAATGACTCTACACCTATCCAAACAAGATAGAAGTAAAAGCCGTTTTTGTAATATTCTAATTCTCTGTCTTTATCCATAAGCCATTGAGTTTTAATGTTTATGAAGCAAAGTTACGCTTTTCTCCTGAGAATCAGAAGTAAATTACATACTTTAACTCTTAACCTTTGCAAAGTTTGCAGCAAACGTTGCAAACCTTGCAGAGATTAAGAGTTGATACGGAGAGGGTACGGAGTTGGTACTGAGCGGGTCTAGTCCTTGTCGAAGAACTTATCAATGAGTCCCATTGCATCATTCTTCTTCTTATCTATAATCTTGGCATAAATCTCGGTGGTGGCGATTCTTGTATGCCCCATCAACTTACTGGTGGTGTAGATGTCTGCACCCAGTGTAAGCATCATGGTTCCAAAGGTGTGCCTTGCAGTATGGAAGGTAATGTCCTTCTTGATACCAGCGTTCGCTGCCCAAACCTTGATATGAGTGAGAACCGTCTGTTCGCATCCCATACCATTGAAGATGAACTCGTTTCCGCCCTGCTCAGGCAACCATTCTATAGCCTTGCCTGACAGATTGTATGAAACCATCTTGTTGGTCTTCTTCTGTATAATAGATAGATGCCATGACTTAGTTCCATCCTCATTGGTTACTTCCCTGATGTCTGACCATTTCAGTCTCCTGATGTCGGAGATACGCAAACCACAAAAGCAGGAGAACATGAATGCCTGCTTGATAACTGGAACCTTGCATTCTGTTTCAGCCAGTTTCTTCACCTCCTCAATATCCAAGAAAACCCTGCTGGTTTCGGGTTTCTTCGGCTTCTCTCGCTTATCCACCTCGCTGAATGGATTCTTGTATATCATCCCACCTTTCACGGCTCTGCTGAGCATTTCATTGAGGTGATTGCAATACATAATCTTGGTGTAGCTGGAAAGCGGCTCTCCATTGCTCTTCTTGGTGTTGTTCAGGAACTCAATGAATCCCACACAATACTTCTTGTCAATACTGGATAGCTTGATATTATCTCCCTTGTAGGCGATGAGTTGCTTTCGGGTGCATTCTATCTGTGCTGCGATGCGGCTTGGAGACTGCGAAGTCTTCATCTTATAAGCCTTGAAGTTGTCTATCCAGTCCATGAGCTTCATCTTGCTCTTGACGGATATGATACCCGATATGCTGTTTTTGATGTCCAGTACTCTCTGAGCCTTGATAACATTGGCGGTAGCCATTGTTTCAGCATTCTTTCTTCTTGCCTCTGCCTTACCTCTACCCACTTCTGGTACGATGTAGAGTTTCAGGAACTCATAGGTTCTCTTGCCATCCTTGTAGATGTCTAGATAGACACTCTTGTTTCCGTTGGCAAGTTCCTTGAATCTGATAGTGACAGGTTCTTTTTCGATTGTTTTCTTCCTTCCCATAAGCCTTTCTTTTATAAATCTGCTGCAAAGATAAGCATTTTTTTTGTTACTCGCAAGTTTTGGGTAACAAAATAGTAACAAAACTAACACGTATCTGATGTATAGGTAATGTATATCTAGCTTTCGGAAAATTAATTTTCCGTAAAGGTAAAGTGCTGATAATTAAAAGTTTAGATATACATTTGATATACATTAGGTAACAGATGGGTTAAGGTGTGCTATTTACTATCTTTATTATTCCAATATGATTTATTTTATTAGTTAAATATCTGATTTATAGATAGTTATAAATTTCTTTGTTTTTGGTGAGTAACAAAATAGCAACAATGAAGTGTTAATCTTTGCAAAGTAACTATCTTGCCCACAACAAAGATACAAATTAAATCTTATTCACAATTAGTTTTCAAAATGACTTTAACTTAGATTAACATTGTATCATTTCGTATATCTAATGTATATCTATTTCCCTAAAAATCCAATTTCATTTACATTCAACACTTTTTAGCATTTGGCGGTTTCAAAAATTGTTTCTATCTTTGCATCGTCAATGTTGCGATTGACACATACAGATACGTCCTCCTTTCAGGCTTTAAGCCTACGAGATATGAACCTCTGAGTCGTTGTTCGCAACCAACACTCGGGGGTTCTTTTTTATTCCCCTGAGTTTGAGACAAGACAAGATGGAAGACTATGGGCTAGATACCTTCCGATTCATCAAGTCTATAAATTGCAAGGAAGACCGCATGGCAAATCGTAGGAACTAATAGCAGAAGACGAGCGGAGGGGAATCTACTCCTTATGCTGCTTAGGTTAACTGATGTAGAATTATCAAGTGACCAGATGATGGGGGTTGACGGAACTCATCCATGACATCTTAGGTTTTCTGATGCGTTCACATACGTGTGCGTTAAGGGGAACCTAGAATCCAAAGGAATCAAAAATCTATCCATTTTAATTTTTAATAATTATATTTGGATAAGAAGTAGTAGTAATAACAACAAAAAAGTCAAAAAACGCTTATGGAAAAGGAAGAAAAAGCAAAGGTCATTCTTGACTACGACAAGTATCAGGAGTTGCTCAAAAGAGCAAATGACGCTGATAAAAATACTTTGGCTGTAGCTAACAAAGCTTATGATAAAGCTAAGCAAGAAGATGCAACACTGATAGATATATTGAGAGAAAAAATCGCATCGTTGGAAAAAGATAATAGCGATTTATGTTCTGCTCTTTCGAACATCAAAGTAAGTTATGAATCATTAAAGCTTGATTGTGTTGATATGATGAATGGATGTCGCAAAGAGGGTTATATTGATTTCACGTCTAAATATGGTAATCGTATATATCGTGAAGTGATGGGTTCTTTGGATGAGAGTCTTAAAACAATTCCTGCATTATCTTTCTGGAACTACTTTAGTGGCAAGGCTGATAGAGTCTTCTGTGATAAGATTAGAACTTGTGTAGGTAGTAGCATTACTGACGCATTCTTTAGAATATTGGAACAGATTAAATCATAGATTATGGCGATAGAGTCAATCAGTTGTCAGGTCAGAACTGCTCGCAAGCAGCATGTATGTGAGTTGTGCCTTTGCCCTATTCATAAGGGCGAGGAGTATGGGTATGAGGTCTTGAAGGTAGATGGCAAGATAGAAGCTCATAAGCGGCATCTGGAGTGTGACGAGTTGACCGCAAAGGATGAGTTTCAAACGGAAGACTACGGCTTACGCTATACTTCCGAGACATTCTATAGAGCGGTGTATGACTATATCCATCAGCATCATAATGGGGATGATAGCTGGGCTGGCTCTATGTTTAGCAGAGTGATTAAGATATTGAACGAAATTAATAATTAAAATTTTGGCTTATGGAACTGGATATGTTGATTAGAGATGCCCTGAGCGATGCAAAGTGGTTAATTGCGAAGGGTGGAACGGATAGGGCAGAAGTCCTGAATCGTGTGATGGGTAAGATTGATGATGCGTTGAAGGAACTGGATGGGGCTGACATCATTGACCTCAACAAGGTCTGGCATCAGGCGAAAGATGTTATGCCACCAAGCATATATGGAGGCAATCATGCAGACTTGTTATGTGTGCATCAGTTCAAGCCTACCTCTCACCCTAACCTTACTCACGAAGAGAACTGCCCAGTTTTGGAAGAGTATCTTAAAGCGAGTCCGAATGATTGGTGGTGTAGAACTGGGGAATTATTGAAAAAGGAACATCGTGAACTTTATTGGAGATAGATATTAATTTAAATTGTTTGATATGAATAAAAAAGTAATTGAGATTGTACGTAAGTACGTTGAGGAGCACTTGGATAAGAGTGACGAAAAACCAGAATATGATGTGTATGTAGTATGGCAGTGTTATATTCTTGGTAATGCGAAGTGGTTGCTATCAACTACACTTCCTGATGGTATGTACTACGAGGTGACATACAACAAGGTTAAGGATGTGTTCTACCTTGATGCTTACAAGAAGTTTGCGAATATGAGTATTGCCAATGACTAGTTCTTCTGCTGAATACTACAGAACGCACCCAGCAGCTAGGGCACGGAAGGCGGCTTACGATACTAAGTTTGAGTCTTCTCCTGCCTAGAAGGCTAAGCGTAGGGAACTCGCAAAACATAACGCTGCCCACGACAAGAAGTATTGGGCAGCTTCTCGCAAGGGTATGGATGCTTCACATACGAAATCAGGAATCAGGTATAAGCCTTCATCGGTGAATCGTGGTTCCAAGACGGACATGGCTGGGGATAGAAGGGCTAGAGGCGGTCGCTGATAGTGAATACGATAAAAGGGAGCCATAATAGACTCCCTTTTATCTATTTGAATAAATCTCTAATATCACAATCTATGGCGTCTGCTACTCTTGTCAGGTAGCTGACGGTTGGGTTTCCGTTGAGGGCAGCAGATAGAGTACCTTTTGTGATTCCCATCTTGCTGGCTACTTCCTCAATGGTCATGCCCTTTTCCTTGATAACTTCTTTTGCCTTTAGTTTTGACATTTTACCAAACTTCTTCTACTTCAAATTCTACGTTGTTTTCCCAATCCTACTCAGGCAGATAGTTGTAATTCTCTTCAAGATAAGCCTCCAACTCGTCTATTTGCTCTTGTGTTGGCTCACCCAAGTTATCCTCGGTCTCTGAATCATCAAAGTACTCATACCAACCTGCACCATTCTCAGCGTTGTGGATGATATAGTCTGCAATGCTGCTGTACCAACCATTCATAATGGCATCTTCGTTGTCGTGAACGATACTGCCAATGTAGTTGTCGATATTCTTCTTCATACTTTTGCTTTGACCGTGATAGCGAGGGCTGAATGTTATTACTTCTGATTCTTAATTCTGCTGCAAAGGTACATAAAAGTTTGGATATAGCCAAACAAATTCTTGATTTTAACATGAAATTAACACTTGCGTGGTGAATATTACAAAAAAAGAATAGGGAGTGCTCACGCATTCCCTATTTTATTATCCTACAATCTAAAAACCACTAAACCTAAAACCTATGAAAAAACAATCGTACTATTCATCTAAGATTTTACGAAAAAAGAATCATCCTTCCTCTTCTGACATCTGTCTTAACTTCTCGGTGAGGGCATTGTGAACCTCACGCTTATCGTCAAGAGTGACGGTCTGTAGCTTAGGGCAGTTGAACTCCAGTATCTTGATAAAGGTTGATACCTTATCCTTAGGCTCGCACTTATACCAAGCTTCCATGAAATCATCCCAAGCCTCTCTAGAAAAATCGGCACAGAGTTCACGGAACTCCTTCTTGATAGGAGATTCATATCCCTTTTGTTTTCCTCCAGTCTTTGCTCGTCCTTTCTCGAACTGACCTCTAGAATTTCTTTCTGTTGCCATATTTTTTCTGTCTATTAATGCCGCAAAGGTACTAATTATTATTTATATGCGAGTTTTATCCGTTAATAATCGAATCAGAAGCACGAGTATTAACGGATAAAATATGATTTTCGGCTAGTATTATTAACTTTGCCACATTATTAATAATTAAAATACATATATATGTTAGGAGCATTAATTGGGGCAGGTCTTGGACTTGCAAGCAGTATCGCTGGAGGTGTAGCTAACCGCAAGGCGAGACGTAAGCAGGAGCAGATGATTGCCCAGCAACAGAAAGAAAATCAGGCGTGGTATGACCGAACATACAATGCCGACCCAACCAAGCGTGCTGATACCGTTCGCTTGCTCACCCAGATGCAGGAGCAGATTAAGAACAGAAACAAGGCTGCCAAGGGCAGACAGGCGGTGATGGGCGGTACGGAAGACTCCACTACTGCGGTGAAGGAAGCGAACAACAAGACTCTTGCTGATACCACCTCACAGGTTGTAGCTGCAAATGATGCCCGAAAGGATAACATCGAGCAGCAGTATAGAGAACGAAAGAATCAGTTGAATAATCAGCAGATGGGTATTGAAGCTGAGAAGGCTGCTGATACTGCCAATGCGGTGGCTGGCGTGGCTGGTACTGCTGCCAACATCGCTGCATCGCTTGATAGTGGTTCTGGTGGAGTAAAGAAGGCTCCAAATATGAACGTGACTCAGCAGCAGTTGGATGGTATTGCCAAGAATCCGAATGATGTTCTCGGCTTGAAGGCTCAGACTACTTCTCTTCCTTCTCAGGGTGAACTGAATAGTCTTGGTGCTAAACTCCAAAAGATTAAAGCATAAGCCTATGAATGCATCAGATATGTTACGAAACAACAATGGCTTGAAGACTACACAGAGTGTACTCAACAAGCAGCAGACTGGGGTGGATGCCGCACAGAAGGCAAATGCTGAGCAGATTAACATGAATACTGCCCAAGCTATGCTGCATGGAAAGGAGGAGCAACTTACTCCTCCCAAGGATGCACATGAAAAGGCGGTAAGGATGAATCAGCAGACTGCTGAGGGTATGCTTAATGGTTCTATCCCTATGGATAAACCATCCGTGCCTATCGTGAAGAAGGAGGAGCCAGCAGAACAGTCTAAGCAGCTATCTTATGCTGATATGTATAAGATGCTGAATCCTGAGCAGCAGGAGACGGCTGAGCAGAGGGCAAACAGAGAGAAGAAGGAGCGTACCAAGGCTCGTATCGCTGCTCTGGGTGATGGTCTCCGTGCGCTATCCAATATCTACTTTGCTACCAAGGGTGCCAAGGTGGTACACAATCCTGAGTCGGATATGACTAAGGCGGTGAATAAACGCAAGGCTTACATGGATGAGCAGAGAGAGAAAAATCGGGCATCGTGGCTGGCTGGGTATCAGAGGGCACTCGCTCTTGATGAGGAAGCTCGGAAGAATAACCTGACTCTCGCTGAGCAGATGAGGTATCACGATATGCAGAACGACATCAATAAGGTGAAGGCTGACCAAGGGCAGCAGAGAATTGACCAAGGAAACAGAAGACTAGACTTGTCGAATATGAAGTATCAGACTGATGCTGATTACAAGAAGGCAGTCTTGACTATCAAGAAGGCTCTGGCTGATGGTCAGATTTCACACTGGCAAGCACAGGAGGCTATCCAGCGTATCAATGCTGCTACTGGTCGAATCCGTGCCAACAAGTCGGGCAGTGGCAGTTCAAGAAAGGGTTCTTACTCTGGAGAGGTTGATGAGTATATGGATTTGATAGAAAAAGACCCTGAGGGCATGGCTGAGGCGGCAAAGGAAGTGAAGAAGATGGGGTATTCACCTAAAACGGCAGCAGGAAAGAAGGCTCAGAAGATTGCCTATCAGCGTAAGCATGGTAAGGGTAAACAGAACCATACATCATCATCCAACAATGGTGGCAAGAAGAAGACTGGTGTAAACTGGTAACAAGAATTTGGTAACAAACAAATATATATATCATGGCAGAAAGACCATTATACACTTTATACAAGAATCTGAAAGCACAGAACTATGATGTGCCTGATGATTACAATAAGTTTGAGAGTGCTCTGACAAGAGACGGAAAAGGTGGTGCGGATAACAGACATGCTATCTATGAGAACTTGAAGGCTCAGAACTTTGATGTTCCTGATACCTATGAGCGGTTTTATTCGGCACTCTTTGAACCTCGTAGTAAGACTTCATCCAGAGCGAAGGGCGGTAGTGTTCCTATGACTGCTGCTGACCGTGCTCGTTTCTCGGTTGGGGCACAAGCTATCTCGGCTAGTGCTCAGCAGACAATGAACAATGCTGGCAGATACAACAGACTGAAACAACGCAAGCAGAAACAGCAGAAGGATTTCGGTCGTGTGAACTTGGGTACACACCAGACTCCTTATGGAGGTGATGCCAACAATGTGGTGAAGGATGATTTCGCTTACAATCCTGAGACTGGCAAGGCTGGGGCATACGTGACCTCGGATAATGAGAATGCTTATACCCAGAATGATGCTGAGCAGAAACAGAATCTATTGGATAAGTATGGGGAAGAATGGAACAATGCAGTTGATATGGGTATTGTTCCTTCTGAGTTGGATAAGGCTGACCCTGATTTGTCTGACACAGATGTTGCTATGCGACAAATGGAGAGAAGACAAGAGTGGCTTAACGAGAATCAGGACAGACGTTCTAAGGAATTGAATGAGTCTATGCACTTGCAGGGTTCTCCTTTTGTTGCATCTGGTGGAGCGGTTGCCCCTTCTTCGTTTAATACGGCTATAAGCAATGAGGCAAACCGCTTGTCTGATGTAGAGTATGGTGCTTATAATACCGCCAAGGCTTATAATCAGATGTTGCGTACCACTCTGCTTCAGGAGTTGAAGGAACAAAAGCAGAGAAATGAAAATGCTGGTTGGTGGAAAGATAAGTGGAATGACGTTTCCAATTATTTTGGTGCGATGTTTAATACCATGCTTGACCCGAAGTTATATTCTCAGGGTATTATGGATGCAGCTATATCAAACAATTTGCTCCAAGTAAAGAAGGGCATGGAAGAAGGAACAATCAAGAAAGGTTCCAATGCAGGAAATGCAGCACAAGCTATGCTTGGTGCTATTCAGCAACAACAAGGAGAAGCTGCTAAACAGCAGCAGTATGGCACAAAGGCTTATCAGTATGGAGACATGAGTGGTCGCTCTTTGAAGTTTATGGCAGACTTTGCGTTAAGCGGATGGAGAAATGTTATGACTACTGGTTTTACTAAGGCAGGAGAAAAGGTTGGAGAGAAAATGGCTCTCGGTGCTCTTGGTAAATGGTTTACTAAGAATACTGGTCGTGTGCTTGGTGATATAGCTGGCAGTGCCGCATTGGCTGCAACCAACCAACTTGGTTCTACATATAATAATGTGATAGAACGTTATGTTGGAATGAATAACGAGAATGGTGGTGTGACACAAGACAAGAATGGCGATTTGAAGTTCAATGAAGGTGTCAGTCTTGGTAAGGCTATCAAGGATGGCTTTGGCTCTGCTACAATAGAGAACTTCTCGGAAATGTTCGGTGAGTATCTACCTGGAGCATCTAAGTTGTTATCAAAGTTAGGTCTTTCTAAAGTATCTTCTTTCTTTGAAAAGATAGGCAATAATGCTTACTATAAATGGTTGAGTAACGCAACAAATAAATCTGGAATCCAAGGTGTGATGGCTGAGATTTCAGAAGAGGAGTTTGGTACTGCCCTTCATGCAGCATGGGGTGATGGAGACGGAAGTTGGAGTGACTTCAATGTCTTCACGAATCCTGATGCCAGAGAAAAGCAGATTGATACTTGCCTTGGAATGTTTTATTCTGTTGGTTTTATGCAGGCTCCTCGAACTGCTGTAGGTGCTATAAATGCTGTTCAGTATTTCAATATCAAACATCAGGTTGCCAAAGCAGACAAGTTCGGTCAGATGATGTTTAATGACAAGTGGGATGAAATCAAAAGCAAGATTGATGTAACAACAAATGCAGACTTGACTAAAACGGTCTTGGATGCTACTCGCTCAGACTCCATGACTGCTAAGCAGAAAGGTGCAGTTATCAATTATGCTATGTTCCTTAGTAAACTTCGTGGTTTCAATCAGGCATCAGATGCTAAGACAAAAGATAAGGTTGAAGAAGGTGATACTGCTCCGACATTATCCAATGACCTTGATGATGCTTACACAGAAGGTCACAATGCTGATGATGCAGACAAGCACAATATCCAGTTGGAACAGAACGACAAGGCGAATGAACTTGCAGCCATGTTGCATATTACTCCAGAGCAGCTACATGATATGGCAGATGAAGACTTGAAAGCTATGACTGGTCAGGATGATAAACTTGACCAAGCTATCTATGATTATCAAGTATCTACTGCCAAGTATCAGGGTGTGATGGATGGAGCACAAGATGAAGTTGACATGGCAGCACAACAGGCAGCTATGGAGACGGATAACATGACTGACCTTAGTCGTGGAACCGTCCGTAAGGCAACCCTTAAAGCTACTGGCGGATTGGAAGACTACGAGGTGTACATTATTAGTGGTAATATCGCTACTCATGATGATGGCTCTATTGACGTTGGTAATAGTGATGATATGATTATCTATTACGACCCGACAACTGGAAGAAAGGAACACGCTGATGCCATGATGTTCGCTGACCTCATCGAAGAACTCCCTGCTGCTGATGTGAAGGCTCAGGCTATTATTGATGCAAAAGAAAATGCTATCAAGAAGGTTGCTGGCATCATTGATGGAACCGTTGAAGTTGGCTCCCAGTTCTCTGTTACTGATGTAGATGGAACAGAGCATACTTATGAAGTGCTGGCTGATAATGGTGATGGTACTGCCATGATTACTATTGATGGCAACATTCCAACAGAACTTGTCAATGGTGAGAATGTAAATATTCCAGTCTCGTTTGAAGAGTTGCAGAAGATGAAAGATGCTTCTGACCAGCAGAGATTGCAAACTGCAAAGGCTCAGCGTGAACAGATGGAGAAGGAGCGTGCAGAGCAACAGACTCAGAATACTGAGCAGACTCAACCTTCATTTGACATCAATCAGATTCTTAATGATGATGGTAACGTGGTGCTCGCTGATGTGCTCGGAAAGGATGGAAATACCAAATATCCAAACTCCCAGTTGTTTCTTATCCGTGATTCAGGTGCAAAAGCTAAGGTGATGGAGTTGACAAGTGATGGTTCTCTTATTCCTCATGCTGTCAATAAGAAAGACGTGAGAACTGCTACTACTATGACACTCGATGAGTATAAGCAAGCTTTTGCTGGCTCCTCAATGATAGAGGATAATAGTGGTACAATAGAGGCTGATAGAGGTGGAATAGAGGTTGATGATAACACTCAGCCTTTATCGGAAGCTGATGCTGACAATGTAATCGCCCAGATGGAATCAAGTGCAGAGACCGCTCCTGATTTGGAACTTACACCAGACAACTGGGCAGCAGAGTTTGGTGAAGATGGAATCGTATCTACTCCTATCGGTGATGTGAAGATGGGAGAGAATCAGGTGGCTAAGTTGTTTGAGAAAGGTCGTTCCAAGGAGTTTGGTATGATTAAGCCAACGCTTACGAATCCTGATGTGATAATCGAAGTTCCTTCTCATTCTGCTGATGGCAATGAGGAGCGTTCTTCATCTTATCTGTTTATCAAAACTTTCTTGGGTAAGAATGGCAAAAAGGTGTACTATTTCAAGTCTGTAACCATCAAGAAGGATGGTCTTGAAATCAGCATTAGTAGTCACTATGACAGAGCAAAGAGAGTAAAGGAGGCATTAATGAAAGGGAAGTTGCTATATCGTAAGAACGATGGCGCACAGACCGAGCAGAACCAGCCTTCTACTTCTGTGACAACTTCCCAAGAGGATGCTGCTGGCTCTTCTGAAAGCAAAGATACAAACATTTCTGCAAACGGCAATGAAAATAATGAAAGTTTAACATTTGAGGATGGTACTCCTATCCCAGTTGATGAGAATGGAGAGACTGACCTTAGCCAGACTGATGCTGCTCATGCTGCTGAGTGGTATGATAATAACCTCGGTGAGGATGCTGACGATTGGTTGGATGGAGAAATCAAGAAGGCTAAGAAGGTATTGGAGCAAGCACAGAATAAGAAGGTGACTGGCACTAAGCCTTCTGAGTTGGTTGCAAGCAAGAAGGAGAAGGAAGCTGCCATTGCGGATGCCCAAGCGCATTATGACTCTGCTATCTCTATCCGTGATGCGTTGAAGGAACGACAACTTGCCAAGGTGGAAGACACTGCTGAGGGTAGAAAGGAACTCATTGAGAAGGCAAGAAGAAAGTTCGCTCGCTTGAAGAGTGCGGTGAAGGATGATGCTGAGGCGGTGGCTCAACTCTATAAGGAGACGGTTGGCACTCTGCTGCATCGTCTGTATGATGGTACTGGCATTGATGTGACTGATACGATTCCGCTTACTGCTGAGGAGTATGTGGCTAGCAACCTCGGTGCTCACTCTCTCAACTATGAGGGAACAGAGACAAGTAAAGGTGTTAAGCAGGAGACTGGATTGAGCAGAGAAGACTTTGCCAAGACTCAGTTGCTCGCTGCTGATGGCAAGGGCACTACTATTGATAACCTTGTGCATAGCTTGTGGGAGAATCGTCCATCTAACCTTGAATCACTCGGCACACAAGAGATTCGCAATGCCTTGCTCAGCGTACTCACTAGCGGCTTTAAGGCTTCGGAAGCAAGAAACTACATAGAGAATCTTCGTATCGCTCAGGCAGAGAACATGCTTGAAGAGCAGAAGAAGGCGGCTGATAACGCTGCATTCGCTGAGGAGAATAAGGCTGAATCAGAATCACAGACAGAAACGGCTCCTGAATCTGAGGAAAATACTGGGGAAGAGAACTCTGATGAGATTAATGATGAGGAGAATGAGAAGATAAATGAGCAGACAAATGAGAATATAAATACCCATGAGCAGAATAAGTTCCCTGACAAGTTAAGAGAGGGTAGCAAGGCTATTGAAGTTCCTGATGATGCAACGGATGAGAAGCCTTTGGGTGAACAGCGTACAAAATCACCTTTCTTAGTTAGAGAAAATGGTAAGCAGCAAACAGAAACCGAGAGTGATGCTGATGTTGAGAAGAATAAGGTGGATGATATGAAGGTCGTTGATAATATCGTGGGCGAGAAGACTCGCAAGACCTTAGAAAAGATAGCAAAGATAATGGGTGCTAATATTCAATGGCTGTACTCTAACAAGCAATTCAATGGAAAGTTTGATGAAAAGACTAATACTATATATCTTACATTGGATTCTTCCATTACAGAAGGTGTTCAGTTCATTTTCGGTCACGAAATGACTCACGAAATGAGAACAAAGAATCCTGCTGCTTATGATGAGTTGAAAACCCTTGTAAAGAATATGATGGGAGAGGATGCTTTCAATAGTGAGACAGATAAGATGCAAAAACGATACAGGAAAGGTGGTGCAAGGTATTGGAATGACAGAAATGCCATTGAAGAAGAGGTTGTCGCTGACCAGTTGGGTATTTGGATAAGAGACGCAAACTATGCTCATACTCTCTTGCTCAAAATGTCTCATCCTTTGCTTGCAAGATTGCATGAGATTGTCAATAGATTCCTGATGGCTCTTCATGGAACGGAGTTTTCTGATGATATGCGTCTGATTCTCCGCTCCATTGAACAAGCATACGTGAAAACTGCAAATGGTCAGGTGACAAACTCTGAGACTGGTGAAGATGTTTCATTCTCTCTCCGTCAAAAGCCTGAACCTAAGAAGAAGGGTATCGGCTACAAGGTATTCGTATTGAAGGATGGTAAACTCTATCCACCAATGGTTGCGAATCCTGATGGTGCTGCTACTCCAGTAGGTGTATGGCTCGATGCTGATGCGGCTCCTATTGCTGGAGAAAGCAAGACTGGCAGACCTCAGGTTAAGCAGGGCGGCAAGGGAACACAAGGCGGTAGCGGTAAGCTAGCCTATAGACCAGGCTGGCATCTTGGTGTCGTGCCTTATGCTATTCAGTTCAACCGCAAGGATGCTGATGGCAACAAGACTCTCTTCCCTAAGAACTTCGTCTTCGCAGAGGTGGAGTATGCTGCTGATGTAGATTATCAGGAGGAAGCTCGCCAAGAAGGTATCAATCCATCGGGAAAGTATCAGCATTCACTCGCTGGCTTGAAACATCTGCCTACTGATGGCTATTATATGTATCGTACTAACCCGAACCCTGAGACTGACCCTTGGGTGATTACTGGTGCGATGAAGGTGAACCGTATCTTGACCAGAGCAGAGCAAGCGGACCTTGTGAAGAACGCTGGTCGTGAACCTCAGCAGATTCAGGAGGGCGATATTGTTACTGATGATGTTGTGAACAGCATCAATCAGGAGATAGCTGATGCTCCTAAGTTTTCGTTAAAGGTGTATCATGGTAGTGGTGCTGAGGAAGATGATACCAACTATGTTATCTTCAAGCCTGAGGATATGAGAATCACAGAGCACACCAAGTTCTCGTTGAAAGACCCATTCAAGATGTCTGACAACGAGAAGAAGGAGCGTGGTGATAGACTTATCAAGGCTCCTGCCGTTGATGTGGCTAGTGGTGTTATTCAGAAGACTGCTGACTTGTCTGCAAGAAAGGCTGCTGAAAAGTGGTGGAATGAGAATGTAGCAAAACCTCTCGTCTTCAATACAGAGGTTGGTGATGTGGAGATTAATGATAAATCTATCAAGGATTCACTTGCTCATAGATACAGACAACCAAAGTTGGATGCCATTACTTCATTACCTGATGGATTTGGAAATGCGGTGTACCTTGGTACAATGAAGGACTTCACTAGAGATGGTGATGTAAACAATCACTATTTTGCTTATCCTATCAATTATGATGGGCAGAGAAACTATGTGTTCTGTCGTGCTATGCAGGATGCTAACAAGAATAGATTATATGTGCATGAGGTGTTTGTTGCTGATAAAATAAACGAGGGCAATACCCTTCAAACCACAGCGTCACAGCCTCATGGAGGTATTGCCCTCTACAAAGAAATTCTTGCGAATGTTCTTTCTGCTGCAAAGATAGACAATTCTTCTGAAACTGCCAAGGAAAATGACGAAAAGTTTTCATTGAAGGATGAAAAAACTCTTGCAGGAGTGCATAACATTACTGAGGAGAAGTTATTGAAGGCTATCAAGCAGGGTGGTCTTGCCAATCCGTCTGTGGCAGTCATTGACTCTAGTAAGCAGAACCATGAAGACTATGGTGACATTTCCCTGATATTGCCTTCTGATAAGGTGGCTAAGAGAACTGGAAAGAACGCTGGAACTTGGCAGGGCGATGCTTGGACTCCTACCTATCCACAAGTAGAAAGACAGATGAGCAACAAGGGGGCTGAAAAAGCTTCAAAGGATGTTGCTTCTGTTCCTAATGATATGTATAGCGAGGTAAGGAGAGGTCTTGACAGATGGCTGGATGGTGGAGAACCGAACTCCGCTATGGCTTATATGTTCCTTCACGAAAAGGGTGTGGCTCCTGAACCGAAGAAGATTCAGCCTAAGTTTAGTGATGAAGCATATAACGAGTTGAAGTCTATTACTGCTGGAGACTTCAATATCTATGGTATCGGCAAGGCTGATGCCAAGAAGGTCTTGGATATGTACATTGAAGCAAAGTTTGATGGTGATAAGGCTTTGTATGAGGAGAAGACCAAGGCTTGGCTGGAAAGAAACAAGTCTATCGTTGATGCTGGCACTAAGGGCGGAATGAGATATGCCATTGCCAAGGAGAATGTCGAACTATATGATGAATATGGTTTCAACTACAAGGGTGTGCAGACCTTCGTCCGTGATGTAGAGTATGACCATCGTAGGACTGGCGTTGACATGAATGCTACGCTTAATGAGGTTGAAGACTACATTAAGACTAATAACCTGACAGATGAGTTCAATACTTGGCTGGAAGGTAAGGAAAAGGAATATGGCATTAAGGAGGTAATTTTTGATGGCTTTACTCCTAGCGGCAATCGTAGATATGTGCCAAACACCTTGGAGAATGTTTCCAAGATAATGAAGAAACAAGGTCGAAATGGTGCAACTGGAACATCGGTATCTTTCCAGAACTTTGCTGCAAAACTGATGCCTTCTTATGGGACATTAAAGGATATTCGCTCCAAGAAGGGATTGTTGACTTCTGACCATGAGGATTTAGACAAGTTCAATGAAAAGTGGGCGAATGTATTCTTTGAACTTGGCATGAAGTGCCAGCCTGATGCAACTGGAACTTTTGATGATTATGGTTTGGCAAGACTCTCTGAGGCGGCTATGACAAGTGACCCACAAGCCTATTTGAAGAAGGAGTACAATGTGGACTTCTCAGATGAGGACACGAAACGTTTGAAGGAAATGGTTAAGGCTATCAAGGAAGAGTACCCTGCCATGTATTTTGAAACCAAGTTTGAACGTCCTGTTGGTTTTGATGAGTTCTCTTCTGCTGTGGTTCCAACAACGGCTAGCAACGAGGTAAAGCAGGCTTTGCAGAATGCTGGTGTGCAGATTTACGAATATGATAAGGAGAAGGAAGGTGACCGCAGTCGTGCCTTCAATGAAGCTATCAATAGTAGCGATAATATCCGATTCTCTCTGAAATCTATGATGTCGAAACCTGAGGGATGGAAACAAGCCAACAAGAAGGCTATACATATTGCAGAAGCTATAGAGCGTGACCCTAAGTTCTCCTTGAAGAACCTTGATGGCACTCTCATTAAGGCTGGAACCTACTTTAGCGGTGGCGGTCTTGTTGAGGAAGGATTGAAGGGCATCATCGACCCAGTGGTGGCAGTAGAGTATGACGAGAAGATAAGCGGTGTTTATCGCAATAACTTCGGGCAGCATATCGTTACTGCTGATGTACGTGATGTTGACCCTAAGGAGTTGGTGAAGCAGATAGATGGCGAGGTGGAGTACT
>ERZ1034669.161-NODE-161-length-31064-cov-12.541069_pt1 | contig 31064 bp, 19 predicted proteins | sample MGYA00520705_ERZ1034669 | MGnify/ENA primary metagenome ERZ1034669 (study PRJEB33766, sample SAMN09781766) | gut metagenome | biome: gut microbiome | host: Homo sapiens | place: Madagascar | study: EMG produced TPA metagenomics assembly of the PRJNA485056 data... | reverse complement strand
GCGTGTTGGAGCAGTCGCGCCCTGAAAGGGCAAAAGCATTACAACGTGCTTTGGACTTTTACTGGACTACCAATATTAAAAGGATATCCAATATTAAAAGAATATCACATCGCACCACTGTTGTGCATCAGCGAGCATCTGTAATGACCACCGTCACCTCGCGTGCACCATGGGCGCCAAACACAAGGGCCTGCTCAATGTCGGCCGTCTTGGAAGGGCCTGAAATGAAACAGCCAAAGGGGGCTGCCGTGGGGTCGGGCAACTGGTGGTAGGCCTGGTGCATGTTGCTCACAATATGATGCTTGCTGAGCACTATGACCAAGGCCTCGGCTATGAAGTAGATGGCGCGGTGGCGCACCGTGTCGGCTATCCAGCAACAGGCATTCTCGGCCACACCGAGACCCGAGGCTATGATGGCCACATCGGTGCCGTTGAGCTGGCCGGGCTGCTCGACGGTGTCGGGGTTGAAGGGCTGGCCGGGCAGAGCCTCAGCACCGCTGAGGTTGGCCACCGTGTTGGCCACACGGGTGGCCTGTGGGTAGAGATTGGCCACAAGCTGGCCGACACTCTGGCCGGGAGCCAGCTCGATGGCACGGCCGCCGGCTGCGGCAAGCGATGCCTTGAACTGCGCCACGGGGTCGGGATAGCTGACGGCCGATGCCTCGAGGGCAGTGAGGTCGGGACACGCAAATTGCTCGGTGGTGTGGGAGCGTATTGACTCCAATATGGTTTGTTTGCTACTTGTCATGACGTTGTTTGGTTTCGGCGTGGTACAAATCCTCAAAAGTCTTGCCCTTGAACTGCGGCATCTCGCGCTCGGCACCCCAGGCATTGAGGGCATTTTCAACCATGAAGTGTGGAATGTGGTTGGCCAGCGGCGCAAAGCGCAGGGCGGTGTGGTAGAGGGCGGGGTGCTCAAACATAAGCTTCATGCCACGGCTCACAAGGTGCTTGCCCTTGCTCTCGGAGCCTGTGTCGCGCAGCTGCTGGCGCCAGCGGTATATTTGGTCGGCCAGGTCGACTTTGGCCGGGCACACGTTTTGGCACGAGTAGCACAGCGAGCAAGCCGACACGTTGTCCTTGTACTTGACGGGGTCGGCCACCATGCCCAAGTTGATGCCTATGGGGCCGGGAATGAAGTAGGTGTAGGAGTAGCCGCCCGAACGGCGGTAAACGGGACAGGTGTTCATGCAGGCGCCACAGCGCAGGCAGTTGAGCACCTGGCGATGGGCGGGGTTGGCGAGCAGACGGCTGCGGCCGTTGTCGACGATGATGATGTGCAGCTCGCCGCCCTGGCGGGGCGAACGGTAGTGTGAGGTGTAGGCGGTGGAGGGCTGGCCGGTGGCCGAACGGGCCAACAGACGGGTGAACACGCCGAGAGCCTGGCGGCTGGGCACTATCTTTTCGAGTCCGAAAGCGGTTATTTGCAGGCGCTTGGTGCAGAGCGAGGTGCACATGTCGGCATTGCCCTCGTTGGTGCACACCACACACTCGCCGGTGTCGGCCACTGCAAAGTTGGCACCGGTCATGGCGGCTTCGGCCTCGATAAACTTGCGGCGCAGGTTGCGGCGTGCCACATGGGTGAGGTAGGTTTGGTCGCAGTTGCCGGGCTCGCAGCCTTCCATCTCGCGGGTGAAGAGTTCGCCTATCTCCTCTTTTTTCACTGCTATGGCGGGCAACACGATGTGCACGGGTTTGCGGTGCAGCATTTGCAGTATGCGCTCGCCAAGGTCGCTCTCGAGCACCTCGAAGCCATGCGACTCGAGGTAGGGGTTGAGCCCACACTCCTCGGCCAGCATCGACTTGCTCTTGACCAAGTGCTTGACGTTGTGGTCGAGGAGTATTTGCTCCACTATCTGGCAGTACTCGGCGGCGTCCTTGGCCCAGTGTACGATGGCGCCGTTGCGTGTGGCGTTGGCCTCGAACTGGGTGAGCAGGGTGTCGAGGTGGGAGTTGCTGTATTGCTTGAGCTGGTGTGCGGCCTCGCGCAGCTGCTCCCATTCGGGCACCTGGTGGGCCATGCGGTCACGTTTTTCGCGCACAAGCCACAGGGTTTCGTCGTGCCAGGCGGCTTGCTTCTTGTTGCGCAGAAATTGTTTGGCTTGTTGTGCGTGTTTAGACATTTCCTGAAAGTATTTGTGCTATGTGCAGCGTCTTGATGTTGAGCCTCTCGCGGGCTATGATGCCGTTTTGGTGCATAAGGCACGAGCAGTCGGCCCCTACTATGTACTCGGTGCCGGTGGCCACGTGGCGCATCACCTTGTCGCGGCCCATCTGGCCCGACACGGCGTGCTCCTCAACGGCAAACATGCCGCCAAAGCCGCAGCACTCGTCGCGGCGCTCGGGCTCGACCACCTCGATGTCGCGCACCAGGCCGAGCAGGTCGCGCAGCTTGTTGACATAGGGCACGTTGCGCTCTGAGGGCGATGACAGGCCGAGCAGGCGCACGCCGTGGCAGCTGTTTTGCAAACTGACTTTGTGGGGAAAACTGACGTTGAGACTGGTGGGGCGTATGACGTCGTGTACGAACTCGCATATCTCGTACACGTGCTGCTGGCTGTGACACTGGTGGTCGGGCAGCAGGCGGCCGTAGTGGTCGCGCACAAACGACACGCATGAGGCCGACGGGCCCACCACGTAGTCGTAGCCGGCAAACACCTCTTCGAAGTGGCGCGCCAGGCCGGCGGCCTCGTCCTCAAATCCGGCATTGCCCATTGGCTGGCCGCAACAGGTTTGACGCTCGGGGTACACCACATCGACGCCTAACTGCTGAAGCAGGTGGAGCGAGGCCATGCCTACTTCGGGGAATACGGCGTTGACGTAGCAGGGTATGAATAAAGCTACTTGCATCGGGGGTAGTTTTTGTGTTGGTAGAGTTAAGTAAATCCGAAACTTCAGTTAAGTAATGGCACGCGCATGGGCACTCCTTATATATAGTGTGCGCGGCTGAGCTACAAATTTAGCTATTTTTGGGCCGACGTGTGATGAGACTGTCATACTTTTCGCAGCTTGCAAATTTCATTAACACTCAGAGGGAGTGTTTTGCACAGTAACGACAATGTTTGCGCAAAGCACTGTTGGCACGTTTTTTGCACACATAGCTTTGCATTTCACCGCGCATTTTGCAAAGTATATGCTGCAAAACACGTTTTTAGCAGCAGCCATTAGCACGAATGTTACATTAGGTTACAATTTTGTTGCGATGCAACATTTGTTGCCACCGATGCAACATTTATATTTGCACAAGGGTAGTGTGTATCAGTAGTTTTGCAACATCAAACGCCGGGTGGCATGACACAAATGTTGCACGCCTGGCAAGCAGTACAAACCTTTCTACACACACTATTTTTACCATGTACGCTAATAAACTACGGTTACACCGCGCAAGCCTCATCACCATGTTGGCAGCCGTTAGCGCGGGCGCTTTGGCGCAAACCCCCGAAGCCGCCGACTCGGTGGCCGCAAAGGGCAATAAAGAGGAGGGCAACCGCAATGTGATGCTTAACGCAGCATCGGCCAACGGACCACGCGAGATTTCAATCGGACTGCCGGGCGGCGATGTGAATGTGCTCGAAAACGGACTGCCCGTTGTGTTTAACTCTAACCCGCACAATGTGAACACGCACTGGCGCGGCGACGGCTCGCTGAGCCACACCGGCCTGCTCAAAATTTCGGAGACGGCTATCACTACCGGCAACATTGGCTATGCCGTGAACTCGTTTGACCAACTTGGCACGGACAAGACCAAAATGTTTAACGGCACGCTTAACTACAACGCCAACCACTTTGGCAAACAGCAGTTCGACTTCAACCTCAACGGTGCCTTGGGCAAGGGGTGGTTCTACTCGGGCAGCGTGTATCAGAACTTTGACCCGGGCTCGTTCAAGCTGCGCTTTGCACAGTACCAGGACCGCACGGAGATATATAAGTTTGCTCTTACCAAGCTCTACAACGAGGGACGCGGACGCTTGTCGGCCGTTTACCACTACTCTAACTCACACTGGCTGTCGAATGCCACTACCGGCGCACCCTTTATATATAATGGCGACGGCTCGGTGAGCGAAATTCCGGGCTTCAAGCTTGGTACGACTTCGTACCTGCCCAACGTGAGCACTATTCCCTACATGGACATGCGCACAGGCGAGGTGAAGGTGACTTCGCTGTACGATGCTACCGCAAGCCGTGGCAACCAGATAACACTGCTCAACAATTACCGCTGGGACAACGGGCTGGAGTGGGACGTGCGCTTTAAGTATGACCACGCGCTGGGCTCTTACCTGTATCAGACGCCGATGGCGCTGAGCGAGGTGCAGGCTGCCGACGGCTATTACACCAAGGGTGCCGACGGCACGCTCTCACCCTATGCCGGACACATGCAGAGCCGTATGTCGTGCTTTAACCGCGGACGCATTGACGAAACTTTCCTGACGTCGGAACTGAAACGCAAGCTCTCGAACATGACGTGGCGCGTGTGCATTGACCAATGGCACTATCACAACAATTATGCCTCGTGCACCACGATGTATGACCACACGGTGCAGGACACGCCCGAGCTGCTGTATCACCCTACGGCCCTGCCCGAGAAGAAGTATTACGGCTCTACGGCTTACTACAACTTTAACCAGAACGCTTCGGAATACTACAAGGGTGATGAGAACAAACTGGCTGTGTATGCCACACACGACTGGGACGTGACTCCGAAACTCAACCTCTACTATGGCGCACGCCTGGAGTGGCAGCGCTCTAAGGGCGAAAACGCTGCCGTGCGCAATGCCGACGGCAAGTATGTGGGACGCTTTGCCAACTATCACCTGGGCGCCACCGCAGCCGACGGCACCGTGATAGCACCTGCCGACTACAGCTATGACTGGCTGAACCAGGTGTACACCGCAGCGCTGACTTACAAGATTACACACGAGTTTGGCCTTACGGGCGACTTTACTTACAACACGCAGCGCCCGGCCATGAGCTCCTTTGCACCGGCCGAAATGCCTAACGTGGGCAAAATAGCCATTCCGCTCGGACGCGCTGGTATCTACTACAACAACAAGTGGTTGAGCCTCACTTCGCTCTTCTCATACATTGCCAAGTCGAACAATAACTCTACGCTCAACCTTATCAACCCCAACAACCCGTCGGACATCAAGGCCTCGGCACTGACTTACGACATCAAGACGCTGGGCTGGACTACCGACGCTGTGGTGAAACCCTTCAAGGGCTTTGAGTTCCACTTCTTGTTCACTTATCAAAAGCCTACTTACAAGAAGTATGAAACGAGCGTGACCTTCAGCGATGGCACAGTGAGCGGCATCAATGCCACTGGCAACATTGTGACGGAAATTCCTAAGGTACTTGTCGAACTCGACCCGAGCTATACTTTCCTGGGCGACGCCCTGAGGGTGTGGGCTTCATTCCGCTACTTCTCAAAGACATACGCCAACATCAAGAACGCTTACTACTTTAACGGACGATGGGAGACGTTTGGCGGTGTTGACTGGAAGGTGAACCGCCACGTGCAACTGGGCTGCACGGTTATCAACTTCCTGAACCAAACGGGTGCCAAGGGCTCTATTGCCGGTGCCGAACTGGTGGACAAGGAGCAGGCCGCACAGTACAACGGCGCATGGATGGCGGGCTCATATATCCGCCCCTTCACTGTAGAATTTGCTGCTAAAATTAACTTCTAACACTTACCTCATCATGAAATATCTTTCTGCATCTATCATCATGGGCGCCGCCCTTGCGGCATCGTGCGCCTCGGGCAATGGCTCGTTCACACTCAACCAGCCAAGCGACACACTCACTATAGTAAATATCAACCATGCTCCCAAATACGCTATTCTGCCCATCGAGGAGGAGCAGCCCGAAGCACAAGTAATGCTCAACGGCACCCCGATGGACGTGCGTCTGGCCGTGAACAAGGTGGACTACACTGTGCCCTTCCCACTGCACGCCGGGGCCGAACATGACTCGCTCGTTATCAAGAACCTGGCACGCAATGCCGTGGCCTGGAAACACATTGAGCTGGCCGACACTTTTGACACTGCCAACCGCGAAAAGTTCCGCCCCATCTACCACCACACACCTGCGTATGGCTGGATGAATGACGCTAACGGACTGGTGTACAAGGACGGTGAATACCACCTCTACTTCCAGTACAACCCTTATGGCTCAAAGTGGGGCAACATGCACTGGGGACACTCGGTGTCGAAGGACCTCGTGCACTGGACACACGAGCAGCCGGCTATCGCACGCGACACCATGGGCCACATATTCTCGGGCTCGTGCGTGGTTGACCACAACAATACGGCAGGCTTTGGCAAGGACGCTATCATTGCTTTCTACACCTCGCACAAGAATCTGCCCGGCAACCACCAGCGCCAGCAGCAGTGCATCGCCTACAGCCTCGACAACGGGCGCACTTACACTAAATACGAGGGCAACCCCGTGGTTACACCCTTTGACGGGCTGGAGAATTTCCGCGACCCGAAGGTGTTCTGGTATGCACCGCAAAACAAATGGGTGATGATCGTGAGCGCCGACAAGAACATGCGTTTCTACGAATCGAAAGACCTTAAAAAGTGGAACTACATGAGCGAGTGGGGCGCCGGTTACGGCCCGCAGCCCAACCAGTTTGAGTGTCCCGACTTTTTCGAGATGGCAGTTGACGGCAACGCACAGCACAAGAAGTGGGTGATGATTGTCAACATCAATCCGGGCTTTGTATACGGCGGCAGCGGCACCATGTACTTTGTAGGCCAGTTTGACGGCCACAAGTTTACGTGCGACACGGCACCCAACGATGTGAAGTGGCTCGACTGGGGCAAGGACCACTATGCCACAGTGACCTACTCCAACACACCGGGACGCATCATTGCCATGCCATGGATGAGCAACTGGCAGTATGCCAACCTCACTCCCACACAGCAGTTCCGCTCACAAAACGCTCTGCCGCGCGAGCTCAAGCTCTACACGGCCGACAACGGCGAGCAACTGGTGAGCGCTGCACCGGTCAAGGAGACTGAGGCCCTGCGCAACAAGGCTACCGACCTGGGCTCGTTTGAGGGCGAAAAGCAGGCCAAAATTGACAACGAGGGTGCCTTTGAACTCGACTTCGACCTCCAGGCTGGCACAGCCGACAAGTGTGGCGTAGAAATTGCCAACGCCAAGGGCGAAAAGGTGAGCATCTATTACGATGCCAAGGCACAGCGCTTTGTGATGGACCGTGCCAAGAGCGGCATCACCGAGTTTGGCAACAAGGTGGAACCGCACCAGCTCGACAATGCACAAAGCTTGAAACGCTACAAAGAGGTGACTGTCAACTACCACAATGCCTTTGCCCTTGGCACCTGGGCCCCCGTGCCCATCAAGGCCGACACACACCACGTGCAAATATTTGTCGACAAGTCGTCAGTTGAACTCTTTGTAGACGGTGGCCGCATTGCCATGACCAACCTCGTATTCCCCAACGAACCATACAACCAGCTCCGCTTCTTTGGCGGCAAGGTGGCAAATGCCAAAGCCTACAACATCAAGTAGGCTGGCAATAAAGCTTTAGAACTTGGAGGTTAAAAGGGCTGCCACTGGCCATTCGGTGGCCCGCGGCAGAGCCTTTTAACCTCCTTGTCCTCTAAATTCTGCCCCATTCCCTCCCCCAACAATCTCTCATCTCATGAAACAGAAATCTATCATATTGGGCATCATCATGCTCTGCTTCTTTGCCATGGGCTTTGTCGACCTTGTCGGCATCGCTTCCAACTACGTAAAAGCAGACCTCGGGCTGAGCGACACCGAGGCCAACCTATTTCCCTCGCTCGTATTCTTCTGGTTCCTTATATTCAGCGTGCCGACCGGTGTGCTCATGAACAAGATTGGGCGCCGCCGCACAGTGGTGCTGAGCCTTATAGTAACCTTTGCATCGCTGCTCATGCCGCTGTTTGGCGAGGGCTACACGCTGATGCTCGTGTCATTCTCGCTCCTCGGCATTGGCAACGCCATCATGCAAACATCGCTCAACCCCCTGCTGAGCAATGTGGTGACGGGCGGCAACCTGTCGAGCGTGCTTACCTTTGGCCAGTTTGTCAAGGCCATAGCCTCGTTCCTCGCCCCCATCATCGCTGCATGGGGTGCCAGCCAAAACGCCTTCGGACTGGGGTGGCGTGTGCTCTTCCCCATCTACATGACCATTGCCATCATAGCCACCCTGACGCTTGGTGCCAGCCGTGTGGAGGAGGCACCGGCCAACCGCGCCTCGGGTTTCAAGGCCTGCTTTGCCTTGCTGGCCAACCCCTTTGTGCTGCTCTGCTTTGTGGCCATCATGTGCCACGTGGGCATCGACGTGGGCACCAACACCACAGCGCCCAAACTCTTGCAGGAACACCTCGGCCTCACACTCACCGAAGCCGGATTTGCCACGAGCCTCTACTTCATATTCCGCACGGCGGGCTGCTTCCTTGGCGCATTCATTCTGCGCAAGGTGAGCGAGCGCACCTTCTTTGCGCTGAGCGTAGCGCTGATGGCAATAGCCATGGCAGGTTTCCTCACGTTCCACTCACAAACGGCCCTCTACGTGTGCATTGCCCTCGTAGGCTTTGGCAACTCCAACATCTTCCCCATCACCTTTGCCCAAGCCCTTAAGGCCTGCCCCGACAAGCAGAACGAGGTTTCGGGCCTGATGATCATGGGTCTCTTCGGTGGCACCGTGTTCCCCCTCGCCATGGGCTATGCCAGCGACGCCGTGGCCAGCCAGTGGGGCGCCATAGCCGTAATGGCCGCCGCCGTGCTCTACCTTGTATATTACACCACCCGCATTAAAGCATAATCTACTCACCTCAACAACAATATCACCATGCAACAATATGTAATAGGACTTGGCGAAGTGCTGTGGGACGTACTGCCCACAGGCAAGCAAATAGGCGGTGCACCCGCCAACTTCGCCTTTCACGTATCACAATTTGGCCTGCCCGTGCGCGTAGTGTCGGCCATAGGCAGCGACGCGCTGGCCACCGAAACACGCAGCGTGTTTGCCGAGCGCCACCTCGAGGCCATCATGCCCTCGCTGCCCCAGCCCACAGGCACCGTCATAGCCGAGATTGACGAGAGCGGCGTGGCCCACTACACCTTCCCCGACAATGTGGCCTGGGACAACATACCCTTCACCCCCGAGATGGAGGCCATGGCCCACCAAACGCGTGCCGTGTGCTGGGGTTCGCTTGCACAGCGCAGCGACGTGTCGCGCCAAAGCATTCTGCGCTTTGTCGACGCCGTGCCCGACGGCCCCGGCCAGTACAAGATATTCGACATCAACCTGCGCCAGAACTTCTACACCCGCGAGGTCATCACCGAGTCGTTAGAGCGCGCCAATGTGCTTAAAATCAACGACGAGGAACTCGTGGTAGTGGCCCGCATGTTTGGGTTGCAAAGCACCGACCTCGAGGCCAAGTGCCGCACCCTGCTCACCGACTACCACCTCGACATGGTCATACTCACCTGTGGCGAGAACGGCAGTTACATATTCACCCCCGCCACCCCCGACTGCCCGCTGGGCGGCACCTCGTTCATGGAGACACCGCGCGTTGAGGTGAGCGACACCATTGGTGCGGGCGACTCATTTACCGGCACCCTTGTAGCATCGCTCATCGAGGGCATGCCCGTGCGCCAGGCCCATGCCCGCGCCGTCAAGGTGAGTGCCTACGTGTGCACCCAGCCGGGCGCCATGCCCATACTGCCCGACAGCGTCAAGCAAGGGTAACCACACATTCCGCTTTTGATTTTACCAACCAAAGCCTTGCAGCAGGAGCCACGTGCCCCGGCCGCAAGGCTTTTTTATTGTAGCAAAAGCCATGCCAACACCCCCGCCCGCAGCCTCCGCCCGCTGTCACAATATATGTTACATAACATACCGCCAAAGCCTTGCACTCCGACCAAAAGCCCGTACCTTTGCACATCAGGGGGGAAACCAAGCGCTGCGAGCCTTCTTGCCCGCTGCACCCGCGCCCGTTAACCACCGCACATACCTGTAATACTGACAACACCGACACATAACCTGCTTATTGCATGAAACACCTTCTCTACACACTTGCCATAGCCAGCGGCAGCCTGTTGGCCCTCAACGCCAATGCCAAGGTGGGCGACCTCCTGCCCCGTCCACACCAAATTGAGCTAACTGCCGGGGCCGCACCATTTGCCCTGCAGCGCACCGTGGCCATCACCGACCCCACCGGCTGCACCTATCTCAAGAACTTTTTCACCGCCAACGGCTGCACCATTGCCGCCGCGGGCGAGAGCGCTGCCGCCACAGTCACCGTCAGCCTGGCCAGTGCCATTGATGGCGCCTACGACTACGAGGTGGCCAACTTCCCCAACGAGGGCTACAAGCTCAGCATCACCGCCAACGCCATCAACATCACCGCTGCAAGCCCCACCGCTGTGATACGCGCCGCACAAACGCTGCAGCAACTGGCCGAAGGCTACACCGACACGGGCGAACCCGCCGCCCTCGAGGCCCTCAGCATGACCGACTGGCCCGCCTTCAAGGTGCGTGGCTGGATGCAGGACGTGGGCCGCTCATTCCTGTCGGTCGACGAGTTGAAAAAGGAGATCGACCTCTATGCCCGTTTCAAGGTGAACGTGTTTCACTGGCATCTGACCGAAAAGATAGGCTGGCGTTTCGAGGTAAAAGCCTACCCGCAACTCACCAGCTACACCAATGGTGTGCGCTACCCCGGCCAGTACTACACCCAGGAGCAGTGCAAGGAGGTGGAGGCATACGCTGCCGAGCGCGGCATCACCGTCATACCCGAAATTGACATGCCAGGGCACAGCGACGTGTTCAAGAACGCCATGGGCTTCGACATGCAAACCGACGAGGGCAAAAAGGCTCTGAAAGTCATACTCAAAGAGGCCGCCGAGGTATTTCCCAAAGCCCCCTACATACACATAGGCGGCGACGAAGTGATCATCAAGGACGGCTTCCTCGAGGAGATGACCGCCTTCGTGCGCGACTCGTTGGGCCGCAAAGTGGTGCTTTGGAACATGCTCAAAAACAAAGCCGTGACCAAGGACATAGCCGACATGACGCAAATGTGGGCCACGAGTGGCACAGCCGTAAAGGGACTGCCCAACATCGACTGCCGCTACAATTACATCAACCACTTCGACGTCTACGCCGACCTCGTGGGCATATACAAGAGCAACATCTACTATGCCGACAAGGGCAACCCCGACATTGCCGGCACCATATCGGCCGCATGGAACGACACCAAAGTGGCCACCGAAGACGACATCATACGCCAAAACAACCAATACGCCAACGTGCTGGCCTCAGCCGAACGCGGCTGGATTGGCGGCGGCAAGCAATACATCGAGGCTGGCGGCACCCGCTTGCCCAACACAGGCGAGGAGTACGAGGAGTTTGCCGACTTTGAGCGCCGCTTCCTGTTTCACAAAGCACATTCGCTGCAAGGCGCGCCCATACCCTACGTCAAGCAGAGCAACATACGCTGGCGCCTGACTGAGCCTTTCCCCAACGACGGCGACGCCACCAAGGCCTTCCCGCCCGAAGAGGCTGCCAAACTCGATGCCGTGATGCCCACCACCTACAGCTACAACGGCACAGACTATGCCGCCAAGCAAGTGACCGGTGGCGGCGTATACCTGCGCCACATCTGGCACGGCACCGTGCGCGGCGTGCTCAACAATCCTGCCAACAACCAGACGTGCTACGCCTGGACATACGTATACTCGCCCGTGGCACAGGACGCCGGTGCGCAAATAGAGTTTTACACCTACTCGCGCTCGGGCAGCGACAAGATGCCACCGGCCGGCAAGTGGGACCGCCGCGGCTCACAAGTGTGGCTCAACGGGCAGGAGATTGCTGCACCCACCTGGCAACAGCCCGACAAGGACATACCGCAGGACAACACCACACTGGGCCTGACCAACGAAAACTTTACCGCACGCCCCGTGGTCAAGGTACACCTTAACGAGGGGTGGAACAAGGTGTTCCTCAAACTGCCACACGCCAACTCGGGCGGCACCGCACGCGACAAGTGGCAGTACACCTTTGTGCTGACCGACACCGAAGGCAAGAATGCGCTCGAGGGCATCACCTACTCGCCCGACCGCACACTCGACACCTTCACCGAGGACCCCACACCCGACCCGCGCCCCAAGGCAAGCAACGACAGCATAGCCTACTGGTACCAGTTCAACACGCCCTTGCGCGGCAACCGCTACCCCACCTCACAGGGCGCCGGACAACCCATCGTGGGCAACACCACCGCCACCAAAGCCTCGCAGTGGAAGTTCGTGGCACGTACCGACAACGCCAACTCTTTTGACATCATCAACCGTGCCGACAGCACTTACATATCGCCCGCCTCAGCCAACAACACGGCCCTCAAGACGGCCAAGGAGCAGCCCACAGCCGGTTGGCAAATAAAGGAGGCCGACACCGAAGGCTACTTTATCATATTTAGCGGCACGTCGCAATTCAACCAAACTACATTCTCGCCCTTCAGCGTATACAACTGGGGTTACAACACCAACGACAAGCCTAACGACTACCGTACCGACGACGCCGGCTGCCAATACAGTTTCAAACTCGTCAACACCGAGCTAATCAGCCCCGAGCCTCAGCCCAACGGCAGTCCCACGCTGAGCAACGCCACCACGAGCCACTACTACAAGTTCAGCTCGGCACGCTTCCCCAACTACTACCCCACCTCACTGGGCGAGGGACAGCCCGTCACGAGCCAGACCGACGCCAGTACACAAGCCTCGGAATGGAAATTTGTGGACCGCACCGACGGCACCTTCGACATTGTAAACCGCCACGACGGCCTCTACATATCGCCCGCATCAAGCAACAACACTGCCCTCAACGCGGTGGCCGCACAACCCGAAGCGGGCTGGAAACTGCTCGATAGCGGACAGTCGGGCTACTTCATATTTGTGAGCGATGCCAACCATGCCGAAATCAACCAGACCAAATCAGGGGAGGGCTACAAGCTCTACAACTGGGGATACGGCTCAAAGACCGCCGGCGAATACCGCTTCGACGACAACGGCTGCTGGTTCAGCTTCAGCCCCACCGAAACTGTCGACAACACTGCCACCGGCATAGGCACCATCAGCACCGCCACCACCCCCGAACAATGGTACGACCTCAGCGGCCGACGCGTAGCACGCCCCACCAAGGGCCTCTACATATCGAGCAAAGGTCGAAAGGTGGGACGATGAATAATTCAAGTTTCGGATTTAGCAAGGACGGGCTGAAAGCCCAATGGAGCACATAGCCCAGGGCAAGCGAAGCGACACCCTGGGGCTTCCGCATAGCAGAGTCTCCGCGCCCTGAAAGGGCAAAAGCTTTAACCCTTTATGCTTTTATTCTTACTTGATAGCTAAATTCGCAGCCTTTAAGTGGAATATCGCATGTATATTTCGTTCAAGAACTGCGCATTAAAGCTTTTGCCCTTACAGGGCGCGACTGCTCCAACACGCGATACCAAGGGTGTCGCTTCGCTTGCCCTGGGCTATGTGCTCCATTGGGCTTTCAGCCCGTCCTTGCTAAATCCGAAACTTGAATGAATAATTAGCACCGTAAAAAAGCGTCAGTCCGCACAACCACCCTACCCATAAATACATTAACTTTGCACCCGTGAATAAAGAATGCGTGGGTGCAAAGTTTTTTTGCCTCCCCACCCCAAACACACCCCTAATGCAACAATGACAAGCGCAACAACCGAAAAACAGCGCGAGCGCCAAATATTCCGCGTCACGCTATGGGGCAGCGTAGTAAACTTTTTGCTGCTCGTGTTCAAATTTGTAGCCGGCATAGTAGGCGGCAGTGCAGCCATGATAGCCGATGCCGTACACTCACTCTCCGACTTCATCACCGACGTAGTAGTCATACTCTTTGTGCGCATATCAGGCAAGCCCTGCGATGCCGACCACGACTTTGGCCACGGCAAATACGAGACCCTCGCCTCAACCCTTATAGGCCTCATGCTCATGGCCGTAGGCATAGGCATACTGTGGAGCGGCGCCACCCAGATAGTGCACGTGTGCCAAGGCCACACACTCGCCCAACCCGGCGTGATAGCCCTTGTAGCCGCACTCCTCTCAATAGTGTCCAAGGAACTCATCTACCAATGGACCGCCCGCGTAGGCCGCCGCGTAGAGTCGCAAGCCGTCATAGCCAACGCCTGGCACCACCGCAGCGACGCCCTGTCGAGCATAGGCACCGCCGTAGGCATAGGCGGCGCCATTGTGTTAGGGCCCGAGTGGCGTGTGCTCGACCCCATAGCCGCCGTAGTAGTGAGTGTGTTCATCATCAAGGTGTCTGTGCAACTGTTTGTGCCCAGCATACAGGAATTGCTTGAAAAGTCGTTGCCCGAGGCCGACGAGTCGTTCATCATCAACACCATACTCGAGCAGCCCGGTGTGAGTGCGCCCCACAATCTGCGCACCCGCCGCATAGGCAGCAACCGCGCCATCGACGTACACTTCCGCATGGACGGCAGCACCCCCCTGGTGGAGGCGCACCACGCCACGCGTCAAATTGAGGCCCGCCTGCGTGCCAAGTTTGGTCCGCAAACCATCATCACCACCCACGTTGAGCCGCTCAAGTAGCAGCAGCAGCGGATTGGTTTATCAGTTACGGGAGAGCGTTTTTTCAATAACGAGAGAGCGGATTTTCAGTTAGTCTAACTGAAAATCCGCTCTGTCGTTATAGGAAAACGCTCTCCCGTTGTGCATCAAACGCGCACACTATTAGGGGGGGTGCCTCCCGCATTGAGCGTGTGGCAAAAGCACGCTCATTTTGTTTTTTTGAGTTTTTTCGTTTTACTCAAGTATCTGAGTCAAAAGTTTTTATTAACGCTACTTAGTTAATAAATGCACCAATCCACTCTGCATAATGTGCCAAAGCCAAAACGCAGAGTGATAAAACTACGGTTTACATTGTTAATGTATGTATAAAACGGGGGGTAATTCCTAAATGTCTATATTTGCGTTCATTAAATAATGTATATAAACGCGCTGACACAATTAGGGCTTACGAGTTAACTATTTAACAAGAAAGAATGCGTTTTATACACCTCTGAGGACAATATATACAGATATTCTAACACGAAGCAGGTTATGAAAAAGGCACTATCCATTATTACTACCTTGTCACTATCGCTAATATGTGCATTGTGCATATGCAATTGCAACAACGCCCCCGATATATCACCATCTCCTGAAAATTTGCAAAAGTATTACGAGCGTGACTCGCAACGCATGAAGGCGCACGAAAAGTTTGCAGCCTACTTCGACTTTTCGGGTGTGTATGTGGCCTACGCCGACCCCGCCACAGCGCAAACCTTCAACGGCATCACGCAAAAGGTGACTGGTTCACTACAGAACTATGACCTTTACTCGCTGGCCAACAGCAAGATAGAGCAGTTAAGCAGCGGCGATTTGCAATCGGCAGCCCAAATATTTGAACGCTTGCACGACCCCGCTGCGCAAGGTCAGCTTTATGCCCCCATTGAGCAGGCTCTGCATAAAATTGTGGCCGATGACCGCAGTGCACTGCTCGTGACCGACTACGAGGAGTACACCCCCGGCCACAAGATATACCAACAGGCCTATGCCACACCCTACTTTGAAGAGTGGCTCAAGCGCGGCAAGGAGATCACCTTTTTTGTGACCGACTATATGGAGGGAAGTCTGCCCAAGCACTTGTACTACACCGTGTTTGACGATGAGAGCCACCGCCTGCTCAAAGAGGTGGAGGACGCTTTGGCTGGCAAGCCGCAAAACTACAAGCGTTTCACCTTGTCCATGCACAATTACATTGTAGCCCCCATGCCCGGCGGCACGAGCGGTGCTTACGCTGGTCCTTGTTTGGGCGGCACCTACCACGACCAAGATGGCGAGGACGTGGTAACGGCCTCCGTCGAGAATGGTGGGCCCGATGGCTTTAACCCCCTGCCTAATGCACGTGCCGAGGTGTACACATTCGACGAGCAGTGGGAGGGCATCGTGCAGAATGCGCGCGACCAGCAAGATGCTGGAATTCCCGCAGCGTTCCGCTTCAAGCACCTGTTTCAGAACCTTTATGCCGACTTTTCAAACACCGACTCCTACCAAATCAAAGCGCTTGACGTGCGCATGACCGATGTGGGCAACGACTTTGAGCGCTACATGAACTGGCTCACGGCCATGACCTACCAGCCCAAAGTGACGGTGGTTGATGGCGAGCGACAAGTTGAGGTGCCCGACGAGAGTGCAGCCTTTTACAACGACAAAGGCCAGTTGCTGCCCAAATACAACTATGTCAAGAACGGCATTCAAGTGTCGGAGGTGGCAGGCGTGGCAGTGTTTGACCAAAAGCTCTTTGAGCAGACCTTTGCCCAAACAGCAGGACGCAAAGTTGAGCTGGCGGTCAACCTCAGCCCAAGTTTTGGCGGCACCATAGCCGGCAAGGACGACCGGTCGGGCCTTTACCGCATCGACCTGTACGTGGCAGATGCCGAGCCCAACCTCGGACCGCAAATTGACGCACTCTTTGGTTGGCCGGGCAACAACTGCCTGAGCTCTGCAGTGCGCAATGTGCTGCAACACTGCAATCCACGCGGCAGCAATGTGTACACCTATTTTGTCAGAATGAATTAACCACTTACTTAATCAGCACGCTGGCGGAATTAGTTGACAGTCAAACGTGTTAACAAGCAAGCTTGTCGGGAACTTTACATTCCCTGCCTGTCTGTCTTTACCCCCTTGAATAGTACAGGACATACTTACTTGCTAACCCATTAACCATGAATTTCACCAACGGGTTTAACCGAACTAACACTACCATTACAACCATGTCATCAATCATCATTCCCGTTTACGCCTATGCGGCCATAGCCGCCGTAGTAGCCCTCATTTTTTCCATAGTACTATCAAATGGCGTAGCCTTCCGCCCCGACATGAGCGATGTAGGCAAGCGCAAGGGCATATTCTGGTTTACAAGCATTGCAGCCCCGGTGCTCACCTTCTTGCTTGCCTTTTTGTTAGTATACATCAGCCTTAAGACTGGCTCCAAAAAGAGTGCCTGCATACTGCACATGAGCATAGGTGCCATCGCGTCGTGGGCGCTCTACATTATTGTGGGTTTTGTGGTGTCGAAGGCCAATCCCAAGGGCAAACTCGGCTCATGGTTCTGACACCTGCCTGGCTACTCAAACGCAAATACGTGAAACGATAAAAACAAATCCATGAACGACAGACTCTTTGTAATAGCCATAGGCGGCACGGGCATGAGATGCCTTGAGGCCTTTGTGCACCTGTGCGCCATTGGCATGTTCGACAACGAAGAAATCAACATACTCACACTCGACACCGACCAAAGCAACGGCAACAAGGGACGGGTGGAGCGCCTGATTGAACTCTACAACAAGGTAAAGACTGACAACCCCGCCACCCCAGGTGGAAGCCCCAATGCCAACACCTACTTTTCGGCAAAGCTCAACCTTTACCGTTTCTACACCGACTACTCAAAAGCGAGTCGCAGCTCCTATGCCAAAATCAGTGCTACGCAAGGCTTGCAGCGTGAGGTGGAGAATGATGACCGCGACCTGGCCGACCTCTTTCTTGACCACGACACCGTGCAGAGCTTTAACCTCGACCACGGCTACCGCGCGCAAACGCACCTTGGCTCGATGCTGATGTATCACGGCATCATTGAGGCTGCCCGCCACTACATCGAGGACAAGGAGCGCGCCACCGAGCCCGAAAAGCAGCTGGCAGCCTTCCTGACCGAACTGCAGCAGAGCGGTGCCGGTGCACGTGTGTTTGTGTTCGGCTCTGTGTTTGGCGGCACCGGTGCATCGTCCATTCCCGTAGTGCCCGAAGCACTGAAGGAGGCCGTCAGCCTTATATCGCAAAATACCATCGACTTTAACAACGTGAAGTTTGGTGCCACGCTGCTCACCGAGTACTTCAGTTTCAACTCGCCCTCCGACGCCCAGCGCTGGCAGGAAAAACTTGTGGCCACGTCCGACTACTTTGCCATCAACTCACAAGCCGCTCTACAGTTCTACCAGCAAGACCGCACGGTGAAGGACCGCTACAAGCGCCTCTACCACGTGGGGTGGCCGGCACAAGAGCTCAATGTGTCGGAAGGTGCCAGCCAAACCATTACAGGCGGTGCTGAGCAAAAGAACGCTTGCCACGTGGTGGAGCTAATGTGTGCCTGTGCCGCTTACGACTTTTTCGGACTTGACGATGCAGCCTTGCAAAATGCCACAGCGCAGTATCTGTACCGCTCGGTCGAACTGGACGATAACAAGAACCTCACCTTTAAGGGCACCGACTTTGTGAGTGCCAGAAATGCCGACGAGTTTCTGCAAAAGATGGGGTCGTTCCTTGTATTGGCCCACATCATACTGTCAATGCACGGTGGCGCACTGCCGCGCGTTGGCATGAGCAAGGACAAATTAGGCACACGCGGTTTCATAAGCTGGCTCTCTGAGTTCAAAATTACCGACTACAATGAGCTGAAGCCCGAGCAGACTGAGGATATAGACAAATACATGAAGGAGTTTGCCTATAGCACCAACGCAGGTGCTTTGGTGCGCGGCTGGATATATCAAGTGTACAACTCGGTGCGTGCGGTGGGTGCAAGCAAGTTTTTGTTTGCACCAAAGATATTTGAAGAGAATATCAATGCCCTTGCTGCGATGGACCCCTGCAAGGAGATACAGGAGGAAAAGAAGACTGGGCTGATTATCAAGACTGACAGTCGCACCAAGTACGACGACTTTGTCAAGAACCTGGCCAACAGCCGCCCTAACAACGAGGAGCAGAGTGTGAGCACCATGAAGGAGCGTTTTCTGGCGCACATGTACCGTGCTATTAACGCCACCATTCCCTTCAGCACGAAGCTTTAAGCTGAAGCTCTGCAACCTAATTACACCAACGAGTAAAGTAAGTACACACAGCTATGCCAGATATTAAAGCATTGACCATCAAAGTGAGCGAGCGCAGCCAGCAGCAGGGAGCTGCCGGCCAGTGGCAAGACTTCACATCGCAGATGCAAGCCTTCACACGCGACATTGAGACCCCCGCCATAAAAGAGGGGGTTGACGTGAGCGCCATCGTGTCGGGCGTACCCTCGGTGTTTGCACGTGCCGACCTGTTCAGCCATTCGCTCAACGAAATACAAACCATACGCAAGGACGCAGCCTCGGGACTGAACCAATACTACATCAACTTGGTGGACGAGTGGCGCGGCCTGATAGCCTGCATCGCCCTTAACAACACGGCCATACAAGTGCGCCGCATCAACATGGCCTACAGCGATGGCAAGGACATCAAGCAAACGCAGAACATGTATGAGCCGAAGGGTGCCTTTGGCAACATGCTCATGGGCGACCGCCACATCTGGACCGAGCAGGGCCTGGCGCGCAACGACCAGGCTCAGCCCTTCATCTACGTTATCAAATACAACGGCCAGGTGGTGGGCGCCACGTCGCCCCGCTCGGTGTTTTTCACCTCGGTGGCCTACGCTATTGAGCAAAATCTGCCCTTCGTCGACTCCAACACGCACCGTTTTACCGACCCCCTTCACAGCAGCATACCCGACGACCAACTGCTCAACTTGCTGGCCTATGTCAACATTCTGCTGCCACGCATAACCCAGCTTGAGGCTTACTACAAGCAGGCCGGACTGAACTACCAGGCCATCAAGCTGGAGCTGGGTGTGTGGCAGAGCGAGATACTCAACCTTGTGCGTGCCCGCCAATTGCGCGAGGACGATGCCAGTGCGCTGCCTGTACAAGGCTTTGAGGGGCCATTCAAGTTTCTCAACTACACTGAGGAGCTATATGGCAACAACGGCGAGATAACCACCGAGCCCGATGCACAAGGACTGGCCAAGCCATTCAAGCCCGAGGAATTGCTGCTGCCCAAAACGTCGGAGATAGCACGCATATGGCTGCCGCGCGACTACGAAGAGGATGCCACACGCGTGGCCTCACTGCCCGTGTACCTGCTCCGGGCCCAAATCAAGGGTACACCGCGGTATGCCTACTTTGCCATTCCCCTGAGCCAGAAGGGCATACAGGTGTTTGGCACCAATGCTAGCATATTGTTAGGCTATCAGAATGCCGGCTACAACATTGACTCAAAACTCACTGCCGACTATGAGGAGACCACCAACACGCTGTCGGTGCGCCTGACCATCATGATAAAGGACGGGCAGACGGGCAAGTGCAAGGAGAAGTCCATACCCATCGACTACAAGGTGGGCGGCATGTTTGCCCGCAACAAGGACGCCATAGTGTGGCCCAACTTTATAGCGCGTGACTGGAACCGCTACTTCCTCTACTCAGAACTGCCCCACAATGTGCGCCAAAACGACTGTCCCTACATGGCAGTGCCATTTGTGGGCGACGAGACCAGCGACAACTTTGCCATTATAACCGACCGCGACGGCAACATTCAATATTTGGCCGAACAGGGCCAAGCACAAGGCGATGGCAAGCTGCTGGTGGTGAGCGACAGCCGCACAGCCTCGCGGCAGTATAAGTATGAAGTATATGAGAGTGCGCACCCCTTCAAGGGAGTGCGTCTGACCTGCGTGAACGGGCAGGAGGGTGGCTTTGTGCTCATTCATTACAGCAACGACCTGATGGCCGACGACAAACTGCCCAAGGACATGCTGCACAACAACCATAAGTTGGATGAGGTGAAGTTGGGCATCGACTTTGGCAGCACCAATACCTCGGTGGCCTACCACGACGGCAACGCACGCGATGCCCAGGGAATCAGTTTTGCCAACCAGCGCATATCGCTCTTTACCGACCTTGACGGCACGCAGAACAACATACCTGCCGAACGCAATGTATTGTTTTTCCAAAACGAGGAGGTGTACTCCAACGCTGTTAAGAGCATACTGGCCATACACGACGACCAGCGCCTGCCACAGTGCAGCAACAACGACATCAACACCATGCGCGCCGAAGCTGTGCAAGGCGGCTTTCCCTGCTTTGGCCGGCACTTGCCGGTTGAGAATGTGACGGACAATGCCATGCGTCTCGGGTTCAGAGGGGGGCAGAACGTGGTAGAACTGGTACACAACATGAAGTGGAGCGGCCGCGAGGAGGACAAGGCCCACAAGCAGGCCTTCCTGTCGTCGTTGCTGCTTCACATTTATGCCGAACTATATGTCAAGGGCCTCGTGCCCAACGACTTGCGATGGTCATATCCCTCGGCCATGGGCTACGAATTGATGCGACAGTACAACCAGATATGGCAGTCGCTCAAACATGTTACTCCAGTTACAAACGAGGAGGGCACGGCCTGGCGGTTGGACATCGCGCAAATACCGGCTCTCAACATCAAACTTGGCACTGACAACGTGTTTGGCAACACTCCGGCCGCCAGTTCACCCTTTGGCGACGAGGCGACGGGATTTGGCGGTCCTTCGCCCTTTGACTCTCCCGCAGGCGGGGGCTTTGGCAGCGACCCATTTGGCACGGGCAATGACCCATTTGCCACACCAACTGCCGCACCAGCCGCGCAGGGCTTTGCCAACGACCCATTTGCCCCCACGCAGCCCGCTGCCGCACAACAGTCGTCCCAAAAGGCTCTTGTGCCTGAGGACGACAAGTTTAAGTTCGACTTCAAACCCATCGACACGACCAAGGCCATGACCGAGGCCAGTGCTGTGGCCAACTACCTGTCGTTTGACATAGTGGCAAACGACTTGACCTTCTGCTTCGATGTGGGTGGCAGCACTACCGACATCTCGGTGCTATGTAAGGACAACGATGGTTGCAAAATGCTGAAGCAGAACTCTATACGCTTTGCCGCACAATGCCTGTCGCGTGCCACCAACCAAATGTCCGACCAGTTTAAGCGTGTGTTGCAAAAGGTGTGTCATAACTACCAACTAAGCATCATTGGCTTTAACGACGGGCAGAACTTGTATTCGGCACAAAGTGCGCCCTATTACTTTGAGCAGGTGGTGGACCAACTCAGCCCCGAGCAATTGGCCGACTTTTACCAGACGGTCAGTGCAGACTGCCCACAACTATTCTGTGTAGACCTTTACGTAACGGGCCTCATCTCTTTCTATGCAGGCCAGTTGGCCACCAAACTGCTTAAGGAGGTGCGCCGCTCAGAGGAGTTGCCCATGTTTGCCGACAGCTGGCGCCCCAACGTCAAAGTGGTGTTTGCCGGCAAGGGCTCGCGCATATTTGAATGGCTCAACGCCATGAATGCCCAAACGGCACAGCGCTACTACCTTGAGATGTTTATGATGGGCATGGGCGGTGAACAGGTGCTGAAGGGCAACCTTGGCGGTTGGCCCAAGTTTGAGTTGCAGACAAAGCCGGCACATGATGTAAAGTTTGAGGTGTCAAAAGGCTTGGCCAAGACCACCAACAGCCCGTTGCAAATGTCGGAAAGTGCCATCGAGATAGTGGGCGAAAACGGCTTTACACTCTACAACACCGACACCCGCGAGAAGGTGGCGCTCAGCTTCGACAGCAACATTACACCCGACTACATGGAGAGCGTTGGCGTGTGCTTTAATGCACCTGACGCGGGAATATTTGACATGAGCAAAACTTGCTTCTTTACCTTTGCCGCAGTGTACTGCAAGTATGTAGCCCGCTTCTTTGGCAATGGCATGTTAGATATTGAGACAGTGAAGGAAGGTATGGCGTCGATGTCGAACATCTGTACCTACATACAGAATATGCCCGAGGTGCAAAACGCCCACCGCAACAGTGAGCAGAAGTTTGACTATGTGGCCCCAATCATCATCATAGAGGGCATGAAGTTCTACGATGAATATTTGTTTAGGGCTTTGAAGCAGAGCAAGTAATGATAAACGTGAATTATTGCATATTGGTGACCATCACGGCCGATGCCATTGCATTTCGCTACAACCGCAGTGATGGCGACAACCGTTTTGTGGACTATGCCCCTAACGGCGAGGTAAACATGCCCTTTGCCATATTGTGCACTGGCAACAAGTTTGTGATAGGGCGCAGCGCCTACGAGGCGGCATGCCATAACCACAACCCCAACGCCTATGCCAACATATTCAGCACCTGCACGGCCAGTCGCACCTTTAAGTTTGCCGACCGCGACGAACCACTTGGCAAACTGCCCTACTACGCCATACGCTGCTACATAGAGCAGATATTGTCGAACATATTCTACAACCAGACTGGCACACTCGAAAGTAATGTGGCACGGTTGCCACTGATGTTCTTGTTCGGCCCCGAACTCGACACCAACAAACAGCGCTTTATTCTTTCCCCATTTGAGGAGGGTGGCTTCCAAAATATGCGCGATTATAACTATGCGCGCCTATTGCTGCCCGTGGTAGCGTCACAAACACCCCCCTCTGACCGCAAGCGTGTGAACGGGGTTGTGTTGGTTTCGGTTGACGGTGATGACCTGCTGGTGCAACTCTACGACGCAGTGCGCCATGAGCCGCTTGGCAATGTGGTGCGCATTGATGGACAGGGACGCGACCCGCGCATAGGCGAGGCTGCCAGCCATATATGGAACTGCTTGTACAACTATAACTACAAGGACCGCGCACTCGAGGAGCACATACTGCGCGAGGCTGCCGAACGTTTTCTGAGCAGCACGGCGCAGGAGGTGAACGATGTGCTGCGCATGTCGGACGGCACGATGCAAGATTATATGCTGCGTCGCACCGAGCTTGACATGTCGGCAGCCAGCACAGCCAGCCGCATGGTGTTGTACCAACTTGGCAATGAACTGGCGCGCCATGGTCTGTCGGCACAACAATGCCGCGTGGTGTTGGCCGGACGGGCTGCCACAGACTACTTTGAGAACTTGTTTGCCCAAGGCCGCTGGGCCTTGCCCATTACCAAAGTGACAGCGCGCGAAAAGCAAATGCTGCTCGACCGCCTGCTGGGCGATGTGAAGGCCAGCGGCTATAATTTTGGGAAGGGCGGCACAGCAGGTCACAAGCCAGAACGCAACCCGGGGCCACCACCTGAACCGCCTGCCGGACCTACGGGCACAGAGGTACCTGGGGCAGATGACGACCCGCTGCTCGTGATACGCTACAAACGGCGGGTGGAGATAATGGCGCGCGAGGCCAAAGCCAAGATAGCTGCTGCAGACTACAAGGCTGCACGCAGCAAGATTAAAGGGCTGCTCGACGAACTGCACAATGCGCCGGTGCACGCCTACGATGCGCAACTTGAGGAACTGCTGGCACAGATACCCCAAACTGCGCCCACGCCCAAACCGCAACCAGCGCCAGATAATGCTACAGCCGGACAGCCGCAGCCGCCAGCGCCTCCCGCCACGCCTCAACCCGAACTGACGGAGCGCGAGGTGCGCATGCGCCTGGCTCCGTTGCGCGAGATGGTAAAGACCAACTACAAGCAAGCCGAGGCTGAATTTGCCTATCTGAAGGCGCAGGCCAAGCTGATTGGCAAAGCAACTCTTGACCGCAAGATGCAGGAGTTTGCGCATTTGTTTGCAAAGGTGCAGACAGTTGAAACAAAGACTAAAAGCACTGGCTGTGCAATACCAAACTCTGACAAAACAAACGTAAAAAAAGAGACCGTTGCCCCAAAGTCAAAGGCTGCGACTTTGCTCAGCCAAGGTCGCTATCAGGAGGCCAAAAAGGCGTTTGCCATGGCACACGACAGTACTATGTCAGCCCTTTGTACCAAACTGATAAAGTACACAATGCGCGTGGAACGTGCTATCAAACCCGAATTGGTATCGGTAAAAACTGCGCACAACCACACCAAGGCACAGGCTTACTTAAAAGATTTGCTCGAACTGCACGAATGCCAACAGCAGGCCGGAATTGACACAACGGAGACTGACACGCTGGTTGAGGCTTACAAAAAGATTATAAACGCGCGTTGACTTTATTCAATCTGCGCATAAAGAATAACTTATAACTCAAAAATCAATTACATTATGTCAAGATTTAACTTGAAGAAAGGTGACCGCTTCTCGCTTAGCAAGGAGAGCGGCTTGAACAAAATACAGGTAGACTTAACCTGGAAGTCTGGGGCTGACCTTGACGCCTCGGCCTTTTTGCTTGGTGCCGATGGCGTGATTATGGACGATGCAGACTTTGTTTTTTACAACTCTGACAATCGCAGCGAGCCTTGGAACCGCGAAAAGTTTGGTTCGAAGGTGAACTGGCGCGGTGAAACGATCCCAGTGTCTGCCGACGGCTCGGTGCTTGGTTCGCCTGACGACCTGGGCGAAGGCGATGAGGAAGAAGGCGACGACGCTGGCGAAACCATGCACGTGATACTGAACAAAGTGAACCCCAAAGTGCAGGAAATCATTTTCTGCGTAACAATTTATCACACTGCGAACGATGACGTGACGTTTGGCCAGGTACGTGAACCGGCTATTGTCATCACCAATGAGGAAACTGGCGAGGAACTCTGCCGCTACGACTTGAAGGAGAATTTCTCATCAGAAACTGCCGTTGAGGCTGGCAAACTTGTTTGCAACGAAGACGGCGAATGGGAGTTTGAGGCTGTAGGCCAGGGTTATACTGGCGGTATGCAGACCTTGATAGACATGTACGCTTAACCTAAAAACGCAGAGGAACACATGGCACGTTTTAATTTGAACAAAGGCGACCGCTTCAAGCTCAGCAAGGACGCGGGCCTGAATAACCTGCAAGTACACTTGTCGTGGGACGGCGACCACGACCTTGACTCATCAACCTTTTTATTAGGCGAGGAGGGTGTGATAAACAATGACGCTGACTTTGTATTTTACAACTCAGAGAACCGCCAGGAGCCCTACGACAAGGCCAAACATGGTGCCAAGCGCAACTATATAGCCACGGTGCGCCCCATGTCGGCCGATGGCTCGGTGCTCGGCTCGATTGACGAGGTGGACGGCGGCGGCGACGGCGAGACCATAGACATCTGCCTGGACAAGGTGGACGCCAAGATACAGGAGATTGTATTTGTGGCCACTGTTCATGGCAATGAGACCTTTGGCGACGTGAAAGATGCCGCTATCACACTGACCAACACCGACACTGGCGAGGAGCTGTGCCGCTATGCGCTCAACGAGGCATTTGCGGCTGAGGACGCGGCCGAGATAGCCAAACTCTTTTTGAACGACGAAGGCGAATGGGAGTTTGAGGCTGTTGGCGTGGGCCATGAAGGTGGGTTGCAAACGCTCATTGATTTGTTTACTTAATAAAGTTTACACTCATGACAGAAGATAAGAGCAAACGCAAGAGTACGCGCAAGTTCAACCTTGAAAAGCACGTGAAGCGCTCCTTCAATTTGGAGAAAGAGGTTGCAGCAACTCCTGCACCATCAGCAGAAGCACCTGCTACCCCACAGCCTGCGCCCACGCCCGCCCCTACAGGCGGTGGCGATGCTACACAGACTGGCAATGGCGGCAACAAGGGCAAGCATGTGCTGTCGTTAGTTGTGGGGCTCGCAGTGGTGGCAGCCATTGGCTTTGCCGCATTCCGTAGCTGCAACAGCAATAGCAGTCAGCCTGTGGACGAGCCCGTGGTTGACACCGTTATGGACGAGCAGCCCACTGCGCCAACTGACAGCACTCAGCGCGCTGACAGCACACAGTTTGGAGGTGGCGACCAGAATGCGCCTGCAGACGCACCGAACGAGGTGCAACCACAGGACGATGCAGTAAATGCTGCAACGCCTTCAGCCCAACCTGAAACTTCAACGCCTTCAACCCCCTCAACGCCCTCAACAACCAAGACTGCGACACCATCAACAGATATGGACGCAGAGGTGCAAAAGGTGCTGCACGGAGACTATGGCAACGGTCAGGAGCGCAAGGACAAGCTCGGCAGTTCGTACTCTAAGATACAGCGCGCTGTGAACCGCTACTATCGCAGCAGGGGACTGCTTTGATGATATGAATGCACTATCCAAACGTGCATTGGAACCTACAAAAAACAACGCTCGCACTGTGGCAGACATTACGTCTGTGGCAGTGCGAGCGTTGGCGCTTATGTTTACCCGTTGGCACAATTATGGGCTGACGGGTTGATTGGTTGAGAAGTTGAGAAGGGAATAGTAACGGGCAAGTTACTTCACATCGCCCACCTTGATGAGGTATTCGGCAATCTGTACGGCGTTGAGGGCGGCACCCTTGCGTATCTGGTCGCTCACGAGCCAAAGGGTGAGGCCGTTGGGGTTGGCCAGGTCCTTGCGGATACGACCTACATATACGGGGTCCTTGCCGGCCAGGAAGAGGGGCATGGGGTACTCCTTCTTTTCGGGGTTGTCCATCAGCACCAGGCCGTCGCCACCCGATATGGCCTGCTTTACGGTGTCAATGTCGAGGGGTTGCTCTGTCTCCACCCAGATGGCCTCAGAGTGAGAGCGGAGCGAGGGCACACGCACACAGGTGGCTGAGGTGAGCACGTCGGAGTGCATGATTTTGCGTGTCTCGTTGTACATCTTCATCTCCTCCTTGGTGTAACCGTTGTCTTGGAACACGTCGATTTGTGGAATGACGTTGAAGGCCAGCTGGTAGGCAAACTTGTTGACGGTGACGGGCTGTCCGGCCAACACCTGGCGGTACTGCTCCACCAGTTCGTCCATGGCAGCCTGGCCTGCACCGCTCGCGGCTTGGTATGAGGCCACGTGCACACGCTTGATGTGGCTCAGGTTCTCGATGGCCTGCAGTGCCACCACCATCATGATAGTGGTGCAGTTGGGGTTGGCAATGATGCCGCGCGGACGTGTGAGGGCGTCCTTGGCATTGCACTCAGGCACAACGAGGGGCACTTCGTCGTCCATGCGGAAGGCCGAAGAGTTGTCAATCATTACGGCGCCATACTTGGTGATGTCGGCGGCAAACTCCTTTGAGGTGCCGGCACCGGCTGATGTAAAGGCAATGTCTACGTCCTTAAAGTCGTCGTTGTGCTGCAGGAGTTTGACAGTGTACTCCTTGCCGCGGAAGGTGTATTTGGTGCCTGCGCTACGGGTTGAGCCGAAGAGCAGCAAATTGTCGATAGGGAAATCGCGCTCGGCCAGCACGCGCAGAAACTCTTGGCCTACGGCGCCGCTTGCGCCAACGATTGCTACGTTCATATTGCTTGTGGTGTGTTTTATGCCGCCCAACTGGGGTTATTGCTTTCATCACAACCCGCACAGCGGGGCGGTATGTTACATTTTGTAATTGTCTGTTTTATGATTGGTTGCATAACGTCAGCCGACGTTATGTGTGCAAATGTACAACATTTTTTGCTATTTTTGGTCAGTCCGTCCTATTTGTGCGCGTCAGTTGGCAGTAAATGGCGGTTTTTTTCGCAACTTTGCAGCATCATACACACATTTTATGCCTTTTATTGGGCAAATCTAATAATTACAGACCTTGATAACAGACCCTACCTGGATATTCCTCATTGTGCTGGGCATCATACTCTTTGCGCCCATGCTGCTCGACAAGTTGCGCGTGCCCTCGATAGTGGGCATGATATTTGCCGGCGTGCTCATCGGCCCCCACGGGTTCGGTGTGCTTGAGCGCGACACCAGCTTTGAGCTGTTTGGCAAGGTGGGGCTTTACTACATCATGTTCCTTGCCTCGCTCGAGATGAACCTGCAGGACGTGCAGCGCATCAAGGGGCGTGCCGCCACGCTCGGTTTGCTCAGTTTTGTCATACCGATGGGCATTGGTTATGCTGCCAACTCGATGCTGGGCTATGGTGCGGCGGCTGCGGTGCTGATGGCCGCCATGTATGCCTCGCACACGCTGATAGCCTACCCCATTGTGCTGCGCTACGGCCTGTCGCGGCTCGACAGTGTGAGCATAGCGGTGGGTGGCACCATAGTGGCCGACACGCTCACGCTGCTGGTGCTTGCCGTGGTGGGCGGTGTGTTTAAGGAGCACGTGACGGGGCTTTACTGGCTGTGGCTGTTGGTCAAGGTGGTGGCGCTTGGCGGCATAATCATATATAGTTTTCCGCGCATAGGCCGGTGGTTTTTCCGCCGCTACGACGACAGTGTGGTGCAGTATGTGTTTGTGCTGTGCCTTGTGTTTTTAGGTGCGGGCCTGATGGAGTTTGTGGGCATGGAGGGCATATTGGGTGCCTTCTTGGTGGGCCTTGTGCTCAACAGGCTCATTCCGCCCTCGTCGCCCCTGATGAGCCACATCGAGTTTGTGGGCAATGCCTTGTTCATACCCTTCTTTTTGATAGGTGTGGGCATGCTCATCAACCTTGGTGCGCTGGTTGAGCACGAGGGTGCCATAGTGGTGGCCGCCGTCATGGTGGCGGTGGGGCTTGGCAGCAAGTGGCTGGCTTGTTTTGTCACACAGAAGGCTTTTAAGATGAGCCTTGGCGAGCGCCGCTTGATGTTTGGCCTTACCGGCTCGCGCGCTGCGGCCACCCTGGCAGTGGTGCTTGTGGGCTACAAGATAATACTGCCCGACGGCAGCCGCCTGCTTGGCGACGATGTGCTGAACGGGGCCATGGTGCTCATACTGGTGACGTGTGTGGTAAGCTCGCTCATAACCGAAAACACGGCGCGCAAGGTGGCTGTGGCGCAACGCTCGGCCGCCACTGCCACTACGGTTGTGGCCCAGCCGGCGGGCGAGGCTCCCGACCGCATACTCATGGCGCTGCACAACCCCTCGATGGTGCAGGCGCTGGTTGACCTGTCGCTCATGTTGCGCACACCGCACTCGGTGGCGCCCATCATAGCGCTCAATGTGGTGCTCGACAACAATCCCTCGGCGCGCCAGTCGGGCGAGGAGCAGCTTGAGCACGCGGTTAAGCTGGCTGCTGCCACCAACATGCGCATACAAACGTACCAACGCTGGTCGGTGAATGTGGCGAGCGGCATATCGCACACCATCAAGGAGCGTGCGGTGAGCGACCTTGTGCTCGGACTCCACCAAAAGGAGCGCCTGTCTGACACCTTTTATGGCAAGTTGAGCACCGACCTGCTTGGTGCCATCGACCGCCAGATATTTATATTCCGTGCCACAATGCCGCTCAACACCATGCAGCGCATACAGTTGCTTGTGCCGCCCAAGGCGGAGTATGAACAGGGCTTTGGGGGCTGGCTCGACCGCATAGCCTTGCTTGCGCGCCAGCTTACGTGTGGCATCAATGCCTATTCTACGGCCGACACGCTGACGGCGGTTGAGCACTATGTGGGCAGCAAGCACAATGGGGTGCCTTTGCTCGGCACGGAGTACCGGTCGTGGAACGACCTTGTGACCCTGGCCCATAACGCCCGCACCGACCACTTGGTGGTGTTTGTGTGTGCGCGACGCGGCACCATCTCATTTCACAACTACCTCGACCGCCTGCCCGACCAGATTGAGCGTTACTTTTCGTCGCGCAACGTGCTGATGGTTTATCCGCAGCAGCCGTTTACGAGGCGCAGTTAGCGGCAGCGGGGCTTACGCCAAAGCGGCCTGCGGTGAGTACATTCACCGCAGGCCGCTTTGCTTGGCGCCTTGACACAAAAAAAGCAGTCAGCTGCGTGAACAACTGACTGCTGTACAATTCAAAGTCGGGGTGACTGGATTCGAACCAGCGACCACACGCCCCCCAGACGCGTACTCTAACCGGGCTGAGCTACACCCCGAATTGCGAGTGCAAAAGTACGCATTTCCTCTTAACCTGCAAACTTTTACCGCATTTTTTTGTGCAGAAACCGCAAAAACCGCGTCTTTTTGCCGCATTTTGGGGCAAAAAGAGTAACTTTGCGGTGTTTGCAACCATTGATTAGTTGACGGGGGAGCGATGGGTTTACGAGACATTGCCGCTTGGCAAGGCCTCAACGCGCTGCAAGAAAACGCAAGCACTAATGGGGGCGACGCGTCCCGCGTCGGGGTAGAGAACGGAGGAAAATGCGAACTCTGCTAAATAATAGCTGCATCTTTTCCCGACGCGAGACGCGTCGCCCCCATTAGAGGTAGCGTTTGGTGCTTGAATTCATTCGCACGTTTACTTTTCGCCGAACAGCAACAACAATGAACAAATGCTGCATCTTTTCCCGACGCGAGACGCGTCGCCCCCATTAGAGGTAGCGTTTGGT
>ERZ1034669.160-NODE-160-length-31119-cov-63.866888_pt1 | contig 31119 bp, 45 predicted proteins | sample MGYA00520705_ERZ1034669 | MGnify/ENA primary metagenome ERZ1034669 (study PRJEB33766, sample SAMN09781766) | gut metagenome | biome: gut microbiome | host: Homo sapiens | place: Madagascar | study: EMG produced TPA metagenomics assembly of the PRJNA485056 data... | reverse complement strand
AAATGAAAAAGCCAGCGGCTAGATGTTCTCTAACCACTGGCTTTTCTTATGGGCTGTTTACTTCTTCAACACGCTGGTCACGTTTGGCATCGGCATCCAATCGTTAATGTCACGCATGACAATCTTGCCGTTGTCGCACAGATACGGTCTCAAATCGCCGTATTCGTCTGCTTCGTAGGAGAGATAGCCACACGCAACCTCTTTGCCGTTGCAAGCGATCACTCGACCGTTGTAGGTTTCTCCAACGTCAGGCGTTCTCCAAAGCCGCTCCATGTTTTCCAGAGTGTCACTGATGTATTCGTTAAGGTTTTCGTACTTATCGCCGTTAATCATATTCGTTCTCCTTTCACATGGGCATCTGGGTCTGGCCGTTCGTGATCTGAACCAACATAACAGAGTTCGCACACGGTCTCCACTTCTTGATGTACTCAACAGCTTCATCAAACCGCTTCTTCGGCACGTTGTTTCGACTGTTCACGTTGAACCAGTCTTGAATGTCCCGGTTGCATTCCATGAACAACTTCTGAGAGACGCTGCGGCTCTTGTAGGCCGGGCTGTCCATGCCGCCAAGAGCATTGATGACCACTGTGTTCACAACACGCTTCAACACACGCTGCTGGTTGTAGTCGATAGTCATGGTGTTCTCAAGAGCAGAAATGCGCTGCTCCTGCTTCACGGTGCGCTGGTCAATCACAAGGATTGCTTGCAGTTCCTTAGAAAGCCCTGCGAACTGGTTGACGGACACGTTTTTCTCAAGGTCAATCAGCTTCTGGCGAATCTCCATGCCCTCAGGTGTCCGCTGAATCATTGCAATGTGCTTTGCCATGTCCAGCTTGATGATGTGGTCGATTTGAACCTGTGGCATTTTACGCCCATCTTCACGGTGAACATTTTTGTTCTCCGTGAAATAGTCCGTGCCATCGACAAACCCGTATTCCACCATACGGGGAAACCAGATGTGATAAGGGGTCTTGATTTTGAGCTTTTCGTGCAGTTCCCGACCCAGCACAACCTTTTCGCCAGTGTCGGTATCGTACACGGGGATAACATCTTCAGAGAAGATTCGGATGGTTTCGAGATTATTATTCATAGAAATTTGACCTTTCTATCTTGCGAGAGCAGGCCATCTCTGGTATAATAACCCAAAGAGGGTCTATACTCTCTGAGTGTTTCATAAGACGTTCGCTGTGGTCGCCAAACTTTAGCGAGCGTCTTATTCTTTTTCATCGGTCTCCGGGATGGGATGCACCTCAAAAAACGTGTCACGGATGGCTGCGGCCTGTGCGACCTTGTGCTCGGTGCAATAGGCTTTCAGCCACTGGAACTGCCGTTCGGTCAGCGCAACAGTGAACGTGTGATTGTGGCGTTCAAGATAAGGACTGTACATAAACTCACCTCCCTTCATGTGGGTGCAACCAGTATACGCAATATGTTGTGGTTTGTCAATTACGCAAACGCTTAATGTAGTACTGGTATCTGTACAAAATCAAAAAGTTTGTAGATTTGCACAAAACTCAGCCCTTATTTTTGGTCGCTCCCGCTTCGTACCCTGCCCGGTAATTCAGTTCGGACAGCTTACCTAGCGCTTCTGCGTACTCCCTATCCTCACTGGTCGGCTCTTTGCCGTGTGCGAGGGTTTTCAGAAATTCTTCGGTTGTCGTAGGAAAGTTCATGTTTTTTGCTCCTAACTCTTGCGGAGAGCAGCCCTTTTTGGTATAATAGATTCCGAAAAGGGAGACTGCCCCCTTGGTGGTTGCAGTACCTTCTTTTTGTAACGGATAAGCTATCAGCTAAACTTTGGTAGGTGGGTGCTGATAGCTTATTTTTTTATGCGTTGCGCAATGTTGAAGATTAGATCAATCCCCATTCTTACAACATCGCTCTTGGTTCCATCCAGAGCATTGGCGCAAAATGCGATTTTTTCGATATCCTCTTCGCTAAGTCTGAACGAAACCATACGCATAGATTCGTTTTTAGATGGTTCTGCTGCTTTCTGCAACTTCATCACCTCGCTTTGTTGCTGGTGATAGTATATACCAGATATCGAACACTTGTCAATATGAAAATTTGAATAAAATATACTTTACAGATTCAGAACGGCTCAAAAATAAAGCGTATACACGTTTTAGTGTAAAATGATTAACATTCTTATACTACTATACTCTGTAAATACAGAGTATAGTATATTTATATATACACAGAACGTAAATTTACGCTTGACGTATAAATACGTTTGTGATATACTAAGGCCAGCAAAAAGAAAGGGGGAGTAAAAATGAGAGCCGCAGAAATTATCAAGGACATGGTTGCAAATTCTCATCCGAAAATAACTTACAAGGTTCTCGCGAAAAAACTTGGTTATAAAGCAGCGACGAGTGTTACGGATAGGCTGAATCGTGGAGAACTGAGCGCAGAGAAATTTGCTCAATTTGCAGATGAACTGGGTTATGAAATTATCATTCGCCCTAAAACCATCAAAAAGGATAAGGAAGATTTTTACCGTTTGGAATACCCAAAAAGAGCAAAGGACAGTGATTCTGAATGAACGTAGCGTATGTTCGTGTATCTACTGTCGAACAGAATGAAGCGCGACAGGTAGAAGCGTTGAAGCGGCATAACATTGACCGCTGGTTTATCGAGAAGGTCTCTGGCAAGAATATGGATAGACCGGAGTTGCAAAAGATGCTTAAATCGGTTCAGCCGGGCGATACCGTGTTTATCCACGATTTCAGCCGCCTTGCCCGTAGCACGAAGGACTTGCTTGAAATGGTTGAAACGTTGCAAACTAACGGCGTGCACCTTACCAGCGATAAAGAAAACCTAGATACAGGCACTCCAACCGGAAAACTGATGCTGACGATGATTGCAGCCATCAACGAATTTGAACGACAGAATATGCTTGACCGCCAGCAAGAGGGTATCGAAGTGGCAAAGCAGAAAGGCGTATACAAAGGCCGCAAACCCACCGAGTATGACCGCAACCTCTTTGATGTTCTGCACGAACAGGTAGAGAAGCGCATTCTCACGGTCACAGATGCCGCAAAACAGCTTGGTGTGACCCGCCAGACATGGTATCGAATTGCTGAGCAGAGAAAGGCTGGATAATATGCAGGGAGAAGAACTGATTGTTAAGAACGGAAGCATTACGCTACGGTCTATGCTTGACTTTGGTGGATTCCTTGAAATTAAGAGGTTCTTGGAAGCCTGTCATTCGGAAAACTGCACCGTAACCTTTGCAAATGAGGAAATTGTTATTTTTCCGAATGAATACGATGCTGCTAAAGACACTTTTGTTTTTATTTACGGTACGCTGGCAGAAAGACATGACGTTATCGAAAAGTATCTCCGCTATAAGCTGATGCTAGGAGATGAAGAACCAAAACCCACTTTACATAGTCAGAGAAAGGGGTAAAGCATGAAAACTGTAAAATTGTCAGAGCAGAGTTTGAAACTCATTGAAACGTTGTGTGATTACACCGACAAACCTGATATTCTTAACGCTGTAGCTGATGCCTTGTACTATGATGCAGACGAGTTGAAGCGTAGGCTCAATCAGCTTGCGGAAGAAGTCAAATAAACCGAACATTCCATCCGCTAAAACGAATTTTGGTAAATAATTTTTCCAAAATAGCATTATAAAAACCGAATATTTGATTTTTGTGCAGTTGTAGGCACTCTTTACATTTTCAGGTAGGGGGTGCCTATTTTTTTATGCAGCCAAAGCAGTGTATCGCCATCATTGATAGCATCAAAGCGTATGCAAAGCAGAATCCGACCGAAGCACAGGTCTATGAGGACTGGTTTCAGGCGGTCGTGAACTTGAGAGATGCCCTGCCGCAAGACAAGCGGTTCGATGCCTACAAATATTCTGGTGAACTGCGTTCCGTCTGCGCAGCCATGATGGGCAAGATGAAAACAGGCGAGGACGTGGCGAAGGTCTATGATATTATCAGCCGGACGTATCTGTTTGAAGCAAAAGATGTGTTTGACAGCTATTGCATCTATCTTGAATGGAACCGTGCGCCGGAGAAGAAGTTCTATCAGCCGAGACGCAGGGTTCTGAAAGTGCTGGCAGATGACCTAGAGGATTTGTTTTACAAGCGGATTGACTTCTTGGGGGTTAGTCTTCCGGCTCGCGTAGGCAAGCTTCTGAGCGATGATACGCCAATCTTGACGCGCAACGGATGGAAGAATCACGGCGATTTGCAAGTTGGCGATGAAGTTATCAGCCCGAAAGGCCAGTTTGTAAAGGTGTTGGCGGTATCGCCAAAGAATTATGCAAACATCCGCTGCCACTTCTCTGATGGCACATATATTGACTGTCACGAAAACCACGAGTGGCCTGTCTTTAACCGTCATAAGAACGGATTTGATGTGGTCGAAACTAATCGGATGATGGAGGATTATGTTGCCGACACGAAGGACGGTATAAGATTCTGCTATCAGGTTCCGTTCAAAAATTTTGTCGAGGGAGAATATAAGAAACTGCCTGTTGAGCCGTACACATTGGGCGCATGGCTTGGCGATGGTCGCAATCAGCACCCGGATATTTGCGAACCTCCTTGTGATCGAGTGATTGTTGAACGTGTTATTAACGATGGATACCCTGTTAGTTGGCACACGGTTCATAAGGATACTGGCGTTGAGTACTACGGATTCTCTGGCTTGCGACAGGCACTTCAAAAAGGCGATATGTGCCATAGTCACCGCCGCTGCGTGAAGCACATCCCAGAAGAATACTTCACAGCCAGCATTGCACAGCGTATGGAATTGCTTGCAGGTCTGCTCGATACAGACGGTACGTTACGGGCAAAAGAGCATCGGTATGCTTTTTCTACGACAGAGCCGCAAATGAGAGATGATTTTGTCACGCTGGTTTCTACCTTTGGATGGAGATGTAGCGTGGTTGAATATCCACCTCGTGTATCGTCTAGTGGCATTAAAGGCAATCTGACAGTCTATTCCATCTCTTTTAATCCTACCTGTCCCATTCCTTGTGTTGTTCCTCGCAAGCAGTTAAAGGAGTTCTCTAAACCTCGCCGTGTGGCATTTTGTGGGTTTGAGCGCATCGAGCCGAAGCAGGGCAATTGCATTCAGGTTGAGGGAGGCGTGTACTGCGCTGGTAAGCGGCTGATTCCTACCCATAACAGTACCCTGTGCATCTTTTTCATCACATGGCTTATGGGCAACCGCCCTGACGTTGCATCGGTCATGAGCGGGCATTCTGACAAGCTGACCAACGGCTTCTATGGTGAAGTGCTGTCCATCATCACCGACCCTGTTACCTACAACTGGGGCAAAATCTTCCCTGACGTTCAGCTTGTGGACAAGAGCGCAAAGGACGAAAGCGTTGACTTAAATCGCAAGAAGCGTTTTCCCACCCTGACTTGCCGCTCCATCGGTGGTACGCTGACTGGTGCTGTTGAAATCGGCGAGGGCGGCGTTCTGTACAGCGATGACTTGATCGAGGACTTGGAAGAGAGCCTGAATGTTGAGCGTCTGAACAACAAGTACGATGCCTATTTGAACCAGCTGAAAGACCGTAAAAAGCAGGGCGCATTGGAATTGATGGTCGGTACACGATGGAATGTGCTTGACCCTCTGGGGCGCATCCAGAACCAGTATGCGGACAATCCGAAGTACCGATTCCGTGTGATTCCTGCGGTGGACGAGAACGGACACAGCAACTTCAATTATGACTACGGCGTAGGCTTTGACGATGCCTACTATGCCGACATGAAAGCCAGCATTGATGATGCAACATGGTGGGCAAAGTACATGGGCAAGCCCTATGTGCGTGAAGGTCTACTGTTCCCTGCCGATGAACTGCGGTATTTCAACGGCGTTCTGCCTGACGGCGAGCCTGATCGCAAGCTCATGGTCATGGATATCGCATGGGGTGGCGGGGACTTCACCGCCTGTCCTATCGCCTATGTGTACGGTGATGCTGTGTTCATCCCAGATCTCGTGTTCAATAACGGCGATAAGACCGTGACAAGACCGGAGGTTGTCGGCAAAATCATCCAGCACAAAATCAACGTGGTGCGGGGAGAAGCCAACAACGGCGGTGACGAATACTGTGACGTGGTAGACAGTCAGCTTCGGCAGCAAGGATACCATTGCTCTGTTCGCAGCCAACGTGCGCCCAGTGGCCAGAGCAAGTTGTCCAGAATCATCCAGTATGCGCCAGACATCAAACGGTTCTATTTCCTTGACGAGAAGCACCAGTCGAAAGAGTACAAGGCGTTCATGGAACAGGTGACGATGTTCACGCAGCTTGGCAAAGTTCCGCACGATGATGCACCGGATAGTCTGGCACAGCTTGCCGATGAACTGTACAACGGAATCAGTAAAATTGAGCCTGTCAAGAGGCCTTTTTGATTAAAAACACAATATATTGTGTTCGCTGGGTCTATTTATTTGATTTTGCCACTTGACAAGGCTTATAATGTACGCAGGAAGTTTTGCAGCTTCCCTTAAAGGAATAGCTTGCACGCGGGGTTTTGTCATTTTACCCGCGTGCGTGTCAACAAGCATATTCCTCCTTTCACCGGTGAAGGTTTGTCACTCTTTCCCTTCACCGGGCTTTATATGTTGCGTTTCCGATTGATTGGGGAATGCCAGCCTGTCTCCCCCACGGCTGGCAAGCAACGGTTCGATTCCGTTACGCAGCACAACCATCTTCTTTGCGTGGCTTTCTGTTCTCTGAATCCTCCACCGCTACTCCCGGCTCTCGATGCAATGGTTAGGCATGACATTGCAAAGAGCAGCGGTTAACCAATCAAGCCGGGTTCTTATGTTGCATTAGCTCAGTCAGGCTAGAGCACCCGGCTCATAACCGGGCATACACTGGTTCAAATCCATTATGCAACACCAAAATTGCAGCCGACCCGTTGACTGTCCGTCAAACTGAATGTAAGGGCTGCAATGGTTTTCTTCGGGCGAAGAATAGCACGGCTGGAAGTGCGAATAGTTTCCCAGTAGCTTCCAACAGGTCTGTGCTCAACAGCCTGTTTCCAGAAATTCAACGAAAGGAGCACAGATGGTAGCAAAAGTCAGATGCAAGCGTCCTAGAAAAGACGCACACGGCAATCCTTGCGATTGTGGACGCTATCTTGGCGAAGTGGAAGGAAAGTTCTCCCTTCTGTGCCCTCTTTGCCATTGGATTACAGTCGGAGATTCCAACCTTCCGAGGGAGACGTGGGTTTCTGTACCGAAGTTTAAGAACTGAATAGCTTTTTAAGCGCAGTTGTAAGCGCAGTGAGATAGACCTTAACAGGTTTGTCTTGCTGCGCTTTTTATTTTGCCAGAAAGGAGGAACACATGGCTGAGTATCAGATGGTTGTCAATGGCTTCTTAAATGAGCCGTTGACCGGGCGCAGACCGATTGAGACGCCGGAGACTGAAATCAATCGGGCAAACGTGCTGAAAGTGGTTATGGGCAAGGCAGAGCCTATCCATCTGCTGAACAAGAACGAGATTCGCTTCCTGCATAACTACTACTTGGGTAGTCAGCCTGTCCTCCACCGCATAAAGGAGTACCACGCTGAAATCACTAATCGCATTGTAGAGAACCACGCCAATGAGTGCGTGGGCTTCTACACGGGCTACATGAGCGGCACTCCCTGCTCTTATGTGCGGTCTGAAACGGCAACTGGTGACGGTGAGGAAATCGCCCGCCTGTCAAACGCCTTGCAGTATGAGGGCAAGGATGCGCTTGATCGGCGGCTCTGGCAGTGGATGTTGGAGTGCGGACAGGGATACCGCATTGTTCTTCCTGACAAGGGGTACAACGGTAACTACCCGGACGAAACGCCCCTTCTGGTGGATGTTCCCGACCCGGATATGGCGTATGTGATTTACAACTCCGGCATTGGGCACAAGCCCATCGCCAACGTGCTGCACATCCCACGCAATTATCAGAACGACTTGAACGACCTGATTTGCGTGTACACGCCGAACCAGTACTTTGAAATCGACAACGGCAAGGTCACAAAGTCGGAGAATCACTCTCTTGGAATGTTGCCGATGGTCGAATACAAGCTGAACCCGGAGCGGATGGGCTTGTTTGAGCCTGCTATCCCTGTGCTGGACGCTATCAATGACCTTGAAAGCAACCGTTTGGACGGCGTGGCGCAGTTTATCCAGTCCATCATGGTGTTTACCAACTGCCTTGTGGACGAGGATGCGCTGAACAAGGTTAAGGAATTGGGCGCAATGTGCCTGAAATCCACCTCTGGTCTGCCCGCTTCTGTTTCTCAGATTGCAAACGAGCTTGACCAGCAGCAGAGCCAGACCCTGCTTGATTCCATGTTGAACGTGTACCGCAGCCTGACTGCCATGCCTAGTGCTACTGGTAGCGAGAACGCAACGTCTGACAACGTGGGCGCAGTCATCGTCCGTAACGGATGGAATCACACCGAAGCAAGGGCGCAGCAGTACGAGAATATGTTCAAGTACGCTGAACGCCAAAGCCTGTCTGTGATGCTGAAAATCCTGCGTGATACGGCTGGTTCTAAGCTGATGGCAAGTGACATCAACATCAAACTGCCACGCCGCCAGTACGATAACCAGCAAAGCAAAGTTCAGATTTTTGTACAGATGCTCAGCCAGAGCATCGACCCGCAGCTGGCGTTCACTACGCCCGGTCTGTTCCCTGACCCGCAGGCTGCTTACGAGATGAGCAAGCCCTTCCTGATTGCCGCTGGCAAGCTGGGCAAGGATGGGAAAGCACCGAAGCCGCAGGAACAGCCGACAGACCATATTGTTGACACAAACAAAATGGTTGGCAATCAGGCTGATGGAAAGGAAAGCAACAATGTATAAGGGCAGAGCGCTTTCAAGAGCAGAGATGGCTTTATTTCAGCATATTTACGATTCACTTTCATATGCAGAGAAGCTGATTTTGCAAATTGAGCCGAATCGAGAAAGAAGCATTGCGCTTACTCACCTTGAAGAAGCCGCTCTTTATGCCAATGTAGCGATTGCTCAAACAGAGCCAAAAGAGCCTTCTAAAGAACAGCTTGAACTTTTCAAAAAGATTTTAAGCAAAATTGACAATGAAACAGAGGGCGAATAACCCTTTGCATATTCCGGCAGGGAAGCCGGGATACAAATTTCGCAGCGTTGCAGGGAAGCAACGGTAAAAAAACGCAGGAGGAAATTAACAATATGAAACTCAGTGTGTTGCTTGGTGATGCCTACAAAGAGGGCATGACCGCCGATGAAATCATTTCTGCGCTTGAAAAGGTTGCAGACCCTAGCGCAGAGGTTGAGAAGCTGCGCAACGCCGTGACGAAAGCCAACGGCGAAGCTGCCGAGTACAAGAAGCAGCTCAAGGCAAAGCGCACCGATGACGAGAATGCCGCGCAGGAACAGGCTGATAAGCTGGCAGAAATGCAGAAGCAGATTGAAGCCCTGACTGCCGACAAAGAGAACCTCGTCAAGGAAAAGACCCTTGCATCTTACCGCGAGAAGTTCGTTGCACAGGGTTATGACGCCGAACTTGCTAACAAGGCTGCATCTGCACTGGCTGACGGTGACATGGACAAGGTATTTAAGTTCCAGTTGGAGTTTATGACCGCCCACGACACCGCATACAAGGCTTCTCTGCTGAAGGGTATGCCCACACCTCCGGGTGCGGATGGTAAGGGCGGCTCTGACAGCGAAGGCGTGGCGTTTGCTAAGAGCCTTGCACGGCAGAATGCAAATACTTCTAAGGCATCGAGTGACGCAATGAGTGCTTTCCATTAACAAGGAGGAAAACATGAAGTTTACCCGAAACACGGTCAACGGAATCAACGATACCGTCCTTGCTTCCAATGACTACACCGCCATTCCCTTTACCGTGACCGAAACTGCTGCGGTTAAGGCTGGCTATCCCATGACGCTGGCTGGCAAGAAGGCTACCGTTACCGGCGATACTGGCGCAAAGACCATCAACGCTGACGGTATCCTGCTGTATGACGTTGACCCGGCAGAGAACCCCAATGCTTCCCTGCTGATTCGTGGTGTTATTGACACCAAGAAGGCGGCAGCAAGTTCCAGCTTTACCTTTAACGCTGACGCAATCAAGGCACTCAAGACCGCCGTCCCCGGCATCTTCTGCCGTGACAACATCAGCGTGAACGCTTAATAGGAGGTAAAACAACATGGCACTGAATCTTAAGGAAGTCTTTGCCCCGGCTGCGATTGCCGCCTATTGGACGAACGACCCCACCAATGCGATGCCCTTTGCATCTGACGCTCTGTTCCCCGCAAAGAAGAAGGCTGGTCTCGACCTGAAGTGGCTGCGCGGTCACAAGGGCGTTGGCGTTTCCCTGATGCCCAGCGCATTTGATGCAAAAGCTACGTTCCGCACCCGTGAGGGCTTCAAGTTTGATGAGACCGAGATGCCGTTCTTCCGTGAGGGTTACCATCTGGGCGAGAAAGACCGTCAGGAAATCCTGCGTGTTCTGGACAGCAACGACCCCTATGCTCGTGACGTGATGAACCGTCTGTACGATGACACCGCACAGCTTATCACTGGCGCGCGTATCGTTCCTGAGCGCATGATCTGGCAGCTGCTGGCTCCCGCAAATGGCGTTCCCGGTATCACCATCAAGGCAAACGGCGTGAACTACACCTACAACTACGACCCGGACGGCACTTGGAAGTCTACCAACTACAAGGAAGTCTCTGTCGCAAAGTCTAAGTGGAACGTCACCACTGCTACCCCCATTGCTGACCTGAATGCCGCAAAGGATGCTGTTCTGGCAAGCGTTGGCGAGGTCGTGACTGAGGTGTACATGAACACTGCCACCTTCCGCAACATGATTGCTGCGGACGAGGTGAAGAATCGGTTCATGACCGTCACCGCAAAGGCGAACGCCGTTCTGCTGGACGCTGAAGCACGGCAGATTATCGAGTCTGCAACTGGCTTGACCATTCATCTGTACGACAAGATGTTCAAGGCAGACCAGTACAGCGCAAGCGAGAAGTATCTGCCTGACGGCATGGTGGTGGTTGCACCGTCCGGCGCTCTGGGCAGCACTTGGTACGGCACTACCCCTGAAGAAGCCGACCTGCTGTCTGGTCAGTCTGGTGCATCTGTGTCCATCGTGAACACTGGCGTTGCCATCACCACTGAGCTGACCATTCACCCGGTCAATGCCAACGTCTATGCTTCTGAAATCGTCCTGCCGTCCTTTGAGCGCATGGACGCTGTGTACTGCATCAAGGCTTACTAAGGCGAAAGGAGGAAAGCAGCATGGGAGACCAGTATTCCGAAGCGGCAGTCAAGCTGGGGCAGTACATTGCCCCAGCACTTGATCGTGAAATCACGGACGAGGACTACCCACTCTTCGACCTGCTGCTTGATTTCGCCAAAGACAAGATATTTGCGCAGGGCTACCCCTTCGGTAACAGACCGGACGAGCTGCCCTCGCAGTATCAGTCGTTGCAGATACGCATTGCAGCGGAACTGTACAACCACATCGGCGCAAACGGGCAGACGAGTTACACCAACAACGGCATTACTCGTGTGTGGGAAAGCTCCGATGTGGCGCAGTCCCTGTTGAATGAAGTGGTTCCGAGAGTAGGTGTTATTGGCTGATGTTCAATGGAAGCCCGCTGGACAAACGCCCGCTGTGGTATTCAAACCCGGTCGGCGAGAAAACGCCTGTCGTGGACGAATGGGGCAACGAGACTGGCGAATCCGCATACGAATTGTGGAGCGACCCCGCAAAGCTAATGCTGAACGTCAGCCCTCCTACCGGTTCTGCTGAAGCCAATCCTTTTGGCGCGTTCACGGATTATAGCTACATTGTCAGCTCGTCCAGCAAAAAGCGCAACACACCGCTTTATGAAGGTACACACGTCTGGTTTCAGACGGACATTTCAAAGCCCTTCAACTACATTGTGGTCAAGGTCGCAGAGCATATCACGGACACGTTGTATGCGCTGAAAGAGGTGGCTGCAAGTGAAAATTAAAGTGAGGTTGAGCGATGCCGGACTTCGTGATGCGGAACGTCAGATACAGGTTTACAAAGCCACCCTGAATCAAAAGGCGCAGGAGCTTGCAAAAGCTTTGGCTGACAAAGGGCTTGACGTGGCAAAAGTTCGCTTTGCCAATGCCGAATATGCTGGAAGCAACGATGTTTCTTGCCGTGTTGAGCAGAACGGAGCCTCCTGTTCCATTATTGCTGAAGGTAAGGCGGTTGCCTTTATCGAGTTTGGCGCTGGTGCGCACCACAACGGATATGGTGGTGAGCTGCCACCCGGTGTTGGAGCGCACGGTTCCTATGGTCAAGGCAAAGGTGCTGGCAGACGTTGGTACTACTATGGCGACCCCGGCAATGCTGGTACGCCTGTTAAACAGGTGGATGGCAAGGGACAGTTGAATTACACCGATGGTAACGAACCAGCTATGGCTATGTGGGGCGCTGTTGAAGAAATGGCTTCTCAAGTCGAAGCAACGTGGAGGGAGGTTTGGAATAGTTGATTGATTGTTTCAATTCTATCTTCACGGTTGTTGCTAAGGAGCTGCGAAAGCAAGTGCCCGGCATCTTCGTCACTGGTGAAATCAACGACAGCAACGTCAAAAAGTTTCCGTGTGTGCAGATAGAGGAAAACAGCAACCTTCCTGTACACATTGATTCTGCCGGGCATAGCAAGTATGCCGCTGTTTCTCTGCGAGTGCGTGTCTACTCTAACAAGGAAACGGGACGCATCGCCGAAGCACGTTCCATTGTTGGCGTCGTGGATTCTATTCTCGAACCAATGAAATTTTATCGCAAGTCGTTTGCCCCATTGAATGGGCTGTATAACAATTCCGTCTATCGGATTGATTGCAGCTACGGGGCAACAATCGGAGAGGACGGAATGATTTACCGAAACTAAGGAGGTAAACATTCTATGAGTACTGCTATCTCCGGTCTGAATACCACCCTGTATTGTGGCGACAGTGCAACCGCTTTGACGAAGCTGTGCGACATCAAGGATGTGCCCGACCTGATCTCCGAGCCGAACCTTCTGGATGCAACCACTCTGTCTGACCCCATGCAGGTCAACATCTTTGGCATCATCCAGTCCGATACCAAATCCTTCACCGCCAACTACAACAAGACTGACTACAAGAAAGTCAAGGAAGCTGGCTACGATGAGACTTCCGAGAGCAATGCCGTGAAGTATTACGCCCTGAAAATGCAGGACGGTTCCGGCTTCACTTGGCAGGGTATGCATCAGGTCGGTCTGTCCGGCTTCGGCGTGGACGAGGTCGTGGAAATGACCATCAATTGCATCTTTACCAAGAAGCCTGAGTTCAGCGAGACCCTGACTGTTACTGGCGGTTAAACCGCAAAATCGAATCAATCAAACCGGGCAAAACTGAACAATGGATTTGGTTCTGCCCCTATTTATAAAGGAGAGCATTTATTATGGCTGCTAAGGTTATCAACTTTCATTCCCCCGATGGTAAGAACACTTACGAGCTGACTTTCACCCGTGACAGCGTGGAAGCTACTGAACGTGCAGGCTTTCAGATTGGACAGTACACCCAGATGACCAATCTGCTGTCCAACTCCCGTGCTCTGTTCTATGGCGCCTTCATCGCGCGAAACAAGGGCATCAAGCGCAAGGTCGTTGACGAGATGTTCCAGCACATCGAGGAAAAGGAAGACCTGATGGGCGTTCTGCTTGAGATGTTCATGGACGCTTCCAAGTCTCTGCTGGCAACTGATACTGAGGACAAGACCGCAAAAAACGCAACGTGGGAGATTGTGTAACCGCACAATCTCAGGAACCAGGCGGAGAGGGAAAGCCGTTCTCCTTCTCTAAGCTGTTCCACGATGTAGAAGCCTATTACATTTCCATCGGTATGACCTACGAGCAGTTCTGGCACGGCGATGTCTGGCTGGCAAAGGTTTATCGTGACGCAGAGGAGCTGCGAGAACGTAGAGCCAATGCAGAAGCGTGGAGAAACGGTTTTTACATGGCATCTGCGCTTTCCTCTACGGTTGGCAATATGTTCCGAAAGAAAGGGTCTAAGCCTATCAAGTACATGGATAGACCGATTCCCCTTACTCAAAAGGAGAAAGAAGAGTATGAATACCAACGTGCTGTGGAAGCACAGGAGCGCATTAAGCGCATGATGTTCTCCATGATGGAAAAGGATGGTGGTAGTGATGGCTGATGTTGATATTACAAGCTTATCCGTAGAAATTTCTGCGGAATCGCAGGGCGCAGAGCTTAATATCGACAAGCTCGCTACCGCCATTTCTAATTTGCGGACAAAGGGCAACGTGACAAAGGTTGTGAACAGCCTTGACAAGCTGTCTGCTTCCATTTCTGTGCTGAAACAGGCATCTGTTGGCCTGTCTGGGCTGGACAACATCACGAATTTTCTGAATGGCATCGGCAATGCAAACTTTTCCGGCAGTGTAAAAAGCATTAACAGCGTTGTCAACGCCATCAAGAAAATCCCTGCTGCCGTGTCCGGCTTGAAAGGCGTGGACTTCTACTCCATGTCCGGTAGCATTACTGAACTGACAAACGCAATGGCTCCCCTGTCCATTCTGGACGCTTCCGGGCTGAAGGCGATCGGCAGCGCGGTCAACGCCATCGGGAAAATCCCTGACCTGTCCGAAAAACTGAAAGCAGCTGACCTCGATGCTTTCTCGGATTCCTGCAATAAAATCTCCACTGCTCTCACTCCCCTTGCTTCGCAGCTTGACAAGGTTGGCAACGCCTTTGCAAAGCTGCCGTCGCAGTTGAGCAAAGTGGTCACACAGGCAAACCGTGTGACTGCTGCTAACGAACGGCAGAAAAAAAGCTACATGAGCCTTTCTGCCCAGCTGAACAATTTCATGCAGTCTGCGAAAAAACTTGTTTCGCTGAAAGCTATTGCTGAGTATCTTGGCAACGCTGTTGCGAAGTTCAATGACTTTTACGAAGCGACAGACCTGTTTCATAATGCTATGGGCAATTTGAGCGGTGAAGCCGATACGCTTATTAGCAAGATGCAGGGATTGCTTGGCGTTGACCCGACCAAAGCGATGACCTACATGGCTACCATCCAGAGTTTGGGCACTTCGTTCGGTTTGGCCAGCGACAAAGCTTACGTTCTGTCTAAGAACCTGACCCAGCTTGCCTATGATGAGGGTTCTTATTGGAACAAGGATGTTGCCGAAACCTTTACCGCAATGTCCTCTGCTATCTCTGGCGAGATTGAACCTATTCGCCGTTTGGGCGTTGACCTGTCTCAGGCGCGGTTACAGCAGGAACTTTTAGCCTTGGGCTTTAACAAACAGGTTTCTAGTCTGTCTCAGGCAGATAAGGCGGTTCTACGTTACATTGCCATTATGAAGCAGACCGCTAACGTGCAGGGCAACCTTGCACAGACCATCCAAAGCCCTGCAAATCAGATTAAGATTCTGAAAGCGCAGTTGGATATGCTGGCGAAGTCTGTCGGCTCTCTGCTCTACCCTGCCATGAAATCCATTCTTCCCCCGCTGATTGCCGCCGTACAACTTATCCGAGAATTTGTCCAGTGGGTGGCAAAGCTGATGGGCGTGAAGGTTGTGTTCACCGATTTCACCAAGAGTGCTGACAGCGTTGGTGGCATTGGCGATGCAATGGATGACACTGCTGATTCCACAAAGAAAGCTGCCAAGGCCTTGAAGGACTACACGATGGGCTTTGATGAGCTCAACATCATTGACCCAACGCAGGGAAGCTCTGGCTCTGGCAGCGGCGCATCTGCTGGCAACATCTTAGGTGATGTAGACCTGTCCGGCTACGATATGTTCAAGCAGTACAACGAAGAGTTTGCAAAGCAGATTGATGCTATCAAGCAGAAAATCAAAGATATGCTTCCTCTTATAGCGACTGTAGCAACCGCTCTTGCCGCTTGGAAGCTCACAAATCTTATTACGGATATTGTGGACGCTATCTCCAAAATGAACGCACTGAAATCTATTGTTCTGGGTCTTGGCGTTTTTACGGTGGGCGTCGTTCTTGAGATTACAGGCATTAAAGACGCGATTGAAAATGGCGTAAATGGAAAGAATTTCGCTGAAATTGTTCTTGGCGCTTTGATTGGAACTACAGGCGCAGCCATTCTCGGTAAAGGAATTGCTCAGTTTATCGTGACCGGCTTTGGCAATACTGCTGTTGGAGCGGCCATTAAAGCGGCTGGCGGCTCTACTGCTGGCGCAATTATTGGAGCAGCAGTTGGCGGAGTAGTAACCGGCATACCTATGTTTGTAACGGGCGTTTACGATGCTGTCAAAAATGGCTTAAACACGTTAAACGGAATTTTGATTCCGCTTGGCTCGACAATGACTGGCGCAGGCATTGGTGCAATTATCGGCTCTCTTGGAGGCCCGATTGGCACAGGCATCGGCGCGCTGATTGGTTTGATTGTCGGTGGCCTGACCGATGTCGGAATTGCGATTTATCAAAACTGGGACAAAATTACAGAATCTCTCGACAAGGCAAGCGAGAGCTTAAAAAACTGGTTTGTTGGCGTTGGCGAGTGGTGGAATGAAAAGTGGCAAGGGTTCAGCACTAATTTTCAGACCGCATGGGAAAGCTTGCCCGGGTTTGTTCAGCATCCAATTCAGGCGCTTGACCAAGCGAGTGCAGGCTTAAAGCAGTGGTTTGTTGGCGTTGGCGAATGGTGGAACCAGAAGTGGGCCGGGTTCAAAGAAAACTGGGACAAGGCTTGGAACAGTTTGGTTGATACAATCAAAAATCTCCCCGCAAAATTTTTAGACTATGGCAAAAACATCGTTCAGGGTTTGATTAACGGTATCAACAAAGGCATTGAGAATGCAAAGAAAAGTGTTGGTGGACTTGCAAAAGCCATCATTGACAAGTTTACAACTGAAACCGATATCAATTCTCCTTCCAAGGTTTTTGAACAGTTCGGTATCTACATCGACCAAGGCCTTGCAAACGGTATCAACGCCGCGCTTCCCTATGTTGAACAGGCTATGACCAATCTGGCAAACGTTGCTCAGCAAAAGGGCAACGAAATGATTGACTATGGCACGACCACCGCAACGAATTTTGTTGATGGCTTCTTCAACGGTCTGGACAGCAAGTGGCAGGAACTTGATTCCGGCTTGCAGAGCGACTTCTTCGGCACAGTGCAGAACCTTTGGAATGCTGTGCAGAGCGGAGATTTGAAAACGGTCGGAACAACTGCGGCAGCTATTATTTGGCAAGCGATGGGAGAAAAAAATCGTTCCGAGGTAAAAACGTATGCAGCAGACTTGATTTCTCAACTGTCTGACGTTCTAAAGAAAGCAGCCGGAACGCTATTTGATTCTGCATTGCAAATTGGCAAAAACATCTGGAAAGGCATTACCAATAATTTTGGGGATATTGTAAAAAGTGTATCTCAGCTGGGGCAAAAAATTTACAATGGATTTTCCAGCTTAAAAGTTCCACTTACAAATGCAGGCTTTTCTATCAGCAACGGATTACTTGGAGGCCTCGTTAGTAAATTCCCTGAAATTTTAACAGGCGTTGCTGGGGTAATCACATCTATTGGCGGCGCTTTTATGGGCATGCTGGAAACGATTGGTAGCGTCCTGACAGGTTTAGGAATCCCAACGGGTGTGCTGATGGTTGCTGGAGGAATTGCAATCGCCGCCGCAATTGCTGGTATTGTTGCAAGTCTAGGCGGGTCAAGCTCTTCAGTGAACCAAGATTATTCCAGCTATCCTGGAACAAGCGGATATGATTCTTCTACCGGTTCCACAACATCCACTGGAAGCTACTATCCGAGTTCTTCCACGAGTGGCGTGAGCGCATCCGACCTGAGGAGTGCAGTTCATGATGGCTGCTACAATGCATTTCTTGATATTTTCCAGCGCTATAGTGACGAAATTACTGGTGGCAAGGAAGTCAAGCTGTTCATTGACGGTAAGCAGATTACTGCTTCGGTCGAAAAGCAGCAGTCTGATCGCGGCGTGCAGATTATGGGTACTGAAGTTTACAGTTATTAAGGAGGTAACGGCGATTTATGCAGGCTCTTGTATCAGTGAACGGCGTGGATTTACCGGAACCTTCCGCTTATAATGCGACAACCTCTACTATTGTCGATTCGGGACGTAATGTGCAAGGCAAGGTAGTCGGCTCTGTAGTTCGGCACGATGTTGCAAAGGTATCTCTTAAATGGAACTTTTTAACTGCAAAGCAATGGGCAGCAGCTATCAGTCCGTTTACTACGAACTTTTATTGCACGGTACGATTTTATAATCAAGCGGCAGCTTCTTATTCCACACGCCAGATGTACGTTTCTGACCGCACCGCTGGTATATGGAGAAGGTGCCCAAGTAACGGTAATATAATGGGCTGGACGGATTGCTCTCTCTCTCTTGTTGAAGTTTAAGGTGGTGATACAATATGGCGGTTCAGCCGTCCGAGAAGTGGCTCTCTCAGTACAACAACACGCTTGTCCCTGAGATGTTCATTCAAATTACTTACCATGCGTCAGATGATAAAGCACAAACTGACGCAATCGCAAGCTCCAGCTCTCAAGTCGTGTTTAGCGATGTAAGCGATATTACAGACCTTGACAATCTTCCGTCCGTAAAATATGCAACCGGTGAACCTAATTTGTGGCTTCTGGATGGCTCGTGCACTTTGATTCCGTCTTCGGAACCGTATGAAAACGCCGGTTATGTAAGTTTTGAGAATGTCTCGAATGCAAACCGCCCGGTAGTTACATTTTCCTTTAGCAAAGTTCATCATGAAATAATCCCGGGTATTACAATCGTCTGGTCTGAGCTTTTTAACGAATACGCAACTTCGTTTAGAGTATCTGCTTACAACGGTTCTTCGCTTTTGCAAGAAAAGCAGATAGACAACAATACTTTGGTTGAAAGTTCTGTTGATCTTGAAATTTCTGGATACAACTCCATTGTAATTGAAATTTTAAGCTGGTGCGTCCCCAATCATAGAGCTAGGATTGAACAGGTAGAGTTTGGCCAACGTGTCAGGTTCAACAAAGAAGACCTTTTGTCGTATTCTCATGAATCGAAGCGTGACCCGATTTCTGGCCAGCTATCAAAAGATTCGATATCTTTTTCCGTCAACAATAGTGACCAGAAATGGAACCCTATCAATCCCGGTGGCCTTTACCAGTACCTTTATGAGCGACAGGCCGTATTTGTAAAGTATGGCATGGAATTAGACGGAGAGACCGAATGGATTAACGGTGGAAAGTTCTACCTTTCTAATTGGAACACACCGTCTAATGGCATTACCGCTTCGTTTGAAGCAAGAGACGCTCTTGTGTTCTTGTCTGACTCTCCTTACACAGGAAGAAAAAGCGGCACGCTTTACGAAATGTGCTACGACGCTTTGGAACTTCTTGACGTGACGGGCATTTCGTACTTCATCAATGAAAACCTGAAAAATTATTCCACTGATTTTTCGTCTTCTAACTCGTCCTATAAAAACTCTGATGTATTGCAGCTTGCTGCAAATGCAGCCGGTATGGCCTTATATCAGACACGCGATGGTGAAATTCGTGTTGATTGGGTACCGTTTTCTCCTGAAGACAAAAGCTCAATTTACGAAATTTCAGAGATGAACAATTTTGAATACCCGGAAATTTCTTTCTCAAACAAGCTGAAAAACATCTCATATTCCATAAACGGCGCTTCTAAAACGTATCCAGCCGGTGCTACCGGAGACGGTGTAACGCAGAGCGTTGGCAATTCATTGCTTTCCGATTCGATCATTGCACAACCTAAAAATGCTTTAACCGAAAGCTATAAGGTTTTGTCTAATCGTCGAATTGCGACACTTTCCTACCGTGCAAGCCCACACAACGACGCTCTTGACTTTGTGAAGCTCAACCATCAGTTTGGATATTCCTCAAATTTGCTCATTACAGACGTAAAATACACTTTTAATGGATGCTTTAAGGGGTCTGTCACCGGCTATATGATTGAAGATGTAAGTTCTTTGCAGATTGACCAGTCTGAAATTTACCTGCATCCTTCTGATTCCATTACTCTTACAGCAACACTTACTCCTGCATCTGCCGATTCTCCTGTTATTATTTGGAATGCTTCTCCGCCTAGCGTTGTTGAACTAAATGTCACTAAAAACGAACGTGGCGTGTCTGTTTGCAAAGTATCTTATGTTCATCGCGGAAACGCAACAATCACTGCTAGTGCTTCCGGTCTTTCTGCTTCTTGTTCCGCGACTGCAATTGCAAACAATATGTCCGACATGATCGATGGCAGCATCGTTAAAGTATTGGAAGGCGGGAAATATATTGATTATATCATCGCTGCTCGCAATTACGAATCCGGTCTGAATGGGACTGGCGGCACGCTTTTTGTTCGTAAAGAAATGCTTGGCGTTCCTGCGTGGAATAACACCGCCGTTAACGCATATAGCGGGAGTACCATTGACACATATATAAATGACAATTTCAAAAATGCATTGTCGTCTTATGTTCAGTCCAAAATCCGAAGAACAAAATTCTATTATACGCCCGGCAACGGAAACAAATCCCTTTCTACGCTTTCTCGTGATGTTTTCTTACTGTCTGCAAAAGAACTAGCCTACAACGATAGTTATAACGGTCAGATGTGGGGAAAAGGCTGCAACGGAGAAGGAACGCTACTGCCGACTGCACTTAAAATCTTTGAATCATGTCAATCTACCAATCAACAATTATATATTGCATGGACAAGAACTCCCGTTTACGATGCTCGATACTTTGGCATATCTTCTGGCCATGATACAGATTCAGCGGTTGGCTGCTTTTTCATTCCCTCGTTTGGATATGTTTCTTATGGCAATTATCCCGTTACTCGTAATGGGGACTATAGTAGTAGCGAAAGATATGGTTATCAGCCTGCTTTCGTTGTTGATTCTGATTTGAAACTTGGTATCGATAATCGCATCGAAGAATAAGGTGGTTTTTATGTGGATTACAGACAGAACACAATCAGACGTTGACCACGTAAAAGAGCTTTTGTCAAAAGCAGGAACGTGGACTGAAGCCGAACGGGAAGAATGGCTTGCTGGCATGAAAGGAGCTTTAAGCTATACGGATTTCAATCGCATTGAATCCGGTATTCAAGAGCTTGCGGCCATTGTTGGCGCGTCTGCTTCTGTTCGGACTGATTGGGCAGCCGATGGATATATGAAAGTGTCCGATGCAACACGTTGGCTTTCAAACATCAACGCAATTCGTGCTAAGTGCTCTGGTTCGTCCTCTTTGGCGGATACGCCCGGAAGCATGGATAGGCTTGATTTTTTAACAATGAATCAAATTGAAGGAATCTTGTCCAACATTGAATCGCTTGCCAAAACATACGTTACGTTTTCCGGTGAATACATGACAGGAGATGGACAATATGGTTTTTGAAGACCGTGTAGCAAAATACCCGGGTCGATGGACAATGGTAAAATCGGACGGGACGTCAGAAGTTGTCAGCCTTGTTCGCAATGATGAGCCAACCGTTGAAGGGACTCCGATCAATGCTGCTACTCTTAATGAACTCAGTACGGTTGCGGGCGCAATTAACGCAAAGGAAGAATCCATTTCAGCAGCGCAGGCTGCTGCATCCGAAAGAGCTAAAGCAGAACAAGCGGCTGCAAATGCGGCAGAGAACGAAAAAAATGCGAAAGCGTCCGAGACGGAGTCTGCTAAAAACCTGCAAGGGACAAAAGAGTATTTTGAGCAGGTGCGCACCATCACCATTGGTGCACAGGGCTGGTACGCCACACCGGAAGCCCTCAAGTTTGCTGTGCCGGTTGGCGAAAACGGCTGGTGGGCAGTGGTCGGCACGACCGACACCATCTGGGTGTGGGACGGCGACACCGGCGCGTGGGTCGATACCCGTAAAGAAGTGGACTTGTCGAACTACCTGACGCAGGACCAGATCAGGAAGCTGCTTGAGCAGTACATGCCACTTCGCCCCGCCACAGCTGCCGTGCTGGGCGGTGTCAAGCTGAGTGAGGACTTCACGGCTGACGCGGACGGAACGCTGCATCTGGCGGGCGGTACTGCCCAGGATCCTTACCCCGTTGGTATCGTGATCTCGATGGTGGGCGACACCAGCCCCGCCGCCTTGTTTGGAGGTACCTGGGAAGAGATCGCACCGGATCGTGTGCTGATGGGCGCGTCCAGCACCCACGCGGCCGGAACCACTGCGGAAGCCGGTCTGCCGAATATCACGGGCAGCACAGGCAAATTTGCAAGCGGTTACAGCCATTCACCAGATAGAAAGAATGGTGCTTTAAGCTATTCAGGGAGAGGCACCGATATGGGCTATTACACCTCTAGCGGCTCGGGAGGATATGGATACTACATTGACTTTAATGCATCCAGCTCCAACGCCATTTACGGCCGCAGTAGAACCGTTCAGCCCGCCGCCTACTATGTGCACTACTGGCAGCGCAAAGCCTGAGCAGAAAGGAGTAAAACACCATGAAAATTCTTGATGAGACCGGTGCGGTCGTCGAAAGCCCTGACCTGACGCTGGGGTATCTGACCGACGACACCGAAGAGGTCACCCACCCTGCCGTCGAGGGCGTAGAGGAAGTGAGCCACTACGAGACCGTGGCCGAGTACCCCAACGGCGGCAAAGACGTGCGGAAGATCATCGATCGCGAGGGCATCCCGGCACGGGATGCATGGACCGAGCAGGTGCCCATCCAGAGGTACGTCCGCTACACAGCCGAAGAGCTGGCCGCGCAGGAGGAAGAGCGCAAAAAGGCCGAAGCCCGGGAGAAGCTGCCGGAGACGGTGGCAGCGCTGCAAAAAGAAAACGAAATGTTGAAACAGTGCTTGCTTGAAATGAGCGAGATTGTTTATGCATAAAATCGCACAAAAATTAGAAAGGTTGGTATTTATGATGGCAATGTTATGGGCACAGGAGATCATGAGCGCAGAGACCACCGAGGAGGCAAAGGCACTGTATGAGCGCTGCCCGCGCCTGCTGAAGGAGAAGGTCAAGGCGCTGCTTATCAAGAGCGGCTTTGAGGAGATCGTGCAGGAGGAGTAAAGCGATGGAAAAACTTTTTGAATTTCTGGCGTGGCTGGTAAAGGTGCTCTTCGGCGGGGACGGCAAAAGCCCTGCGCCGGAAACGCCCAGAGAGCCTCCCGTTGAGGAGACTGTCAGCGGATGGGAGGGCGACCCGCCATACCGGTACATCGACGTGAGCCGCTATCAGGGTGCGATCGACTGGGCGCAGGTAGCAGCGGCTGGCTACAAGGGCGTCATGCTCAAGACGGTGAGCACCAACCGCAAGCTCTCCAAGCGGGCAGATGGCCTGTACATCGACCCGACTTTTGAGACCAACTACCGCAACGCTCGGGCTGCCGGGCTGGACGTGGGCGTCTACTACTACACCTACGCCACCAGCGAAGCAATGGCCGATGCAGAGCTGGCCCTTGTGCGGGAAGCGGTGCGCGGCAAGGAGCTCACCATGCCCCTCGCGGTGGACGTGGAGGAAAACAAGCTCAAGCCCATGACCACCCTCGACCTCACCAACCTCACCGCCTATGCGCTGGAACAGGTGGAGAAGATGGGCTTTTACGCCCAGCTGTACACCTACACCTACTATTCCAACATGGAGCTGGATATGGGCCGTCTGGCCAATCGTTGGGATGTCTGGCTGTCCGACACCACCGGGCACACTCCCGCCGTTGGCTACCACTACAACGCCCACCAGCACAACTGTGAGGGCCGCGTGCCGGGCATCACGGGCAACGTAGACCTCAACGTGACCACCCTCAACTACCCCCGTATCATCCGCAAGAAGGGTCTGACCCGTCTCCGGGAGGGCAAATGACCGAAAAAGAAGCTCTCCTGTGGGTGCTTGGCATCCTTGGCAGCCTGTGTGCCGCTGCCATCACCATCGACAAGGTGCTGGAAATCATCCACAAGTACATCAAAAAGGCAAAAGCCCCTGATGACGCGCAGAACAAGCGAATGGATACGCTCGAAAAAAGACTTGGGGTGCTGGAACAGGGACAGCTTCAGCACGCACAGGCTCTTGCAAGAGACTTGCGCCGCTTTGACGGCCTCGATGAAGAAATGCGTCTCGTCCTTGTTGGCGTGCAGAATCTTCTGGATTCGCAACTGTCCGGCAACAACCGCGAAGGTATGCAAAAAAGCAAATCCGATATTAACAACTACCTGCTGAAAGGAGTAACAAATCATGGAAGCAATCTTTAATTTCATCCCCGCACCCATCGCACTGGTACTGATGTTCATTGGCTTTGCCGCGCTGGCCGTTGGTGCCATCCGGCTGGGCTACAAGCAGTACGTCAAGGACTGGGCGCTGGAGCTCGTGACCATTGCCGAGGATAGCATCATGGGCAGCGGTCAGGGCGCCAAGAAAAAGGCGCGGGTCTTTGCCATGCTGCGGGGCGCGCTGCCGGACTGGATGAAGCCCATCATCACGGACGAGGTGCTGGACGCCGTCATTGAAAAGGCCGTCAGCCTGATGAAGAAGGCACTGGCGGAGAAAAAGCCAGCGATCGGAAAGTAAGGAGGATATCATGGCAAGCACTACATACGAGCATTTTGTTGACGTCAACAAAATGTACGCCGCACAAGAGCAATTTCGTGACATCACGAAAATGGTGACAAAACGTCACCATTTCGCCGTGCTTGGCAATATGGTTCGCAACGCCGGACAGTTGCCGCAGCCTTTTTGGCTCGGGGCTGCCTGTGGCGGCGGCTCGTGTAGTGCTGCCCACTGCGCTGCAAGGACTTGACCGACAGCAGATGACCGCCGCCATCAAAAACGCACCGCTTGGGAGGGTAGACCGTAAGATAGCCTTACTGCGGTATGTGGAGCGGCTCCCGCTGCCGGACATTGCAGCACAGACACATTACAGCCGGACGGCAATAAGCTACCGGCTGAGGAACATTGGCAGAACGTTGGATATGTGATATACTATTTGTACCGTCCGAAGTAGAGTACACACACTTCGGAGAAATGTGTACAGAGAGCCAGCGGAAGAACGTTTACCCGCTGGCTTTTCTTTTTGCACGAATTGTGGTATAATTATCTCAACAAATCCTCCCGGCCTTTCGAAGAAGCGCAAGAGGATGGATGTTTGTTAGCCAGCCCCGTGCTTTATCGGGGAATGAAAAAAGCGGTTGCCAGATAGGCGCCGACCAGTCTCCCGCTCGCCTACTCACAGTGCGTACCATGCGGGAGACGCTTTTGTATAAGATTATGGCAAATAAAATATATCGCTTTTTATCTCGTGTCTTGTTTGCTCTAGTTATTTTTGGTGCGTCGTCAAGCGCTCTAAAAGTCATCCTTCCGTTTTGGCATAGCACGGTTTTAAGCGCAGCTTTATCCGTGTATGCGTCTTTGCACTATGTTCCATATGATTTATAACTTGAAAGGCTGTGGCTTTTGTAGAGAGTGGCGTTGCCTGCGGGCGGTTCCGCTCTTGATTTTAGACTTTGCCGTTTCGGCGGCATGAAAAATCCCCTGCTTTGTCGAAACCCTACATTCCACGCGGGGTACTTTGTAGGCAAAGCGGGGGATTTTGTCTTATTCGCGCTAGTTTTATCGAAAGGCTTGCTCTGCAAATCAAAACGTGATATTTTAATCTCGCTTCCATGTGAAGCCCTTAACAGTTAAGCGCTCATGCGGATTTTTCCGTGTGGGCGCTTTTCTTTTTTGCTTAAAATAATCAAGCTTTAAGCAAGATTTAAGCAAGATTTAATCAAGATTTAATCAAGGTCTAAGCAAGCTATTTTTGTCCTTCGTTGTGCGTTCGTTGTCCTTCGCTTTTTGCTGATGCAGTACACTGGTCACATCAGGAGGGATGTTTTATGAGCTATTATCCAACACCCGGAGCACCTTACGTTCCGCAGCAGCCTGTTAATCCTTACGGCGGCATGGGCACGGTGGGTCTTACCACTTCCCTGCCGAACACGCAGATGCAACAGGTACAGCCGCAGCGTCCGCAGCCGATGAATGGGCAGCAGCCTGTTCAGCAGTCGGCACAGGACGGCGGTTGGCTACTTGGCAGACCTGTTTCCAGCAGAGAAGAGTTTTTGGCGATTCCGTCTGATCTGTACGGAAGATGGACGTATTGCCCGGATTTGCGTAGTGGGGTCATCTACTGCAAACGTCTGAATCCAAACACTTGTGAATCTGACGTGTTAGAGTTTTACAGCCCGGAAGCATGGCGACAGATGCAAGCGCAACAGGCACAGCAGACCGCTGCACCGACACAGCAGTATGTGCCTATTGAGCAGTATAACGCCCTTGTGCACCGGCTGGATGAGCTGGAAAAGTGGCAGAAGAGCTTTTCTAAGCCCACTGCCACCGCAAAGAAAGGAGAATAAGCAATGTCCTCTCCGTTTGACATGATTACCCACAGCCCCATCATGCAGCTGGCAAATCTGGCCCGCGCCGGACAAAACCCGATGGGGCTTATCCAGCAGTTGGGCGGGCAGAGCGCTCCCATCATGCAGGGGCTGAACCTGATTCAGGGCAAGAACGAAGCACAGCTCCGAACGATGGCGCAGAACCTCGCTAAAGAGCGTGGCATTGACCTGAACCAGCTGGCAAGCGTCCTGAATTTGACGCTTCCAAAGTGAGGAGATTTTGCAATGGACGATATTGAAAACAGCCATTCCGAAAAAGATTTTGACATCAACAATCTGTGTGGCGGTGACAAAATATGGGTTCCTTTAATGCTCGGCTTGATTTTTGGCGCTGTCAGCAAAACGTGGGACAACCAGAAAGATAAAAAAGACAATCCTCCGAGCTGACTTGATAATCCCCCAATAAGCATCCCTCTAAGCGAAACGCTTCTCAGTTTTGCGGACTTGACAAAAACCGCTTTTGTTTGGCTTCGCCCATCGCATACGGCGGTGGGATAGCATAGCGCAAAACTGAAAGGAGTTTTGTTATGGACGATTTTGCAACTGGCTATCTGGCTGGGCAGGACGGCGGCAATAACAACGGCGGATTCTTTGGCAACGAAGGTCTGTGGGCTGTTATTATCCTCGCTATCATCTTCGGCTGGGGCACAAACGGCTACGGTCGGAACGGTGGCGACAACGGCATGAACAGCTACATCCCCTATCTGGTCGGCACTGGCGCAACTGGGCAGGGCGGTGCAGACACTCGTGCGGCTCTGTCTGAGGGCTTCTACCAGCAGGATACCTCCCGTTCTCTGGCTGGCATCCAGAACGGCATCTGCACTCTGGGCTATGACCAGCTGGCACAGATGAACGGCATCAATGCCAACATCGCAAGTGGCTTTGCTGGCGTGAACAGCGCCATCTGTCAGCTTGGCTACCAGAACGCACAGCTGGTGAACGGCCTGGAACGCAGCGTGTCCAACGGCGACAACGCCATCAGCCTTGCCATCATGCAGGAGGGCAACGCTCGGCAGGCTGGCCAGACCGCACTTGCCACGCAGCTGGCATCTTGCTGCTGCGAGAACAAGCAGCTCATCGGCGACCTGAAGTACACCATCGCAACGGAGGACTGCGCTACCCGTCAGGCTATCGCAGACAACGCCCGTGCAGTTATCGACAACTGTAACGCCAACTTCCGCAGCATGATGGACTACTTCACGCAGGATAAGATCGCAACTCTGACCGCTGAGAACCAGAGCCTGAAGTTCGCCGCTTCCCAGGATCGTCAGAATGCGCTTCTGACCACCGCGATGAGCGCCCAGACCGACACCATTCTGAACCGGGTCAATCCTCGTCCGATTCCCGCTTATCAGGTGGCGAACCCTAACGCTGGCGTGAACTGCTGCGGCTGCTACTAACCAACACACTCCCCGATAACACCGGGTGAACCATCGGGGCAGGGGTAAGACGCCTCTGCCCCTGATTTTTTAGGAGGAAAACATTATGGCTTGCAAAACAAGCTGCAAACTCTGTCCCCATCTGGTTTTGAGCCAGTCCGTTACGTTTGCCAACGACACACTGACAATCAACATCCCCGCCGGTTCTTACGCAGCGGGAGAAAAGTATTGTCTAGTCATTGCTCAGGCTTTGCCGGATACAGCCACCATCAACGCCCCTGTGGTCATTACCATCGGCGCAGGTACGACCGCATACCCTCTGACCGACTGCAACTGCGCTCAGGCAACCGCTGAGAGCATCCACACCCGCACCCGCTACGCCACCCGCGTGGCAACGTCCGCTACCGGCACAGGCACCTTCAAATATTTGGGCTGCTTCTGCCGCTCTCACGCCGGTGCGCCCGCGTCTATTTCTTGAGGAGGTATAGATTATGGGCAAGAACAATTTTCGCCGCATGATGATGCTTCGCGACCACGACAAAGACCGTGAGCCGGAACGTGACCGCCTTGAGGAAGAGCGTGACCGCAGGGAGCGTGAGCTGGAACGCCGTCTGCGTAAGCTGGAAGACGGCAACGACCGCTATCCCTACTATCCGCAGGAGGAGAACCGCTACATCGACCCCTACCCTGTCCCCCGCTACCCTGACGTAGAGAATGGGCGCAGAATGCCGCAAATCGGCTTCTCACAGAACGGAGACTGGGACAAGCGGTCTGGACAGTACGAACGTGGCGGTGCGGACAGCCGCTCCATCAAGATGCCACGCCAACACCTCACCCACGATGAAGCGGAGGAATGGTGCGACAACATGGTGAACGCTGACGGCACGAAAGGCTGTCACTGGACGCTGGAACAGACGCAGGACGTTGCTAAGCAGCGCAATATCAACTGTGACCCGAATGATTTCTGGGCAGTTATGAACATGATGTACTCAGATTATTGTCAGGTCGCAAAGCGTCAGTCCGTTGACACTCCGGGCTTCTACGCTGATATGGCAAAGGCATTCCTTGAGGACGCAGATGCCGCAGACGGCAAGGCATATCTCTACTGGGATTGCATTGCTGATAAGTAAAGCAAAACCCCTGTGTAGCCGCTAAAAACTACACAGGGGTGTTTTGCGCTTATCGGATTGTCGCTATTCCTCTATCCTTCATATACTCGATAAAATCTTCTGCTGGCATTCTCTCTGAAAGCTCTTTCATTGTGTATTGGCGTTTTTCTTCAACCCAATGCTTCTTTTCTTCGATACCAGACAAATCGTGGACTGTATACCATTGTGTTTTTGGGCTATCAAGTCCATTTGAAAGAAATTGAACCTTAAACCAATTTGGACGTTTTCTTCGTTCAAACCAATTCAATTCTGAAAATTTTATCCATGCAATGTTTTTATAATTTCCTTCTTTTTGCCCTTTGCTCTTAAAATTATCTCTTATTTTCTTTAAGCTAAAATAGTCGGTTTCAACGCATTGGTTTTCCATATATCTTATGCGCCAATCTTTGTCTCGAAAGACCATCTTACCTTCGTATATGTCACCGCCTGTCCCATTGAGATACCAATGCGATTCGTAGTGCCCTAACACTTTTTGTCCCATGTGTTTCCTTTCTCCCCTGTGCGGTCATTGTGACTACACAGGGAGTTATTGTTATCTCCAAATCATAAAGCACTTATTCTCTACGCAATCTTGAAGGATTTCTTTGAAGTCTTTGAACTTTGCGGGATTTTCTCTACCTGCATATCCGTAAATAATGCTATCGTCATAATCGCCTATGACTTTTAAGATTTCCTTGCAAGCGCCATATCGGATTTTTCCATCGCAATCAGACTGGTAAAGAAAGTCTGCGATTTTAATTGAAAGCTCCGTTCTTTCAATCATCCGCTCCGTCTCGTCATCGTATGATTTAAGAGCACTTTCTTTTTCGGAAGAAGTTATTCTGAAAATTTCGTCAAGCTCTTGATAGTGCTCCCCGACTTTTTTGCTAACCAGTTCCGCAACTTTTTTCGCAATCTGAAAAAGCCAGAATAGCTTACATCCATCTCTCGACCCGTCTTTTTGCATTTGATAGTCAAACCCATGCGTCAATCCTCCAAGAAATCCTCCAATTCAATCTTCCCTTCTGCCGCAGCAGCAGCAAGAGCGTACACAAACTGTCCAATTGTCATTCCGTGCCGTCTGGCTTCACGGTTGATGTACTTGCGTTCTTCCTCGCTCATAAGAATGGTAATGCGCTTTGAACGCTTGCCGTCACCGCTTGCAACACCCTGATGTGATACTGGCATCGGGATTTTTTTCTTTGCCAGACCAGCTTCTACCAGTGCACCAGACACATCGCCTTGTTCGATAAGACGTTGGACTTCCCTTGCCTGTTTCAGCTTCTTCGGCTTGCTTTCGCTGACTATGGCATTGTTTGGCTGTGTTTTGCTGTCTTTGGCTTGCTTCGGCTTAATATCGCTTAATGTCGCTTCATTAGGCTGTGCATGGCTGTCCGTGGCATCACTGGGCTTAATCTGCCCATGTTCGGCTTTGTTTGGCTTTGTTTGGCTTGCTTCTTCTTCCTTTGGCTCACTTCGGCTTAATGTCTGTTCCGAAAAAACAGGCTGAAAATCGAACCCACCAAGCAAGCCTGTTGATTTTTTGCTGGTTGATTTCATTCTGTATCGGCCTCCTCATAATCCGAATCTTCAAAGGACGGAGCTTCCGGTAACGGCATCCAATGCGTTACTCCAATATTGTTACACCACTCTGTATTCCAAATAGGCTTTCCACCGTCTTTTGAACTCAAGTCGCATTGCGCAATATCCACTCCTGTCAATGGCGATGCAACAAGGACTGGGTTGCTTTCAAGGTTTCCGTTTACATCCACCATTTCGGGGTAATGGTCGCTTACTCTAATCCATTCTTTACTCCACAACCATTTTTCCTTGAAATACTGCACATCTTTCTTATACTGCTCTTTATCAGTATCACCGCTTCTGTACCAATCACAGCTATGCAAAACGCAGAGCAAATCGTACAGAAGCATACTCAAATCCTTGTCTCCAAGCGGATTTTCTTTTCGTGCGATAATCGAAAGCTCTTTTACTCGTTCATCTGCAAGGTCATAATCTGGGTAGCAGTGCTGATAAATAGCATCTGCAAGGCTGTCATTTTGATAATCCCAATGCCCACCACTCATTTTTCTTCCTCCTCTACAATCTTTTTCGCCAACGCCTTGAAATCCTCTGCGCTGGTACTCTTTGCCGTGTCACCGCTAAACAGGCTGTGACGCTCTGCCTGAGCCTTACGAACGCCCATAGACG
>ERZ1034669.159-NODE-159-length-31240-cov-15.266827_pt1 | contig 31240 bp, 29 predicted proteins | sample MGYA00520705_ERZ1034669 | MGnify/ENA primary metagenome ERZ1034669 (study PRJEB33766, sample SAMN09781766) | gut metagenome | biome: gut microbiome | host: Homo sapiens | place: Madagascar | study: EMG produced TPA metagenomics assembly of the PRJNA485056 data... | reverse complement strand
CCCCGCGGCAGATGGAACGCGAAAATGAGATGATCGTTATTTCACATCGCCTTTTCTTTTTTTTCTGTAAAAATAAAAGAACGGATCTCTGACGAGATCCGTTCCTGTGGCGGAGTGAGGGAGATTCGAACTCCCGCACCGGTATAACCGGTCTAACGATTTAGCAAACCGTCCTCTTCAGCCACTTGAGTATCACTCCACATAGCTGACTTTAGAGATAATACCATATGAGGCAGGGGATTGTCAAGAATTTTTTAAGAAGTCATTTTGACAAAGAGGGAGGAATCAAGGATAATGGGTTCAGGGGTAGCCCGTGGGGTGTGCCGTCCCTTGATTGGGGATGAAATCTTTGCCTGAATGAGGAATTAGGAATGAAGGTGGCGGCTTCGCCGCTTTATATAAATAGCCTTCCCCTTGAGGGGAAGGTGCCCCGAAGGGGCGGATAGGGCACAGGCGGCAGGAAAGACAGATGAGGAAAGCAGAAAGGTGCGCGGCACATGTGGGGGAAACGTGAGCCCCTCGCCGCGAATGACAAAGATTTCTCGCTTCTCTCGAAATGACGATACGGGAATCTATTAGTCTCCTAGTCACCAGTCCCTAGCCACCCGAGGTTCCTCATCTCCAGCCACTCAGCCCCTCAAATCGTTCTTACAAGGAGCCGCTATGCATTTCGAAACTATGATCCTTCTCCTCTTTTCTGTCCTTGGCCTCATCGACGGAGCGCTTTTTGCGCTGCTTTTCCGCCGGAGGCGTTTCTATTTCTATGCACTGGCGATGGCACTCCTTGGAGGGGCAGCAGGCGCGTATTTCCTCTGGTATGCCAAGGGGTATGATGGGCTCGGACTCTGGTCGCTCTATCTGGCGTATGGGATGACAGGATTCATGGTGGCGGAGATCATAGCGCTCTTCCTCCTCGTCCCGCTTTCGCTTTTGAGTCTGGTGAAAGCTCTTCGGCGTGCTGCGAAGCTCTTGGGCGCACTGGGACTTCTCGCATCACTTGGGATCGGCGTCTATGGAGCCTATGATGGAAATCATCGGGAGGTGACGGAGCATCACGATATCTATGTGAAGGATCTGCCAGAGGCCTTGGAGGGGTATCGCTTCGCACAGATGACAGATACGCACATCGGTCCCTACTTCCGCTATACGGATCTTCCGCGCGAGATGGCGCGTGCGAAGGCAGAAGGGGCAGAGGCGGTCTTTTTCACGGGGGATCTTATCGATGATGTGCGCCATATGAAGGAAACGGCGGATATCTTAGATGAATGGCAGGAGGCTTTTCCCGATGGCATTCTCTATGCCTGGGGAAATCATGAGTACTATCGCGGCAAGGATCTCATCCGCAGAGAGCTTCTCCGGACGCGGGTCGAGCTTTTGGAGAACGAAAGTACCGTGATCCGGCGCGGAGATGCGGCGCTCTACGTGGCGGGGGTGGATTACCCATGGAGCCGCGGGGCAGCGCGGTCGCTTGAGATGCAGGATATGATGGACTTCGCCTATCGGGACATTCCCGAGGGCGCACCGTCGATCCTGCTCGCACACCATTCCGATTTCATCGACTTGGGTTTTGAAAGAGGAGCCTTCCTGACACTCACAGGACATACGCATGGGACACAGTTCGGCCTTTTCGGTCGGCCGATCATTACCCCCTTCCGCTATACACGCGGTATGTACAGCGATGGCATGCATCAGGGCTATGTCTCGCGCGGGGATGCGAGCTGGTTCCCCTTCCGCTTTTCCTGCGACAGGGAGTTTGCTGTATTTACGCTGCACAGGAAAACTGAAGAATGAGACATGAAGGTGCGGCGCATCAGGATCGGAATGGGCCGCACCTTTTTATCATGCGGCTAGGGAAACACTGATTCAATCGTTGTCAGATTTCATTCTTGGATTTTTATACAGAGCAAGGAATCATCTGACGCGAATAGCGAGCTATTTAAGGAAGATGATGACGAAGCTATGTATAAAAATCCATATGAAATCCGGCTCTGCGATTTAATCAGCGTTTCCCTAGCCACTTCTTTCTCTCTATAGTAAAATAAGGCATAGGAAATGTATCATACCAAAGGAGATGAAACTATGAAAAAATGGGAAAAGATCGTGACGGCTCTGGGCGCAGCCCTCTTCCTTTACACGGCAGAGCCGGTCTTCGCTTTCGAGCCCTTTTATCTGAATGGCGATCACACGCAGCCCATGATACAGAATACGGGCGGCATTTACAATGACGGCAAGACAGGGCTCTTCATGGACCTCACCTCCATGACCATCGAAGGCGTATTCAATGACGGACTGGCTGTGCGTGTGAAGATTTTTGAACTCGCTAAGGGCAAGTCTGTCGGGACGGGCTTCCTGCATGTCCGCTACGCAGAGGACGGTAAGGCATGGGTGCTTCGCACGGATGATCGCTGGCAGGAGGTCGCATCCGGCACCGAGGATCCCTCTGCGCTCTCTGTCTACTTCGTGCGTGAGGAAATGGGAAATGAAGATCGCCGCGATACCTACATGAGTCAGATCGAGAAGCTCGCAACAGCACAGGAAGGCGATCCGGGCTCCATCGTGCCTGCCAATGCACTCCCGGCTTCTTTCGGACAGACGCCCAAAGCTGCTGACAAAAAGGCGGCTCGCCCGGTGAAAGGGAAGTCCGTTGTCCGCACCAACCCCCTGCCTGCGCCGCATGGAGAGGTGACCGTCACCATCACAGAAGCACCCCAGGTGGAGATCGTGAAGAGCGAAGGGGAAAAGTGACTGGTGACTGGTAGCTAGGGATTAGGTTTGCGATACGAGAAAACCGCCAGTTTCAAACCTCCGCGGCGCTTCTGATTTTTATGCGCCGCACCAACCCCTTTGAACCCACAGAACCCACAGAACCCGCTGAACCCGTTCGCACATAATCAAAGGGCACCACGCCCGAGGGGCTAACCCTGAACCTCGAACCCATAAACTTTGATCTTATTTCCAAATAATCAATCACATAAATAACAAAAGAAGGAATCATTATGGCCAAAAGATACTATGAACTGCATGTCGCTGGATGCACGCGCCAGCTGCCGATCATGAATATTTCCGACACCCTTGCCATCGCAGGCTTTGTCATACTGGGCGATACAGAGATCGTCACCCGCACCGCAGAGGAATTGGCGAAGAAGGTCCCCGAGGGGACGGATATCATCCTCACCGCAGAAACGAAGGGCATCCCGCTCGCCCATGAGATGGCGCGTGTGCTTGGCATGAAGAAATACATCGTTGCGCGGAAAAGCGTGAAGGCCTATATGGAGGATCCGATCTGCGTCGAGGATGAATCCATCACGACCATGGGCAAGCAGCGTCTCTACCTTTCGCAGGACGATGTCGATCTCATCCGCGGCAGGAAGGTCCTCCTTGTCGATGATGTCATCAGCACCGGCGGCTCCATGAAAGCGATGAAAGAGATCACGGAAAAAGCAGGCGGACGTGTGATCGGGGAAGCAGCCATTCTCGCGGAAGGCGATGCTGCGAAAAGAGAGGATATCATTTTCCTTGCGCCGCTCCCGCTCTTTGAAGCGGAGTGATCCGCGGCCGGTGACCGGGTTCACGAATCCCTTTTCACGCCTACTGGATAGAGCCGTATATATTATGCTATAATAAACAATACGAATTATTCCATTCACAAGATTCATTTCCCAGAGGAGGAAAACGATGAAGCATCAGGAAATTGTGATGATTGTTGACTTTGGCGGACAGTACGCCCAGCTCATTGCACGCCGTGTACGTGAGTGCGGTGTCTACTGCGAGATCCTGCCATACAACAAAAGCGCAAAAGAAATTTTAGCCCAGCAGCCGAAGGGGATCATTTTCTCCGGCGGCCCATCCAGCGTCAATGCGGAAAATGCGCCGGAGATCGATCCGGACGTATTCAAAGCAGGTGTGCCGATCCTCGGCATCTGCTACGGCATGCAGCTCATGGCCAAGACCTTGGGCGGCGAAGTTTCTAAACCTGAAAAACATGAATACGGTCACACCGATTTCTACAGAAACGGCAGCTCCGCACTCTTCGAAGGCGTCTCCGAAAAGACAGCGGTATGGATGAGCCATGGCGATGCCGTCACAGAGATGCCGGCCGGCTTCGGACTCACCGGTCACACCGACCTCACCCCGACTGCTGCGATGGCAGATGAAGCCCGCCGCTTCTACGCTGTCCAGTTCCATCCGGAGGTCGTCCACACTCCGGAAGGCACCACCATGCTGAAGAACTTCCTCTTCCACATCTGCGAATGTGAAGGCGGCTGGTCCATGGGCAACTACATCGACATCGCTGTCGAAAATATCCGTGAAAAAGTCGGAAATCACAATGTCATCTGCGCCCTCTCCGGCGGCGTCGACTCCTCTGTCGCAGCTGTCCTCGTACACAAAGCCATCGGCGATCAGCTGACCTGCGTTTTCGTCGACCACGGCTTCCTGCGTCTCGGCGAAGCAGAACAGGTCGTCGATACCTTTACGAACAAATTCAACATGAAGCTGGTACACATCGATGCATCCAAGCACTTCATGTCCCTTCTGGAAGGCGTCACCGAACCGGAAAAGAAACGTAAGACCATCGGTGCAGAATTCATCCATACCTTCCAGGAAGAAGCGAACAAGCTCGAAGATGTGAAATTCCTCGTACAGGGCACCCTCTATCCGGACGTCGTAGAATCCGGCACCGCGACCGCTTCTACCATCAAGTCCCATCATAATGTAGGCGGTCTCCCGAAGGATATGAAATTCTCCCTCATTGAACCGCTTCGTGAACTCTTCAAAGACGAAGTCCGCGAGCTCGGCCGTCAGCTGGGCCTTCCGGAAGAAGTCGTCAATCGTCAGCCATTCCCGGGACCGGGCCTTGCCATCCGTATCATCGGCGACATCACCCCGGAACGTCTCGATATCCTGCGCCGTGCGGACTTCATCGTGAGAGATGTCATCCATAAGCATGGTCTCGACAACACCATTTGGCAGTCCTTCGCCGTCCTTCCGGCAGCGATCCGTTCCGTCGGCGTCCAAGGCGATGAAAGAACCTATGACTACACCGTAGGCATCCGTGCCGTCACATCCTCTGATGGCATGACCGCTGACTATTTCCGCTTCCCATGGGAAGTGCTCGACGAAATGAGCCGTCGCATCTGCAACGAAGTCGCTGGCGTAAACCGCGTCGTCTACGACATCACCTCCAAGCCACCGAGCACCATCGAGTGGGAATAATAGAAATCAGAAAAGCCTGCTTCTCCCGTGTGGAGAGGCAGGGCTTTTTTATCATATCGTGGGTCTTGGATTTGGAGAAATGAGAAATATTGGTGGCGGCTTTGCCGCTTTAGTGTAAAATTTTACAATAAGCCAAAATGCTTGATCGATTTCGCTCAAACGAATATAATAAAAATGGTATAATATAGTACATATGCAGATATGAGGTACAGTCTTTGAACGGATACATCACAGCTCAAGAAGCTGCTAAAAAATGGGGCGTAACGTCGCGCCAAGTGTAGATTTTGTGCAAAGAGAACCGCGTTCCTGGCGCTTCACGGATGAGTCACATTTGGATTATTCCGGAGAATGCAGAAAAGCCAACTGGTATTAGACATCCCAAGGAAAGGAGAACAGACTGATGGCTCTTGTGAAGTCAAAATATATTGATCTTTCTGCCGCTCCTTGGACAATGCATGAATTCTTTGCGGGCAGCGGTCTTGTAGGCTATGGGCTAAAAGGAATGTTTGCGCCTATTTGGGCGAATGACATTAGCGAACAAAAAGCCGCCGTATATACCGCAAATTTTGGGGACGAGCATTTTTTGCTTGATGACATTAAGAATATAAACGGTGCAGAAATTCCATATGCAAATATGTCTTGGGCAAGCTTTCCGTGTCAGGACTTATCCCTTGCGGGATCGTTGGGAGGAATTCACGCCTCGCGCAGCGGGCTTGTGTGGGAATGGCTTCGCATCCTAGATGAGATGATTGAACAGCCTAAAATACTTGTGCTTGAGAACGTTACAGGTTTGTTGTCCACAAACAACGGCGAAAACTACAGTGTCCTGCATCACGCTTTAACAGAACGTAATTACAAATGCGGGGCAATCGTAATTAACGCTTCACATTTTGTTCCGCAGTCGCGTCCCAGAGTTTTTATTATAGCTGTGAAAATGGACTGTGAAATACCAAGTGATTTAATTGGCACTGGTCCGTGCTGGCTTCATAATAAAGCGGCTGCTAAGTTAGGCGAACGTTTACCTGATTGGATTTGGTGGAATACAGATAAGCCGCCGCGTCGCCATCAGACGGTAAAGGATATTGTTGTGGAAAGCGTCCCATTTGACAAGGATGATGTTTTGAAACTTGTGCCAGAGCGCCATAAAGAAAAACTTGACGCGCATAAGACGGTTTATGCTACCGGCTATCGGCGTACTAGACACGGTGAACAGCAGTTGGAACTGCGTTGCGATGGTATTGCTGGATGCTTGCGAACTCCAGGGGGCGGTAGCAGTAAACAATATTTAGTTGTCAAGAAGGGCGAGTCAACTCATGCAAGACTTCTAACCGTTCGGGAAGCTGCAAGATTGATGGGGGCGCCAGATACTTTTAAGCTGCCTGGAAGTTATAACGACGGTTACAAAGCAATGGGCGACGCCGTAGCCATGCCAGTGGCTCAATTTATTGGAGAAAGGTTTTTAACGAAAATTGCGGAGGCGGTTTATAATGGTTAATCCTGAAACTAGATTGAGCGCTTTTCAAGCTGAAAATAACATTTTTACGAAAGGTCCGCTTTCGCTCGTCATTCAGTTTACTCGATTGGTACGAGATCAAACTTTCCCCCTCAATCCCGATAACTTTCAGACAAGCGGAAAAGGACAGGTCGCAGGGCTAGGCGGTGGGAACTTAAAAAAGATTTTGAAAGAACATGGTATTACCCAACAGCTTTCTGCGGAAGGCGGACGCACGAGCCGCGGCAGCATGGGCTTGATGATTAAGTATGTCGACTTTTTGAACGCGTGGAACACAGAAGAAACCGTTGACTTCACAGAGGTCGAAGATTTTTGGGTAGAGCAAGTTCGCGAGTATTTCAGAAATCAGCCTTTTGTTCTGACAGCGGATACGTCCAAAACAATCGGTGCAAACTTGGACGAACTTTTCGAGCAGGCTAGGAAACGTCAAAAACAAAATCCCGGAACGCAGTATTTAGGAACTGTTTTGCAGCATCTTGTCGCTGCTAAGCTATGTTTAATTATGCCGGATAATTCATTTGAGATTCATGGTGTATCCGTTGCTGACGGTCCTACAGATCGTAATGGTGATTTTGTCATCAATAATACGATTATTCATTGCACGACCATGCCCGGTGCGCTGTTAATCGAAAAATGCAAAGCCAATTTACGCAGCGGAACGCATCCGGTAATTATTACAATCTTTGATCGCGTACATACCGCTCTAAACCTTGCCGAAGATGCTGGACTCGCTGGACGTGTTGAAGTTTGGGATATTCAGCAATTTCTTTCTGCAAACGTGTATGAACACAGCTTATTTGACGAGGCAAAGCGCAATTCTACGCTGTCGGATATTATCAGCCGATACAACGATATTGTGTTGAGCACCGAAACCGATCCAAGCCTGCGAATAAAGTTTGAGGCACGGTGACGAATCGTGGCTGATGTTTTTGATGCTGAAAAGCGATCCGAAATCATGCGCCAAGTCAAGTCGAAGAAAAATAAGTCGACAGAGCTTCGGTTAATTGAAGTGTTCAAAGAAAACGGCATTACCGGCTGGCGACGAAACTATGCCGTGAAGGGTCATCCTGATTTTGTATTCCCAAAGCAGAAAATAGCCGTATTTGTTGATGGATGCTTTTGGCATGGGCATGATTGCCGAAACACGCGCCCTGCGGATCATCAAGATTATTGGCAGAAAAAGCGTGAACGTAATATTAAGCATGACCAAGAAGTAACCGCCATGTTTGAAGCGCGTGGGTGGACCGTACTGCGGATATGGGAGTGCGAATTGAAAACGAAGAATACCAAAGCGTTATTGGAAAGATTTCAAATAGCGCTAAATGATGAGCAGCTTTCAAAAACAAACTTGTAGCAGTTTGGGAGAGCGCAACAAGGAGAATAATAGCATGTCCTATGCTGCTATAGATTTATTTTGCGGTGTCGGTGGACTAACTAAGGGGCTTGAACAATCTGGTATTAATGTCGTTGCCGGAATTGATTTTGAGCCGAGTTGCCAATACGCATATGAGGAAAACAATAACGCGAAATTTATTCAGCGCGATATAACAACGTTAACACCGAAAGAATTAGTTGCGCTATATCCAGATGGTCTTGATATACATATTCTGGCTGGATGCGCGCCATGCCAACCTTTCTCTAAGTATACTCAGCGATATCGTAAGGATGGATATAAGGATGAGAAGTGGCGACTCTTGTATTCGTTCGGATCCCTTGCAAAAGCAATACGTCCCCAAATAATTGCAATGGAAAACGTGCCAGAACTAGAGAAGACTGCGGTTTTTAGGGATTTTACAAGAGAACTTGAAGATTGTGGCTATCATATCTTTCACAAAATAGTGTACTGTCCTGACTATGGGATTCCTCAAAGCAGAAAAAGACTAGTCCTTTTAGCCTCGTTATTGGGTGAAATTAGTCTTCTCCCTGCTACCCATACGCCGGATAATTATGTCACAGTAAAAGATGCTATTGGAGATTTACCACCGTTGATTGCTGGATCGACAGATCCTAACGATATATTGCACTCAGCGACAGCTCTTTCCGAAAAAAATTTGAAACGCATTCGACAGTCTATACCGGGTGGAACCTGGCGCGACTGGGATAAAGAGCTTCAACTAAAATGTCACAAAAAAAGTTCCGGAAAAACATACCCATCTGTTTATGGACGAATGTTATGGGATGCACCATCACCCACCATCACAACACAGTTTTATGGCTATGGAAATGGTCGCTTTGGTCATCCTGTCCAGGATCGCGCACTATCGCTTCGAGAAGGAGCCATTCTTCAGTCGTTCCCGAAAGACTATAAATTTGTAAGTTCAACCGATATCCTCAACAAGCATAAACTAGGGTTGCAAATTGGAAACGCGGTTCCTGTTCAATTAGGGAAAGTAATTGGACTCAGTATTCTAAAGCATATCCGGAGGTATGACAATGGCAAAGAAAAAAGTAACGCCTGAGCAAGTTGAGGCCGCAGAACGCCAACTAAAGAATTTGCAACGTCAGGTAGAGTACGATACGAAAGATTATACGCTTGAGTTGCTGTTAGACAAGTTTGAAAAAGGCGACTTCTTTATTCCAGATTATCAGCGTCAATTTGTTTGGAAAACTAGCAACCGTTCATTATTTATAGAGTCTGTATTGCTTGGTTTACCGATCCCGTTTATGTTTTTTGCTGGCTGCGAGGATGGACGTCTTGAGATTATTGATGGTGCCCAGCGAATGCAAACGCTACGAGAATTTGTTAAGAACAAAATGAAACTTAGCAGGCTTGCAAAACTCACGGGATTAGATGGATTTAGTTTTGAAGACTTGTCTACAGCTACGAGAAGAAAATTTCTTAACAGGACTTTTAGAGTGGTAGTGTTAGACGAAAAAACCACAACGGATATTCGGCAAGATTTGTTCAATCGGATTAATACTTCCGGTGTAAGAGCGTCTGCTTCTGAAGTCCGTAGAGGATCGTATCCTGGAAAACTAACAACTTATATTGAAAAATGTTGTAAAAATGAGTTGTTCATCTCTCTTTGTCCAATTTCTAAAAATAAAGCTGCGCGTCAAGAAAGATTTGAGTTGGTTCTAAGGTTTTTTGCCTACTTAAATGAATACAAGCATTTTGGGCACGAAGTCAATCCATTTTTGAACAACTTTTTGGCTAATAATTTGGACTCATTTGATGAGCAAAAATATGAAACAGACTTTGACAGTATGCTCAATTTTGTAAAGGAGAATTTCCAATTTGGATTCGCTAAATCTCAAAACGCCACTACAACTCCACGTGTCCGTTTTGAGGCAATCGCTGTCGGCGTGGCTTTGGCGCTACGCGAGTGCCCAAATTTGAAAGTAGATAACGTTGACTGGATTAACTCAGAGGAGTTCAAAACTCTTACAACATCTGATGCCAGCAATAACGAAGGAAAACTTGTTGCACGAGTTGAGTATGTCAGAGACAAACTTATTGAGGCGAAAGTAAATGATTGCGATACATGATGTCCTTGATGATCGGAAAAGCGAGATAGAGTTTTATTACTCAGTAATGGTGGATATTGACAATAACACCAATGATACCTTGCGAACGATTGATAATCAGCGGTTCTTTCGTATTATGAAATCTAATTTTCTGCTAATGCTATATAATCTCGTTGAGGCAACATTTACTACTGGCATGTTAGAAATTTATGATCAACTAAAATCTGATGGATGTTCATATGCTAATGTTATTGACGAGATTCAAAGCATCTGGAGAGATTATAAAATTAAAGAGGTGTACAGGGCGGATTCTGGCCTATCGACATACACACATCGAGTGCAAAGAATTGTGCTTGACATCACACAAAACACACCGTTAGTGCTTTCTAAAAGTATGATGGGGGTTAATGGCAATCTTAACGCAAAGCAGATTAAGGATATCTGTGATAAACACAGGATTCGCTATCGTGTATCTGACGACAAATTAGTTCTAGAAAAAGTTAAGAAAAGGCGCAACTCTCTGGCGCATGGAGATGAGAGCTTTAGTGTATGCGCTAGAGACTTAACCATTTCGGATTTGAAATCAATCAAAGACACGGTTATTCGTTTTATTTCAGAGATTGTTGTAGGAATGGAGAAATATTGCGATGACAAGCAGTACTTAAGAGCACAGTAATTTTTTGTGCGTATATTGTAGAATCCGTAGATTTAGCAAGTGTAGCGCCTTTCTCCAACATATTACGAATCTCATGTTTCCGCTATTGATAGCATCCCCTGATAGCTTTTTGATAGCAGAAAGTCGGATACCCCATAGGATTGGGATAATTGGTATCAGATCAAGCCAAATAGAATCAAACGGTCTATACAAAAAAGTTTAGACTGCATTTCCACTTGGCGAGTGGGAATAATAGGAATCAGAAAAGCCTGCTTCTCCCGTGTGGAGAGGCAGGGCTTTTTTATCATATCGTGGGTCTTGGATTTGGAGAAATGAGAAATATTGGCGGCGGCTTTGCCGCAAGATCCATTGCAGACGTTGAACCTCTTGCCTTTAGTCACCAGCTGCCGCTTACTTTTCATTTTGCCGCAAATTGCCATTTGAAAGGAGCCACCCATGAGCCTTATCAGACGAAACCCCGATCTTGCTGCAGCGGCGCTCCTTGCGCTCGTGACGGCGTGTTTCTCAGAGGTTAGCCTTTCCTCGCTGAGAGAGAGTATCAATTTTCCGCTCCTCGCGCTCCTTTTTTCTCTCATGACCATCGTAGCAGCTCTTCGGCGCGCCGGATTCTTCAGCGGCCTTTTCTGCCATCTCTTTCAGAAGCCCATGAATAGCCGGCGGATGGGGCAGGTATTCCTCTTTCTCTCCTTCTTTACCTCCATGGTATTCACGAATGACGTTTCACTCATCATCTTCGTGCCGCTTGCGATCTCTCTCTTCAAAGAGGCCCATGCCCTCAGCCTAGTGATTCCTGTCCTCACATGGATGACCATCGCGGCGAATCTGGGCAGTATGCTGACGCCCATCGGAAATCCGCAGAATCTTTTCATCTATGCCCACTACCATCTGCCGCTTGCCGAATTTCTCTCCATCACCGCACCCATCACCGTTCTCTCGGCCGTCCTGCTCCTCCTTGCCAGCTATACGCTGGAAGAGAGGCCGCTTACGCTCCGCTTCGCAAAGCCGACAGGCATACCGCGTCTTCACATCGCGCTCCTGCTTCTTCTCTTTGCGCTGTGCCTTTTGAATGTCCTTCGAATCCTCCCGATCTCATTCCTCCTTGCGATCGTCATCCCGGCTTGTGCGCTCCTTGACCGGAAGGCCTTCCTCGAGGTCGACTACAAGCTGCTCGCGCTCTTCCTCGCTCTTTTCATCGCGGTAGGAAATCTGACGCACATCCCGGGGCTTCAGGAGAAACCGGCCGCGCTCCTTGCCGGACACGAATTCTGGATCTCTCTTCTCCTTTCGCAGGTCGTGAGCAATGTCCCTGCGACTGTCATGCTCTCTCCCTATACAGAAAATTACACTGCGCTTCTCCTCGGCGTCAATATCGGAGGCCTCGGTACCCTCATCGCGTCTATGGCGAGTCTCATTTCCTTCAAGGCGTATCTCTCGATGCGATTCCACTTTGCCCGTGCCTACTTCCTCGTCTTTACCGGGGCGAATTTGGGCTTTCTGGCCGTTCTGATCGGGGCGTACCTGGTGCTGTGGGGAAAATAGGAGTGTAGAGAGCGGCGTACACGCTAAAAAAGCCCGCCTCTTTCATAGAGAGGTCGGGCTTTTTTAGTATGCCTGTCAGGGGGAAGAAAATGCGACGGCTCTGGACAGCCGGCAGCCGCTATTTCTTTGGCTTTGGCAAGGTGAAGGAAGAAATGAGCGGGATGAGAGTGATCAGGGCGATCACGTAGAAGGTCGTCTCTAGGCCATACATGTCGCCGACCTTTCCGAGGAGCGGCGCTGTGATGCCACCGACGCTGACGGCAAGGCCGAGCGTGATGCCTGAGGCGAGGCCGACACGGTTCGGCAGGTACTGCTGCCCCAAGACTACCATTGGGCTATACGTAAGATTCAGAGCCGCACCGAGGACGATGAGACAGAGGATACCGAGAATGGAGCTGTCCGTCCATGCGAGAATGAGCGCGGCAGGAAATGCGAGGAGGAAGCCGAAGCGGACAAAGGTGCGATAGCCATGCTTGTCGCCCAGCTTTCCGCCGATCAGTGTGAAGAGCGCGCCGATGCCATAGTACACGCTGAGGAGCAGGTTGCTGAAGTTCTGTGATTCATGGAAATGATTCATGAAGTAAAGTACGATGAAGGTATTCAGCCCGAGGTACATGATAGAGCGGCCGAAAACGACGGCGCCGAGACGACAGAAGGAGCCCCACTGGTCCGGTGCGTCCGTCACGGCGTGTTTCTTGTGTGAGGAGATCGATCTCTCGCCGATGGCCTTCAGACGGGGATAGAGAGCGAGAAGGAGTACGCAGATGATGATCTCCGGGATAAAGAAAATGAGCGTGCCCGGCAGGCCGAAAAAGGCGATCGATGCAGAGATGATCGCTGCGCCGAAGGTGAAGCCCATATTGCCGCCAAAAGAAAAGACCGAAAGACTGATGCCGCGGTTGTCATCTGTCGAGACGCGGTTGACCATGAGTGCGCCCTGCGGGTGGAACATCGCGACACCGATGCCGGAGATCATCGTGAAGAGGCAGAGCAGATAGAAATCTGACGTGACGCCTGTCAATGCGATGCCGCCGCCTGCCATGAAGAGGCCTAGCGGCATGATCCAGGGCCAGTTGTGCTTGTCGGAGAGAGTCCCTAAGAGTGGCTGGATGAGTGAACCGATGATGTTTGAGGACAGCACCAGCATGGCAGCGGTCGCGTAGTCATAGTGATAGGCCGCGACCAAAAAGGGCAGTACCGCTGCCAGTGCGCTCTGATTGATGTCCGAGCAGAAATGGCATGCGGCGAGCAGGGTCTGATAACTGAAAAATCTCATAATACCTCCTTGTCGAAACACAGACTTGGCATGATGCAGTATCCTTCGTGCGTCTTATGTTTCCTTCCATGATAACCTTATAAGTATATATTAAAACTGATTTCAAAGCTATATGGGATCGATACGTCACTGCGTGATTTGAGCCGGTGCGGACATGTCCTTTCGGGAATGTCCTGCGGGTCATCAAGCTGCGCGAGACATGCCGGCCGAGCGCGATCTCCTTGACAGGAGAAAGGCTCTCATGCTATATTTCCTATAACATAGTAACAAAACCGCTGCTTCGCCACCGGGTGGAGCAGACAGGCGTTTCAGTCATTCTCCGTAGGTACGGCGCAGCCGGGAGAGAGTGGCTGGAGCGCCTTTTTTTTGAAAGGAGGCTCTCCATGCTTGCTCTATGGTGGCCTGTCGCTTTGATCGTTGTGGCTGATGTGATATACCAGATCTGCGCAAAGAAGCTGTCGTCCGTCGCTTCTCCGCTCGCGGCACTGGGGGCGACGTATCTGGTGAGTGCCTTGACCTGCGTGCTGCTTTTCGAGGCGCTTTCTCCGGCGGGAGGTCTCATGGCGGCGCTTGCCGCTGTGCCGTTTCCGGCAGCCATTGCAGGGGTCTCCATCGCAGGGCTGGAGGTGGGGACGATCTACATGTATCGTGCGGGCTGGCCGATGAATGTGGGATTTATCGTGTACACGGGGATCATTGTCGTGCTGCTGCTCTTCATCGGTTCTTGTATTTACACGGAACCGATGGGGCTTATGAAGCTCGCCGGGGTCGCACTCACCTGTCTGGGCATGTTTTGTATTGTAAGGTAAGGAGAAAATAGATGTTTTCGACTTGGTGGCCGCTTCTTCTCGTTGTCGCATCCAGTGTAGGATATCAGGTGGGGCTGAAGGAAGTCTCCGATATCGGGGATCCGATGGCTTCTCTCACGGTGACGTATCTTGCAGCGTCTGTCGTTTCCTTTGTGATCTACTTCTTTCAGTCTTTGGGGAAGGAGAGCTTCTTGCGCGGCGTACTTTCCGTGAATCTTTCTGCCATAGGGCTGGGACTCGCGATCGTCGGCATCGAGGTGGGGACGCTCTTCATGTACCGGGTCGGCTGGGCGGTGAATGTGGCTTTCGTCGTGGCGAACAGTCTCATCGTAGCGGCGCTGATGCTGACAGGATTTCTGCTCTACAAAGAGAAGCTGACTCTTCGCCAGCTCATCGGGGTGGGGATTTCTCTTGCGGGGATCCTTTGCATCGTGATGGGATGAGCCTTTGATCATTTTTGCCATCCCCGTTGACAAATAGGGGACACAGATTATAATAACTACAGGTGCAGAAACGCACTGCCTTTTAGCTGGCATCGCTTGCGCGGGCTGGACTGCAGAGCGCGTTCGCGCCTGTATTTTATTTGCGTCTTATATCTCACAGAGAACAAGAACGGAGGAACAGGTATGGAACAAAACAATCCCCATCAGAATCAGACCTTTATGAGCATTCGCGAGCTGACGATTTCCGGGCTGCTCGCAGGGATCACGATCTTTCTCGGACTGACAGGCTATGGATTTATCCCGCTCGTCGTGATGAATGCGACGATCCTGCACATCCCGACCATCATCGGGACGGTCGTCGCAGGGCCGAAGGTCGGCATTCTGGTCGGTTTCCTTTTTGGGCTCTTTTCTTTCATTCAGACGCTGCGTGCGCCGAGCCTGATGATGCAGTTCGCACTGCAGTACAGTGTCATTGCTGATGCGTTCATCTGTATCGTGCCGCGGATCTGCATCCCGATCGTGGTGTGGCTTCTTTATAAGTACATTCCGGGAAATGCGCATCTGCGTGCCGGCATCTCAGCGGTGGGCGGGGCGATCACGAATACGGTGCTCTTCCTGGGGTCCTTTTTTCTGCTGGTCGGCGCACCGTATGCAGCAGCGAAGGGGATCTCTGTTGAAGCGGTCGGTCTGATGATCATGGGGATCGTCACTGCAAATGGTATCCCGGAAGCTCTCGTCTCCGGTGTCATCGTAGTGCCGATCGTCATGGCACTCAAAAAAGCAGGATGGAAAATGAAATAAGAAAGCAAGCAAAAAGCCGGATGCATGAATTGTGCATCCGGCTTTTGAAATGGTTCGGGTTTAGCTCGCGAGGGTGGGCGACCTTTGAATGAGAAATTAGAAATGAGAAATTAGAAATGGTGTTGCGGCGCATCATATTTATAAAGCGCCGCGGAGTTTTGATAGCGCTTCGCGCCGTCGTCATTTCGAGCGTAGCCGAGAAATCTCTATTGCAGAACGCTCATTGCCTGATGTGAAACAGCACCAATATGTCGTTTCTCCTCAGTGCATACGTGCTGATTATTGCAGTGCAGTAAAGATCGAGGGCTACGCTCGGGATGACGCTACGGGAAATCCTTAGTCCCCAGTCACTCCCAATCCCCAATCCCTAATCCCTAGCTACTAATCCCAAAAACTACGCTTCTTCTTTCCCGCGCAGTCTTTCATCGCAGAGAGCGATGAGCTCTTTGGCATCTGCGTTTGCTTCTTTACAGAGAGTGCCGATCGTAGTCTTCATATCCTGCGGCATGGCGATGGATTTCTTCTGGAAGACGGGAAGGAGCTGCGGGTAAAGGGTGAGGATGGTCTCCATCGGTGTCTCTTCGGTGAGGAGAGGCTTCTTGTATTTATCCGCGATGAATTCGTTCATCTCGCCGATGATTTCAAAGACGTCGATGCCGTGGCCCTGGGCAGCCTGCCAGAGGTTTTCATCATAGGAGACGAAGCAGCCGACGCAGGACATGCCGTATTCCATGAGGAAGGGTCCCATTTCCGGGTATACTTCGATGATCTGCATGATGTTGTTTTCCGGACGTACGAAGTCGCCTTCCTTGAGCGGCGGTACGTCGGGGGCGCCCCAGGAAGAGCCGTAGTAGTCATTTCCGGCATCATTTCCCGCTGTGGTGTTTCCGAGGACGGTATCGCGGAAGGCTTCATAGCCCATGGCATCAATGAATTCTTCCAGAGACTGGTAGGATTCATGTTCCAGATAGTAGGTGCAGGCTTTCACCATGATAGAGAGGGCATCGGCAGGGAACTGTGCAAAGGCGAAGAAGGTCTTCTTGCCGGTGTAGATGTCCCAGCCGTCCGACATGCCGACCGCACGGATCGGGAGCGGGGAGACGATGGTGGCGGTCAGGATGCATGCCGGCCAGGTGCCGAAGGCGAGGAGACCGAGCTCCTTCAGCGCGCCTTCTACGTCATCCTTGGAAAGCCCGGAGATGATCGGGCGGGCTTTCGGATCGAGGATGTAGGTGCCGTCAAATTTCTCGGAGACGCTCTTCATGCTCTTTTTCAGTTTGGCGCGGCCGTCCTGAATATCCGGGATGAAATCGATTTCAATGGAAAAGGTCAAGTTATCTGCGGTCATGTAAACAAACTCCTTTCAAAGAGCATAGATTTTCTATACATTGGGATGCTACGCTGATGATATGCTCGTAAGCATACATATTCTGTGCTTTCACAATATCCTATTATAGCATAGAAGGAAATCGATGGGAAAGATGTTTTATTAGCGAGTCAGTTTTGGTACAATGGTGAAAGCTGAATGCATAGATTGGGTTCAGGTTGATGGGTTCAGGGTGTGGTGGCAGCTTCGCTGCAAAATATATATTCGCGGCGAAGCCGCCCCCACAAGTTTGAAAGCAGGGATGCGTGGCTAGGGATTGGTGACTAGGGATTAGTAGATAGGGATTAGGTTTGCGGTACGAGAAAAACGCTAATTTCAAATCTCCGCGGCGCTTCTGATTTTTATGCGCCGCACCACCATTTCACATTTCTAATTTCTCATTCAAGAGAAACTTTCAAACGTAATCAAAGGGCAGCACAGCCCACGGGTGAACCCCGAACCCCGAACCCTGAACCATTTCATAATATATACTCAAAAAACGCTAAGGAGACAATCGAATGCATATTTTTTTGACGAATGATGATGGATATGAAGCACCGGGCATTGTCGCCATGGCGAAGAAGCTGGCGACGCTCGGGCGCGTGACGGTGATCGCGCCGGATAAGGGACGGAGCTCCTGCTCCTCCTCCCTGTCGCTGCAGACCTATCTGCGCCTGTGGTACAAGGAAAGCTATGGGGAGAACATCACTGTGCTCGCCTGCAGCGGGACGACGGCAGACTGTGCGAAGCTCGCACTCTGTCACTGGCTCAAGAGCGATATGCCGGATCTCATCGTCTCTGGGATCAACAATGGCTACAACACAGGAAGCGACTGCATTTACAGCGGGACCGTCGGCGGTGCGCTTGAGGGCATCTTCGCCGGGATACCGTCTATCGCGCTCTCTGCGGAGACGACAAAGGAGGAGGCCTTTTTAGAAAAGGCATCAGACTTTGCCTTGGATGTCGTGAAGCGATATTTCATCGAGAAGAACTATCGCGGCATCCTGAATCTCAATATGCCAAAGCCTGCTGAACATCTCTCTTTCGCACAGCTCAAGGTGAAACGCCTCGGCCTGCAGCACTATGACAATGCGATCCAGGAAATGAGAGATCCGTCCGGTCATCTGGGCTTCTGGCTCTCCGGCAAGGCGCTCTCCTGCGAAGATCCGGAGACGGATGTATACTGGGCGCATCGCGGCTATCCGACCTTGACGCCGATCACTTGGGATCAGACGGAAGCGGGAAGGCTGGATGTGGTCAGAAAGATCACGGATGAGGCCGGGCAGTAAGCCCTGAAAGCGAAAGGCATGACGGAGAAGGGGCGTCGATACCCGTTTGACAGTGAGCTGGCATGTGTGCCTGCAGTCTCTTTAAGGAAACGCGGATCCCCGCTGATAATGAGAGGATCCGTGGTTCCTTCTTTTTTAATTGACAGAACACCCCAGGGGGGTATAGTCTATAGATAACCGGGGAGCAGAGACCGGGGATCGGGAATGGATCTATGGAGTTCTGCTGGACCGGATGGTTTATTTTCATAGGATCTGCATTACTGATTTCGAAAGGACATCTGTCATGACTGAAAAAATAACGACCATATCCTGCGAGTGCTGCCGTCACACGGAGCGGACGGAGCGGGAAAGAAAACGGCTGATGACGCGGCTCAAGACCATGGAGGGACAGATCCGCGGGATCGAGAGGCTGGTAGAGAATGATGCCTACTGTCCCGACATCGTGATGCAGGTCTCTGCCGTGTCAAATGCGCTGAACAGCTTCAACAAGCTCCTTCTGGCGGCCCATATCCGCGGCTGCGTCGCCGAAGATATTCGTGAAGGCAAGGAGGATAAAGTCGATGAGCTCTGCGCGATGCTGGAGAAGCTGATGAAATAAAAGGTGCATGGTTAGCCCATGGGCGTGCCGTCCTTTGATTGCGTGTGAAAGCTCTACTCGCCAGTTAGGAGTGGGGAGTGGTGGTGCGGCGCATAAAAATCAGAAGCGCCGCGGAGTTTTGATAGCGCTTCGCGCGCATCGTCATTTCGAGCGTAGTCGAGAAATCTTTATTGCAGAACACTCATCGCCTGATGTGAGGCAGCACCAGGACATCATTTTCCCTCGGCGCATACACACTGATTCCCGCAGTGCGGTAAAGATCCCTCGGCTACGCTCGGGATGACGATGCCGGAGAATCCCAGTCACTCCTAATCCCCAATCCCTAATCCCTAGCCACTCATCCCTCATCCCTGTTTTCGAACTTCAAGGTTCAGGGGTAGTCCCTGGGGCGAACCCTGAACCCATTTTCTCGGAGGTGAATTTTGCATACGATAAATAACAAAACCCATTTCATCGTCACCGGCATGACGTGTGCGGCGTGTCAGGGTCATGTGGAGCGGGCGGTGAAAAAAGTGCCCGGCGTTTCCAAGGTCTCCGTGGCTCTTTTGACGAATTCAATGATCGTCGAGGGGACGGCCGGAGAGGACGACGTGGTGCGTGCGGTGGAGAAGGCAGGCTATGGAGCTTCGCCCATGGGAGATACGAGGGCAAAAGGCAGTCCGCTGATCTCTGCCGAAGAGGAAGCACTGAAGGATCGCGAGACGCCGCGGCTGATGAAGCGCCTCATCTGGTCCATCCTTTTTCTGGTGCTTCTCATGTACATCACGATGGGGCATAATATGCTTTCCTGGCCGGTGCCTGCATTTCTGGATCACAACCATCTGGGACTGGCGCTTTCGCAGATGCTGCTCGCGCTCTTTGTGCTGGGGATCAATCGTGACTTTTTCATTTCCGGTATCCGCTCGCTCTCGCAGGGCGCGCCGAATATGGATGTGCTGGTCGCGATGGGATCGGGGATCTCCTTCCTCTGGTCACTCTACATCTTCTACCGAATGACATGGCTCATCACAAATGATGTGTCGAACATGAATATCATGCCGCTCTATCATGATCAGCTCTATTTTGAGTCTGCTGCGATGATCCCCGCACTCATCACTGTGGGAAAGCTCCTCGAAGCTCTGTCGAAAGGGCGCACGACGGATGCGCTGAAGTCGCTCATGAGGATGGCGCCGAAGGAGGCGCTGCTCCTCCGAAACGGAGAGGAGATCCGTCTCCCGGTGAACGAGGTCAGAGTAGGGGACATCTTTCTGGTGAAGCCGGGCGAAGCGGTCCCTGTCGATGGGGAGATCCTGTCGGGGACGGCAGCGCTTGATGAGGCGGCGCTGACGGGCGAGTCGGTGCCGGTCGACAAGGGGATCGGCGATGCCGTGCGCGCAGCCTCGATCAATACGAATGGGCACATCACCGCAAAGGCGACGCGCGTGGGGGAGGATACGTCCTTTTCTCAGATCATCCGCATGGTAAGCGAGGCGGCTGCGACGAAAGCGCCGATCGCCCGCATGGCAGACAAGGTCTCCGCCGTCTTTGTGCCTGCGGTTATTGGCATCGCTGCCCTCGTCTTCGCGGTGCATCTGGCATGGGGAAGCAGCGTGCAGGAGGCCCTGACCTATGCCATCACCGTCCTCGTGATCTCCTGCCCCTGTGCGCTTGGACTTGCCACGCCGGTCGCGATCATGGTAGGAAATGGTCTGGGCGCGAAGAATGGCATCCTTTTCAAGACGAGTGAAGCGATGGAAATGACGGGTCGTATAGAGATCGCAGCGCTCGATAAGACAGGGACGCTCACCGAGGGCGCCCCCCGCGTGACAGACATCGTACCCAAGGACGGTGTTTCGGAGGAGGAGCTTCTTCAGGCAGCGTATGCGCTGGAACGGAGATCGGAGCATCCGCTCGCACGCGCCATCGCCGATCTTGCGGAAGAGAGAGGGATCAAAGCAGAAGAGATCACGGATCTTCTCATCCTTCCGGGAAAGGGGCTCACAGGCAAGCAGCAGGGGAAAACGCTCTTTGGCGGTTCCCTTGCCTACATCACGTCTCTGACAGATACGACTTCTCTTCGCGCCCGTGCGGACGCACTCTCCGAAGAAGGGAAGACACCGATTCTTTTTATGAAGGACGGTATGCTTCTCGGTCTCATCGCTGTCGCAGATGTTCTCCGGAAGGATTCGGCCAAGGCCGTGCAGGAGCTGCACGCGATGGGCATCGAGGTCATCATGCTGACGGGGGACAATGAAAAGACGGCTCGTGCCATCGGAGAGGCAGCCGGCGTCGATACCATCCTATCGGGGGTCCTCCCGGAAGGGAAGGAAGCGGCTGTCAGGAAGCTGGCAGAGCGCGGGCATGTCCTCATGATCGGCGACGGCATCAATGACGCGCCTGCTCTCACACGTGCTGACGTCGGTATGGCGATCGGACACGGGACTGACGTCGCGATCGATTCCGCCGATGTGGTACTCATGAATTCGCGCCTGACGGACGCGACGGCAGCCATCCGCCTTTCAAGGAAGACACTGCGAAATATCCACGAGAATCTCTTCTGGGCTTTCGCCTACAATGCGCTTTTGATCCCCATGGCAGCGGGGCTGTATCCGGGGATCTCCTTGGAGCCCATGTGGGCGGCGGCAGCGATGTCACTTTCCAGTCTCAGCGTGTGCCTGAATGCACTCCGTCTCGGCCGTGTGAACATCCATGATGCATCTCATGACAAGCCTCTCAGGCATCGCGTGGGCGTCAAGGAAAAAGAAGTCACTCCCGTGAAGGAGGAAAGCCCCGGCTGCGCCATCATCCATGTCGAGGGCATGATGTGTGAGAACTGCGAAGCGCATGTGAAGAAAGCATTGGAGACTCTCCCCTCCGTGACCTGTCTGAAAGCCGATGCCAAGACAGGGAAGGCGACCATCCGCTACACCCTGCTGCCCCAGGAAGCCGACCTCAGGAAGGTTCTGGAAGCAGCAGACTATACATATAGATCGATTCAATTTCCAAAGGAGGAAAACGAAATGAAAGAAACAGTTAAAATCGAAGGCATGATGTGCGGTCACTGCGAAAAGGCGGTGAAGGCAGCACTGGAAGCGCTGAGCGGCGTGGAAAAGGCAGAAGTCTCTCACGAGAAGGGCACGGCGATCCTGACACTTTCCAAAGAAATCCCCGACGCAGACATCCGGAAAGCGGTCGAAGATAAGGACTACACCTTCAAAGGGATCGAAAAATAACCCGGGACGTGTGCGGCAGAGTGCGCTCTCCTTTTGCCATAGTCGGGAGTCAGGCGTGAGCATGGCATGGGGATCCTCATACCTGCCTTTTCAGAGGGCTTCTCTCCGGTCGTATGAAAATACAGCACTGCGAGCTGACGATGGCCGGATCAGAATTTCACTGACTGCTTACTTGTCATTGACGGCATGTCGATAGGTATGCTACAATACATACTATCGATATGCCGGAGTGGCGGAATGGCAGACGCACCAGACTCAAAATCTGGCGATGGCGACATCGTGCGGGTTCAAGTCCCGCCTCCGGCACCAAATGATCCGAACCTTTCTGGAAGAGGGGTTCGGATTTTTTTGATTGGAATAGGTGCAATGGTTAGCCCACGGGCGTACTGCCCATTGATGGTGAGTGAAAGCTCTGATCGAATGAGAAATTAGAAATGAGAAATGCGAAATGGTGGTGCGGCGCATAAGAATATAGAAGCGCCGCGGACTATAAAAAATGGCGATGCCCGAAAGTGGCATTTAGTCACCAGTCACCAGTCACTAGCTACTAGCTACTAATCCCTGCCAACCATTTTCTCGAAAGGAACGTATCATGGACATCTTATCCATTGGAGAAATACTGATCGACCTCACGCAGACCGGGGTGAATGCAAAGGGCGTGCCGCTCTATGCGGCAAATCCGGGCGGCGCGCCGGCCAATCTGTCTGTCGCGGCATCCCGGCTCGGGGCGAGGACGGCCTTCATCGGCAAGGTCGGGGATGATGCCTTCGGGCGTTACCTGACGGACGTTCTCAAAAAGGATGGCGTCGACGTGTCTGCGCTTGCCGTCGATGTCATGCACCCGACGAGCCTTGCCGTCGTCTCTGTCGATGCAAACGGGGAACGGAGCTTCACGTTTTACCGGAGATCCCATGCGGATACCATGCTTATGGAGGAGGAGATCCAGGATTTCCTTCTGAGAAAGGCGCACATGGTGCATTTCGGCTCGGTGTCTCTGACGGCGGAGCCGGCCCGCGGCAGTGTGCTCTCTGCCATCCGCCGCGCAAGATCCTATGGCGCGGTCATCACCTATGATCCGAACTACCGCGCCCGTCTCTGGGATGATCCGCGGGAGGCGATCATCGTGATGCGCCAGCCGCTGCCGCTCGTGGATATTCTCAAGGTGTCCGAAGAAGAGCTTCCGCTCCTTTCTGGCTCGGAGGACTGGGAGGAAGGGAGCCGGCGCCTGATGGAGAAGGGCATTTCCCTCATCCTTGTGACGCTCGGAGAGGCAGGCTGCTTCTACCGGCTTGGGCATTTGACCGGCCGCGTCCACGGCTTCCCTGCGAAAGTCGTCGATACGAATGGGGCGGGAGACACGTTCTTCGGTGCGGCTCTTTCCAAGCTTTGCCGCGAAGATCTCAGCCGTCTTTCGCAGGAGCGCTTGGAAGACATCCTTACCTTTGCAAACCGTGCGGCCAGCCTTTCGACGACCAGAGCCGGCGCGATCCCTGCGATGCCTTCGCTGGGAGAAGTGGAGTGACTAGTGACTGGGGACTAGTAGCTAGGGATTAGGAGTGACTGGGACTAGTGACTAGGGATTGGGGATTAGGAGTCTCGAGCGACTGCTGATGCTCTCGTATCGTCATTTCGAGCGAAGCGAGAAATCTTTGTCATTCGCGGTCAGGCAGTCGATGTTTGGAAAGCTCAAAACGAGAAACCTGTTCTCAAAGAAACCTTCGGGCATTGCCACTATTGATACTCCGCGGCGCTTCTGATTTTTATGCGCCGCACCATCCCCGTTGAACCCGTTGAACCCCTTGAATCTTTTCCCCATATCATTTGACACGTATCTTTCCCCTTTCTATAATGAAAGACATGTATAGCGAAAGACATGCGGCAGAATATCTGCCGACGATCTATGGAAACGCTGATTCAATCTGACAACAATTTCATCAGTGTTTCCCTACAAGGAGCTGATCATAATGGATATAAAGAAAACAGTCGAAGCTGAGGAGAGCTTTCTCATTTCTCTTCGCCGTCATTTCCATGAAAATCCGGAGCTGTCGCAGCAGGAATGGAAGACCATGGACTTCATCGAAGAAACACTCCATGGCTGGGGGATCTCTACAGTCCGTGTACCGCGAGGCGGTATCTTTGGCATGATCGACAGCGGGAAGGATGGCTGGACGGTCCTGATGCGAGCAGATATCGATGCGCTGCCGATCGAAGAGAACCCGAAGAATCTTGCATGCGAAAAGGCGTGCCTCTCGAAGAATCACGGTGTCTCTCATGCCTGTGGGCATGACGGACACATGGCGATGCTCCTCACTGCGGCGAAGATTCTTGCAGCACACAAGGACGAATGGGAAGGCAAGGTACTTCTCATGTTCGAAGAAGCAGAGGAAATGGGAGAGCGTGGTGTCGGTCATCTGCTGTCCTATCTGGGCGAGAAGAAGATCCATGTGGATGCCTGCTATGGCACGCACATGATGTACTGCCTGCCTGCGGGCAAGGTCGCGGTCATGTATGATGGTGTACTGGCAGGTGCCTTCTTCTACCGTGTAAAGATCCATGGCAAGAGCGGACATGGCTCCATGCCGAGCCTTGCCGTCAGCCCGATCGACTGCTTTAATACTTTCTACATGGCGCTTCAGTCTTACCGCATGCGGAAGGTCAGTCCGAGAAACTGCCTTACCTATTCCTTCGGCATGGTGCAGGCGGGTGACACGCCGAATGTCATCCCTGACGAGCTCACTTTCGCCGGTACAGCGCGCTGCTTTGTGAATGAAGACGGACTTTCCTTCCGTGAGGATTTCTGGAAGCTGCTCAAGGACATCTGCGACAACTACGGCTGCACGGCAGAGATCATGGAAGACCAGTACTTCCCTGTCACGGCCAATAATAAAGAGTGTGTAGACCTTGCGCGGAAAGCCATCGCCGAGCGTGTGGGTGATGTCATGGAAGACACCGAGCCATGGATGGCTTCGGAAACCTTTGCTATCACCGAGTCCACCTACCCGGGCATCTTCACCTTCACTGGCGTGAAAAATGAAGCGCTGGGCACCGGGGCGAACCACCATACGCCGGAATTTGATATCGATGAGAGCGGCCTCAAGGTCGGCGTCGAAGCGGCACTCGCCTATGTCCTCGCCATGCTTGAAGAGAAACCGGAGATCAAGTCCTTCCATAAGGAAGATCTGAAGCTCATGCTGGAGAGAGCGGAATAGATAAGGTTGTTGGGTTCAGGTTGACAGGTTTCAGGATCGGAGAACGCGCACGGAGAGCCCCTTTCCGGAGGAAGGGGGGGACAATACGCATGTTACATGACAAAAGTTTGAAAGCAGGGATTAGGGATTAGTGGCTAGGGATTAGGAGCCTCGAGTGACTAGTCACGGGTGACTGAGAGACCTCAGACTCTCTCGTATCGTCATTTCGAGCGTAGCGAGAAATCTTTCTAGGGAAACACTGATTAAATCGTTGTCAGCTTTTACTCTTGAATTTTTATACATGACGAGGAATAACCTGACGCGAATAGCGAGCTATTTAAGGAAGGCTATGACGAAGTCATGTATAAAAATTCTTGTGAAATCTGACTCTGTGATTTAATCAGCGTTTCCCGTGCAGTCCGATAAACGATGTATGTATGAAAGTAGAAATACCTAGCACCAAGGCGTAGGTTCCCTGCCAGTGCCTATGCGATGATACTTACCGTAGTGTGCCATAGAGATCTCTCGCCAACGCTTTTGAGGACGACGGCGCGAAACGCTATCAAAAATCTGCGGTGCTTCGTTATGTTTGCGCCGAACCAACCCCTTTGAACCTCTTGAACCTATAGAACCCAGTCCCAAGTCACTATTCTTTGGAGCTCCCTATGACGAATACCATCAAACTTCTTTTCCTTGCGATCCTCACCGCGTTTGCCCTCTGGCGGACACAAAGCCATGATGACGCCATGACACTGGTGACGGCGGGCATGGTGACACTCTGCTTCGTCCTTTCTGCGTGGCATGTGTGGAGAAATCAAAAATAAAAAAGAGCCTTCGGGCTCTTTTTTTATGGAGATAAGGAGACTTGGAGAAGTCAGAGGTCTGAAGTCTTTGGGCTAAAGTCTTCGACTCTCCCCGTCTCCCGGCCTCCAAGAGATTTGTCTCTTTTTGAGAACGCCAAAGAAGATACCTGCGATATGAGCTGACCTTGAACCCGGAACCTTGAACCTTTATACTAAAGCCATAGAGACGAAATAGATATAACCATTTCCCAAAGGAGATTTTCATGGCAGTCAGAAGAAAAAGAGCAACGAAAAAGAGCAATGGACATCCATTTCTGGTCCTTCTCTTCTTTATCAGCCTCGTGGTGGGCTCTGCATATATGACAGACCGGATGACGAACGCACCGACGGCGGACAATGCGGATCAGGTGACGGCGATCCGTCATATTTTCAATGACAAGGAAATGCAGGGGCTCGTCCCGAAGGAAGACCAGGGGACGCCTGAGAGCGTGAAAGAAAAGATCAAGGATATCATCAATAAAACCGTCGTCGTCGAAGCCAAAGCGGACGATGAGAAGAAGCCGAAAGATGCAGAAGTCACGAAAGCTGACGGAAAGACAGAGCGCATGAAAGAGGATGAGGCGAGAGAGACAGAGCCGATGAAGGAAGTCTTCAGCATCAGCCATGTCGTCTCTAAGATCACAGGCGGAGAAGAGCCGAAGGCGGAAACACCGAAAGAAACGGTCGAGGCTTTTGCTTCTTCCGCAAGGACAGAGAGCGCAGTCTCTCGTGAGAGGAAATCTGCGCCGGCTCCTTCCTTCGTAAAGAAGACGGAGCCCGTGAAAGCAGCGCCTGCAAAGTCCGGCAAGAGTGAAGCCCGTGCGAATGGCAGCTCCGAAAAAGCATTGCCGGCCAAAGCGGCATCCATCCTGCCGCCGAAAGAAAACGCCGGCGGGCAAGTGGCCGGCCGTCTCGCCATCGTCATCGATGATGCAGGGCGAGATCTGGACTCCCAGCACATCTATGAACAGATGGGCATCCCGCTCACGCTGGCCGTCATGCCCCATCAGATCCATACCAGAGATGCCGCACTTTCATGGCGCGCACACGGACTTCCCGTCATTCTTCATCAGCCCATGGAGTCCGTCTCGGGTATCGGCATGGAGCCTAAGGTCATCTTGACCTCCATGAGCGATGCGGCCATCCGCCAGATGCTGAGAGACTCGCTTTCGCAGCTGCCGGAAGCCATCGGCATCAATAACCATCAGGGCTCAAAAGCCACCATCGATGCGAGAACCATGGATGTCGTCATGAATGAGCTCCACCATCGCGGACTTTTCTTCTTCGACAGCCACACAAACAGCACGACGGCGGCGGACAAGGCGGCGAAGACCTACGGCGTGCCCTATGTGAGAAATGACCTCTTCGTCGATAACTCGGCCTCCGTCTCTGACATCTGTGCGATGATCCAAGAGGGAGCCGATCGCGCCAAGAAGCAGGGCACGTACATCATCATCGGTCACTGCCGTCCGCATACCGCCGAAGCCTTCCGCCAGATGGTACCGAAGCTCAAGGCACAGGGGATCGAGTTCGTGTATCTGTCGTCATTGAAAAAGTGACTGGTAGCTAGTGACTAGTGACTAGTGACTGGTGACTAGTGGCTAGGGACCAGGGATTAGGGATTAGGGATTAGGGATCAGACATCAGACATCAGACATCAGACATTAGACATCGGACATTAGGCATTAGACATCTGACTTCTGACTTCTTCCCTCCGGCCTTCGGGCATCGCCTCAAAAAAGGCGGCGAACCCGCTGAACCCGCTGAACCCGCTGAACCCGTTGAACCCGTTGAACCCATTGTCCACCCCAGAAACATTTTTCATACAAAGGAGCAACCTACCCATGTCAGATACACAAAATCTTGTCCTCATTTCCGGCGGCACGTCCGGTATCGGCCTGGCGGCGGCGGAGATCCTTTCCAGAGGCGGCTACACGCCGGTTCTCCTTGGCCGCGATGAGGAGCGGGGACGAGCCGCGGAGAAACAGGCGGCGGGCAGTTATTTTATCCGCTGCGACGTGACGCGGACGGAAGACTGTGAACGCGCAGCGAAAGAAGCGGCGAAGCTGGGAAAAATCCGCGGACTGGTGATTTCTGCCGGCATCTATATGGAAAAACTTTTGGACAATACGACGGATGCGGAGATAGATGCTGCGTTTTCGGTGAATGTATTCGGCGCGATGAAACTGGCCCGTGCCGTGATACCGAAGATGCGCGGCGCAAAAGGCAGCATTGTCACCGTGGCATCGGACGCAGCGATCGAAGGGAATGTGCAGTGCAGTCTCTACAGCGCGACCAAAGGGGCGCTCACCGCGTTCACCCGCTCGCTCGCTTTAGAGCTTGCTGTCGATGAGATCCGTGCGAATGTCGTCTGCCCGGGCGACGTGGATACGCCGCTGCTCGCCCGTCAGCTCCAGACCTACGGCGGCAGCCGTGAGGAAATGGGAGAGTGGTATCCCCTGGGCCGCATCGCGAAGGCCTCTGAAGTGGGCGAAGTGATCGCTTTTCTGATTTCCGAGAAATCTTCCTTCATGACAGGAGCGGTGATCCCTGTCGATGGGGGACTGACAGACTGGTGACTTGTGACTTGTGGCTAGTGACTGGTGACTGGTGACTTGAATACCGCCTTCGGGCATCGCCCCATATATATTCGCGGCGAAGCCGCCATCGAAACCCGTAGGGGTGAGTAGCTAGGGATGAGTGGCTAGGGATTAGAAGCCTCAAGTGACTGGTGACTAGGAGACGTCAGACTGTCAGACGTCAGATTGCCGCCTTCTCGTATCGTCATCCCGAGCGCAGTCGAGGGATCTTTGTCATTCGCGGTCAGGCGGTCGATGTTTGGAAATCCGAAACGGGAAACCTGCTATGCAAGAAACCTTCGGGCATCGCCTTATTTATACTTCGCGGCGCTTCTGCTTTTTATGCGCCGCACCAACCCATTTGAACCTCTTGAACCTATAGAACCTGCTGAACCTCTTTCGTAATCAATCAAAGGACGCCCCGCCCCAGGGACTAACCCGGAACCTTCCTACTACCCACTCCCTGGGAAATACGTTATAATAAAGACAGCCTGATCCTTGTAAATTATAACCTGAAAATCCGGGAAGGCCGGAGAAGGAGGGACTTATGAGTGAAGAAATGGAAAAGACACCAGTTGTCCGTGCGGAAAGCGCTCCCGTGGTGAAGGAGGCGCAGCTGCCGGCGGAGAAGAAAGCTGCTGAAGTGCCGGCTGTCGTCCGCGCAAAGGAAGAAGCGCATGTGGACTCTCCGGAAGCGGATGTAGAGATCCATATCATTGATAACCGCGATGAAGAAGCCGAGAGCCTTATCCGCTGGGCGGCGGGCCGCGCCGGCGTGATCGTGGCGGCTCCTGTCCTCGGCACGGTCGCTCTGGTCGCGAATGAAGTCTACATGATCGCGAAGGTCGCGAAGGTGTATGATGTCGAAGTGAACCAGACTGCGATTCTCTCCTTCATCGGTTCGCTTGGCGGGACGGTCATCGGTACGACACTTGCGACACTGATTCCGATTTCCATCATGCAGATCCCGATCGGCGTCACGGTGACCTATGGCGTCGGCAAGGCGGCGCAGCGCTGGATCAAGGACGGCATGCCGGACGATACCCGCCCGTATCGCGCTGTCTTTGAGGAAGAAAAGGCGGCGGCAGCATCCGAAGAGAAGGAGCTGGAAGACAATCCGAAAAAAGATGAACCGCTCGGGGATGAGAAGAAGGATTTCACCAAAGAACTGAAAAAGAACTGGGAGGAAGTGTACCCGGAAAAGGCGCACGCCAAGATGAATGAACTGGCAGATCAGCTTTCGGAATCTGTGACGGTGCTCGGAGATAAATTCCTCTCTGCTCTGAAAAAAGTCGGCGTGACCGATGAACAGATCGAGAAGGCGAAGTACACGGCCCTCGGCGCTTCGGAAATCGCACAGGAAACGGCAGAAAAAGCGGCGAAGGATCTGCAGGCCATCGCGCGCATCAAGTCGAGAGAATTCAAGAAGGATGCGGCGAAGAAGGCGGAGGTCATGAAAGCGCAGGCCAAAGACCAGATGGAAGTGCTCCAGCAGAAGCGGGAAGAAATGAAGCGTCAGTCTGAAGTTCAGTCCCAGCAGATGAAGCTCAAGTCGGAAAAGCTGAAAGCGCAGGCACGCGTCCAGATGCAGGAAGCGAAGATCCAGGCGAATAAGCTGAAGGTGCAGGCCGAAGAATTCAGAAAGCAGGCGGAAGAACAGGCGGAAACCGCCAAAGCCTCTGCCCAGGAATTTTCTGAAAAAGTCAAAACACAGGCGGCAGAATACAAAGAAGCCGCGCAGGCCAAAGCCGCAGAAGCAAAAGAAAGTTTCAAGCAGACTGCCAGTGAATACAAGGCCAAGATCGAAGAACGCGCCGCACAGAAGCAGGCAGAAGCCAAGAAAGAAGGAAATCCCGGTGAAAATCCTGGAACATCTGAAGAAGCTCCTAAAGCCGATCCACCAGCTGATCCGAAAGAATGAGCCGGCTCCGCATGTAGATGAGCTTCATAAGGAAGAAATCGGCGGCGTCCTGCGCCGCGAGATTTCTCCCTGGGCGCGCCGCCGCATCCATCACCGCCGCGCGAACCATCCGTGGGTGAGGGGACGGCGTGTGAAGATTTCATTCTTTGAATGAAAAGGTTCGGGGGGAGGTTGATGGGTTTACGGTTGAAAGCAGGGATGAGGGGCTTCAAGTGACTAGTGACTAGTGACTGGTAGCTAGGGATTAGGAGCCTCGAGTGACTGGTGACTGGTGACTTAAATGCCACTTTCGGGCATCGCCTTATTTATACTTCGCGGCGCTTATGATTTTTATGCGCCGCACCACCCCCCTTTGAACCCGCTGAACCTGTTGAACCCGCTGAACCTCTTTCGCATGTAATCAAGGGGCAGCCCGTCCCACGGGCTAACCCTGAACCCTAAACCCTGAAAACTCTGTAGGATTACAATACATGTGTTACACATTGAAAACATGAAAAGCGAGATAT
>ERZ1034669.158-NODE-158-length-31340-cov-31.984465_pt1 | contig 31340 bp, 27 predicted proteins | sample MGYA00520705_ERZ1034669 | MGnify/ENA primary metagenome ERZ1034669 (study PRJEB33766, sample SAMN09781766) | gut metagenome | biome: gut microbiome | host: Homo sapiens | place: Madagascar | study: EMG produced TPA metagenomics assembly of the PRJNA485056 data... | reverse complement strand
ATCTGCCGGATATCGCAATGGGTAAGCAGCTCACTTTACAGATTATGGAGAACTATTCATTTTGGAAAGAGTCGTCGGCATCAGAAAACAAACGATTGCAAAATAAGACATGAATAAATCGATAGAACAGCAACGAAACTGAGCAAACCCCCTTAAATTACAACAAAAATACGCCACGCCCGAACATTGCTTTCGTTTGCAAAAAAACTCCGCTGGATATAAGCTAACAGCAATTCAAAGCGCAAGCAACGAAGCAAACGCAACAGGGAGGACGACAATGAGTGTCGAAATCTCTGCCGAAAATCGGCAGGAATATCAGGCATGGACGCCGGTTGAGGAAGACTTGGAAGGTCTTCCCAAGAACATTTACGACGTCATCCTGCAAATGCGCGTCGACTGCAGCACAACTGACCGCAACCGCATGCCTTACTACGGTGCAGTCGATGATATCGACGAATTTACCGACATCCCGTACATCGACGATGGGACCCGAGCCCACCAACTCGACATCTACATTCCACACGACGCGATAATGTGCGCCGCTCGCAATTTGCCTGTCTACATCGACGTGCACGGAGGCGGATTTGTCTACGGCTACAAGGAGCTCAACCGCAACTTCTGCATCGCATTGGCCCGACGCGGATTCGCGGTTATCTCCATCAGCTATCGCGTTTACCCACAAGCCGATTTCCTCGGACAATTGCAGGACGTGAACGCGGCCATTAGCTGGTTGCAGAATCATGCGGATGAGTATCCGATCGACCCGAATCGTATGGGTATCACCGGGGATTCCGCCGGAGGCTGTCTATCCCTGTACACGCTTGCAATCCAATCCGACCCAGAATTGCTGGATCGGGAAAAACTGGGATTCAAGCAGACAAATCTTAAGTTCGGTGCCTTGGTGTCCGGCAAATTCGATCTCAGTGAATATGTGGATGATACTCCGATCGCTGACGATAATGAGCCGGATCTGCTTCGCACCCTCGCCAAACCGTTGTTCGGCCGGTTCATCGATGCAGCCGAGTGTTCGAAAATCTATTCGCTCAGGAATCTGACCGGCAAGCTGCCGCCATTGTTCCTGACAACCAGCAGCGATGACTTTATCCAATATGAGTCACTTGCACTGGCTGACGCATTGGCGCGTAACCATGTCGATTTTGAGCTACATGATATCCGACCAGCAAAAGGCGAAGCACTGGGACACATATTCCCCGTCGGTTTGCCGTGGCTGGAGGAAAGCGAATACGTGCTCGACCGATTGAAGACCTTCACGTATGAGGTCATGTAAGAGTTTTTTGTTTCAATGAAAAGGAAAACAAAAGGAAGGTTCAATGATGAACAAGACAATCAAGATAATCGCCACGGCAACGGCTGCATTGATGATGATTGCCGGCGTGTCCGCCTGCGGCTCCGATACAGGTGGTGACAGCGACAAGGGTCGTGTCTATTACCTGAATCTGAAGCCGGAAGCCTCCGACCAGTGGAAGGCGTTGGCCGAAGAATATCAGAAGGAGACCGGAGTCGAAACCACCGTGCAGACCGCGGCCTCCGGCACGTATGAGCAGACGTTGAAATCCGAAATCGCGAAAGACAATGCACCGACATTGTTCCAGGTGTCCGGCAATGTGGGCTTGGCCCGCTGGAAGAAGTACGCAGCCGACATGTCAGACAGCGAGCCCTATAAGCAGCTGCGAGACCAGAGCACTGCACTGAAAGGCGATAACGGTGAAATCCTTGGCGTCCCGTTCGTCATCGAATCCTACGGGTTGATCTACAACAAGGATCTGCTCAATAAGTATTTCCAGGCGGACTGGTCGACCATCAAGAGCATCGACGATTTGGTCGGGTTCAAAGCGTTGAAGACCGTCGCTGATGAGATTCAAGAGCATAAGGATGATCTTGGCGTCAAAGGCGCGTTCACCTCAGCCGGATTCGACTCCAGTTCCGACTGGCGTTTCAAGGAACAGTTGGCCGGCATCCCATTGGCGTACGAGCTGGATGGTGTGGCTGAACAGCCTGCGACCATCAAGGGCACTTATCTTCCGGAGTTCAAGCAGACGTTCGACCTGTATTTGAAGGATTCCACCGTCTCTCCGACTGAACTGAGCACCAAGACCGGTAATGATGCGACCTCCGAATTCGCCCTCGGTGAGGGTGTTTTCTACCAGAACGGAACCTGGGCGTGGGGTGACCTGCAGAAGGAAGGCGTCAAGGCCGACATGGTTGGCGCCATCCCAATCTACATGGGTCTGCCCGGCGAAGAGGAAAAGGGTCTGGCGACCGGTTCTGGCGACAACTACTGGGCCATCAACAACAAGGTGTCCGAAGCCGACCAGCAAGCCACCAAGGACTTCCTCAAATGGGTCATCACCCATGACAAGGGTAAGAAGGCCATGACCGATGACATGGGCTTCGTCACGCCTTTCAAGTCGTTCAGTGGCGTGAAGTCGTCGAACCCGATTGTCCAAGCCGATCAGGAGATGGCTGACGCCGGTAAGCAGGATGTGCCTTGGGACGGCATGATGTTCATGCCCTCCCAACAGTGGAAAGACTGCGTCGGCAGTGCGATGCTCGAATACGCGCAGGGCACCGGAAAATGGGATGCGGTGAAGACCGCATACGTTGACGGTTGGGCCAGCGAATACGAGGGCACCCACTGATAGGCCTTCTGAAGGGTTCCAGGCTCCCATCCCCTTTCTCTTTCGGCTTGGAATCGTTCAGGAGTTGGCGTGGCTTGATGTTTCGGCTGCATCGGGCCACCCTTCTCTTTTTTTAGGATCAACGAGGAGTTAACTGTGACCACCATCGCAATGATGCAAATGCGTGTGCAACCCAACGAGCTCAACCGGAATCTGTGGCATATGAGGGAGCTGCTGTCCCTAGTCGGGGACGCCGATGTCGCCCTGTTCCCAGAATGCTGCGACCTCGGATGGGCAGCTGGCTCGGCCGCCGAGCAGGCGGAACCTATCCCAGGGGGGAGTACATATCAGAGAATAAGAGATATGGCGGTCGACTTCGATATCGGTATCATCGCCGGGATCACGGAACGTGAAGGCGACCATATATATAATTCCGCGGTATTCATCTCAAATACCGGGGAACTGTTGGGCAAGCATAGGAAAATCAACCTCGTTCCCGATGTCGAAGACATGTATACTTCCGGAACCTCGGTCAACGTGTTCGACACTAAGTATGGCCGAATCGGCATCGACATATGCGCCGACAACCACATGGAATCGATCATGATTGGCGAAGCCATGGCGAAAATGGGCGCCAAGATGATTCTCGCACCATCGTCATGGGCTGTACCTCCTGAACGATTAGGAGAAGCATATGGAGAGGAGTGGAAGATGCCTTTCCGCCATCTCTCATCAAAATTCGGGGTGGATGTATTCTCAGTTAGCAATATCGGTCCAGTTGTTGATGGAGCATGGGCTGGTTGGACCTGCATTGGCAATTCGATTGCCGTGACCGACAATGGTTGCTCGACAACGATGCTCACCTACGGAGAGCGCGCCGAAGAAGTCAAACTGATTGATTCATCCCATTAATGTGAATAACGAAAGTGGGCTTGCTCCAATGGTGAGGCAAACCCACTTTGTTCTTTCAAATCAGTCGAGCTCCAGACCGTCGCCGTTCTTGTACGGACTTATCTTCTCATAGGCGGCAGCGAGGCCTAGTAGTATTCGCTCGCTGTCTTGTGCGCCGGCGAAGGAGAGTCCGATTGGCATGTTCTGACTGTCACGACCGGCGGGGACGCTGATTTCCGGCAGGTGCGCGCTGCTAGCCAGATAGGAGGCGGCGTATGGGTCGCCGCTGTCGCACTTGTAGGTGCTGTCCTTGGCGTCATGGCGGACGCTGGCGACACATCTCATGGTCGGGTAGATGAGAGCATCGACGCCGTTCTTGATCATGGTTTGTTCGACAGTGTTGGTGAGTGCCGGCATCTTCTCGTAGATAATCGATTGGACTTCGTCGCTCTTAAACTTGCCGGCGCTCTTCACGTTCGTCTCGTAGCCTTTGATTCGAGCAGGATTGACAGGAGTATTCGTGTCAGCCAGGTCTTAGAAGCAGTCGCGTTGCCGGATGGTGGATTGACAGACACGCCCGATACGGGTGTTGGCCACGAAGTCCATCGTCCGGCTTTTTCTATATGCATGTGCAATTCGCTGACGCGTCACTATCGCCGAGGAATCAGCACAGAGTGCGCTGGTTCGTTGCCTGGACGGACACATGTCCATCTGCATTACCTAATGCATCTGGTGTATCCGTCACACTGCTCGCCAGTTAGACGCACTTAATGGAATCAACGTAAAATTAGGCTACATTGGCTACATTTATTAAGCGACATGGCCATTCCGTCCGATAATCCGTGCGAAGGATTGCTATCGTTGTAATTATAGAATTGCGATAGGCTGAAGCTGTCTGCTGGAGATCCATGAGAGAAGTGCCGCAAACGCCTCGCACGGCAGCTACGACAGAAAACAGGTGGCAGAAGAGAAAGAACACTATGAGATACGAGATCAGCGGTGGAACATTCCCCGTCGTCACATGCGGACTCGCCAATGGTGAGCAGATGATCACCGAAGGCGGATCCATGGTGTGGATGACGCCGAACATGCAGATGGAGACTAGGGCCGGTGGAATCGGAGGCATGTTCTCCAAAGCGTTCTCCGGTGAGAACCTGTTCCAGAACATCTACACCGCCCGTGGAGAAGGCTCCATCACGTTCGGCTCGAGCTTTCCCGGCCAGATCCTCGCCATGAACATCCAGCCCGGTCAGGATCTGATTCTGCAGAAAAGCGCGTTCCTCGCCTCGGAAGTGGGCGTCCAACTGTCGATCCATTTCAGCAAAAGATTCAGCACGGGCCTGTTCGGCGGCGAAGGATTCATCATGCAGCGGCTGAGCGGCTGCGGCATCGCTTTCGCGGAAATCGACGGTGATGTAGTCACTTATGATCTCCAGCCCGGCCAGCAATTGGTGGTGGACACCGGCAATATCGCAGGATTCACCTCTAGCGTGCAGATGGAGATCCGTCAGGTTCCAGGATTGAAGAACAAACTGTTCGGCGGCGAAGGACTGTTCAACACCGTGCTGACGGGACCTGGACGGATTTGGCTTCAGACCATGCCTGTCAGCGGCGTCGCGGCGGCCATCCTGCCGTACATCCCCACCCGCAGCGACTGATGCGATGAGCGGGCTTCGTCGTGACCGTCCTGCGATAATGAAGAGAGCGTCCGAAGAAGAGGGAAACGATGGCACGATACGATTTTTGCCCGCATTGCGGCACTGCGAACAACGGCGGCGATTTCTGCGCCAATTGCGGAGCGCCGTTGACGGCACCCGATGCCGGATCGCCGCAGGACATGCAGACGGTTCCGATTCCGGTTCTGACCACTCCGCAAGGTTATCTCGACCAGGATGGCCGGCCGATCGATCTGTCGCAAATGGCTCAGGATTTTCCGCCGGATGAGCCTCATCGACGTGGGATTTCGAAGAAAACGATCACGGTGATCGCGGCATTGGTTGTGGTTTTGATTGTGGTTTCGGCGGTGTGTGGATGGATGATATGGAGCAACCGTCAGCGCGGTAGCCAGCTGGCCGCCTGCCAAAGCGCGGTCAGCAGCGTCAAAGCTTCGGAGAGCAAGGCGAAATCGGAGTATGAAACCGCTGAAAAACTTTCCAAAACCAGTGAGGAGAAGCTGGACGATGCATCGCTGCTTGCGGATCTTGCCAATGCCCTCGGGTCGCAGAAGCCGATCGCAGCCGATGACTATGTCTGCGACGCGTCCGATGGCACGGCTCGGTTGCGTGTTGTCGAAGAGCAGGCCCGCAAGGATCTGACATCGCAGAAAGCGTGGCTCAGATCCGTGAACAAGGCGTCGAAGCTGGTGCAGGCGAGCATCGACAAGCAGACCGCCAAGGACAAGGCTGACAAAGTCGCCAAAGCCAAGGCCGCAAAGGAATCCGAGGAGAAAACCAAGAAGCAATCGCAGAATTCAACCATCGAAACCAGCGAATACGTCAATGCGAGGTATTCATACTCCATCCAGGCTCCGTCGGACTTCGTATGGTCCAGCGAATCCGACAATGGCGACGGTCGTCAGTTCTCCAGCGACGACGATGACGACATCACCATCACCGTATGGGGTTCCGGCAATCTCGATGGCGACACTCCTGAAAGTGCGATGCGGCAATATCTGTCGGATCATGACGTCACCTACCATGCGTTGGGCGACAGCAGTTTCGTGGCCACTTGGCAGGAGGACGGAACTATCACCTATCTTCGGGAGCTTGTGGACGACGACATCATCCGAGCCGTGGAGATCACGTATCCGTCATCATCCTCGGATCGTGGCAACAAAGTTGTGGAGGCCGTGGCTCCCACGTTGAAATCGCTCTGACGGATTCCGTGGTAGCGGGCGCCGCGGCAGTCGCCTCTTTGACTGGAATGCAACGGGAATGTAACTGGAATGTCAGTCAAAACGTCAGTCGAAACGCGCGCCCTCGGGCTTGCTCGGCAACGAGTACAGACATGCCTGGATGATCAGCGAGACGCCTAAAAAGCCGAAACTGGCATATAGCAGAATGAGCAGCTGCCCTGCGAATGTATTCGGATTATGGAAGTCGAGCTTCATCTCATTCGGGATTATCATGATTGCGCCAATGCCGATGAATACCATGCCAACGACGATGAAGGACAGAATCGCGACAGCGATGATATTGCCGGAATGCCCCAGAAGAAGCCACCATCCGCTGCGATTGGCGTCATGCAGCCTTCGTGTGGAAACGGCCAGGAACGGTATCGCGATAAACAATGACCAGAGCAGCCCTATGAGCGTTCCGAAAGGCGGGAAGAAAAACGGGAGAACGGTTATCGGCGCGATGGGAAGCATGGTCAGCCAGAATTCGCGCCTGCTGGAACGCCCCCCGAATTCCGCATATCCATCGAAAAAACGTTTGATGGCGTTGATGAAACCGCATTGGTGGTCGGGTGTCCATTTTCCGTTCCGCCTTGCCGGAACGCCATTTTTGTAGGAGAACCGCGATTTCCTCCGCTGCGTTTGCTGGTGCGGCGGTGGCGAGGACGGTCGTTGGAGCGATGGTTGCATGGGCGCTCCAACGGATTGCGCCGCATATACGGGACGCGGCGCGCATGCAGGACCATATGGGGGCTGCGCATGTGCGATCTGCTGATTCGCCGATGAATCTTCCGGATTCACGGAAGCCGTGTTCCCCGACATTGGATTTCCGGGATTGGGGTGGTTGTGGTAGTCGCTCATTCGCTGAGACTTTCTCTGAGTGAATGCAGTGCTGCATATCCGCCGACATTGGTTCGGCCATCGTAGCATGCGGCGATTCGCCGATGGCGCAATCGGCGGTATATCCCCGAATATGCGTCGACGATGTCTCATAACGCGGACGGCTCCCGGCGGATCCGCGAATCGTCGTACGTGAATCCACCGGGAGCCGTGAGGTTTTTGGCGAAGAGCGCCGCGTCAACTCTCCAAGAACGCCGGAATCGCCTCCGCGGCCGCATAGCCGGCACGATACATGCGTTCCAAACCTTCGAATGACTTACTCAGTGTGTCCAAGCCGTACATGCTTTCCGGCGCGAGGATGAGCACGCGGCCATCCTGCTCGTATTCCTTGGCCAGCGCCACTTCGTCGTTGTACGTCTGGTAACGGTTCATCAGCTTTTCCGCAGCCTGAGGATGCATGCGCTTCAGAATCGTGGCCGGACCAACATCCTTCTTCTGCTGGCGTACGGTGTCTTTCGGACGGGTGAGAATTACCACGATGCGGTCGTAGCCGTCGTCAATCGCCTTCTGTACCGGAATTGGATCCGCAATACCACCATCGTAATAGGGCACGCCGTCGATCACATATGGTTCGCACGCGACCGGCACCGCAGAGGACGCCTTCATAATGTCGAAATTGTCATAACTCACATCCGACTTGTCGAAGTACTTCGTGGAACCGTCATCCGCATTGCACGCCACCACGGTGAAGCCGGTCGGATTTTTCTCGAATGCCTCATAATCCACCGGATTCTCGCCGTCGTGGTTGCTCAGCGTGCCGTACACATAATCGAGATTGGCGTAATTGTGGTTTTTGATGTAGCTGTCGAAACTGGCATATTCCTTGCGGAATGCGTACTGTGTGTAGAACGTGTGGCTGCGGCCGTGCTGGCCGGAGATATAAGAAACCATATTGGCGCTGCCGGCGGAGACGCCGTAGCAATGATCGACGTGCACGTGGTCTTCCATCATGCGGTCCATCACGCCCGCGCCGTAGATCGCGCGGAAACCGCCACCGACGTCGATCATCGCTGTCCTGTTGGCCATACGCACCTGTCCTTTCGCGTCGTCCTTTTTTCGGGTTTCCCCTGACTTTACGCGCCTTGTCGGGACATTCGCGTTCAGCGATTAAGTAGTGACTGTGCCAACTGCGCGATTCGTACAGAAGTGTCGGAATTGGCTAGTTTAATATCACCTTCCGTGTCTTCCGGAGCGAGCTTGCCAAGTGATTCGAGTACCACGCCAAGGTGACGTACGGTACCCTCGTTGCCGTCGATAATCTCCGCTGTATCAGGCAACAGTTCGCGGAAATAGTCGCGATAAAATACGAAATGCGTGCAGCCGAGCACAACCGCGTCAATCGTGGATAGGTCGTACTGGTCGAAATACTGGTGCAGCGTACGCATCACCACGTCGTGATCGTCGAGCTGGCCGTGCTCCACGATCTCCACCAAGCCGGGGCAAGGCTCCGGGAAAATCGTATGGTCGGCTTTGAAACGATCCATCAGCACCGCGAACTTGCGTTCCCGCAACGTCAGGGGAGTGGCGGCGACGATGACACGCTGACGATTGCCATGACCGCGGTCGCATGCCACCTTCAGCGCAGGTTCCATGCCGATAATCGGAATGTCGTATCTGTCGCGCAATTCGTTGGCCGCGGCAGAAGTGGCGGTATTACAGGCGATGACGACCGCCTTCACACCCTGCTCCACGAAGCGTTTCACAATGGCGTCGGATAGCTCACGCACCTGTTCGGGCGATTTCGTGCCGTACGGCGCGTTCGCGGAATCGCCAAAATACAGCACGCGCTCGTTCGGCATATCGCGGCGGATCTCACGTGCCACGGAGATTCCTCCCAAGCCGGAATCGAAAACGCCGATCGGTGCCGTTGAAGCCATACGTCCTCCCTTGCTCCGCCTGTTCCGTGCGCGGAAATGCCATGCGCGCATCGAGCCAAACACTTCAATAGCCTACCGCGTGTAGAGTGAATCGGTATGAGCATTCCGAGCATTGTTTACAAAGCGCACGCCACGGGCAACGATTTCGTGGTGTATCTCGACGCCGATGGCGTGTACGAGCCTACCGCCGATGAGGTGCGGTTTTTGTGCGACCGTCATTTCGGCATCGGCGGCGACGGTCTGATCCGTCTCGCGCATCCGCGGGCGGTGTCCGATCTGAACGACGCCCAGCTTGCCGATTGCGCGGCCGGCGATGCGGACTGGTTCATGGATTACCGCAACGCCGACGGGTCGTTGGCCGAGATGTGCGGCAACGGCACCCGCGCGATCACTTTGTTCGCGCAGAGGCAGGGCATCGCCGACCAGCCGGGCGGAGAACCGTTCCGCCTCGGCACCCGCGCCGGCGTGAAGGTCTTGACTTCGCTCGGCAATGTGCCAGCGCTTGGCAAAGATGTATTCCAGGTTGAGATGGGCGCGTGGAAGCGTGGCGACCTCGATGGCTATGAGGTGACGATTCCGGGTACGGCGGGTTCTGCCCGTGGCACGTTCGTGGATATGGGCAACCCGCATGTCGTGGCCGTTCTTGAGGACGCGTTCGCCAGCCTTCCGAACGTCGAGGATCTCGATCTGACCGTCAAACCGGTGGTCTCCCCGGAGATCCCGACGGATCAGAACGTCGAATTTGTGCGCATCGACGAGCAGAGCGAGGGCGACGATGCAGGCGAAGCCACCATGCGCGTCAACGAACGCGGCTGCGGCGAGACCCTGTCGTGCGGCACGGGATTGTGTGCCACCGCCGTCACGTTGCGTGCCAAAACCGGCATCGACCATTGGACGATCACCGTGCGCGGCGGCACCCTGCGCGTCGACGTGACCGACACGGATGTGAGACTCACCGGCAGCGCCACCATCGTGGGTAAAATCGAATTGCTGTAGCCGCGCGACCATAGGTCGACAACAACAACGAGGAAGGCCGACCCCGCAGGGCCGGCCTTCTTTATGTGTGAAATATTCGGCGTCATCCGATGTCAGGCGAATAGCATCGGTCCATCCTTGACGAGGATGACCACGATCAGCGCCACAATCCACACCGCGTCGACCATCAGATCGAAATTCAGCCGATAATACTTGCGAAGTCCCGTGTTCTTCGCCGGCAGATCCTGCACCGTCACCGTGGCGTGCGAAAGCGACATGAACTGCACGGTGGTGGAGAACATGAGCGCCAGGCACCATGGGCACAGCGCGTTGATGACGAACAGCGACTGCGTGGTCAGCCAATACGAATAGGCCAATGCCGCAAGTCCGCCCAGCCACGTGCAGGTGGCGAACCAGCGCGGCACGGCCACCTTGGCCAGACCGATCACCGCGATTGTCACGAACACCGATTCGGCGGCGATGCCGAAGAACGCGTTCGGGAAACTCAGCCCGGCGAACTTCACGATCTCCGCCTGCCATGATTCGGCCACCGTGGAGCAGGACAGCACGGCGTTCACATCGCAGTTGAGCTTCTGCCCGGGGTTGCGGGCCAGTTTCAACGTGTCGGCGGCCAGGATGAACGATACGAACAATGCCACCGTCGAAGCGATTAGCATGATCAGATACGTCCATGTGGCTTCGTGACGCCAGCCGCGCGGTTTCGTGAAATCATCGTCGGCCGCGACGACGTCCACGCCTGTCATCGCGGCGTCGGTTTCGTTCTCGGCGGCCTTGCCTTCAAAATTGCCCATCGTCAATCCTTGGAAAATCGAAAATACAAACGTTGTCATGTCACAGTCTACGCGAAAAATTGCGGATGGGAGCTTACGATAGTCGTATGAGTCACGTGAGGTACGCCGCGCCGCCCGCGCAAGGTTGGGACATCCATTGCCATACCGTCTTCTCCGACGGGACGGAAACGCCCGGCACGCTGGTCGAACAGGCTCGGCTGCTCGGTCTGCACGGTGTGGCCATCGCCGATCATGACACCACCGCCGGATGGCGGGAAGCTCGTGCGGCCGCCCGAAAAGCCGGATTGCCGCTGCTGCTCGGCACGGAGATCACCGCCGTCGACGACGACGTGTCCGTGCACATGCTCGCTTTCCGATACGATCCGGCCAACACCCGGATCTCCGACATGTTCGCAGGCACGCGCGCCGCACGTCTGCGTCGCACGAAACGCATGGTGGAGCGGCTCACGGAGGATTATCCGATCACATGGGACGATGTGCTCGCCCAAGTGAAGGAAGGGGAACGGACCACAATCGGACGGCCGCACATCGCCGACGCGCTGGTCGCTGCGGGCGTGTATCGGACGCGTTCCGATGCCTTCGCCGACGCGGTGAGTGCGGCATCGAAATACTACATTCCCACACCATCGCCATCGACGCATGAGGTCATCGCCTCGGTCAAGGACGCGGGCGGCGTGGTGGTCGTCGCGCATGCGGGCGATCCGCGGCGCAACCGCAGACTGCTGTCCGACGCGCAGCTTAACGCCCTGATCGATGATGGGTTGGACGGTCTGGAGGTATGGCATCGTGGCAATCCTCCGGAACAGCGGGAACGATTGCTTGCGATCGCGTCCCGGCATGACCTGCTGGTGACCGGCGGTTCGGATTGGCATGGCAAAGGCAAGCCCAATGCGCTGGGGGAGAACCTTACCGACGACGACACCGTGCGTGAGATCATGCGCAGGGGCGTGGATTCGGGCAGCCGCTTTTGAACGTCGCGTCATGCGCCGGCGCTCTTCCGAATATGAACGAATATGAAAAACGCCAAACCATCAGGTCCGGCGTTTTCCGTTTTGTCTGAAATATGATTCGAACGAATCTCAATGAATCAGAGATTGCCGAAACCGACGGCATGCTTGGTTTCGGAGCCGATGATGGCATAGCCGAGCGAACCGGACGGCACCACGATGCGGCGGCCCTTGTCGTCGGTCAGATTGATGGTCTTGCCATTCTCCACGGCGTCGGTGATGGTGGCGTTCACCTCATCGGCGCTCTGCTCGGTGCTGAAGGTGACGGTGCGTGCCACGTTCTGGATGCCCAGTTCGATATTCATGATACTCCTTGTGAAAAGTGTTCGTTTGCGATGTATGCGCTTATTCTACGCGCGGTTTTCCTTCGACGGTGTCTTCAGGATTGGCGTTGGGCGGATGCCTGCTGCTGGTCGACCTGCGCTTTGGCCTTTTGCATGGTGGCTTCGTCGCGTTCGAGCAGCGGGATGAGCATGGTCGCGGCTTCGCTGTGAGCTTGAGGAATCGTCTCTTCGTTCGTGTCGTCGTTGCCGTCGGCGGTCTCCAGTTTGCTGATCACGATGGTCGAGCTGGACGGTTGCGATTCATGCCGTTGCCTTGCGGACTGCTCCGGGATGAACGTGCTGATGGACGATCCCTCCTTGGTGGTGTTCCCGCGTTCGGCGGTATCGTCATTTCCGACAGGATTGAACGCTTCCGTGGCGTCCTCGACGTTCGGCTCGGTTTTGCGCACCGGATGCGAATCGGTGACATCAAAATCGCCGGTCCTGTCATCGTCCATGTCGACGGCGTCGATATGACGCTCGCCCGTGGCGTCGTTCGTGTCATCCGCGCCATTGCGTTCCGCGGCCTCTCGGCGGCGACGCTCGGATTCGTCCAGCAGCGTGCCGACGGTAATGGTGCTCGGAGTGCGACTGCGATTCTGCTGACCATCCTGCCGTGTTTCGCTCGACTTGTGCGTTTTGGCGGTGAGCATACCCAGCTGATGAGCCAGACGCTCCACCTGCGCCTTGAACTGCATGATCTTGACGCTGTCGGCCTTGTTCAGCGCGTTGATGAAATCGCCCACCTGCTCCATCTGCAGCCACAGATTGGCACGAAGCATGATCAGGTCATCCAGACGATTGCCGAGCATGCGTCCATAGGCGCTCAACAGCGCGTTGCGATGATTCTCGTCCAAACGGGCGAAAATCCAAGCCAGATCACGTGCAGGATCATTGACCTGCATATCCTGCCAATTCGTGATGGCGGTGATCGACGAATCGGAGAACAGCACATCGCCGTCGGACAGACCTCCATGCACGGGACAAGTGGTGAACGACCACAAGCCGTCGGTCTCCAGAATGTCCGACCAGCTCGTCGTGATCTCCTGCGGAACATGGCCCGCCTGACGCAGCCTCTTGATCCAAGCGGTCAGCTGCGCGCGAATCTGCCCCGTGGTGAACACCGGATAGCCCGCCTCCTGCAGAAAATCCGGACGAAGACGGTGAATCGCGCCCAACGCGGTGCCCACGCTGACGCAATCATCCAACGTCAGCAAGCTCAGACTACGGGCCTGGCCGGGATGATGGATGGCTACCATCACGGAAACGTCACCCGTGGCGGACCTTTTCTGCTCACCATTGGAAAAAGCAAGCACCCGATCGACAGCGAAACCGAGTCCACCCAGTTCACGGGCCTGCGCCAACGTCTGCGCGGCACGCACCCGTCCGGCAAGACGTCTGCGTCCCTCCGGAGTGTTCGAAGCGAGCGTGTCATACAGCCTGCCCACGGAATCCTGCACCACGGCATGATCGATGCCATATCCCTCATCGGTGGCATTGTTCTGTTCGCTGGCACGCGCGCCCGCGATGACGGCATTCGGCATCGCCGCGCTCGCCAAGGCGGCCATCATAAATTTGCTTCGTTCGGTCACAAACCCAACATTAATACAAGCGGGCGGTAAAACCGCGCTCTTTTCCGGCTTTTATCGCCTGACCATCCCATTCGGCGGGCAAAAACGTGGGCGGAAAGCGAACACGGCACGCCCGTCGGCCAATCTGCCACAATGGAACACATGAGTGCAACAACGCAAGAGCTTCTCGACGGATTGGACGATGCGCAGCGCACGGCCGCCAGTACGGTGCGGGGACCCGTCCGCATCATCGCAGGTGCAGGAGCGGGCAAAACCCGGACCATCACCCGTCGAATCGCCTACGCGTGCGCCACCAAAGCCTGGGATCCACGCAGAACCCTCGCCGTAACCTTCTCCGTCAAGGCCGCTGCGGAAATGCGCAGCCGACTGTCGAAGCTCGACGTCGCGGCCGATGTCAAAGCCTCGACCTTCCACGCCGCGGCGCTGCACCAGCTCCGCCAGGTCTGGCCGGACGTGTGCGGGGGACCCATGCCATTCATATCCCGGAACCCCCTCGAACTTGTGGAACGCTCCCTGAAACGCGTCACCACCTACCAGGTCGATGACAACACTGTGCGCGACCTGCAGGCGGAAATCAACTGGTGCAAGATTTCGCTCATCGCCCCGGAGGATTACGAACGCGTCTGCGCGGCCACGCATCGCCAGTCGCCGGCGGGACTGGAGCCGGACCAATTCGTGGACGTATACAAGGCGTATGAAGCCGAGAAAACCAATCGCAACGAAATCGACTTCGACGACATCCTGCTGATAGCCTGCCACCTCATCGACAGCGACGCGGAAGTGGCGGAAAACATACGTTCCGGCATCAAATGGATCACCGTTGACGAGTATCAGGACGTCTCGCCGCTGCAGCACCGCCTGCTCACCCGCTGGCTCGGCATCAACCGCAACATCTGCGTGGTGGGGGATCCGGCCCAGACCATCTACTCGTTCGCGGGGGCGAGCAGCTACAGCCTGCTCAACTTCGCATCCGAATTCGGGCCGCTTGCCGCGGACGTTAGGCTCAACACCGATTACCGTTCCACACCCCAGATCGTGAACTACGCCAACCGCATGCTTGCCGCATCGCCGCAGCGCACGGACTATCTCAAACTGAGTTCCGGACGGGAGGAAGGCCGACGCGTCTCCGAAACCGTCTATAACAGCGACATCGAGGAGGCACAAGGCGTGGCCGCGCGCATCCGCAGGCTCGTGGACAACGGAGTCTCCGCTGGCGATTGCGCCATCCTCACCCGAGTCAACGCGCAGCAGAGGATCTTCTGCCGGGCGTTGACCGAACAGCATCTGCGATACCGCATCAAAAGGGACAGTGGATGGCAGAATTCCGCGATTGCGGACGACAACCAGAACCGTTTGGCCATGTTGGAGGCGCTCGGCGTGGGCGCCGATCTGAGCGGCGTGACCATTTCCACCATCCATGCCTCCAAAGGCTTGGAATTCAAGCATGTGTTCCTGATCGGATGCTCGGAGGGGCTAATGCCGTACGGCTCGCCGCCCGCCGGCGAACTTTTGGAGGAGGAACGCCGGCTCATGTATGTGGCGGTCACGCGTGCCGAAGACACGCTCGATGTGTCCTATGCGCGTACTCGCGAAGGTGACGCAGGCGAACGCGGGCGCAGGGAATCACGATTCTTCCGGTGACTGCGGGCTGTCGGAACCGCTGTCCGTTTCGTCGCCGTCGGTACCGGATTCGCCGTCCGTTTCGTCGGAACCATCGGCGTCCGACGAAACGTCGTGCTTGTGCTCTTCCTCGTCAAGCAGTTTGGTCAGCTCGGCATCCCAATCGATGGAGTCGAGAACCTCCTGTGATGCGGCGGCATCCTGCTTGTTGGAATCGGTGGCGGCGTCCGTTGCGTTGGCTGCCTCGGTCGCGCCGTCGGCATTGTCTTGCGATTGCTCGTCCGGCAGCTGTGGCAGCAAATCGGGGTGCGACCACTTCGCGTCGCGAGCTTCGGAACCTTCCTTCGTTCCGACACTTTCCCATAACGCGGCCGCCTCGCGCATGCGCTTCGGACGGAGCTGCATTCCCACCAGGCTTTCGAACGTGCGTTCCGCCGGTCCTCCGATGGCGCGTTCGCGGCGGAGCATCTCACGAAGCTGTTCGATATGCGGGATGTGTGCCATGCCTGCGCGCCATACGACGGCATCCACCCAACCTTCGACCAGCGCCAGCAGATTCTCCAACGAGGCCATGGCCTGCTTTTGCTCCGGCGTGTCCGGGAACGCCACCTTGGTGATGTTCACCGCGCTGGCCATGGAATCCGGATCGATGGATTCGGCTTCACGGATCTGCTCCTCCATGGCGTCCATGTCGATGGCGATGCCACGCGCGTATTTGCCCAGCAACGCTTCGAACCGGGGCATTAGCCACGGCACGGAGGCGAACAGACGCGCATGGGCGAGTTCCTGCAGTGCGAGATACCCCATTACCTCGCTCACGTCGATGTCCAGCGACTTCGCGTATTCGACCACGTTCTGCACGATGAGTCCGCCTGCGGGATTCTTGGACAGCGCGATGCCCTGATCGAAGCTGCCGCGCACCTCATGTGACAGGTCGCCGGCCGCGCGTCCCAGCTGCATGGCGAACGACGTGTTGCCGACGAAACGCATCAACTTGGCGGGATCCTTCATATCGTCCGGAATCGGAATCTCGACCGGACCTGCGAAAATCCCCGAAATCTCAGGTTGGATTTCGCCGTCGCCGAAACGCTGCGACAAAATCGAAGCCAACGCGTCGTTCATCGACTCGGCCACGGGGGAAGCGAACTGAGCCCACGAATCGAGAGTGCTTTCCACCCAGCCCGCGCGGGTGAGCAACTGCGTCTCGCCTTGTGCCGGATCGAATTCGCAGGCGGTGTCAAGCCACAGATTCGCCTCGCTGATGGCACGTCTGGCGATTTCGCCGTTCTCCGCGCTGACATTGGCATCCGAGCCGGTGCCATTGGCCTTCTGCAAGGCAAGCGATTTCGCCAGTTTGATGTTGATCGGCCCCTGCTCGGCGACATGCTGGATGTCGCCCATGGTGTTGAGCCCGCCAGCGGTGAACGCCTGCATCATGGATTTGACTTCTTCGGGCTTTGGCAGCGTGCTTGGATCCTGGCTCATCAGCTGGTCGCGCACGGCTTCCGGCATATTGGAAAGCTGATTCCACGCCATTTCGCCCTGAATCGGGCCGAAGCAATCGATAAGCCACTGGCGGATCGCATTCTCGTCCATACCGTCCCCTGTCCTTGTTCCAAGCGATTGTTAAGTTCGTTTGCTTTCCATAGTATGGGAGGCATGGCCGATATGCAGGAAACACAGCGAGTTCACGCCAAAAGCACACGTACGGGGAAATCCCAAGGCGTTCTGCCGCGTCTCAAACGATGGTGGTGGCGTGTCGGGCGATGGTTTGATGTTCGCCCATGGCGATATCTCGCCGGTCTGTTCACGGCCGTGCTTTGCGTGGTGATTCTCTGCCTTCCCAGCGCGTATGTGGTGCAGGGCCCCGGGCCTACTCAGAACGTGCTGGGCGCGGTCGGTGGCAAGCAGGTCATTTCAGTGTCGGGAGTGAAGACGCATAAGGATTCCGGCAAACTGCTGCTCGTCACGGTCAATGCTTCCGGCGTGCCGGGCTATCCGGTGTCCAACGCGCAGGCTCTGCTGGCATGGGCGAATCCGAAGTCCACGGTGCTTCCGCAGGAGGCGGTGTTCCCGGTCGGTCAAAGCGCCAAGGATTACGAGAAGAAAAGCAACAAGGAGATGGCGTCCTCCCAGGACGCGGCCACGGCGGCGGCGCGGAAATTCCTCAAATCGCGCGGATACGATGTGTCGGGCATGAAGGTGACCATGCATGTCGATGACATCGGCGGGCCGTCCGCGGGCATGATGTACACGCTCGGCTTGATAGACAAAGTAAGCGGGGAGAAACTCTCGGGAGGGAAGACCATAGCCGGAACGGGCACGATGAACGCCAAAGGCAAGGTCGGCGCCATCGGAGGCATTCGATTGAAGATGATCGGCGCGAAACGCGACGGAGCCACATGGTTCCTCGCGCCGGAATCCAACTGCTCCGATGTCATCGGACATGTCCCGCAGGGTCTACATGTGGTGAAAGTCGGCACCTTGGATGAGGCATACCAAGCATTGGTCGCCATCCGCGATGGCAAAGGCGGATCCCTGCCGAAATGCGTCGCCGGGAAGTGACCGTTTCATTGGCCGCGATCGGCAGGGGGATATGCCTCGACATTGCCGAAAATCGCCATGGAATCTCGAAACGTGAGCAATTCCAGCGTCTGTAACATGTATTTCGAGCAGTGTTGGTATATTGGCGAACGTGAATCAAACGGCATCTGATAACGCTGAAGAATTCGGTTTCCACGCCGGCGACCTGGTACAGGAATGGTTGTGGGACGATGATGTGGATGACTCGATCCGCGCCAAGATCGAGGAGCTGACCGGCGAGGAACTGGTCGACGAGGACTATGATTCCGCCGTTGATGGCGTGATCATCTGGTGGCGTGACGGTGATGACGAGGACGAGTTGTCCGACACCATCGTGGACGCCTATGCGGTTCTCGGCGATGATGGTCCGCTGTGGGTGCTGACCCCGAAGCCGGGACGTCCGGGGGCGGCAAGCTCCAGCACCGTGCAGTCCGCGGCCAAGACCGCCGGCATGAACGCGGCCACTCCGTTGACCGTCAGCGCTGATTGGAATGGTGTCCGACTGCGTGCGTTCGGCAAGGGCAGGTAGAATCTTAGATTCTCTATTCGTGAGTTTCCAAATCCCTCTGGTTCCTTCGACCAGAGGGATTTTTCATATGTGGGTGAAAGTGGGCGATGAGGGACTCGAACCCCCGACATCCACCGTGTAAAGGTGGCGCTCTAACCAACTGAGCTAATCGCCCGCAGCAATCAACTGTACCGTATGTCTGTGATGTTGGCCGCGCGTGTCGGCGATCCGAGACGAAATCCATGCCGATGGAGGGCTTTCCGAGGATGCGGCATGCGGTCTATTATCGCCGATTCGGCCTTTCATGGCGGCTGCGTCGAATCAATCACGTAAAGTAGTGACGTTAATACGTGTAGCAGGAGGTTGAACGCCAATGGCACAGGAACCTGAAACCGAGAGGAGCGCATCGGGAATCGCCCGCGCCGCGAAGCGGAAGTGGGGATATGATGCGGAACAGGTGGATGCTTTCCTTGAACGCGCGCATATGCTGTATGAGGGCGAAGGCGCACAACTCACCCAGCATGACATTCAGAACGTTTCCTTTGAACTGGTCAAAGGCGGATATGTGATCGCCCAGGTGGACGCGGCGCTGGCCCGTCTGGAACGCGCCGTGGTGGATAAGCAGACGACTTGGGAGATTTCCCAGCATGGCCGTGTCGCCTGGAAGGCGCAGACCGAGGACCTGTTCAAGAAGCTCGACGCCCATGCCGAACGCGAGCCTGGCGAGCGTTTCAAGCCGGGCGAAGGAAAGAACCCCAGCTATGACCGCAAGCAGGTGGATCGCGTCATCGACAAGTGTCTGACCAAAGCCGCCGGTGAATTGGGGCTTGAACAGATCAGCGAAGAGGATTCCAAGGCGATCGCCGACATGAACGCCCAGACCATTTCGAACGTGGTCTTCACCCAGCGGAAAGGCAAGAAGGGATATGACGAGAGGCAGGTCGATTATTATCTGGCCGCCTGTGGTCAGTTGCTGACCCGACTGGAATCGTATGCGCGTGTCGCCGATTTCGTCGGAGAGCCTTCCGAAGAGGCGCAGTCCAACATCGCACCGGCATCCGTTGACGGCAATTCCCCGATGATCACTCCGTTGTTCGCGAATCCCGCGGCCGCTGCGCCCTCCACTGGAACCGCGCCGTCCGCGCCGGCTGTGCCGTTCGCTGCGGCGAGCAATGAGAAGGATCCCTTCGATGCATTGAATAAAGCGGAGCATGAGATCTTCACTTCTGCGGTCGCGTCTCCGGTGAGCGCGCCCACGGTGAAGACGAATGCGCCGACCGTTCCGCCGGTGGTTCCTCCGGTCTTCCATCCGCAGACGGCGACGCCGTCCTCCAAACCGAAGGTGTCCGAGGAGACCCAGGTGTTCAATCCGCTTGCCGACAGCGTTCCGCAGGCTGCCGCTCCGCAGACTCCGACCGTCCAGCCGGTTCCATCGGAACCCGAAACGGGATCCTATTCCTCGCTTGCCGCCTTGGCTCATTTGGCGCACACGGTCAATGCGGCGAACGTGACGGAGAACACGTTCACTCCGCAGGTTCCGAATCTGGCCATGTCTGAAACCACGAAGCCCGCCGCTACGTCAAGCCTGGGTTCGCTTGCGGCTTCGGTTCCGCCGTCCTTCGCTCCGGAACCGGCCGCGCCGGCCGCGCCAGCAGCACCCGCTCCGGTCACGCCGCCCGCGTCTCCTGCGCCGGTCGCTCCTGCGGCGCCGGCCGTGACAACTTCGCAGCCGAAGCCATCCGAGTCCGCGGTTCCGTCCACCAAACCTGCCGCTCCGGCGCCCGAACCACCGGCTCAGACAAAGCAGAAAACGGACAAGCCCGTCCAACCGCTTTTCCCGGCGAGCATCGACAGCACGAATCTTGATATTCCGGATCTGTCGTTCCCGTCGTTCGACTGACGTATTTCCGACGAACAGGCTGGCGCAACCGCCGGCCTGTTCTCATGTTCCACATAGTCGCAAACCAATGCCGAGACATCGGCAGCATATACGGGGAGCAAACGCATAACCCATGCAACCATCAACCGTAGTAATCCTAGGTTCCACCGGATCCATCGGCACCCAAGGCCTTGATGTTATCTCACGTCATCTTGATCGCTTCACCGTGACGGGGCTCGCCGCCGGTGGGGCGCACGTCGATCTGCTTGCCCAGCAGGCGGCGAAATTCCATGTACCGGCCGTCGCGATTTTCCATAAGGAAGCCGTTCCCGCGCTGCGCGAGGCGCTGGAACAGGCCGGCGCAGGGGAAGTCGAAGTGACCGCAGGTCCCGACGCAGTGATCGGCATGGCCGGCTCCGGCGCCGACGTGGTGCTCAACGGCATCACCGGATCCATCGGCCTTGAACCATCAATCGCGGCCCTGCAGGCAGGATCGCAGCTGGCGTTGGCCAACAAGGAATCCGTGGTGGCCGGCGGCCATCTGCTGTTCGATTCGCAGGTGCGGGACAAGCAGATCAATCCGGTCGATTCCGAGCATTCGGCCATCTGGCAGTCGCTGCGTGCCGGCACGCACGGTGAGGTCTCCAAACTCATCGTCACCGCATCCGGCGGCCCGTTCCGCGGCTGGAAACGTGAGCAGATGACTGACATCACTCCCGAGCAGGCCCTCAACCACCCCACATGGAACATGGGGCCGGTCGTGACCATCAACTCGTCCACGCTGATGAACAAGGGACTTGAGGTCATCGAGGCAAGCCGACTGTTCGACGTGCCACCGAGCCGCATCGACGTGACCGTGCATCCGCAATCCATCGTGCATTCCATGGTGGAATTCCGCGACGGCGCCACCATCGCGCAGGCTTCGCCGCCGGACATGCGCCTGCCGATCGCCCTCGGCCTGTCCGCGCCGGAACGTCTCGGAAACGTCGCCACCGCATGCGATTGGACGAAGGCGGCCACGTGGACGTTCGAACCGCTTGACGACGAGGCGTTCCCCGCGGTGAACCTGGCCCGTCACTGCCTCGAATCGTCCGAAAAGCATACGGCCGTGCTCAACGCGGCCAACGAGCAGGCCGTCCACGCGTTCCTCGAACACCGTCTGCCATACCTCGGCATCGTCGACACCGTGCGCGAGGTCCTCGACGAGATGGACGCCGAATTGCGCGGCAATCCGCTGTTCGCTTCCGTGGAGGAAATGAGCCAACTCGAACGTGAGGCTCGCGCCCGCGCCGACAAGCTGATAAACAGGTAGAGAGCGAAAGTAATCGTAAAACCATAGCGGGGTGTGTGAAGCGCGCCGCACATGTCAAGGATCACGTATGCCAGAAATCGAAAAACCGTTCCGCAAAACCGGTGACGCGGCCATCAGCGAAAGCCCGCTGCATCCGCGCCGCAAGTCCCGCCGCATCATGGTCGGCCCGGTGCCGGTCGGCGGGGGAGCGCCGATTTCAGTGCAATCCATGACCAATACGCTGACGGCTGACGTGCCAGCCACCCTGCAGCAGATCGCGGAACTGACCGCGGCCGGCTGCGATATCGTGCGTGTGGCCGTGCCAAGCCAGGATGATGCCGACGCATTGCCGGAAATCGTCAAAAAATCGCCGATTCCGGTGATTGCCGACATCCACTTCCAAAGCAAGTACGTGTTCCAGGCCATCGACGCCGGCTGCGCGGCCGTGCGCGTGAACCCCGGCAACATTCGCAAATTCGACGAGGTCGGCCCTTCGATCTGCAAGGCCGCCACGGATGCGGGCATTTCCCTGCGCATCGGCGTGAACGCCGGTTCGCTCGATAAGGAGCTGTACGCCAAATACGGCGGCCCGACACCGGAGGCGCTGGTGGCGTCCGCGATGAAGGAAGCGCGCATGTTCGAAGACGTCGGCTTCCACGATTTCAAGATTTCCGTCAAGCACCATGATGTGGTCACCATGGTGCAGACGTACCGTCTGTTGGCTTCCAAGGGCGATTGGCCGCTGCATTTGGGCGTCACCGAAGCCGGCCCGACCTGGCAGGGCACAATCAAAAGCTGCCTGGCATTCGGCGCGCTGCTGGCCGAAGGCATCGGCGATACGATCCGCGTCTCGCTGTCCGCGCCTCCCGTGGAGGAAGTGAAGGTGGGCTGCAAGCTGCTGGAATACATGGGATTGCGCCCGCGTAAGTTCGACATCATCTCCTGCCCGTCCTGCGGCCGTTCCCAGGTGGACGTGATCCAGCTGGCCAACGCGGTGACCGAAGGGTTGAAGGACGTGACCGCGCCGATTCGCGTGGCCGTCATGGGCTGCATCGTCAACGGTCCGGGCGAGGCCCGCGAAGCCGATTTGGGCGTGGCCTCCGGCAACGGCAAGGGGCAGATTTTCATCAAGGGCAAGGTCATCCAGACCGTGCCGGAAGACCAGATCGTGGAAACCCTGCTCGCCAAGGCGCAGGAGATCGCCGCGCAGATGGAAGCGGACGGCCAGGTGCCTCCCTCCGCGACCGGTCCGGTGGTCGTGCCGGTGACGCAAAACGGCAACTGCTGAAAGCCATGTTCCAGCGTGCCGTCGGTAGCATGCAATCGCAGGCTTCTCAGCAAAGGCCGGTAGAATGAGCGGCGTGTCAGAGCAGGAACGTCAATCATCAGCCGCCAGCCAATCATTACGGCAAGAATCGGCTTCATCGCCCGCGCGTCCGCAACCGCAACATCAACCGTGGACGCGCGGGCGGCGACTCATGGTCAACCTGCCTATTTTCATCATGCTGCTGGGCATTCTGGTGTCCGTGGCCAATCTGACGGCATCCACATGGAACTACGAGCCGACCGAACAGACCATTGAGACACTTGACGCCGACACGTCCGTGACCTTCAAAAACACCACCGGCAAGGCTTTGGCGAAGAAGGGCGATTACGAGGTGACGAAACGGTATGTCGTCATCAATGCGAAACGGCCTTCCACCGGTGAGATACAGCGGATTAAAGTGCTTATCCGCGAGCCTAAAGGCGCTGGAGGCAACCGACCTGGCGTGGTCTTCATGCATGGGGCCGGCTACGGAACCTGTGACAACTCCTTCGGAGACATGGCCACCGACCTGTCCTCCGCCGGCTTCGTGACGGCAGTGCTTGACAAGCCGGTCTGGTCCACCAACGACGCCACGCGCGATTACCCGGGATCGGCGGTCATTTACGACCAGGTTATTGACCTGCTGAGGGGCCTGGATACGGTGGACGCCTCCGAAGTGGGCATTTACGCCACTTCCGAAAGCACGTGGATATCCTCGTATCTACTGCAGCGGGACCCTGACGTGGCCTTCCAGGTGCTGCTCAGCCCGATGGTATACGAGCCCAGATATTCGTTGGGATTCCTTGCCGCGCAGGACTTCGCGCTCGTCGGCGCACATGACGGCTACCAGTCGATTGTCCGCCGTGTGTTCGGTATCGATGCCTCGCTGTTCGGCCTCACCAATCTTGATATCGACACGTTGACGCCGAAAGCCTACGCCATCCCCACATTGGTGGCGTACGGTACGAAGGACGTCATGACCGCGCAGGTGGAAGGCACCGAGAAAATCGTCGATTTGGCGCATAAGGCCGGCAACCGGAACGTCACCATACGCACGTATCCAATCGCCAACCATGTGCTTCGGCTCGGCGACGAAGCCAATTCCGGCACGCCATTCGCCGACGCGTATGAGGATGATGTGGTCGACTGGGCCGTCGGCACCACGCAGGGGCTCACGCAAACCAGCGAACGCGTCGCCGGCACCAGAATGTACCAATCGATCGCCGTTCCGTTGGAGCTCAAGGCCAATCGTGGTCTGACCATCTATCTGGTGGCACTGCATGTCGGCATGGTGCTGTTGCTGCTTATCGTGGGATTGCTGTGGCTCGTCGTGCTGGCGCGCAAGATCTGGGCGCGTGCGCACGGACGACGGTATCGGCTGGGAATGGCGCGGGGCTTCAAGAACTCGCTGGTCACGTTGACGATCGCCACCATGGCCACGTTCGTGTTGTTCTGCGCGGGGCTCGGTGACGTGATCATGGGTGTTGTTAAGCTCGCATGGGGCAGCGCGCCCGCCGAGAATCCGGGCGTGATGTATTGGAGCTGGCCGGTCATCCAGGTGGTGTGCATCGCCGTGGTATGGGCGTGGTCTCGGGTGTTCATGCGCCTAATCGAGGAGGCGTCCCATCGCGGCATCGTGCAATGGCCGCCGCGCAAGGGAGCCATCGGCGAGATCGTCAGCGGTCGTCAGCCGGTGCTGGCCTCCACACGTTTCGGCCGTGTGATGTTCTGGCTGACGGTGGTGGCCATGTTCTCCGTGCTGCTCGTTTTCGCGTTCTGGGGACTGTTCATTTACTGAAGCTATCACGTATGTCGCGCCAAGCATAGGAAAGAAGGCATGCATTGCCGCTGTATCAGGATGAAGGCGTGGTGCTGCGCACCGTCAAACTTGGCGAAGCCGACCGCATCGTTACCTTGCTCACGCGCGGCCATGGCAAAATCCGCGCCGTGGCCAAAGGCGTGAGACGAACCAAATCGCGATTCGGTGGCCGTCTTGAACCGTTCATGCGCGTGTCGCTGCTGATTGCGGAAGGCAGGTCGCTTGATGTCGTGTCCCAAGCCGAATCGATTTCCGCGTATGCTGGTTCGATCTGCTCCGATTTCCAAGCGTATACGGCGGCGAATGTGATCTGTGAGACCGCCGACAAGCTGGTCGTGACGGAAAAGGAGCCTGCGGCCGCGCAATATCGTCTGGTATTGGGCGCGTTGAACGCGCTTGCCAAACATGCACACGACTCGTCCGCAATCGGTGATTCGTACGTGCTGCGTGCGCTGGCAATCGCTGGTTGGACTCCGCGATTGCGCGCTTGCGTGGTGTGCGGAGAACCGATTTCGGCCTCTCTTGGCTGGTATTTTTCGATTCCCGCCGGTGGATTGATGTGCGTAGCTGACCATACGCCGGAATCGAAAGCGATTTCGTGGGATGCGCTCTGCCGGCTTTCCGCTTTGGTGGAAGGTGATTGGGGGGAGTTGGACGGCGTTCCCGTCACCCAGACGATTCAGCGGGAAACCCACCAAATGGTGGAAGAATGGGGTGAATACTATCTGGAGCGGCCGATTCGTTCCATGCGCTTGCTAGATTAGCGGTATGGCTTTTGAGAACGTGGATTACAAATCCCTTGACATTCCGGCGGCACCATTTTCCGATCCGTCGATCATTCCCGATTTTCCCAAGAACAAGGTTCCGCGCCATGTGGGCGTGATTATGGACGGCAACGGCCGTTGGGCACAGCAGCGTGGCCTGATCCGCACCGATGGGCATCAGGCTGCGGAACCGGTGGTGTTCGATACCATCGCAGGTGCCATCGAAGCGGGCGTACGGTACCTGTCCCTATACACGTTCTCTACGGAGAATTGGAAGCGTTCACCGCAGGAGGTGCGTTTCCTTATGGGCTTCTCGCGTGACATCATCCACCGTCGCGTCGATCAGATGAACGAGTGGGGCGTGCGCGTGCGCTGGTCGGGCCGCCGGCCGAAGCTGTGGAAGTCCGTGATCGACGAGCTGGAAGTGGCACAGGAGAAGACGAAGAACAACAAGACCATCGATGTGGTGTTCTGCCTGAACTATGGTGGTCGCGCCGAAATCGCGGACGCGTGCGCAGCGATTGCACGCGAGGTTCGTGACGGCAAGATCTCTGGCGATCGCGTGACGGAGAAGATGATTGCTGAGCACCTGTACAACCCGGATATTCCCGACTGCGATCTGGTGATCCGCACGTCCGGCGAGCAGCGTACCTCCAACTTCCTGCCGTGGGAGGCCGCCTACGCGGAACTTGATTTCGTGCCGGAACTGTTCCCGGATTGCGGCCGTGAGGTGCTGTGGCGTTCTATCGACCACTACATCCACCGCGATCGTCGTTTCGGTGGCGTGAAGAAGTAGGGGGTATTTGTTCCCGTCAATGTGTGCTTATTCGGACGAAAACAGACCGGTTTTCGTCCGAATAAGCACACATTTTCCTTTTCCCCCAACATCCGCTAAACTGCACGGATGGGCGAAAAGGAAACTCATTGTTCTCTGAATCTCCTGATTGCGAAGGCGCAGCGGGATCGGTGTTGCATGCGTCCTTTCTGGGATACGGACATCAAGGTGGTCGCACGTCGAGTCAAGCAGGGGAACATTGTCCGGGTGCATCGTGGTCTGTATGCAGGCAAGGAATATTGGGATCGGCTCGACCCGCATGAGCGGCTTCGGCACATTCTCCGTTCGCTATCCCAATGGCATGAGCGATGGGCGTTCTGCGGCGCGAGCGCGGCGGTCATGCATGGTTTGGATTGCTCGTACCGGCAGTTGCATCCGATTCATGTCGCGGTTGGCAGAAACAGCCGTCCGAGGAATCAGAGGTATGTGAGGTTCCATGTGTTGGATGATGCGGAAACGGTGGCTGTGGATGGTGCGCGCGTGACCTCTATCCTTCGTACGCTTGTCGATTGCGCTGCGATGATGCCGCGTCGCTATGCGATGGCGCCGATTGATTCCGCTTTGCGGCAGGGGAAAACCACCGTGGAGCAGATGTTGGAATATGTGGATGCGATTCCCATGCTTCGGGACAGGGAACGCATTCGTGCCGTACTTGCCCAAGGTGATGGAAGGGTTGAAAACGGTGGTGAGTCGGAGTGCCGTGCCGTTTTGGACGAATTGGGGTTTCCTGTGCATAGGGTTCAGGTCGAGTTCCCCTGCCTGAGCCATCCAGGCCGTGTGCATCGGGTGGATTTTCTCTGGGAACGAGATGACGGCACCCTGATCGCGGGGGAGTTCGACGGGGTTCAGAAGTACGTGGATCCGTCGATGACTGCGGGGCGGACCATTCGGCAGGTCGTCGATGATGAACGCGATCGACAGCAGTGCCTAAGTAGGCGCGGTGTAGATATGGTGCGCATGTTCTACAGGGATTTGGACAACGCCCAGGTTTTGGCATATCGATTGGAGCAGGCACGTGTGCCGCGGCGTTGATGTGTGTTGTTTTGGACGAAATCAAACCGGATTTCGTCCAAAACAACACACATCAACGCCGGATGCCGGCGATTCTACGGGTGAAGTCGGCCACGAAACGGTTATGATCGACGGTCAGTGCGACGTGTACGCGGGGCACGGCCGGGTCGATGAGGCCGGCCGGATCGCCGACGGTGCGGCCGCGTGTGCCGTGGAAATCGCCCGTTTGCGTCTCGACCTTCATCGGCAGATCGAAGCATTCCACCAAACTTGGATCCAATGCGACGGCCGCGGCAAGGGGATCATGCAATGGCATGCCTGCCGAGAAGAGACGCGCATCCGTATGAAGATTCGCTGCGATCGAGAAATCGGCGATATCGGCAAGGAACGTCCGTACGCCGGTCGGCGCAGCCTGCTGGCGCCACTGTGCGGTCGCGTCGCTTCCCAGCAGACACTGGTGTGTGACGTCCAGTCCTACCATGGTCACGTCCGCGCCGGAATGGAACACACGATCCGCCGCTTCCGGATCCTGGATGATGTTCGTTTCGGCGGTCGCATCCCAGCAGTTTCCCTCTTGGGTGAGCGTCCCTCCCATCATCACCAGCCGTAATCCGTCCGCGATATCCGGCGCTGCGGTGAGCGCCGCGTCGATGTCGCTCAGCGGTCCGGTCGCCACCACTGTGACGTCCCTGCCGTACCGGCGGACCATGTCGATGATGAATCGTACGCCTTCCGGCGAGGCAGGCGTGCTTTCTGTACGGTCGCATGCGGTGAATGAAAGCGTGAGCGAATCGGTAGAAGGATTCGCATGGCGGTCGTGCACGTTGTAGCCGCCTACGGAAATCAGCCTACGCGATGTTAGCGTGAACGCTCCCGCCGAATCGGATGTAGACGGGTCCGCTGCCGGCCCGAATCCACCCAGGCCGTCCGTTCCATGGAATTGCGCGCATCCCGCGTCCGCGATGAAGGAATCGGCCCATGATGGATGCGTGGAGCCCGCGAGAACCGGCACATGCCGCAATCCCAGCCAATCCAGCACATATCGCGTGTTCCGCACGGCCGTATCGGCTGTCACGTTGCCATAGGTGCCGATGGCTCCCAGCAACTCGACGTCGTCGAACGTGGAGACATACGCCAGAGCCAGCGCGTCGTCGATGCCGGTATCGACATCGAGAATCAGCTTGCGTTTGACGGACATCAGACTCACTTCAGGAATTCGTCGGTCGAGATGTTCTTGGCCACCGGCACGGTGTGTACTGTCTTGCCATGCGAATCGGTGTAGGCGTCCTCTTTGGCGAGAAAATCGAAATACTGTTGCGCGCCCTTGGTGTCGTTCGTGCCGAACACGAACGAGCCATCCTTGATCTTCGCCGGATCGCCCCAATACTGGCCGTCCACGATGGTCTTCATGCTCTTCTTGACGAAAGCGAGCTTGAGATTCGCGTCGGGGGCTTCTTTGACGAGAATCGCGGCCGCATCATCGGGATGCGAGTAGGCGTATTCATACCCCTTCTTGGTGGCCTGCACGAACTTCCTTACGAGAGTCGGATTGGAGGATATGGTCTTGTCGCTGGTGATAATGCCGATGGTGTCGGCGTTGCCTGGCACGCCATAATCCGGCTCGGTGAAGCAGTTGAGCTTCGGGCCGTACATATCGGCCTGCACCCCTTCCCAAGTGGCGTAGAAGCCGCCAAAATCGGCTTTGCCGCTGGACAGCGTCTGGAATGTGGATGTGCCCACGGTCACTTTGTCGAACGTGCCTTTGCCGCCGTCCGTCTGGATCATGCGGCGGATCACCGCGTCGGATTCGTTCGAGCCGAACGTGGCGAAGGTCTTGCCATCGAAATCCTTCGGGGATTTGATCGCCTTGTTCGAGGCGAGCGAACACCAGATGGCGCTCGGCTTCTGCTGTACCTGCATAACCTGTTTGATCTTCGCGCCCTTGGTGGTGTACATGCCCACGTTGGTCAGATTCGACAGCGCGAAATCGGCCTGGCCGTTGTTCACCGCCTGTTCGGCGCCGGCCTGTGCCACCGCCACGATGTCCACATCAAGGCCGACCTGCTTGAAGTACCCCTTGTTCTTCGCCACATACACGCCGATATGGTTGGTGTCTGGCGCCCATGACAGCATGAACGTCACTTTCTTTAGACCATTTCCCGATTCGTCGGCATTGTTGCTGTGCCCACATGCGGCGACGCCGGCAAGCATGGTGATTGCGCCGAGAAGTGCGATTGCCTTGTGGAGGACTGTCTTCTTCATTCCTTGCGATTTCCCTTGAATCCCGTTGCTTTACCGTTTTCTAGGGATTGATGCTGCGGACGGAGTTCGGGCAGAAAACGATACGAAGGGCCCGGCCCCCGTTCGTCCAATGCCCCCGACGTTCCTTGTGGTGTCCTATCGTTCGTATGACTTCCCATACGACGTCGAGACGTGGAACATTGCCGGTTTGCCACACATTGGCTTGACAGCGCATCTTATTATACGGGTCGGCCTGACGTGCGGGTCATGTTTTTCAAAGATGGTGTGCACGATGGTTTTGCGGATATTTGCCGGACGGAGGAGACGAAGGGTGCATGTAAAGTGATGGAGGTTTGAGAGCGCCGGAAGAGATTCGACATGGATTGAGGTAAGGGGATCAGGTAAATGAATGTGGGCGTATGCGGGGCCGGGATATTCGCGTTGCTTGATTGTCTGCCCGGCATGGCATTCACGCTGACGCTGTTCCGCAAACGCCTCCGCTTAGGCGTACGCGCCACCGTTGCTGTATGCGCATTGCTTGTGGTGATTCAGGTGGTAGCCGGCTCATTGCGCTATCGCCATGTCGATGACAACGCGTACATGGCGTTGATGGCGATACTGTTGCCGGTGTTATGGGGATTTCCTGTGATCGGTTTGATTCGTGATTCTTGGCGCAAGATTGTGTTTGTTCTGATGTTGTTCATGAACCTGTCGGGCACGGTTACTGTCATGGGCAACGCCGTCGATCGTCATCTGTTTCCTGGGGGGGGGGTATATGATTGGCGATATTTGCTCACGGTCTTGCTGGTTGGGATTGCACTGATCTGCGTACTATTCGTATTCTTCGGAAGAACGTTGCTGGATTTGTTCGATGTTGAGGATGCGGATTATATCTGGCGGTACTTGTGGTTGGTTCCGGCTGGATTCAGCGCCATCGCATTGTGGATGCGATTCGGCACGCCTGAACCTGAATACATCAGCACTGCGAAGCCGGCTAATTTTATGATGCTGATGCTGTTGTTCATAACGAAACTTGGAACGTATCTTATCATTGCCAAAATCATTCTCGTCCAACGTCAACGGAATGAGCTGAGTATCGTCAATCGCCAATATGAATTGCATGAACGCGCTTACCGTATCTACCGGGAGCATAGTGATGCCGAACGGCGGCTACGGCATGATTTTCGTCATGAGCTTGCGGTGCTGTCGGTGCTGGCTGAGAAGAACGAGCTTGGCGAATTGCGTGATTACATCGCCAAGATGGTACGAACCGTTCCTCCAAGTACGCGGTACCGTCTTGCCAGTAATCCGGAATTGGATGCACTGTTGCAGTATTACGCGTATGAGGCGGAACGCGCTGGGGTCCGGTTCACGTCACGAATCGAGACTCCAGTGGACCACTTTGCCAAGTCGGTCGATCTGACGGTTGTTCTTGGCAACCTGCTGGAGAACGCGGTTCAGGCCGCAGGGTGTTGCGCAGGCGAACGATATGCGGATTTGCGGATCGGCAAGGTTCCGGGCGTCTGCATGATTCAGGTGCGGAACAGTTATGACGGCTTGATCGACGAGCGGAA
>ERZ1034669.155-NODE-155-length-31618-cov-14.425625_pt1 | contig 31618 bp, 23 predicted proteins | sample MGYA00520705_ERZ1034669 | MGnify/ENA primary metagenome ERZ1034669 (study PRJEB33766, sample SAMN09781766) | gut metagenome | biome: gut microbiome | host: Homo sapiens | place: Madagascar | study: EMG produced TPA metagenomics assembly of the PRJNA485056 data... | reverse complement strand
CTAATCCCTAATCCCTAATCCCTAATCCCTAATCCCTAATCCCTAGTCCCTAGTCACTAGCCCCTAGTCACCAGTCACTTTCCTCTCTATCCACCACAGCCGTCCCATGAGGAGCAGGGCCGAGGTGCCGACGCCAAGGTCGATGCACTGCCAGTAGGACTCGGGACCGTGGGAGAGGACATAGTCGAAGAAAAGACCGGAGGGGAAGCAAACGAACCAGTAGGCGATGAGCATGAGGAAGAAGGGGACTTTCGCGTCCTTATAGCCGCGCAGGATCCCCTGGATGGGAGCCGCGATGTCATCGAAGAGCTGCCATCCGGCGCAGTAGACAAGAAAGAGGCTGCCAAGCGCAATGACGGCAGGATCCGTGCTGTAGAGGGAAATGATCTCCTTCCGGAAAAGGAGCGTCGCGGTGATGGTGATGGCTGCGCCGGTGAGTGTGGTGAGGAGCCCCAGCCGGGAGTATTCGCGGGCAAGGTCATAGCGGCGCGCTCCGACCTCGTAGCCGACGAGGATGGTCATCGCCATGGAGCAGCTCATGGGGATCATGTAGATGATACCGGAGAAGTTGAGCGCCGCCTGATGCGCCGCGATGGTTTCTGTGCCGAATTTCGTGATGAATACGATGATGAAGCCGAAGAGGCTCGTTTCCATGAAGACACCGAGCGCATTCGGGATGCCGAGTGCCATGTACTCTTTCCAGACGAAGAGGCGGCTTTCCGGTGAGGAAAAGAGCGCGCGGCCCATGAATGGCTTCTGAGACAGGATGACAGCAAGAAAGAGCAGGACAAGAAAGACGTAGGTCAGAAGAGTCGCAATGCCGGCTCCGACACCGCCCAGGGCGGGAGCTCCCCACTTCCCGAAGATGAAGGCGTAGTTCAGAAGGCCGTTCACCGGGAGGGCGAGGAGGAAGAGACGCATGGAGATCGTCGTCGCTCCCACCGTGTCAGTCAGTGAGCGCAGCGGCATCGCGAGCATTTCAAAAAGGAATGCGCCCACAAGTGCGAGCATGTAGTCTTTGGCGATGGAGGAAACTGCGGGGGCAAGGGAAAGCCCTTCGAGGACTGTATCGATGAGGAGGTAGTAGAGAAGGGCGAAAAGGAAAGAGAGCAGGAGTGCGAGGTAGAGTCCCGTGCGGATGATCATCGGGATGCTCTCCTTTTCTTTCTTCCCCATGAGCTGTGCGGCCATCGGTGTCGCAGCGGTGAGAAGTCCCATCGCGGTCGTCTGGATGGGAAGGAAGAGACTGGCGCCGATGGAGACGCCAGCCAGATCGTTTGCACTGACGTGACCGGACATGGTCGAGTCCATGAAGTTCATGCCGACGGTGGAGACTTGGGCGATCAGGATCGGGATCATTGTCGCGATCAGCTTTTTGAGATGAGAAAGATTGATAGACATAGGGATCGTATATTTGAAAAATCCTTGCTGGTTCAGACCAGTAAAAAAGACTACGAAAAAAGGAGTTGCCTTTTGGCAACTCCTTTTATTATAACCGAAATCCTCAATTATTTCATGTGAGCGGCAGCCCAGTCAGCCTTGAAGCGGGCAATGCCGTTGTCGGTCAGCGGGTGCTTCATCGCATCCATGAGAACCTGGAAGGGGACGGTCGCGATGTCAGCGCCGGCGAGAGCGCACTGGGTGATGTGCTGCGGTTTTCTGATGGAGGCAGCGATGATCTTCGTCTCGATGCCGTGAAGCTCGAAGATCTCAGAGATGGTCTGGATCAGTTCGACGCCGTCCCATCCGATGTCATCGATGCGGCCGACGAAGGGGGAAACGAAGGAAGCACCGGCGCGCGCAGCGAGCAGGGCCTGGTTGGCAGAGAAGATCAGGGTGACATTGGTACGGATACCGGCCTTTGCGAGACCCTTCACCGCTTTCATGCCTTCTGCGGTCATCGGGATCTTGACGACGACATGCGGGTCAAGGGCAGCGAGGACTTTGCCTTCTGCGATCATGCCTTCCGCATCATCGGCGAGGACTTCTGCGGAGATGGGGCCATCCACGATGGAGGCGATTTCTTTGATGGTGGCGTGGAAGTCTTTGCCTTCCTTGGCGATCAGAGACGGATTCGTGGTGACGCCGGAAATAAATCCCATATCATTGGCTTTGCGGATGGCTTCCACATCAGCGGTATCGATAAAAAATTCCATGTGATTCTCCTTCTGCGAGCGCTTGTGCCTCGCTAATAAGTGTACACTTTTTAATGCTTTCTACATATTACACTATTTCGGGAGAAAGTCAAGAAAAACCGCAGCGAAGGCTGCGGTTTGAGGGGGGAAGGGTTAGCCCACGGGGCGGGGTGCCCTTTGATTGCGGATGAAAGCTCTGCTTTCGAGTGAGGAGTGAGGAGTGAGGAGTGAGGAGTGCTGGTGCGGCGCATAAAAATATTGAAGCACCGCAGAGCATAAATAATGGAGATGCCCAAAAGTAGTATTTAAGTCACAAGTCACAAGTCACAAGTCACTAGTTACTAGTTACTTGAGGCTCCTAATCCCTAGCCACTAATCCCTAATCCCTGCGTTCAAACTTCAGGGAAAAATGAGGAATGAGGAATGAAGGTGGCGGCTTCGACGCGAATATATATGGAGCGATGCCCGCTGATCGGATGTCATTTCGGGGGAGCGGGAGGGTGCTTTCTCTTGCGCGTCACAGCCCCTTCTGCTCGATGCCGCTGACGAGGTAGCCCAGATGGGTCGTGGCATTCAAGGTGACGAGACGCCAGATGCCGTGGTCACACTCGATGACGTTGATGCAGGCATTGTCCTGTTTGATCTGCCAGAAGTGGCTCATAGGAAGCCCCAGCAGGTCACAGAGGATCGCTTTGTTCACGGCGTCGTGCGCGCAGACGAGGACTGTCTCACCATCATAGCTTCTGGCATATTCATCGAAGGCTTCGCGGGCGCGTTTTCTGACGTCTTCGAGATTTTCCCCCTCGGGCATCTGCACGCGTTCAGGGTGGGTATGCCAGAGGCGAAATTCTTCCGGATAGCGCGCTTCGATCTCTTCAGCGTGGATGCCTTCCCACAGGCCGTGGCTGATCTCCGTGAGGCGCGGGTCTTTGGCGACGGGAAGGTGATGGTAGTCCGCAGCGAAGCGGCAGGTGTCGTGAGAGCGGGACAGGGGCGAGGAGATCGCGCGGTCGATATGGATGTCCTTGAGAGCGAGCGCGGCCGCTTTTCCCTGCTCTATGCCGCGGGGAGAAAGCGGCGTGTCTTCCTGTCCCTGGTAGCGGCCTTCGATATTCCACGTAGTCTCTCCGTGGCGAAGAAGAATGATACGGATCATGAGAGAGTCTCCTTTTTTGGGGGGGTCAAGGTTCAAGGTTCAAGGTTCAGGGGTGTGGTGGCGGCTTCGCCGCGAATATATATGGGGCGATGCCCGAAGGTGACATTTCAGTCACCAGTCACTAGTCACTTATCCCCGCTTTCAACCTGAACCCATTCCCGCTTAATGTTCGCAATGAATGACTTTCACATCGTGAATGCCATCGATGTTCATGAGGGCAGGGAGGACCGCAGTCGGGATATCTTTATCGACGGCGACGGCCATCACATTCGTGCCCTTGTCTGCGGAAGCGCCGACCTGCATGCCGTTGATATTGATGCCTGCGCTGCCAAGGACGGAAGCGACCTGACCGATCATGCCCGGCTTGTCTTCATGCGGAGCGATGATGATGTAGCCCTTCGGTTCGAAGTCTACGCGGAAATGGTCGAGGGAGACGATCTTGGCATCCTTGCGGTCAAAGAGGGAGCCTGTGATGCGGTGTGTACCCTTGTCGGTGTCGATGGTGAGGGAAATGGTATTCGTATAGTAGTGACCTTTTTTCGCTTTCACTTCACGGACATCGATGTGGCGTTCCTCTGCGATGCCGCGGGCGTTGACGAAGTTGACGGTCTGCTGGAGGACCGGTGAGAGGAGACCCTTCAGGACAGCCGTGGTGAGCGGTGCGGTCTCGGTATCTGTGAGTTCACCGGTGTATTCGATATTGACGGTGGAAATGCGGCCGCCTGCGAGATCGATGGCGATGTTGCCCATGCGTTCGCAGAGGTTGAAGTACGGCTGAATGACATGCAGAGTAGCTTTCGTGATCGGGGAAGCATTGACTGCGGTAGCGACCGGTTCACCGTGGAGCGCTTGCGCGACGCCGATAGCGACGTCAGTGGCGACGCCGGCCTGCGCTTCCTTCGTGGACGCGCCGAGGTGCGGAGTGAGTGCGACATTCGTCATGCCAAAGAATGGATTGTCTTCCGGTTTCAGTGGTTCATTCGGCCATACGTCGATGCCGGCTCCGGCCACTTTGCCGGATTTCAGTGCATCGGCGAGTGCTTTGATATCGACGACGGCGCCGCGGGACGCATTGACAAGGCGGACACCGTCTTTCATTTTAGCGAGTTCTTTTTCTCCGATCATGCCGCGCGTCTCATCCGTGAGCGGGGTATGCAGGGTGATGTAGTCGGACTCCTTGAGAAGGGTGTCCAGATCGACAAGCTCGACGCCGAGCTGTTTGCCGCGCTCTAAGGTGATATAGGGATCGTAGCCGATGGTTTTCATATTGAATGCCTGCAGGCGTTTGGCCACATTTGAGCCGACGCGGCCGACACCGATGATGCCGACCGTCTTATTCAGGAGCTGGATGCCGGTGAAGCTCTTTCTGTCCCAGCGGCCTTCCATGATGGACTGGTGCGCCTGTGGGATATGACGGGTCATCGAGAGCATGAGGGCGATGGTGTGCTCGCAGGCTGCGATCGTATTCGATTCCGGCGTATTCACGACGGTGATGCCCTTCTTGGTGGCTTCGGCGATATCGATGCCGTCGATGCCGACACCGGCGCGGCCGATGACCTTCAGATTCTTGGCGGCATCGATGACGGCCTTGGTGACCTTCGTTTGGCTTCTTGTGATGATGGCATCATAGTCTCCGATCACCTGGCACAGCTCTTCTTCCTTCATATTCGGCTGAATGTCGACGATAAATTCTTTTTCCAGGATCTCTTTCGCTTCTTTGGCAACGTCTGCTGTGATGAAAATTCTAAACATAGTTTTTGCTCCTTATATTAAATGCAGCGGTAGGATGCTTGGTGTTCAGGAAAATTAGGAATTAGGAATTAGGAATGAGGAATGAGGAATGGCGGTGCGGCGCATAAAAATCAGAAGCGCCGCGGAGTATAAATAGGGCGATGCCCGAAAATAGTATTCCAGTCACTCGTCACCAGTCACTAGTCACTTTTATCCATTCACTCTCATATATTCTTTCATAAAGTCAGCCAGAGCCTCTGCCGCTTCCGGCGTGACGGCATTGTAGAGAGAGACGCGGAGGCCGCCGACCAGTCGATGGCCTTTGACACCGATGAAATCATTGGCCTTTGCCTTGGCTGCGAAGTCGGCCTCCATCTCGGCATTCGCCAAATTGAAGGTCACATTCATGCGGCTTCTGGCTTCTTTTTCGGCATGCCCTTTGTAGAAGCCATCGCTCGTATCGATCACATCATAGATGAGCCGGGCCTTGACCTTGTTTCTTTCTTCGATGGCAGGAAGGCCGCCCATATTTTTGATCCAGTGGAGCATGCGGTTCAGCGAGTAGATGCAGAAGACCGGCGGTGTATTGAAGGTCGAGTCCTTCTTGACGAAGGTCTGATACTGAAGAAATTCCGGTATATCCGTCCGTGCCGTGGCGAGGAGAGATCTCTTCGGGATCGCGAGCGCCACGCCTGCCGCGCCAAGGTTCTTCTGGATGCCCGCCCAGATCATGTCGAACTGGCTAAAATCGATGTCGCGGGAGAGAATATCTGACGACATGTCGCAGATAAGAGGTACATTGACCTTCGGGAATTTCCAGTACTCTGTGCCGTAGATCGTATTGTTGGCGCAGAGGTACAGGTAGTCCGTTCCCGGCTTCACCTCATAGGTGTCAGGGATGTAGGAGTAATTTCTGTCCGCTGCGGAATTGGCATCATAGGCTTCTCCGAAAAAGGCGGCAGAATTTCTTGCCTTGTGCGCCCACACTCCGGTGTCGGCATAGGCGGCGCGGGTATGAAGGAAATTATACGCCGTCATCAGGAACTGCATCGTGCCGCCGCCCTGGATGAATACGATCTCGTAGTCATCATCGAGGTGCATCAGCTCGCGGAGAAGAGCCTTCGTCTCATCCAGCATGTCCTGAAATTCCTTCGAACGATGACTGATCTCTGTGATGCCCATGCCCGTTCCTTTGAAATCGGTGAGGTCATTTTTCATCGCCTCCAACACTTCCAAAGGCATGGGGGAGGGACCGGCGTTAAAGTTGTAGACTCGTTTCATGGCAAACTCCTTAAAAAACACAAAAAGAGAAGACGTCCCATGGGACGAGCTTCTCTTTTCTCGCGGTACCACCCAATTTAACCGGTGCATCAGTCAGTATACGGATAATAAAAAACGCCCTCCATCCTCAAAGGGACGAGAGCACCCGCGATACCACCCAAATTGCCTTCCGGCCATCTTTAGTCTCCTGTAACGGGCAGATCCCGAAAGATTCTTCATCTTTATCTCCGAAGTGGAAAGTCCTTGTCCCATTGGCAGCTCACACCGACCGCTGTCTCTCTGAAAAAGATTCAAGCACCCTTCTTCATCATCGCTTGTTTCGTATGATTGGATTATAGAACGGGGCGGGGGAGTTGTCAAGAGGGGAAATATGGGATTCAGGAGTCTTGAGTGACTAGTGACTTGTGACTGGTAGCTAGGGATTAGTGGCTAGGGATTAGGGATTTGGGATTAGGAGTGACTGGTATTCTCCGGTATCGTCATCCCGAGCGCAGCCGAGGGATCTTTACTGCACTGAGAGAATCAGCGTGTATGCGCCGAGGGAAAATGATGTCCTAGTGCTGCCTCACATCAGGCGATGAACGTTCTGCAATAAAGACCCTCGGCTACGCTCGAAATGACGATGCGCGCGAAGCGCTATCAAAACTCCGCGGCGCTTCTGTATTGTTATGCGCCGCACCACCATTTCTAATTTCTCATGCAAGCGAGGCTTTCGTACACAATCAAGGGGCAGCACGCCCCATGGGCTAACCCTTTGAACCTTCGGAACCTGTTTAACCCATGAGCATGCCTATAAAGGACGATGCCAGAAAGTGGTATGTGAGCCACGAGTCTCCGCTCTTCTATCGAATGAATGCATGGTGTCCATACTTACTCATGCCTACTTGATATTCGCCATATCGTCCTAGAACGCTATAATGGAAGAAAAGAGCCAGGGAAACGCTGATTCAATCGCAGAGTCAGATTTTACAAGAATTTTTATACATAGCTTCGTCATAACCTTCCTTAAATAGCTCGCTATTCGCGTCAGGTTATTCCTCGCTATGCATAAAAAATTCAAGAGTAAAATCTGACAACGATTGAATCAGTGTTTCCCTGGGAACATCGCTCGTTTTTATACGGCGGCGAAGCCGCTGCCTTCATTTCTCATGTATAAGGAGGCAAACCATGGATTTCAGTATCAAATACTTCAAAGACTACATTTCCTTTCATGTAGATGACAGTCATCCGGTGAAAGAACTCCTCCCTCATCCTTGCGAAGAGGCAGATATCGAAGAAGAGGAAATCCGCCGGGCACTTGCTCATCCGATTTCCTCGGCGCGCCTCTCTGAGATCGTGAAGGCGGGGGAAAAGGTCGTTATCATCACGAGCGACGTTACGCGCCCCGTGCCTTCCTGGCTTCTGATCCCCTGTGTCCTGCAAGAGCTGGAAGCTGCGGGCGTCCGCGAGGAAGATATCACCGTTGTCTTTGCCCTGGGTTCCCATCGCCATCTGACAGAAGAGGAGCGAGAGCGCCTCGTCGGTGAATGGGCGTATCACAAAGTGAAATGCATCGACAGCGATCCGGAAGACTGCGTGCATCTTGGCACCTGCAGGAATGGGACCTCCGTCGATATCTTCCGCACGGTTGCCGAAGCCGACCGCCGCATCCTTCTCGGCAATGTCGAGTACCACTACTTCGCCGGTTATTCCGGCGGCATGAAAGCCATCATGCCGGGCTGCGCTTCGCTTGCCTCGATCCAGTCAAATCACAGAAATATGATCCGCCCCGGTGCGTATGCGGGGCATCTCGATGGAAATCCTGTGCGCGAGGACATCGAAGAAACGGCAGCGTACTGCCCTGCCGATTTCATCGTGAATGTAGTCTTGGACGATCATAAGAAGATCGCCTATGCCGCAGCCGGAGATCCCGTCGCAGCGCATCGTGACGCCTGCCGTTTCCTGGATGGCCTCTACAGAGTGGATATCAAGAAACCGGCTGACGTCGTCATCGTTTCTACTGGCGGCTATCCGAAGGATATCAATCTCTATCAGGCACAGAAATCCATCGATAACGCGAAGCACGCTGTGAAAGAGGGCGGTATCATGATCGTTGCCGCATCCTGCCACGAAGGCTACGGCAGCGCGCCCTTCACCCGCTGGATCGAGAGCTATCCGACACCGGAAGAACGCATCGCGGCCATTCACGAGCACTTCGAGCTCGGTGGTCACAAATCGGCGGCGCTCGGTCTTGTGCAGCAGAAATGTACCATCTATCTCGTGACCGATATGGACGATGCCCTTGTCAGGAAAGCGAATATGGTGCCTTTCCATGACCTTCAGCAGGCTGTCGATCAGGCGCTGGAAAAGAGGGGAGAGAAGGCGAGCGTTTACGTCATTCCTGTCGGTGGATCGACACTGCCGATGATCACTGCCGATGATTCAGTGAATGAGAAATAGAAGCGCGGTGCATCATAAAAGAGAGGCGCTGCGGGTTTTATACCAATAAAAAAAACAATCCATGGAGTCATGCCATGGATCGTTTTTTATTGGTGGAGTAGCCCCATCAAAATCCGAACCGAGCGCCGACTCGATCTCTTCAAGCGAGATCGTCTGCGGCCCATGTTGATAGCTGTAGGTCAAGACCAGTTTATCATCGAACACATACACAGCGTTTACAAATGTATCAATCAGGCGTTTCTGAAAATCACGGTTTGCTGGATCGCCATGACGGAACTGCTCAAACCATGCCGTCATCTGTTCGCGGGTCAGCTTTGGCTTTTGCAGTTCGGCGGTCTGGATATTCGCAAGGATTTCTTCTTTCTGTGCTTCCAGCTCATCAAGCCGCTGTTTAGTGGACGGCGTGAAAATGCCCTGCTCGATTGCTTTCAGAATGTTTCCAATGGAGGACTCGGTTTCCGCAAGCTGTGAGCGAAGCGCAGGGGTTGTTATGTCTTCCTGCTCCTGCATAACAAGAATTGCATCGATGAGCCTGTTAATCTTCTCTTCATCCATGACGTGTTGCATGGTCAAGCGGACGACAACACGTTCAATCTGGTCCTTGCGGACCGCTTTCTTATCGCAGTCCTTCTTTATCACCCTCGTTGCCTTCGCCGCTTTCCAACGCAAGCTCTGTCAGTTCACGCAGCTTGTTTTGTAGAAGCGTCTTGTCGGGAAGACAAAGCCGATAATCTGCAACAAGTGTGGGCGACATACTGCGGCTTAAAGCATATTCGACAACCGCGTCATCCTTGCTGGCGCAAAGAATAACGCCTACACTTGGATTTTCATTTGGCTTCTTCACATCGCGGTCAAGTGCTTCGAGATAAAAATTGATCTGCCCGATGTGTTCCGGCTTGAATTTTCCGATTTTCAGTTCAATCGGGACAAGGCAGGAAAGCGCACGGTTATAAAACAGCAAGTCGATGAAGAAATCTGTATTGCCGACCTGAACACGGTACTCCTCACCGATAAAGGTAAAGTCCCGACCAAATTCAAGTATAAACTGCTTCAGATTTTCGATGATTGCTTTACGGAGATTCTTTTCAGAAAATTGCTCCGGCAAGTCCAGAAACTCAAGCACATAGGTATCGAGGATGCTTTCACGCACATCATGCGAAACGGATTCAGGCATCGGCTTCTTGGTAGAAATCATTGAACGCTCATAGTACGATGTGCCGATCTGACGCTCCAACTCGCGTTTGGAATAATGTTCCTTCGCACAGAGCGCCATGTAAAAATGCCGTTCATCTGCCGTCTTGGAGGCAGACATAATAAGCAGATGGTTTGTCCAGCTGATTTGTGTCACCAGTGGTGTCACAAATTCATCGTCCTTGTAAGTCTCGTAGAATTGCTTCATACGATAGAGACCGCGACGATTGAAACCTTTGATGTTGGGGTTCTCTTGTGCAATGTATGAGGCAACTTCGTCAATGATCTTATCGCCAAAGCTTGATGCAGAACAAAGCTCTGACAAATACGCACCGACGCTCCAATACATCTGAATAAGCTCTGCATTGACCGCTTTCATGGCGCGGCTGCGGGCATTATCGATGATATGGATGATCTTGTCAAACTGTCCCGGATTATGGGTTAATTCATTGCTCATTGCTTCGCCTCCTCAAGCATTTTCAGCTTACAACGCCTTAACCGTGTCGATAAACTGGCTCATGCTCATCGCACCCGGCAAGAGGTTTTCCTCATTCTCAAATACCATGTAATAGCGGAAATCCTTGCCCGCTGCTGTGCGCCACGCTTGACCCAGCGCGATTTTCTCCCGGCTGTTATCATTTTTCAGGTGGTCGCCCTTGGCTTCCGCGCAGATGAGCTTGCCGCTTTTGGTCATAATCAGAATATCGGGATAATGCTTGATAAAGCCATTGATTGCAAAATCCTGCTTTGCAATATTCCTGTGCCACCAGCGGACATTCGGCAGGGCGGTCAATTCCACAACCAGCTTCTGTTCCAGCTTGTTCATATCACCATCCTCTGCCGTGTACAGCGAACGGGCATATATGTCGGTATATGTGGCAGGATGGATAGAGGGGCGCAGACGGAAATAGGGCGTGCAGACAATACGCTCCGTTTCCAGCCACTTTTCAAAGGTTTCCCGATAGTGGGCTTCCAGCAGCGTTTCGATCTTGTCACGGATCTTCGCCGCATAGCCCAGCGGGGCTTTCTCCATCGCGGCGAGCTGTGCCTTGTCCATATCGTCCACGATACGATTTATGTAGGCTTTCAGTTCGGCGGCGTCTACCATATTCAGCTTGTTAAGCTGATTGAACATCATTTCCTTGCATTGACGCACCCGGCTTTCTGGTGGCAGATTGTTGAACCACTCCTTGAAGTACCGCTGCTCGGCGCTCTCCATCTTGAACACCTTCGGCAAACCGCCATCCTGCTCCCGCACGTCGATTTCACGGATTTCATCATCTGCGGCGGCAAAGTCAATGTCGTATGCCTTGCCCTTGAGGGTAAAGCCCTCTGCCAGCATTTCCTTGTCCAGCAGTTCAAAAGAACCGTTCGTAAACAAAGATTGCTCAACTTTCAGGAAAAACTGCGGGATTTGCAGCGTTTCAATATCCTCCCGGAATTGCGGGTTTACCCAAAATGTTTTCACTTTGTCCTGCACCTCCCGAGGAAGATTGTCCATCACCGGGTCATTGCCGGTCTGCTGAATTGCGTCTGTATATGCCTTTTCGACCTCTGCGGCAGCGTCCAGCATGGCGTCAGCTTTCGGGGCGATTTCGGGTGTTTGCACCTGTTCTCTGCGCCGCTCCAACTCTTCCTCAATCGATTTATCGTCCAGCCATGCAAAATCATCCTCTGCGATTTCCGGTTCGGAAACTCCTTGCGGGTCAAGCAATGTAATTTGTTCCGCTGGCTGTTCAGATGCTTTCGGTTTTGCGGACTCACCGATGCGATAGTCCTTATTGCTGAAACCTGCGCTGTTCAAGCCCTTGACGATGTGCGCCACGGTGTTGTTGAAGTCGTTGGAAGAAGTCAGCACATAGGATATATTGAGTGCGCTCTGCGTATGCTGGCTCGTATGGGGCAGACGGAGAATCCGTCCCAAAATCTGCTCCACGTCAACTTGGCTTGTTTTGTTAGCAAGGGACGCAAGAATATAGGCAAAGGGGCAATCCCAGCCCTCTTTCAGCGCATTGACCGTGATAATATAGCGAATCGGGCAGTTGGGGGACATCAACTCCACATTTTTCAGCTCGTTCACATCGGCGGTACGAATGGCAATTTGCTCAGCGGGGATTCCCTTGTCCACCAGCTTATCCCGCAGTTTTTCAAAGGTGGTTGCGTCCTCCTTGCCTTTTGGCTGCGCCTGAAACAGCGCAATAGGACGGATATATTTGCCCGTCTTGGCGTACTCCGCATCTGCAATTTCTTCCAGTTTGTTCCGCAGGTCAATCGCGTCAATCAGCACCTCAGATTGGCTGTCCCGGTTATAGACGATCACGGGCAGCTTGACCATGTGTTCGTTTTTCAGCTGCACCGCGTCCACATAGGAAATGATATTGCTCTCCTTTTTCGGCGTGGCGGTCAAATCCAGCACAAAGCAGGGATTGAAGTTTTCCAGCATTTCAAGGCTCAATTCCGACCGGGCATGGTGGCTTTCATCCACGACTACAAGCGGGTTAAGCTGGTTGATGATCTGGAACAGGGCGGTTTCGTCCGCTTTTTCAATGGGGCTGTCGGGCTTGCCCAGCACCTTTGCAAACGCGGCAAGATTGCTGTTCTCCTGATAGGCTTTCAAGACCTCCTTGCCGCGCCCACGGAAGGAGTCGTAGGACAGCACCATAACCGACAACTGCTCCGTTACGGCAGTGGGATTGAAGTTTTGACCGTTCAAAAGCTCCTGCTTGGTGTAGACCTCCACGCGTCCGCCGAAATCCACGTCGATTTTCTGACGGTAGGGGTGGGACGTGTCTTTCAAGGCTTTTACCGTCTGCGTCAGAATCGCGTCCGAGGGAACAAGCCACACGACCGCCTTTGTCTTGGTAGCGGGGAGCGCGTCAAAGATGGGGCGAACGGCGTTGCAGGCAATAAAGGTCTTGCCGCCGCCCGTCGGCACCTTGAAGCAGAGGTTCGGAACACCGGGTATCACGTTTTGGTATAGCCCTAACGCCGGGGCAGATTTCTCCTGCCAGAACAGGCAAAACGCCGCTGCGTCACTCTTTGTTTCGTTCAGCAGTTCCAGATAGCGGGTCAAGTCCGCTATGACCTTTTTCTGATAAGATTTCAGTTCCACGATAATTCAATGCGTAATTCGGAATTCGAAATGCGGAATTACGGCGCTCCTTTCTGAGATTTTGTGATTGTCACAAGGATCTTTATCAGCTCTTGGCAATCCTCATAAATGCTGAAAAACGGCTTTTCTTCGATATACCCGCTTTCATGCAGCAGCTCTAACCAGTATTCTGTTTCACTCGCTTCTTTTAGTGAGATATTCATTTTTGCATAAAAATTGGCTTTGCTCTGCCCGCGAATTGCCTCTTTTACGTTTGCGCCGATACTTGTTCCGCTCCGCAGAAGCTGCTTTGATAGGATATACTCGTTCTTTTCGCTGCAAAGATAGCGATAGAGCCGAATAATTCGCAGTGCGAACGATTTGCTTTTTTCAACGATAACATTTTCTTTTTCCACGCCGCCATCTCCCTATGCCAAACAATTCCGAATTACGCATTCCGCATTCATAATTTACTTATGTCTCTCGGAATTTTCTTGAATGTGACGCCCATTTTTGCCAGCTTGTCCTCGCTGATGGAGCAGCGGTCGGCGTAGATCACCGTACCATCGGCTTTTTCCGTAATGGTGGAGAGGAACGCATAATCCAGCACCGTCACGCGCTGCGGCTCGTAGTAGAAGTAATAGCCTGTGCTGTTGTGCTTGCCGAGGTAATAGGGATTGCCGCCGTTGGGTGGGGCGTAGGGCTGCTTTGTTTCCATGAACCAGATGTATTCCCGGATTTTCTCCGGGGCAACCGCTTCATTCAGGCAATCCCCCACAAGCAGCGGCTCGCCTAAGTCATAGAAGCTGAAATTGCCGCCCGTGCCCTCCACAGCTTTTTTACCCTCACCGTAGCCCTTAATAACACGCTTCACGCGCTCAGCGGTGATGCTGTCGGCGTAGTCCATCATCTCGACGAGGATAAACTTGCGGTGTCCGCCGTCAGCCTTGTTCATGTTGAGGACAGCATGGGCGGTGGTGCCGGAACCGGCGAAGGAATCGAGGATGATGTCATCGGGATTTGTTGCTATTTGCAAAATCCGTTTGATTAATCGAGTGGGCTTAGGTGTGTCAAAAGAATCGGCATTGCCCAAAATCGTAATAATCTCTTTTTTAGCCTCATCCGTATGACCGACTTCTTCATGAGGCCACCACGTCCAAGGGATCATCCCTTCGACTTCTGACAGATAGCGAATGGTGCTTGGCTGTGAATCTCCATTCTTTCCAAAATAGATTCGTCCTGCTTCAAGTAACTTTTTGTATTCAGATTCTACGGTACTCCAACAACGCCCTTGCGGAGGATAACAGACCTTTCCACTTGGCGTAGTAATTGGGTACATTTGATTTGGCCTATACCCCTGTGCAGTCATCGGAACAGCACGCCAACGTCCCTTGGGATCGTTGTTGGGGTTTTTATATACTTTGGCAGAGTTCTCATCAAATTCCACTTTATGGCGAATTACCTTGAAGGTTTCAACATCCGACGCATATACAAGAATATACTCATGTGCGTCACCAATTGCGCCTCGGTTTTCACGAGAATATCTTTTCTGCCACGCTATTGTAGCAACATGATGATTTGAGCCAAAAATTTCATTACAAATCAGTTTTAAGTTTTGAATTTCGTTTTCGTCGATAGAAATAAAAATGGAACCGTCGGTAGGGTGTAACAGCTTTTGCAGCAACTTCAACCGCGGGTACATCATGCACAGCCACTTGTCGTGGCGGGTCAAGTCCTCGCCCTCTTTGCCGACAACCTCGCCCAGCCACTTCTTGATCTTCGGGTCATTGACATTATCGTTATAGACCCAGCCCTCGTTGCCGGTGTTGTACGGCGGATCGATATAGATGCACTTGACGCGCCCCTCATACCGGGGCAGCAGCGCTTTCAGGGCTTCCAGATTATCACCCCGGATGATCATGTTTTCGCTGCCGTTGTCCGCCTCGTGCTGCCCGTTTTCATCAAAGCTGTACTTGCGCTCCAACACCCGAAACGGCACGTCCTGATGGTGATTGATCACCTTGCTTTTTCCAATCCATTCAAGTGTTGGCATGGCTGATTTCCTCCGTAATCGTGTTATCCTCATTTCAAATAAGGGTATTTTTCCGCCGTCATCGTTTGTCGAATCGACGATTTGGATAGAGTCGTAACCAAGGGGTCAGTGCGCCCATTCGCACCCGCGAGGTGGAATAGACCCCATTATTTCGAGTTAGAGTCGCTGATATAATTGCGGCTCATTTTTCATTTTCGGCAGGCTTTTTGATATACTTGCCGTTCTTGATTCTCGCGTCCGCCGGCTTTTCTGCGTCCTCCGGAATTCCCCAGACTGTGCCAATGCGGATCGCACCGGGGACGCGCCCCTCGCCGCACAAAATCTGAATACGGCGAGTGGAGATACCCCAGCGTTCGGCGGTTTGCGTGATAGATAAATATTTCATGGGCGGTACTCCTGTTGCAGTTCATTCCTGCGTCTGCTTATGAAATCACAGTATAATTATAATCGTCAAAGCGAATAAAAGTAAGGGCTTTTCGGAAAAGTTCAGGAAGTATTTCCAATTCAGACATGAAAGGGATGTGGGGATTCCCCAAAAATCAAAATGGGCGTATCGGCTGCAAGGATGAACCGCTCATTCGTCAGCCGTTTCGCCTCGAACATCAACCAGATTTGCCGTCGCATCAACAGCACCGGGCATTTCTACGATGCCGATGTTGCCGAGCTGAAAGAACGGATGGCTGATGTATGGGAGCTGCTGAAAGTGCAGCAGAGGGAGGAGCTTTGACCACAACGGGGGGGTCCGTGTGTGTGTTCCGTCACCAGTTTTCCGGACGATGGATAAGCTGACGCTCCGGAGCGTTCCACCTAGATTTCAGGACGACGGTTTCCGTGACGCTTATCGGGGCTGGATTTCATCCTCTAACTAATAAGAAATAAATCAAGATACAAGAGAATCAATCTATCAATCAACACAAAAATGGATGGATTGATGGATGGTACAGGAGGTCAGATGAAAACTTTTTGCAAGGCTCACGACGCAGAGCCCGGCGGTATCCTATGTACTGCGCCCAAGGTTTCTGCTCCAAGACGAAGCCCTGCGGGACATCAGCAACGACGCAAAGGTGCTCTATGCGCTGCTGCTGGACAGAGCCAGCATTTCCTGGCAGAACGGCTACGCCGAGCCGAACGGCACGATCCGGCTGTACTTCACCTTGGAGCAGGCACAGACAAAGCTCCACCGCAGCCGCTAGAGCGCCACGCGAATCTTCCGGGAATTGGAGTACAGCGATTTGATCGTTCGGCGCAAGCAGGGCCTGGGCAAGCCCGCCCTCATCCTGCTGAACTACCCGGTGGACGCAAAACTCATTCAGTCGAAATTCTGGAATACGTCTTTGAATCGCTTGCACGGAGTCTGCTTCTAGTAATTCAGGAGTACTATGAAAGCGAGGACGGCAAAAAGGCATTTGCCGAATGGAAAGCAAAGAAAGAGAATACGGACTGTGCATCTACATAAAGAAGCCGGGAGGATTGCAATAATCGGCAGTCCTCCCGGCTTTTCCAGTACCAGTCTTCAATTTCTTCCATTAAAACAACAAATCCGAACCCATGACCAATCGGCAAAAGGTTCGGATTATATTGTTTTGGTGGAGCATAGGGGGATCGAACCCCTGACCTCAAGATTGCGAACCTTGCGCTCTCCCAGCTGAGCTAATGCCCCATGTGTTTACGTATTATACCCCTTTGGGGGGTGAGATGCAATAGATTTTTTAAGGGCAGGGGGAATGACAAATGAGGGAAAAGGGAAATGGCAATAAAAAATCCCACGGCGCGGAGCATGTGAAACTTTTCATTATGGTGGGCGATGACAGGATCGAACTGGTTCCGCAGCGAACATCATTTGAAGGAGCAAAGCGACGCGCAAATGATCGTGAGCGCGGATGCAGGAGGTTAAATGATAAATAAGGTGGGAGGGAAAAGGCAATAAAAAATCCCACGGCGCGGAGCACGTGGAACTTTTCATTATGGTGGGCGATAACAGGATCGAACTGGTTCCGCAGCGAACACATTTTGAAGGAGCAAAGCGACGCACAAAATGTAGTGAGTCGCGGATGCAGGAGGTTATATGACCGTAGAGAAAAAAGGAAAAAGGCAAGAAAAAAGACCCCATGGAGCAGATCACATGAGGTCTTCTTTTTGGTGGGCGATAACAGGATCGAACTGCTGACATTCTGCTTGTAAGGCAGACGCTCTCCCAGCTGAGCTAATCGCCCACATTGGTGACCTGTGGGGGATTCGAACCCCCGAACCCGCCGTGAAAGGGCGGTGTCTTAACCGCTTGACGAACAGGCCACTGGCTCCTGAAGCAGGGTTCGAACCTGCGACATCGTGATTAACAGTCACGCGCTCTACCGGCTGAGCTATTCAGGAATCTGTACGTGAGTACGTGCATTATAATATCAAATCTCGCAGTGCTTTGCAAGGGGAAATTTGATTAGAAAAAGATGAATGAGGTTTAGGGTTCAAGGTTCGGGGTTAGCTCATCGGGCGAGTTGCCCTTTGATTTCATTGGGAAAGAGGTTCAGCAGGTTCTATAGGTTCTGAGGGTTCAACGGAGAAATCCCAGCCACCAGTCACTCCTAATCCCCAATCCCTAATCCCTAGCTACTAATCCCTAGCTACCAGTCACAAGTCACTAGTCACTTTGCACCCCCCAATCCCTAATCTCTAGCCACTAGTCACTTCTCAGTAAAAATGGCAATAAAAAATCCCACGGCGCGGAGCACGTGGAACTTTTCATTATGGTGGGCGATGACAGGATCGAACTGCCGACATTCTGCTTGTAAGGCAGACGCTCTCCCAGCTGAGCTAATCGCCCATAAATCGTTGACGCAGACTATTATGCCATAGTCTCGCGTAAGATGCAAGAAGAAAATGAGTTCGGGGATGAGGAGTGGTGGTGCGGCGCATAAAATATAGAAACGCCGCGGAGTATAGATGATGGCGATGCCCGAAAGTCGTATTCAAGTCACCAGTCACTTGATACTCCCAATCCCTGCTTTCACACATGCGTCGTTTATCGGACTGCAAGAAAGATTTCTCGGCAACGCTTTCAATGACGATACGAGAGAGTCTGATGTCTCCTGGTTTTTAGTCACCAGTCACTAGTCACTCTTTATCCCGGAAGACCCATGCGAAAGGGGCCGCTGACTCTTTGAGTCAGCGGCCCCTTGGTTTACGCTTTCGTATTACGCAGCGTGAGAATTATTTTTCTTCTTTGGCTTTGCGATCTGCGATCTCCTGGTCATAGGATTTCTGGATGCGGACGTAGTTTTCACGGCGCTGTTTGGCATCGCGTTCGGTCTTTTCGAAGAGTTCTTCCGCTTTGTCTGGGAAGAGCTTCGCCAGAGATGCGAAGCGGACTTCGCCCATGAGGTAGTCGCGGAAGTTGCCTTTCGGTTCGCGGCTGTCGAGGTGGAACGGATTCTTGCCCTGTTCCAGAAGCTCTGGGTTGTAGCGCCAGTTGCACCAGTAGCCACATTCGACGGCGCGTTTCTCTTCTTCGGAGGATTTGCCCATGCCGGCTTTGAGGCCGTGGTTGATGCATGGCGCATAGGCGATGATGAGGGACGGTCCCGGATAAGCTTCTGCTTCGCTGATGGCTTTGAAGGCCTGATTCATATCAGCGCCGAGAGCGATCTGTGCGACGTAGATGTAGCCGTAGGAGACGGCGATCATGCCGAGGTCTTTCTTCTTGGTCTTCTTGCCGGAGGCTGCGAATTTGGCGATGGCAGCAGCCGGAGTGGACTTGGAGGACTGTCCGCCGGTATTGGAGTAGACTTCGGTATCGAGGACGAGGACATTCACATCTTCGCCGGAAGCGAGGACCTGATCGAGGCCGCCGAAGCCGATATCGTATGCCCAGCCGTCGCCGCCGAAGATCCACTGGGATTTCTTGACAAAGTGATCCTTGAGCTCCAGCAGTTCTTTGTATTCCGGATGCGCGGAAACCGCAGCGGTGAGGGCCGCATCGAGCTTGTCGGCGCGGTCTCTCGTGCCTTCGCCGAGGTCTTTCTTGGCGAGCCATTCTTCCATGGCGGTCTTGACATCACCTTCCGCGGCCGGGAGGAGAGCTTCGAGCTTTTCGGTCAGGCGGCTTCTGAGCTTCGCTTCACCGAGGTGCATGCCGAGACCATATTCCGCGTTGTCTTCGAAGAGGGAGTTCGCCCAAGCCGGTCCCTGTCCTTTGCTGTTCTTGGTATATGGCATGGACGGGGAGCTTGCGCCGTAGATGGAGGAGCAGCCGGTCGCATTGGAGATCATCATGCGGTCGCCGAAGAGACGGGTGACCATATTGATGTACGGGGTCTCGCCGCAGCCTGCGCAGGCACCGGAGAATTCGAAGTAGGTCGGTTCGAACATGGCGCTTCTGAGGTTCTTTTTGCCGAGCGGATTGTCTCTTGCCGGGAGGCTCTTTGCATAGTCCCAAAGGTTCTGCTTGGGGAGCTCTGTCTCTGCCGGCTGCATGACGAGGGCTTTCTTCGGAGCCGGGCAGGTATTCGCGCAGATGCCGCAGCCGTAGCAGTCTTCCGGATCGACGACGATGCGGTACTTGAGTCCTTTGACCGGGCCTCTGAAGTCTTTGACGATGAAGCCTTCCGGTGCATTCGCTGCTTCGTCTTCGGTGACGAGGAATGGACGGATGGCAGCATGCGGGCAGACGACGCCGCACTGGTTACAGCCGATACAGTTTTCCGGGATCCATTCCGGGATCATGATGGCTGCCGATGGACGTTCGTACTGGGAGGTGCCGGACGGGAAGGTGCCGTCTTCGATGCCTTTCCAGGTGGAAACCGGGAGGTCGTCGCCTTCCTGACGGTTCATGACGTCGCAGACGTTCTTGACGAAGTCCGGACGGCTGACCTTGGCGATGGAGCCGCCGGTGGTCGCATGTTCCCATTCGGCCGGTACTTCGACTTCGACGATGCCTTCCATGCCGGCGTCGACGGCTTTGTTGTTCATGTCGACGACGTTCTGGCCTTTTCTGCCGTAGGATTTTTCGTTGGAGTCTTTCAGGTATTTCACGGCATCTGCATCAGGAATGATGTGGGTGAGGTGGAAGAAGGCAGACTGCATGATCATATTGATGCGGCCGCCGAGACCGATGTTCTTTGCGATCTCAAAGGCATCGATGATGTAGAATTTTGCTTTGAGGGCAGCGAGCTTCCGTTTCATGGCTGCCGGCAGGACGCGGTCCAGATCTTCTTTTCTCCATGGGGAGTTCAGAAGGAAGATGCCGCCCGGCTTGAAGCCGCGGAGAAGGTCGTATTTATAGATGTAGGACGGACGGTGGCAGGCGATGTAGTCAGCCTTGCGGATGAGGTAAGGCTTTCTGATCGGATCGGGGCCAAAGCGCAGATGGGAGATGGTGACGCCGCCGGATTTCTTGGAGTCATAGGCGAAGTAGCCCTGTGCATAGAGGTCGGTGTGGTCGCCGATGATCTTGATGGCGCTCTTGTTCGCACCGACGGTGCCGTCAGAGCCGAAGCCCCAGAATTTGCAGGAGACGAGCTTGGACGGGATTTCCGGTACCGGGAGCGGAGCGAGGGAGAGGTTCGTCACGTCGTCTTTGATGGAGAGCGTGAAGTTGTGGCGCGGGGTCTCTTCCTTCAGGTGTTCATAGACAGCCATGATGTCTTCCGGAATGACGTCCTTCGAGCCTAAGCCGTAGCGGCCGCCGCAGACTTTGATGGCGCGGCCGGAAGAGGCGATCGCAGATACGACATCCAGGTAGAGCGGTTCGCCGATGGCGCCCGGTTCACGGGTGCGGTCGAGGACGGCGATTTTCTTGACGGTCGATGGGATCTGGTCAAGGAAGTGCTTGACAGAGAATGGGCGGTAGAGGTGTACATTCAGCACGCCGACTTTTTCGCCGTGGGCATTGAGCGCATCGGTGACGTCCTTGCAGATGTCGGTGACAGAGCCGATCGCGATGATGATGCGGTCAGCATCGGCTGCGCCGTAGTAGTCGAAGAGATGGTAGCTTCTGCCGGTGATCTTGGAGATCTCATCCATGTAGCCCTGAACGATGTCTGGGAGGGCATTGTAGAAGGGGTTCGCTGCTTCGCAGTGCTGGAAGTAAACGTCCGGGTTTTCTGCGGTGCCGCGGATGACCGGATGATCCGGATTGAGAGCGCGGGCTCTGAAGTCCGCAAGGGCTTTCTGGTCGATGAGCGGAGCGAGCTCTTCATAGCTCATGACCTCGACCTTCTGGATCTCATGGCTCGTGCGGAAGCCGTCGAAGAAATTGATGAAAGGTACGCGGCCTTTGATGGCAGCAAGATGAGCAACGCCTGCGAGGTCCATGATCTCCTGGGCATTCGCTTCAGCGAGCATTGCGCAGCCTGTCGCGCGTGCGCTCATGACGTCCTGATGGTCACCGAAGATGGAGAGCGCGTGGTTCGCGAGCGCTCTCGCTGCGATGTGGAAAACGCCCGGGAGCAATTCGCCTGCGACTTTGTACATGTTCGGTACCATGAGCAGCATGCCCTGAGAGGCCGTATAGGTGGTAGTCAGCGCACCGCTCTGCAAAGAGCCGTGGAATGCGCCAGCTGCGCCGCCTTCTGCCTGCATCTCGACGACGTGTACGGTGTCACCGAAAATGTTCTTCTTGCCGTGAGCGGCCCATTCGTCCACTTCTTCCGCCATCGGCGAGGAAGGGGTGATCGGATAAATAGCAGCTACTTCTGTGAATGCGTAGGAAATATACGCAGCAGCTGTGTTGCCATCCATTGTTTTTACATTTCTCACAGATCAACACTCCTTTATATGGGAAATCTGTTCAAGGGGAGCAGAGGAGATGAAGGATGAGGAAGGCGGCGCCTTTCCGGCCACGGATCCCTGCTCATCAGTCACTTGGTTTTTATACCTTTGCCTTTACTCTTCCCTTGCAAGATACCTGAAAATTAGGTACAATGGTTTTATGATAATTTTGCATAGATGGATTCACTTTATTCTATACTAAGTCATAGACCATGGACATTTCCAGGGCATCCGAATAGATACATTTCTATTATAGAATAAAGATATGGATTTCACAAGAAAATGAGAAGGAGAAAGAGATCAAGAGCAGCTGATGAGCGTACTGCTGTTTTTTATGCGAAGCATCATGCCCACTTGGAACCGGCGGAGCTTCTCCGGCATGGGATCTAGGGAAACGCTGATTCAATCGCAGAGTCGGATGTCACATGGATTTTTATACATGGCTTCGTCATCATCTTCCTTAAATAGCTTGCTATTCGCGTCAGATGATTCCTCGCTCTGTATAAAAATCCAAGAATGAAATCTGACAACGATTGAATCGGTGTTTCCCTAAAGCAGCCCGCCCCACGGACTCATCCTGGAGATGCACCCTCTTACCTTTCTTTTTACTCTTTCATGGAGGATCACAATGGATTATCGTCATCTGAAATATTTCATGGAAGTCGCTGAACAGAAGAGCTTCTCGAAAGCAGCGCGCAATCTTCATATTTCCCAGTCCGCCATCAGCCGCATGATCAAGTCGCTGGAGGATGAGCTGGGGGTCGTGCTTTTCATCCGCAACGCAAAGACGGTAGAGATCACAGCGCCGGGGACCATTTTCCTGAACTATGCGAAGCGGTGTCTTTTTATTTTTGAACACCTGAAGTCGGATTTTGAAAATGAATTCAACCTGAAGCAGGATACCATCGAGATCGGGCTGCCGCCGATCACCGATGCGCATGTCTTTGCAAAGCTTCTGGGCGAATTCAAGAAGAACTATCCGCAGATCGCCATCAAGCTCTATGAGCACGGTTCGAAGGTCATCGAGACCTCTGTCCAGGAGGGGGTCATCGACGTCGGCATCATCTGCACCATTCCGAATAACGAATTCGAGTCCTTCTTCCTTTCGGAGGATGAGATGTGCGTCGTCATGCCGAAGGGCTATCCGCTCGAAGAACACCCAGTCGTCCCGATGAAGCTGCTCGCAGACTATCCGCTCGTGCTGTACCGCGATGATTTCAATATGCATGATGACATCATGTCGAACTGCAAAAAGATCGGCTTCACACCGAAGATCGTATTCGAGACGAGCCAGCGTGAGCTGATGCTGCAGACGGTCGCAAGCGGCCTTGGCGTCGCGATCCTGCCGTCGCGCCTGTGTCCGGCAAACAGCGAGGAAAGCAAGGTCGTCACTCGTGTGATGACAGAGCCGCGCATGACGCATCACCTCTATGCCATCTGGAAGAAGGGCCGCTATCTCTCCCGCGCTGCCCGCCTCTGGATCGAATTCACCAAAGACCATCTGACGCTTTTGAATGACCCGCGTAAGATCGATGATATGATGAGGAAATAGGATTTCCATGGAACAGTGGAAAAGGAAAATACAGTGGAGAGAACGCAAATATCTCTACCTTATCATGGCCATGCTGCTCGGCATGGTCATTTATCAGCAGTTTTTGATCACTGACCTGCAGGAACGGATGATGAATATCGAGGCGTCCTGCTATGACGACCAGCTGAATGACATCCGCTATGAAGCGGAGGAAGCGCTTCGTCAGAATGAAGAGCAGGGAAAGGATATCTATCTTTTGCAGAAGCACAGTGCGGATCACCGCTTCCGCCTGCTGGAATTGGAATGGGAGAAGTGAGCGGCGGTCTGTAACTAGTGACTGGAGACTGGGTGTTAGACGTTAGACATCAGATGTCAGATATCTGTAGTCTAAAGTCTCCAAGACTCCAAATCTCAAGCGGGCACCGCCAAGATGTATACTACGTGGCGCTTTTGATTTTGTATGCTGCACCTTCCATTTTCACTATGAGTAAGAATGGAAGGTGCAGCGCCAGTTCATATGTATTGTAAGATCAACATAAAGGTGACTTCTATGGCACAGGATCGGTTTATGGCTTTGGATGCACTTGCCTTGATGAGACACAGCAATGCTTCATGGAAGCTTCTCGCTTCTGATGATGCAGCTTTCTGCTGTGCCTTTTTTTATCAGGAATTTTTGGCGGGCAATGTGAGAAATCTGCCGGAAGCACGTCTTTTGATGGACATGCGTCCATTTCTGAAAGAGAAGCATGCCCTAGCGAAGGAGCCGCAGCCGGAGGAGGAAGCGCTCGAAGGGGAAGCGAAGCAGTATCTGCGCCGGTGGTCGGATGAAGAGCACCGCTGGCTTCGCCGTTTCTATCGAAACCACATGACGTACTATGACCTCACGACTTCGGGGCAGAAGGCCGTAGAGTGGCTGGAAAATCTGCGCAGTCGGAGCTTCATCGGGACGGAGTCGCGCCTCCACACGTTCTTCAATATCTTGCACGAGATCGAGCATAAGGCGAATCCGGATAAGAAGGCGCGCTTGGACTACCTTAGAAAGCAGCGGGCGGAGATCGATGAGAAGATCCGTCGGCTCCGCGAAGGCGGGGAAGTCGAAGTCTTAGATGAAGTGCAGATCAAGGAGCGCTTCATGGAAGCCATGGACATCGCGGCAGGGATTCTTTCTGATTTCCGTGAGGTCAAAGATAAATTTCAGGGCATCTACAATGATTTTCGCAATGAAGTGAACGAGTGGGAGCAGGGCAAGGGGGCGCTGCTCTCGCAGTTCATCGCGGACAGGGAAATCATCGAAGAGTCGGAGCAGGGCAAGAGCTTTTCCGCCTTCTTCGACTACCTGATGGCGTCCTCGCAGCAGGAGGATTTCGATCAGACGATGCGAAAGATTCTCCGCCTGAAGGCACTTGCCGGTGAGACGAACCGCTACAATCCGCTCCACGTGCGCCGTGCGTGGGTGGACGGCGCAGAAGACGTGCAGCAGACGATCGGCAAGTTATCAGAGCAGATCCGCTGGTATGTCAATGAGAACAATCTGCAGGAGAAGAAAAATATCTATTTCCAGGTGAAGGGAATCGAGAAGAAGGCACTCGCGATGAGGGGGAGAGAGCCGAAACGGGAGAAGGAATTTATGTGGCTTGATGAAGCCGCGCCGACGATTTCTCTTCCGATGGAGCGGCCTCTCCGCATGCCGCCCGCGCAGATGGAGCTCGCTCAAGACGCGCTCACGGTGGGTGAGCACGAGGGGAGTCTGGAGGCGATTTTCAACCAGGTGTACGTGGATAAGGCGCTGCTTCGCACTCGCATCGAGGACATGCTCGAGACGCGGCCGAAGGTGACGCTGAAGGAAGTCATTGATGCCTATCCGCTTGAGAAGGGGCTTTTCGAGCTTCTGGCGTACATGGAAATCGCTAAGAGCGAGGCGTGCCATTTCACGCCCGCCAAAGAACGGATATTCTTCCAGGGAATCGATGGCCGCAGCCGCTATGTCACGATGGAACGTATTGTTTTTGAAAAGAAGGAGCCATGATGGAAAAAGAAGACATCACATTTTCTACCGTACTGATCCAGCTTCTCTCAGGGATCGTGGTGAAGGAAGCGGCCCCGGAGAGCTGGAATACCATCCTTTCTCAGCAGTATCGCATCAATGAATATATGTATGGAAAAGATCGGGCTTTTGCTTGTCATTGACGAGGATGGCGGCTACGCTTTCCTAAAGCAGAAGGAGACGGATGAGCTGCCCCATCTCGTGAAGAAGCAGCCGCTGACATTCAAGATGAGTCTTTTCCTTGCGCTTCTTCGTAATGAGATCAATGAATTCGACGGGGCGAACGGGGACAGCATGCTTGTCGTGAAGGATGAGGAAATGGTCGCTCGCATGAAGCCATATTTCCCAGATATGTCAGATGAAGTGAAATTTGCTGACTCCATCCGTGCCTGCTTCAAGAAGGCGGTTTCCATGAAGATCCTCTCGCCGGTGAAGGACAATGAATTTGCCTATGAGGTGCAGCCGATCCTGCGCCGCTTCGTGGATGCGGCATGGCTCTCGGAATTTAACCGGGCGCTCGACAAGTACATGGAAGAGAATGGCATTTCCTTAGAGGACAAGGCGGAAGAAAAGGAGGACACCCATGAATCTCTTTGATACAGACGGCCGCATGGAAGATGTGGGCCCGGGCTACCGCATGCGGCGGCTCGAAGTGTACAACTGGGGCACCTTCGACGGCGCGGTCTGGCCTTTCGAGCTGGGCGGCAATACGTCGCTCCTCACCGGGGAAATCGGCTCGGGCAAGTCGACTCTGGTCGATGCCATCTTGACGCTCCTCATCCCGCAACCGAAAATCAATTACAACAAGGCCGCTGACTCGGGGAGCCGTGAGCGTTCGCTCACGTCCTACGTGCGCGGTTACTATGCGAAGAGGAGCAATGCATCCGGTGAAGAAGAGCCGGTCGCGCTCCGTGATAAGAATAAGTACTCCGTCATTCTCGCCGTCTTTTCGGATGTAGAGAAGGACAGCTACGTGACCCTTGCGCAGGTCTTTTTCTTCCAGCCCGGGAGCGAGCGTCCGGCCCGCTTCTTCGTTGTGGCAGAGCGCAGTCTCTCCATCAAGAAAGATTTCGGCGGCTTTGGGAATAACATCAGCGATCTCAAGAAGCGTCTGAAGAAATCACTCTATGTGGAAGTATTCAATGACTACACCTCGTATGCGGTGAAATTCAAGTCGCTCTTCGGCATTGTGAGTGATGACGCGCTCGACCTTTTCCCGCAGACCGTCTCCATGAAGAAAGTGAATGGGATCACCGATTTCGTCCGCAAGAACATGCTTGGTGATGTGGACAGGGCGGAGATGGAAGAGAATATCCAGCGCCTCCTCACCCGTTTCCATGACCTGAAGAGCATCCATGATGCCATCGTGCGTGACCGCGAGAAGATGGACCTTCTTCGCCCTATCGTGAAGGCGTCGGATACCTATGATGCCTGCCTCCTCAAAGAGAGCGAGCTTTCCCTGATGGAAGAGGGGGTGCAGCCGTATCTGGCGCGGGAGGAAATCAAGCTCCTCACGGAAGCGCTTACAGAAAGCAACCGGCAGCAGGAAGAAATGCGTGCTCGTCGCACATCCTTTGAGGCGGAACTCACCCACGCCTTGGAAGATATCGACGCCAAGAAGAAGGAAATGTGGCAGAATGGCGGCAACCGCCTGCATGATGCGGAAAAAGAACTCAAGAATTGCGAGAAAGATCTCGCACAGGTGATGAAGCAGGCGGAGAACTACCGCGACTACGCGGATGTGCTGGGGATTTCTGTGCCGGTGGTGCTGGAGGATTTCCTGACTCGGCGAAAAGAGCTCGAAGACCTGCTGGGCGAGCTCAAGGCGGAGTACGACGCACTGGATGCGAAGAAATTCGAGGCCGACAGCAAGGAGCGAGAGATCGCATTCCAGATTTCTGCGGACAAGACAGAGCTCGCGTCCCTTCTGAAGCGAGATAGTAATATCCCAGCCCCCTTCATTGCCATCCGCAAAGACCTCTGCTGCGACCTCAAGGTGGCGGAGAGAGACATGCCATTTGCTGGGGAAATCATGGAAGTGAAGCCCGAGGAGCAGAAGTGGGAAGGGGCACTCGAGCGACTTCTTGGGGAATTCGGCGTATCGCTCCTCGTGCCGGAAAGTCTCTATGGCAAAGTCATCGACTGGATGGAAAAACATTTTCTCGGCCGCCGCATGGTGTACTACCGTGTCGACGAATACACGCCGCCCGTCTCGATGACAGACCTGCCGGAAACGTCGGCGGCGAGGAAACTTCATATCAAGCGTGACTCGCCGTATGCGGGCTGGCTTGCCTCCGAGCTGGTGCACCGCTTCGATCACGTGTGCGCGGAAACGACCGCGGAATTCAAGAAAGCCCGCTTCGCGCTGTCGCTCGAAGGCCAGATCAAGACGCAGGGGCGCCGCCATCAGAAAGATGACCGCCACGCGCTCCATGACCGTCGCTATTATGTGCTCGGTTTCTCGAACAAAGAAAAGATCGCTCTCATCAGAAAGGAACTGGAAAGCCTCGAAGGGGAGCGCGCTGCGCAGAGGGAAATCGTGCAGCAGATCGTGGCGGAGAGAGAGTCCGTCATCCGAAAGCGGAATGCCGCAGAGAACCTTCTCGTGGTGGATAATTTCAAGGACATTGACTGCCAGTATTTTGCAGACCGCGTCGACAAGCAGAAAGCCATCATCCAAAGCCTCAAGGGCCATTCGAATATCCTTGCCCGTCTCGATCGCGAAGTGAAAGCGCTCGAGAAAGAGAAAAAAGAGATTGAGGAGGCTATTCGCCGCGCAGACGGTGAGCTGGGGAGTCTTGCGCGCCAGATCACAGAATACGAAGATAAAAAAGCCGCAGACGAGAGAATCCTCTGCGGCGCGCCGGAGCTCATCCGCCGCGAAGGTTTCGACCTATTGGACAAGCACCGTGAAGACTGCATCAAGAAAGGTTTCTTCACGCTGAAGTCCATGACTGAAAAGCAGGGAATGTACAATAAGTGGATCCGGGAAGAAAAAGAAAAGTGGGGCGCGAAGAAGGAGCAGAGTGGCTCGGCCATGTCGTCTGGCATGTCGAAGTACCTGCAGTACCTCTCACTCCATAATGAAAGTGACCCGAATCTTACGAACGAGCTGAACCGCGCAAACAGGAGTGAGTACAAGGAGCTCTACCGCCGCATTGGCGAAGATGATCTGCCGAAACTGCTGCCGAAATTCAAGAAGCGACTTCGTGAGAATACGATTCAGGATATGGCGATATTCCAGTCGAAGCTCCTCTCGAATCGCGATGTCATCCGGGAGCGCATTGAGGAAATCAACCGCTCGCTCTACGACATCGACTACAATGTGGGGCACTATATCGAGATCGAGTGCATCGAGTCACTGAACAGTGAAATCAAGCATTTCCGTCAGCAGCTGAAGGCCTGCACCGACAGTGCCATCACGGGCAGTGATGATAACTATAACGAAGAGAAATTCCTCGAAATCGAAAAAATCTTGTCCCGCTTCTCTAAGAGCCGCCCGGGACGAGCGGAAGAAGATAAGAAATGGACAGCGATGGTGACCGATGTCCGGAACTGGTACACCTTTGCCGTCTCCGAACGCATCCGTATGGAGGATGGCAGATGCGGCGAAGAGTACGAGCACTACACCGACTCCTCCGGCAAGTCCGGCGGGCAGAAAGAAAAACTCGCCTACACGATCCTGGCGGCCAGCTTCGTATACAGCTTTGGCATCATCGGCAGCCGTGCGCTTCCGACCTTCCGCTTTACGGCGATCGACGAGGCCTTCCTGAAGAGCTCGGACGAGTCCGCTCGCTTCGGTCTCGAACTTTTCCGCAAAATGGGACTGCAGCTTCTTGTCGTGACGCCGCTATCCAAGATCCCGACCATCGAGCCGTACATTTCCCACCTAGGCTTCGTCTCGCAGAATGAGAAGCGCCAGTCGCAGATCCGAAACCTCTCCATCGGTGAGTACCGGAAGGAGCTCAAAGCCCATGAGAAGAAAGTTTGACGAGCCGCTCAGAAAGAAACTCTCGCGCCTGGAAGCCAATGGCAAACTCTACGTGGCGCTCGCAGAAGGGAGCGAAGTTCCCTATCTGAGCATGCCGCTCAAGCGGCCGCAGGATATAGAAACCAGCTGGGACGAGCTTCTCGCCTGGCAGGACTTTTGGCGCAAAGCGCCGAAAGCATCAGGCGGTCATCCCCTCTGGCATGTCGAAGAAAAACGAAAGCAGACAGCCTCCTTTGGGAAACAGCTGATGCCTGTCCGAGTCTTCATCGATACCCCGGAAGACGCCATGGCGCTCCTCGGACTCACGAAGAAGAAAAAAGAATTTCTGGCCGGCCTTTCTGCTGTAGAAAGCCAGATGCCCTCTCTCCGTGACTGGTACCTCACGTATTTTGGTCGGATTTCTGCGGAAGATTTCTTTCCCGTGGTGCTATCCATTGCCCGCTTCATGCTGGAACAGGAGCAGCGGGAAGGATACCTTCGCGAGATGGCGATCCCCGGCGTCGATACGAAATTTCTGGAGAATCACAATTTCCTAGTGCGGACTCTCTGGAATGCCCTCTTCCCGGAAAATACCGCTGAGAGCAGTGACGAACTCTGGGAGAAACTCTTCGTACAGAAAGTCCCGACGCCCTCCATCTGCGTCCGAAGCCTCGATGAGCACCTGCGCTTTGCCGGTGTCAGAAAACTCTTCCTTTCGCAGGATGATATCGCCGATTTCCAGCCACCGCACCGCCGTATCTTCATCACGGAGAACAAGGTGAATGGCTATACCTTCCCCGATGCCGAAGACAGCCTCGTTCTCTTCGGCATGGGCTATGGCGTCTTGGAAATGGCAGAATCCGCACCTTGGTTAGCCGATAAGGAAATATACTATTGGGGCGATTTGGACCACGATGGATTCAATATCCTGAGCAATCTTCGAAAAGTATTGCCAGAAATGAAGATTCATTCCTTTCTGATGGACAAAGAAACGCTTCTGGCCTATGTGGATCCCAAAGTGAAAGATACAGGAAATACCACCACCATCCCGGACTGTTTGACCGTCAGCGAGAAAATGGCATGGAAATTGATTCACGATAACGGTTGGCGATTGGAACAAGAACGGATTCCCCATGAGGAAGTGGAATGGGCTGTGGAGAGTCTTTTGGCCGAGGAGGAAAAATAGGGGAGAAAAGGTTACTCAGGTTTCCTTAACCATTGCATTTTTTAGATTGATAAATGTCGAACCATATGGTAATATATAGATATAGAAAAACATCGATAAAGTGACCGGAGACTGGTAAGATCATCATTTTTCGGGCGCATCTTTCCCACTAAGGGAGGATACAAGAGAGGCTCGACGGGCGGTCTGCTTCACCATGAACATGGCAAGCGGACAAGAATTACGTTTAGGAGAGTGCAATACCTAACCCCTAACCCCTAACACCTGATCCCTGGTCACTGGTCACCTAATTTTTTCTGCTACCTGCAGAGAAAGGAGAATATCATGACACTTCATATCTATTATTGCCCATCTTGCGATTCTTTCGTATTCAAAACCGGCGAAGCCATGGCTGTTTCTTGCTGTGGTGAAGCATTGCAGCCCTTGGTAGCAGGTACCAGTGATGGAGCCAGGGAAAAACATGTACCGGTGGTGACTCATGAGGGAGACCTCCTTCACGTACAAGTGGGGGAAGTGCTGCATCCTATGTTGGAAAACCATTACATCCAGTGGATCGCTTTGGTGACCGAAGAGGGATTCCAAGTGCGTTATCTGAAACCGGGAGAAGAACCGAAAGCCGCCTTTGCTGACGTGCCTCATGGCGTGGTGTATGAATATTGCAATCTGCATGGCCTTTGGAAATGTGAATTTTAAGATTCGTGATTCGTGATTCGTGACTGGTGACTCATCACTGGGAGGTTCTCTCAGTGATGAGTCACCAGTTTTTTGTTGCTCAGGTCACGCAAGGTTCTCGGGGTCTTCAAATGTGTCGCTGGCCGTAACCGTCATTTTGATTGATTAGATTTTCGCTAATGGTCTCAAAGGTTCAAGACTTTTAGGGGGATTTAGGGAAACGCTGATTCAATCGCAGAGTCAGATTCCACAAGAATTTTTATACATGACTTCGTCATAGCCTTCCTTAAATAGCTCGCTATTCGCGTTAGGCTATTCCTCGTCATGTATAAAAATTCAAGAGTAAAATCTGACAACGATTTAATCAGTGTTTCCCTAG
>ERZ1034669.152-NODE-152-length-32356-cov-39.474289_pt1 | contig 32356 bp, 37 predicted proteins | sample MGYA00520705_ERZ1034669 | MGnify/ENA primary metagenome ERZ1034669 (study PRJEB33766, sample SAMN09781766) | gut metagenome | biome: gut microbiome | host: Homo sapiens | place: Madagascar | study: EMG produced TPA metagenomics assembly of the PRJNA485056 data... | reverse complement strand
ATCTAAGTCATAATAATAATATATAATTTTAAAGTTTATTAAAATGTGCGAATTTTAGTTTAAAACAATAATATAAGTGAGGTGATTATAATGCCGATGTCTAATAGGGTTTCTCGTTTATTAGATTTAATAGAAATGCGTTTAGGAACTAAACAGCTTAATCTACCAGAATCTCTAGATAAAGATACATGGATGCATGTTATAGATATATCTACTTTAAATACATTTTCTAGATATTTTCCAGTTAAGATGCCATACTATCTTACTAATGATAGAAGAAAAGGCCCTTATTATTTAATAGATGAAAAGACTGCTGCATCTGTAGATATTATGGGTGTAGGGGATATAGATTGGCATCTGTTATCTAAAAATGCTCCAGCATTTGGATTCGGTTATGGATTCTATTCTACATATGATTTCTTCTTAAATGGTATGGATGTAGAAGGTATAGCTGAGCAACAAATGCTTACTGACCATGCTAGTCTGTATAAGTGTGGTGTATATGTAGAATTTGAACCACCAAATATGGTAAGACTAGAATCTAATCTTAGTAATAATATGCTGGAAATGCTAAAATCTATTCCTATATCTTTATTTGTAAAACATTCCCCTAATTTAATGACTATAGAGCCTACTAAGATGGAGTTGTTTGAATCACTAGCTATTTGTGATGTAGCAATATATTTGTATAATAATTTAAAGTATTATCAGAATATTGAAACCCCATATGCTAGTGCAGAATTAAATATAGATATACTTCAAGATTACTCTAATAGACGAGATGATATAGTACAACGTATGCAGGATAGCTATGTAACATTTGCTAATAAATCTCAACCTATGATTATGGCTATATAACAACAATAAAAGTATACCACAAAGGTATACTTTTATTCTATTTTTAAATAAGGAGGATTTAATATGTCACAAACTTTAAAAGGAACTATATGGGGGGGTAACCTTTAGTGCTAGCCCCGCTAAGAGAGGTAACGTATATGTAGCCAAAGGTTCTAAACCATGGTTTAGTGATGGATGGGACGATAAATATCATGTAGTTAATATAGACGAATCTGTATCAGGTCAAGCTACAGTTACATGTAAAAATGTAACCACAACAAACTTTATGTTTGCTTACTGTGAAAATATTAGTTCGATAGATTTGTCTGATTTTTCTTTTTACTATATAAAAGATGTGTCTTCTATGTTTAAAGGCTGTAGGAACCTTTCCTCGATAATTTTAGATGGCGATGGATTTGGTAGAACAATTCATATGAACCATATGTTTGAAGGCTGTAGCTCTCTTACTTCAGTGAGTATATTCGATTTTTCCTATAATAAGGCTAAGACACAAGATATGAGTAGGATGTTTTATGGCTGTTCTAATCTTACTACCATTAAAAATGTTATAGATATGTCATCTTGTACGAATTACGACGATATGTTCTATAATTGCCCTAAACTAACCAATGTTAAGATTGAAAATCCACCATCTGGTTTTGATGGTGCTGGATTATCCTCCTCTCAATATACACTATAGTTAGTTAGTATAAGTTTTCTTTTTTTTTGGTACATTTATGTAATACTATATTTAGTATATATAAATCATAAACATAATATATTTTATAATGGAGGCTAATAGTATGATTTATACAGAAGAAGATTTAAAACAAGCATATAATATGGGTTATAACGAAGCAGTAGATGATGTGAATGCATATATAGAATCATGCGATGAAGAATATGATAATGATGAAGATTATAGTGCTGTAGAAGATGTTATTATGAATGAAAGTAAGAGCTATAAGAAAACACAGAGAGATAATGTAATTTTGAATAAAGGTGGGCAATACGCTTTAGATTCTTTTGATAGAGCTGCTGAGAGAGACCAGCGGAGAGAAAAAACATCTTGGCCTCATAATCATCTTAGATATGATACAAAAGCACATCCATCACTTAAAGAAAGATTAGATAATTATAAAAAAGCAAAAAATGGTAATAATATATGGGATAAAGCCAACTTTATAGCAGATAGAACGGACAACGCTAAAAATAAATTAGAGAAAATTAAATAATAATTATCCCTTCATACCTAATATTAGGTATGAAGGGATAATATTTCAAACTAAGCTTTTACATGTGCATGAGGAATACTTTTACCGCCATTCCACCTTTTATCAATAGCATCTTTTAAAGCCTTATGGCGTAAAAGTGTTTGTTTTACTCCATATTTTTTAACTTCTTCGTTTGGATCAAAATTTGGATTATGGTGTTTATCATTATAATAATCAGTTACAATTTTATCATGTTTTTCTTTATTAACACTCTTAGTTTCATTCATAATAGCAGCTTCTACAGCACTATAGTCTTCATCATAAGATTCATCTAAACTAAATTCTGTAGGAAGATATTATTTACTTAATTTATTATATGATTTCTCTATACTTTTAGCATTATCCATTATAGTACCAATACTTCCTATAGATAGATTGCCAGATTTAACTGTGTTTAATATATTCTGAGAATTATTTAATATATCTTTTAATTGCTTTTCCTTTTCTGTAACACTACCACTTTCTCCTACTTTGATTAAGTCTAGTTTAGTAGATAATGTAAATCTATCACCAGCCTTAATGAAGTAATCTATCTTTCTAGTTAATAAGAATACTCCATCATTATTACTATGAGCATCATAGTTTTTAACTATATATCTTTTATTAGGGGTTATTATAGTAGTATCTAAACTTGTTTTACTGATAGACAACTGATTTACATGATTCTCTAAATCTGCTTTAATATTTTTAATCATATTAGCATTATCATTACTAAGCCTTATTAGTTTAGTACCAATATTTGCAGAATCACTAGTATTATTATCTTTTTTATCAGAATCTTTTAAATTTAAATTTACTGCAAAGTTAGATATACCAAGCATACCTATATTAGATATATCTTTAACCATATTAATATTCTTTTGTAAATCTTGTAAATCATTTATAGAGAAACTTAATGATTTTACTCTATCTGCTAATTGATTAGCAGACTTTACAATATTTTGTAAAGATTCTTTAGCTGTTTTACTAATATCTCTAAGTTTATCCCAAGTACCAGTTATAGTAGTTTTAATATCATTTTTAAATTCTTTTAAATCTTTAATTTGTGGAGATACTTGTTCTATAGCATTATTAATACTAAGATTAGCAGATTTAAATCTATTTACAGCATCCAGTATTCTAGTAGCAGAATCATCTATCATAGTTGTAGCTGTACTTAGATTACTAATAGATCTATCAGATTTAAAAGGATTAGGTTTAGCTTTACTACCACCAGTATCACTATTTTGTAAAGCTATATAACCATCCCATAAATCACTAGCATCTTTAATTATAGATTTACTAGCATTAATATAATTCTCTATTTTAAAGCATGAATTTACTCTTTCTATTAATTCTGTATTTATAGAAGTAGTATGAGAAGCAGATTGAGTTTTTAAGCTATTTACTTTATTTAGCATACTGGATACATTATCGGATATATTAATAGGGGATACAGAGTTAATAAAAGATGATATTCTGCTCACATTGCTAGCTATACCTATTAAGTTATTAGCTATATTCTGATACTTTTCAGGTAATGAATTTACTATACTATTATCAGTATTAATATTAGTTATATATGTATTTAATGTTTTAATCCATTCTTCACAACGTTCAATTTGACTATCTGTAAGATATCTTTCAGTTCTAGTAGTAGTTCCACCAGACTCACTGCTACTAGTAATAGTAACTTCTAATTCTTCCAATTCTTTAATATAATTAATAGACCTTTTTATTAAATCTATAGCTCCATATTTATTAAAGCTATCATTAGAATCATACTCTGTTTTACCATCATATATTTGACCTAAACTATTTATGATATCATACTTATTATTTTTTACATCATCTGGTAGAGTTAATATACTATTGATGATATCAGTACCACTGTTTATAACACATTTATAATCAGTTAAAGCACTAGGTATACTTTTTATAGTATTATTAGCTTTCTTTAAAGTATTATTAATACTATCTTTCATTTTATTTACAGTATTGATAGCTTCATTTACAGAGCTTAATAAAGTTACAGACTGTTCTATAGATGGGTCTATTATTGCTTGTATTTCTGTATATAGCTTTTCAGTATCTGAATCTATAGTATAATAGCTATCTTTTACATTTACATCAGCATAGTAGCATCCTATATCATCATTAGATTCCATACCTTCTGCTAATGCTGCTGTACTATCTAAAGACCTTATATTAAACATACATGTATCATAATCTTCACCTTGTTTTTGTACTCCATTACCAGAGCTGTCTAATAGATACATACATCCAGGTTCTATATAGAATCTGTATGGGGTATCATAAAATACTTTAATATCATTAAAGAATTTTATAGTTTTAGATAATGAATCCATAGGTGGTACTATAAGTTGACTAATAGTATCATTATAAGTAAATGGAGATACACAATACGGATATCTAGACAAAAAATAACAAACAGAATTGAATCTAGTAGAGTTTACTAGAGTAGTATTGATAGTCTGTTTATTTGCATCTATGCATTCACTAAACATCATACCTATAGTAAAATCTATAAAGTTATCTTTCTTTTCTTTATTATCAGAGTAATCTATTTCTTTATTATAGTTTATATCTTGATCTACAAAATATGTAGCTTTACCATAATATGGAGTAAGTTGTTTTAATTCAAGATTAGTTACTTCATTTATAAACAGCTTATAGATACTTACATAAAAACAAGCAGTTTTAACATTAGTAATTATCTTATCCATATCATTCTTATCGGCAGTTAATGTAACTGCTAACATCGGCATATTTGATTGCTCATAATCATTAGTTAGCATTAAACTAGATATATTCTCATTATTAAAATTTATAGTGTCTTCAGTACCATCATCTTTGATACTAGACCATTTAAGTTCTATAAGGTATTCATATTTCATTTTTACACCACCTAATAAAAAATAAAGAGTATACCATATGGTATACTCTTTAGAAGAACTCTAGATTTAATGGAGAATCTTTGAAATATGTATTGTTAATATATTGAACTCCTTCTACATCATCTAGATCTTGCTTAATAAAACTTTCCTCTTTATATTCTGGTAGTAACTTGTAAAGTTTATATTGATAATTTAAATCTACACATTTGAAAGTTCTAATAAATTGTTCTTTTATTATAGGAACAGACTTTCTATTTTTGGATTTATAATAATCAGTACAAACATCATATAGTACTTCAGAATCATATTCACATCCTAAAGGGACTAGTTTAGATATAGATAGAGCAGTCGGATATGCACAAAGGCTTTTTATATTACGCTTAGGTATACCTATTAAGGTCATCATAAAAGAAATCGTTTTTTGATTTAGATACTCTCTAATATTTTTCTTTTTTAATTCATAAATATATGCATGTAAAGAGTTAGTATGATTATAAGAATAAGTTCTATCTCTACCATCAGGAATACGTAATCTAAGATCTTTTCTAATAACTACTGTATCTTTATTATTAATAGGTAATTGATACATTAGCTGAGAGTTAGAAAGGACTAAAGAAGGATTATCTCCTAATAACTTCTTTTGTATAATATTATGAATTATAACTGAAGATTCTACTGTACCTTCTTTAAGAAAAACATTAGGGAGATATGGAACTAGCAATCTAACTAGTTTCATATTCTCCTCTACATTATCTTTAATCTTAACGTTAAACTTTATCCTAGTATTATACTCGTAATTATAAGTAGGTACAAATTGAGTATTATTAGTAGAATCATTACTAGAATATACTAGGCATATGTTAGTATAAACTTTATGTCTAGTATTAAAGTAGTTTCTTATATGAGCACAGTAGTTTACTATACAAGAGCATATATTAAAGAAATTGCCTATTCTAGTATACCTAAATGCTGTAACGAGAAATTGATATAAGTCTATATATACATTAATAGTTTTAGTATTATTATCTCCATTAAATTCCCGTGGTATAATCTTTTGTAATTCTTTATAAGTAATGAATTCGTTATATAAAACCATATCTAATGGGGTTTTAGTATCATATAGCACTATATATCACCTCAAATAATATGACGCCATCCTCTTCTACCTCTACTCTTGTAAAACATAATAAGTCCTCTCATTGCATCTGCACAATCATCACAGATACCACTAAACATAAGTTTAGCTGGAGAGTTAATTTGTCTACCACAGAAGATGCATTTATGAGGAAGCTCCTCAGCTTTATTCATTCGCTGTATGCATGAATCACAGAATGGAACGATCATTTCTTCTGGTTTACGTGCAAAATCTCTTTTACAGATTAAGCATTTAGTATACCATAAATCTTGTCTCATAGGATCTATTGTATCCATAACACAAGTTTCATATATACAACAACCATTTACATCTTTCCATTTGCACTGATAATCTTCACCATGCCTACATTTTTCAAACTGTTCATAAGGAGGCTCTCCTGTAGAACCTTCTAATTTACTTTTATCATTACTTTTCTTATCATTGTTAAGCCCTTTAATAGAATCTTCTAAACTCATATTCGTTACACCTCCTTATTAAACAGTGCTAATAAATATTAAGCAATAATTTCTTTAGGATCATAATAAATTGAGTTCTTTTTACCCGTTTTCTTATGTCCTAGAGAATCAAGCGATTCTTTAAAGTCTTCTCTTTGAGATAGAATTTCTAATAATTCATTAGTATGACCATAGCCAAGTTCTACTAATTTATTAGCTAATACATGAGGGCCTTCATCAGTTAAGAAAGTACATCCTTTCAATGGGGTTTCTTTATTGATATCCATTACCCATCTTCTTAATTCAAGTTTTTCTTCTCCATCACCCCAAGCAAGTTTACGAAGAAGTACTACTGAATTACCTTTAGTATCAATAACTTCATCTACGTCTCCTACATGATAGGTGAATGATTTGTTATTATCTCTTTTCATTTTATTAGCTCCTTTTTGGATAAATAATTTCATCATAATAGTGTTTAATTGGATGGAATATATACTTTCTTAAAGATAAACTCCAATATGGATAATAGCAATTACAATTATCGATTTCATCAATAATAACTATAGGTTGATTTATATTATATCTCCACCAACTATAAAAATCTTTATGAGATTTTTTGTACTGTTTAAACTCTTCATAAATTTTAGTGTTGGAATCCATAAATAAATGATTAATTTCTTTTATAAACTGATTATAGTTTTCATCATTACCATAATACAGTTTAGCTCTAGTTCTAATAGTAATAAAGTTTCTATCATTTATATTACTAATTTTATAACCAATCTTATAGATTTGATTATTATACTTCTCAGCAATATAATGAACTTTTTTAATGAAATCATTGTTAGCTTTATTCAAATACTGTTGAGCTTTTCTTTTATAATGAAAATACTTATTACAGTATTCAATAGCAGTCTTTACATTAGGCTCATGAAAGGATTCTTCACTAAATAATAAACCAGGAGCATTTGGTTTTTCTATATTCAAATATAAAGCTACTTTTGGATTTCTCATAATAGCTTTAGTATATTGAACACATAAGTCAAATGAAGACTCCAATTTATTCACTTCACTAACTGCAATGTATGATCTACTATAGCTAAAAGCATCAAAAGTTTCATAATTTTCTACTAAAAAATCTAAATCGTCTAATTCTTTATCTTCAGAATATAATACATCGTCAATATATCCAGAGAATCTGTATACAAATCCTTCAGTTCTATAACTTTGGAAAGTGATATCAGGATAGTATTTATATCTTACTTCAATATTATAAATATCTGGTAGGTAATAACTAAGTTTAATAAAGTATTTCAATACTTTATCTAAACCTAAATATTTACCTTTATACTCATTATATACTTTTTCTACTTCTGGTTGTAATTTACTATCGGTAGAAATTATATTTTTTCTAAGATGCCTATCTCTTTTCATTTTTTATCACTTCTTTTTGGGAAAACAATATCGTTATAATTGAGTTTTAGTGTTGGGTGCATAATATACTTGTAATTAGAGGACAAGCAGAAACATGAATAAAACCGTCCACCATCAACATCAACTCCATCTATAATAATCATTGGTTCGTTATAGAATTGCCATGTATCTTGAAAATCGTTTGGATTTTCTTTTTTACATGTGTTAATATCTTCGATTATTTTATTATAGTCATTATAGATAAAAGAGTAAATTTCTTTTTTAAACTGTTCATATTTATTATAATCACCATAAAATAATCTAGCCCTAGTTTTAATAACAATTATACATTCGCTAGTGTGCTTAAATGTATAAGCCATTTCGTATATACTATCATTATATTGTTTAGCAATTTTATAAAAGTTATCAATAATATTATTATTAATGCGATTATAGAATTGCTGCCTAATTCTCCTAAAATGATAATACCTATTATAATATTCAGTGGCGGTTTTAATACCTTCTTCAGTAAAGTATTTATCGTCAAGTAATAAATCCTTTTTAAATGGGTATTTATCACTCAAATACATAGCTACAGTAGGATTTTTCATAATGGCTTTTAAATATTTAATAGCCATTCTAAGAGAACGCGGATCTTTATTAATGCCAGAGACACAAATATATGCATCATCGTAATGATATGTATCAAGACGATTTATGATAAGCGAAATACCAGATAAGCCCGCATAATCAGCATTAAGAATTCTAAAATAGAATTTTTTTGTTCTATGACTCTGAAAAATAATGTCAGAATTATAACCACGGTCATTCATTACTACATTATAGATTGCTGGAAGATGATAACTAATTTCTGTGAAATAGTTAAGTATTTCCTCCATAGTAGCACTTCTACCAGCATACTTAGTATTTACATCTTCTACTACAGGCTGTAATTTACCACCTATAGATATCTCATTCTTGATGCGTTTTGTCATAGAAGCCTCCAATACTAAAAATCATAAAAAATATAAAGAGACACATATGTGTCTCTTTATATTTCATTGTACTAAAATACGATTAGGCATTAACCAAGAAACCAAGTTTATTAGTATTAGTGGTTACACCATTTTCGTTGGCGACTTTCTGTACACGTTCACCATTGATCTGAACTACGTTGAGCATATAGTTATTGGTTCTAACCTGTTCAGCGAATACAGACGGTGCTTTCGGAACAACAAAGTTGAATTCGTATTCATACTTCTGATTGCTACCTTCTACATTCTTACCATGAATCATGGAGAAGAATCTATTGATATCAATCGGAATCATTACTACGTTATACTGCTTCTGATAATAACCCATATTGTAAAGGTCGTTGATAGTCCTTACATCATAAAGATTATCCCAGAGAATACCCTGTTTGCTATTATAAGCTTCTTTGTTATTCATTGGATTTCTTCTAGGAACGAATCCTTCAAGGCATTTCTTAGCATCTGCTGTAATAGCGAGATACTTATAATCGTTTCTAGAATTCCATGCATTAATCCATCCACTCATCTTATCAGTGCTGGATTCTTTCATGATCTTATCTTTTGGTTTAATAAACTTAACTTTACCTTCTCCTTCTCTTCTGTCTTCAAAATAAAGGCATACATAGGACAAAGCACCATTCGGTTTAAGTTTATTATTTTCTTCTGCATTGATATAATTTCTAATGATATTAGATACCTGAAACAGAGATGCTTTTTCTTCATTAGAAGCTTTAGCATCAATGAAACGATCAATATCATTCAGTCTTGCATTGAGGAACTCAGATGCAATCTGTGGAACTCTATCAACACGAACAAATCTTGCACCAACAAAATCATCGGTCATTGCTGCGAATGTTTTGCAAATCTGTTTTACAAGCTTATTGGTGCTGATGAGCTTGTATTCAAGTTCTCCATTAAATTCGCTCTTTTCAAAAGTCACATTGAGAGCTTCGGTGTTTTTTGTTTCATTAATAGTAGCCATGTTATTTCCTCCTTTAAAATAATTACATGGTGTGATTAAACAATCGTTTAATTTACAATATTGTTTAATCTGAAATTAAATATGACATTTTATAATGTCATAAATATAGTATGTATTTATTTTATTATTTACACATCACGTTCTGTATACTACTCTACCAGTCTTACAAAGTATGATGAATAAATCTCCATTATTACTATTACGTATTAAATGGTATTTATATGTAAACGCTGTAATATCTATATCGTACCAATACTTAATTATCATGTAATCATAAATAGTTCTAACGAAAGTACCTTTAACGATACTCATCATAGTTTCATGATCGAACGTATATAATGTATTAAGATCATTCCCTTTAATAACAGGTTTAGCTTCTTTGATTGGATACTCGTCTATATTTAATCGTACATCCATACTTGGAATAAAACAATAAAGCTCTAAAAGCTGTTTAAGATTAGTGAGCTTAAAATCTATCTTTGATATTTTATAAATTTCTTTAAAAGCAGAAATAATTAAATTATTGTACATTTGTAGTTTAGGCTTTAGCAAGTTTATTATACTATCATAATAATCGTCTATATAAATTGCTAGTTTAATACTATCCTTAATCCCTATTTTTTCGTCTTCTTCCCATAATTTACTTTCATATACATCATAGTTTTCATCTTCATCTACAAATCTATCCATTATTTCATTGAGTTTATTTTGGATTGGTTTGTTAGGATCATCTAATATATGATAATTTTCTTTTATTAATGATTCTGTAGAATCTATCAATAAATTCAATCTAGTGAATATAGTACTATACATACTATAGCCATATTCATACTCTTCTGCTATTTGAGCTTCATCAGTATATACAGAATTCTTATTTAGATAAAGTTCTATAACCAAATCATCCATATTTCTAGAAGCACTATTAGCTTTAACTACAGTAAAATACATAAAAGCTGCTGGAATAAGTTTTCTATAACAATATTCAATATCGTTTACTTCCATCCATTTATATTTATTAAAAGTCTCAGAATAAACTTTAACTTTCTTTTTATATATACTATTTTTTACATCAGTCATTATTCTAATGACTTCTTCATTATTAAACCATTTCTCTCCTAAAATCATTTTTAATCTCCTATATTATAATTAATTTGTACCAAGGTTATACAACCTTGGTACAATGATACTGTCATAAATATAATATATAGTTAAAAACCTTTTTTGAAATTAAGTATTCTTTTAATCCATTCTAATGTATGGTCTAATGTAGAAGTTGGTATTCTAATTTTGTCATCATTAAATGGAGAATTTTGATATGATTTAATAATATCAAAGTTAGGGTCTTTTTTTAATACAATTTGACTATATTTAGTTATGTCATTAACTATTTTAGACCTAGCTTTTTCAGCTTTTCTTTTTTCTTCTATAGTAGTTTTTTTATCATGTATCTTTTCTTCCAGTTTAGTATTTAAATACCATAGCTTACAAATACAATACTTCATTCCTACTATGTTATTATTCTTTTCATATATCTTTAAAGCTAAATGAGTTCTAGAGTATTCACCTTCAAAATCTATTTTTCTTCCTTTACTAATTAATAGATCCCCATCTTTATTGAATTCTACAGGAAATTCATTGGTAGTATTAGCTTCTGAAAATATATTAGCGGATTCTAATGATGACATATTATTTTTATCATTATAAAGATGATAAAGAATATGCAGCCCAAGGCAATCCTTATTAAATTTTCTATATTCTCCAGAAAAAACTTTGAATATGGAAATTGATTCATTGAAATTATTTACTAATGATGCTAATAGATATTTGAGTGATACTGTAGACGGATATCTATTTCCATCATGATTTTTAATCAATTCATGCCATTCTGGTAATCTTGCACAATATATATCTACAGTATCATCTCTACTAATTACACCATTATATGATATAATATCATTATATGGTATAATGCGAGAGAAAGATACAGTTATTGTACTAAAAGATCTATTATCGATTATCCATAACCCCATGCTTGTTACGAAATCATTAAAACGTTCATCTTCATAGCGGCGGTTATCTTCTATTGATTCTTCTGTATCATTTACTGTATATATTCGTATATTACTATACATGCTAGATATAGCATTCTTAACTCTTTCACTTTGCTTAACTAAACTATAGTTAGATATAGACAGAGAATAATTACAGCCTAAATTTAATAAAGCTTTATTTTTAATATCTTTATTTAATTTAGAATCATTAATTTCCTCTACTTTATCTTTCCATTGATTACTCAATGCTTTAAATTTATTAAAATCGCCAGTTTCAAATCCTTCGTTATAAGCTTTTTTCCATTTAGATACAAATAGTGATTCTTTTAAAGGAAGTTTTACATCTTTAAAATATTTTTTATCATAATACTCTATTTCTTTAGGAGTATAGTATGGATAAATGACTGATTCATCTATAATGTCTGGATTATCATTTAATATCTTACTTTCTATATTTGAGATATAATCTTCAGATGGAGTAAATTCATTTATGGATTCTTGAATAGAAGCAGACATATACTTTCTATAAAAGTATCTATCTTTATCAAAGTTTATGGTAAAATACAAATCATCAACTTCTTGATCGACATCATGTTTATCTTTGTTAAACTGAAATTCATTATTATTAATACTATCTTCATCATAAAATTTATGAAGCATTATTTCATAACGATCTTGGTTAGTATTACCAAATAATTCTATACTCTTTTCATCAGAATCATTTTGCAAATCTTTATTCATTGCTATGAAATTATCCCAATCCATTTCTAAGTCTGAAATATTTTCATATTTTGGATACAGCAAAACTATATTGCTATCTAATCTCCAGTCTTTTACTTGCTTAGCTAATATATTAATATTCATATTTTAAATCATCTCCAATCACTATATCAGAAATTTCATTATAGTACTTGGTTCTTCTTAAAGTCTTTCTATTAGTAGCAAAATATCCTAATTTACTATCTTCCAAAATGACAATATCTTTAGATTGGTTTAGTAATGCTTTATAAGATTCATCGTTAGAAACTATTTTATATTTATTAGCTATATTTGGTATAGACATAAAGATAGCTTCATTTAAAATACTATAAGCATCATTCTCTATAGTTCTTTTGATTTCATCAAAATCTATAAGTTTAAAATCTTTATCGTAATCTATCTGGTCTTCGTCTAATAATTCTCTACCAGTTAATGCTTCATATATATATTCTAAACTGTCAACTTTTTTATCTACAGAGTTAAGAATAGTCATAAGTTTCTTATTAGGGTCTTCACCTACATATTTATACATTTTAATCTTCTTATTCTTTAAATAAGAAGATGGATATTTTTTTAATACTTTATGTGGATTAGGCATAAGTATATTATCAGTTATAATATCATTCTGTACTCCATATCTAGGCTTAATGAAAGTAGGGTCTTGTACTTTAGATACAAATACATTACCATTAATTCCTACAGGAGGGTTTATACCAGCTAATCCCATCATTTCTAATTTAGAAGAGAATGCAGATTTATCTGTGGTTAAAGAAGATTTAGTTAATCTTAAAAATTTATTATTTTGAGAATTCTTTCTAAATATTTTAGGTTTAGAAGAAAGTTTCTTTAATCTAGGTAATGATCTTCTAATAGGTTTATTCTTTACTTTAGTAGGATCAGTTATTCTCTTATCTTGACCTATCATTATTGTATCATCTCTTTTCTATCTATTTTAATTTAAATAAACACAATGATTTTAGAATATTATTTATTTCAGTAGAAGAGCAGTTCATAAAACAATCTAAATCAGTATCAATTTGTAAAAATAACGTAGAACGTTTTATGCGTTCTTCTAAAAGTCTTTCATATAATGAAGTATCAATAGATAACTGCTTTCCTATAGCATCTTTATGATATCTATTGAAAAAGTCGTATTGGCTAATATTCTTACCATAATACTCATTCCAATATTTCCATTTACCATAATACGTCCATATGTTACTATCAGATGGATAATAATCACATATTACTTCACAACGATTATCGGTATTCTTTTTTATTGCTTCTTTAAACTTATTATGATACCATTTTGCTGCTTGAATTTCTGAATTAAATTTATAAATTTTATAGCTATCTGGAATATACCATTTTCCATTATAGTTAAAACAAGCAAATGCATGACCACCAAAACCCAGCATTCCATTTTTTTTAAATAAATACATAATAAATCCAATACCACAATCATTATTATGACTTTCTGAAAAATATTTATACATTAAAGACAAATCCCAACTATCCCCAATATGTTCATCGATAAGTTTATCTGGCCAAATAATCCCCCATTTATCATAATGACCATTCCATTTATTAGAAATTTCATCTGGGTAATATACTTTGCATGATTTGAAAAAATTAAACATTCTTAATGTATCATCAGTATACTCACACATCTTATCAAATTCAGTTTTTTCTTTTTTTTTATATAATGAAAAAAGATTAAATTCTAAAAAACTTTTTATTGATGATGAATTATTAGAAGGTTTCATACTTTCTTTTAACTCCTTTTCAAATGGGTCTTCATAGCTATTTAATGGAGATAAATGAATACCATCTAATACAGCTTCATGCACTAGATTAGTATCTTCATTAACTCTAATTATAGCTTTTCTAGTTTCTTCATTATCGTTTAGCATTTGCATTTTAAGTTCATATAGAATTTCTATTAGCTGTTCAAACTGATTATTAGTTAATCGGATATAGTTATAAGTACCCATATTAGTAATCATTTCTTCTTTAGCTATTTGCTTTTCTCTATAGGTAGTCATAACTCTCTTATTAGGATTATCTCCACCATCTTTTACTTCTATTACCAGATTATATGGTACTATTAAAGCATCAGTAATCCATTTGTGATGCTCCCCTTTATATACGTAATCTATAGTAGGACCAGGCATTATGATATCATCTGGGTCAAACCCCATAATCTTATCTAAGAATTCTAGCATTTTCTTTTCATATGAACCAGTATATTCTTTTAGTTTACCATTCTGGAAAGTATAAACACCAGAAATTCCTCTATTAGCTAACATCTTCTTTTGCTGATTAGCGTCATCAAGAAGTGTAGTTTTACCATATACTTTCATCATATTTTTCTTATATATTTCTCTAAGCTTTTCTCTACACTTAGGGTTATTGCATAATCTTTTATATTTATTAGTATTTTCATTCCATTCAGTAGGTTGCTTGCATACTACACATGTACCATGGTCTATATGATGAATAGAATTGAATAATACTCTAGTAGCAGTATATCCTTCAGGGATTAAATCTTCATGTTTTTTATCTATATGGGCTATTACTTTTTCTTTTGTATTTTTAAAATTACAATATGGGCATTTAACCTTTCTAGCATTAGAAGGCATTTTGGTTTCCTCCTTTTATATATGAAATAAATTACTTGTATGTCAAAAAATAAAAAAGATAGAATTTGGGTAAGAGCATTACGCTCTTACCCAGTTTTAGGTTTGTTAAATATAATTACTTTAGTAACTATAAATTAAACCTAGGTTGTTGAAAGAAGATCTTTATTGATCTCTTTATTCTTCCTTAATAAAGTTCTAAAGACATAATCTCTAGATTCTTTATCTGAGGAATCTCTATAACTCATTAATATTGAATTATAGTAATCAACGAGTTTAAGGGTAAACTCTTCTTTAGTTTCATTGATAACCATACTAATCACCTCCTAGGTTATAACGGCTTATATATGCTATATTTGAGGTATAGCATATATAAGCAAAAGCATAATATATTTTAGCCATACCCAATATTGAGTATGGTTAAAATCAATAAAGTAAATTAAAAATAATTATAAGAATAACTATTAAATAAACCTAGGAGTTTATATTTCGTTCCTAAGTCCATTCAATGTCTTTCCACTTTGCTTAAGTAGAAGACTGAACGTGTACAGCTTGGAATCTTCATCATTAGACTTACTATATTCTTTCATAAGTTTGGCATAGTAGTCTAAGAGTTTAAATCCAAACTCTTTTTTGCTTTCATTGATAACCATAGAAATCACCTCCTAGGTTATAACAGGGTATGTAGCTAATATTTTAGGCATATTAGCTACATACATAAAACTATTATATTAATTTCTATACCAGATATCTGGTATAGAAATTAATAATCTAAAGAACTATAAAATAAATCTAGGATTACTTAGCAGAGCAGCATATATCATCAAGTATGCTTTTACTCTGTTTAAGTAATATGCTAAAAGCATAGTGTTTAGTTTTTTCATCCTTAGAATCATTATATTCGGTCATTAACTTTGTATAATGATTAAGAAGTTTTAAACCAAACTCTTCTTTCGTTTCATTGATAACCATACTAATCACCTCCTAGGTTATACAACGGCTTATAGTTAATATATTCCGAGTATATTAACTATAAGCAAAATAAAATTTATTTTAACTCTATCCAATATTGGATAGAGTTAAATACTGTTTATCATAAATATGATATATAATCGAAAAAGAAAATAATTATTACTCCAGCCTAATATTAGGCTGGAGTAATATCTTGTTATTTTTTAAAGGTATTGTATAAAGTTTTACACCATGCTCCAATACCTAATAACTCTGACATAGACAGGAGTAATAAAAAATCCTTCCAACTATTTACGCAATAATAAGAGCCATCATAAACGAATGTGATAGCTTTATAATACATGAAACCATAAATAGCTATTGCAGCTATTAATACAGCCAAAGAACTAATAAGACCCTTCATGTCTTTGTTGAATAGTGAAGCTACAATTACAAATAAAGAAAGTAAAATCATGATTCAATTCCTCCTTAATGCTTGAATACATAAATCATATACACTACTTCTGTAGCTAATAAAGCTGTGAAAATAGTATAAGAACCATAAATGAAAGTGGCTGCATACCAGAATGCTAGTACGATTTCAGCCACAATGAAAAACGCTAAAGCAACTCTATCGTTGCTTAAACGAGTACCTGTATGGTAATCGTTTGTGGTTTTAGCGATAGCAATATCGCTAATAACTTCGTAAATAGCTAATAATAAATACAGTATCATAATAATCTTCCTCCTTATAGAATGAAATGAAATACTTATATTACTATTCACTTCTATAATATATAAGCAAGATTCTTCAATATTACAAAGACTAACTTTATAGTAAACTCATGTAAGGTGGTGAATGTATGGATATACAACGTGCTGCTAATAAAGAAACTATTAGTGATAAATATGCTGAATATTCTTTATCTATAACTGAATTTAATCGACCGGAAATAGCTACCGGTGCTAAAGCCATTATACAGAAAATCATTCAACTTATCTTTATGAATCCTGGTACGTATCCTACTAAACCTTATATGGGAATAGGGTTTATAAAAAAATATAGATACTCATTTATGGATAATATTGATGAGCTGAATGAAGAAGTTAAAGAACAGATAAGAACATATTTACCTGAGTTTCAAACAGTAAATGTAGAGTTTAGTAATATGAATGAAAAAGTTAATCAGTTAGTTATTTTTATTACAGTGGATTATATGACGTATTCTTTAGTATTAGATACTAGTAAGAAAACTTTAAGTTGGTTAAACAATGGGAGATATAATTTATAATATTTAAGGAGGATAAACATGGAAGATAGAAATATTGCACCAAATACTTCTACTAAAAAAGAAAAAATATCTTTATCAGATATTGTTAGAGCTAAGGGTGTAGTAAAACCTCTTAGTGAACAAAACCTTGATAACGTAACTAGAAGTGATGTTAAGGTTAAACAAGTAGAAGACCCAGCTATGAAAACTAGAGATGAATATCTCAAAAAGATTGATGATGGGTTTGATAGAGTAAAGAAGTCAATATATGAAGAACGTATTAAACCGTATATTGATGAACAAAAGCAAATAGCTGAAGAAAAAGAATTCGATGGAGAAATTGATGTTGCTAGTTTAGCAGATATTGCTGCATATAAAGCTCAGCATAAAGAAGCTAATAAACAACAAAAAGTTTCGATAGAGAATTCACCAAAAGAAGAAGCACTTCCTATTACTAACGAAGTAAAAGAAGAACCCAAATCTTCTACCCCAGATTTCTTAGATAAACCAATTAGCGAAATTGATTTTGATGAAAATGATTTCAACTATGATCTTATTTCTGATGAAGAAGATACATCTGATGAAGAATTAGATGAAGACGCTAATGATGAAAAGTTAGAAGATGAAGAAGATACTGAAGCTAAAGAAGTTGAACAGAGAGAAAAAGAAAAAGAAGAACTTAGACAGAAAAGTGAAATTGTTAAACAGTTTATTACCCCAGAATCTATAGATTTGTCTGGATTTACAGAATCTAGCAAAACTATTAATATTAATACTGCTATTAATCATATTAGTGAAGTAGATCCTAAGTTTACTGAATCTAAATCGGTAGTGTTATATAACACTGGCAAGACTATTTCATTTACTCCTCTTACTGGTTCTGAAATTGTAGCTCTTTCTTCTGATAACTTTAGCTCTGAATTAGAACTGTATAAGAAATCATTCTATACTATGTATACTCATGATGTATCTCCAGATAAGCCAAAGAGCTTTATTGCATGGGCTAAAAGTATTGATGCTGGTGATTTAAATCAGTTATTCTTTGGTTTATATAATGCTACATTTGGTGATTCTAACTATATCGGTTATCAATGCCCAAAATGTAATGCATTCTTTATGAAAAAATACTCAATCGATAAGATGTGGGATTTTGCTAAGGATGCTATAAAAGAACAGAAAGAAAGATATAATTTTATTAAAGAACATGGTGAATCAGAAGAGAACTTTAAATCTAAAATCAAAAGATACAATCTCTCCAAAGATTATATAATTCAGCTTAAACCAAGATCAATTTATAATTTGCTTGAATTAGATTATCTCGATAATGATTTTAAACGTAAATATAGTTCTATTGTACAAGCTATAGGATATATTGATAAAGTATTCTTTGTAGATTATTTGCACCATCAGCTTACACCAGTAGATTTTAAAGTAGATAGAGATTCTATTGTTAAAACTATTAAGAATAAATGTATTGTCCTTTATAAAGTATTATCTTCCATTACACCAGATAATTACTCTTTGTATAGTGGTATGATTTATAATTATTATATCGAAGAAGCTAAATGCTTATCATTAATTAATTATCATATCCCAGCTACAGATTGTAATGAAAAGATTAAAGAAGGTGCTAATAAAGGTATGCTGTGCAATGAGCATATCAAAGAATTAGAAATTAGCCCTTATAATATGCTTTTTACACGGCATCAGTTGGTAATGCAGAGCACCTTACACGTCGATTAATTGCTTTGCAGAATGCCTTTAGAAGAGGGTTTGATTTAATCGCCGCTAAAGACCAACCAATGGGATTTATTCATACTTTATACTATTATCAAGTAGAAAAATCTATAGAAGATGCTAAAAAAGAGGAAATGCGAATTGCTAAAGAAAAACAACAGCAAGCTGTAAATGCCAGATTGAATAGAAGGCAACAATTAATGGGTCGAAGACCTGTTAATAATTCTCCTGCTGCTAATGATTCTTATAGCGATTCTGCAAATATCGACGCTGAAGACTTAGAAGATGCTTTCGGTATATAATCCTAATATAAATTTTTGGAGGAATTGAAATTGACTTTAATTCAATTTGCTGAGAAAATAAATGTTAGGAGTAATATGAGTATATTTTGTAATCACTTTGAAGAGATTATAGTTCTATACAAAGTATTATCATACTATATAGATATCTATAATCTCTCGGTGGTTATAAGCACCAAACAATTATCCAATAATACAGTTAATCTTAAAGCTAATATTTCTTGTACTAATATAGAAGTATTGAAAGAATTAATAGAAAGATTCAATAATAGTTCTTTTATTATATTTGAAAGAAATCTTAAATGTAAGATAAACTTATTAAAGAATAATACTATAAATATTATTATTACTAAAAGATAGAGTCTATACAGGCTCTATCTCTATTTTAGTTATTTAGGGATAACTATGACATTATTATAATTTATAAGAAAAGGAGGTAATTAAAGTTGGCTGAACAAAAAGACTTCTTATCTATTAATCCTTTAGATATAGAAAAGTTTATTAAGGTTAATGAACTTAAAGAAGTTACAAATCCTATATTCTTTTCTGCTAATAATGTACCTACATCAGATGGGTTATTATCCAATGAAATATTTGGTATTACAATGAATTCACGTTCTAATGTATTTGCATATATTAATCTAGGGGGTAAATACTTTATACACCCTATGATATATGCAATATGGAAGAAAGTAGACCGTAATATAGTGAAGTGCGTTCACTCTGTTTCTAATTTTAGGTTATCTAATGAAGGCTATTTGGAAGAAAATGAAGACGGAGAAACAGGTATAGATTTCTTAAGAAAGAATATATCCAAGATTCATTTTAAACAATCAGATTCTTTTGTAAGAAAAGCTAATATAGCTTTCTTAGAGAAATTTAAAAATATTATGTTTATAAAGAACTATATAGTTATTCCAGCTTACTATAGAGATGTATCTACGGATGGAGGTAAAGTAGGTGTAGGCGATATAAACAAATTATATCAATACTTACTTATGGCTTGTAATTCTTTAAAAGAAATGGATCAATTAGGTATTACTACTTATGATGCTACGGTAGGAAGAATACAAGATTTATTATTAGAGATATATAGTTATTTTACTAAAGGTGAAGTACAAGGTAAAACTACAGGTGCTGGTATAGCAGGTAAATTTGGTATATTACAGCATGGTGTGCAATCTAAGACAACAGACTATTCATCTAGATTAGTCATCTCTGCTCCTAATTTAAAAGTAGAAAGTATGGATGACTTACTTACTGATGTAGATCATGTAGCTTTACCATTAGCATCTGCTATCACCAATTTCTATCCTTTTGTATTAGCATATGTAAGACAGTTCTTTATGAATGAGTATAATAATAACCCTATAAGAAATGTATACCTTTCATCTACTAATACTAAAGAATCTAAAAAAGTAAAACTTAAAGATTATAGAATCAGTTTCTCTGATGATGTATTGAAAGAAGAAATAGATAGATTTATTCATGGTATTGCAAATAGATTTAGACCTATAGAATTACCTACAGAAGATCCAAAATATCCTGTGGTATATATTAACTTTAAAGGTAGACACGCTACAGAAGAAGAAGTTACTAACGATTTAGAAAAAGAAGATGATAATAGAGTACCTATTACTGAAAGAGTAATGACATGGTGTGACTTATTATACATGGCAGCTATAGAAGTAACAGCTGATAAAATGGTATTGATAACAAGATACCCTATTGATAGTTGTTATAACCAATTCCCATGTGGTATTAATGTATCCTCTACAATTAAGACCGAACCTATGGTAATTAACCATAAGTTATATAAACATTATCCATATATTAGAACTGAAGATATTGGCAAGAATACTACTAATAAATTCATAGATACTTTAAACATCAGTAATGTTTATTTAGGTTCTATAGGTGGGGATTATGATGGAGACCAGGTTACAGTTAAATCTGTATATTCTATAGAGGCTAATAATGAACTTAGAAATCAATTAAATTCTAAAAGGCATTTTATAGCTTTAGGTGGTAATAATATAATGGAAACTACTAATGAAGGTGTAGCTGCATTATACGCACTTACTATGAATCCTACTTCTGAAAAAGAAGGAATATATACAGACCCAATATTTTAATTAGTATATAAGTATATACAAATTGGTAATAGGCATATGACTATTACCAATTATATTTTATTATAAAGGAGGGGTAATTATGATATCAGCATTCTCTAGTGAAGTAAGAGATCTAATATATAAATTAGATTCTATTCCAAGAACACAGGATTTATTAATTTCATCTATTGGTACTGATAGTTTAGTAAAGAGAATTAATACTAGTATTACACAGGCTATTGATAATAAACCAAGTTGGTTGAGAAAAGTACATTATGACTTGTTTAAAGGAGACTTTGTACCAGCTATAGCTTTCTCTACTAAAAAAAAGCTTGTATATGTTTTGTATTATAAAGATAAGACTTATTTACCTTCTGATACAATTTTTGATAATACATCTGATTCAGATATAGTACTTAGTACTTTAATACGTAATCGTTGGCCTGTAAAAATAATTGATAAAAATACAGGTAAAAGTAATGTCAAAGATAAAACTGTATATATAATCACTTCAGAGTATGCTAGGTATTTATCAGAGAAAGATTCATATCAGTATTACCCAGCTTTTATCCAATACATTTATACTCTTCTTAGAGATCATATTTTGTATAGTAAAAAACAGTATAGAATGTCATATCTCTTTTTTGGGACTCTTCCAAATGGTAGAATTTATGAAGAAAGAATTACAAAAGATAAATACTCACGCTTTTCAGTTCGTGTTTATATGTATTATTATCTTGCTATAGTTTATCATTTATATTGTAAATATGCTAATGATATTGATGATTTACCGTTACAAAGATTCTATAGTTCTATAAAAGAAATGAAACTATACGATTCATATGAAGATTTTGTAGAAGAGAATAAGAAACTTAAAGAAATATTAAATTAAAAATAATTACACAAGTAACTACATAGTATGAATAAAATATTATTTTTTAAAATAGTATGTACTATTTAGTAAGTATATATGTTTAGGCTCATACAGCAATATTATTGTAACCACTATAAGAAGAATTGGTAATTCTATCTAAACGAGCCTAGTAAAAATGTTAGACTGTAACAGCAACTCTTTATAAATATGAATAGGAAACTTCGTATAAACAGTCTAGATTTGGTCCTATAGTTCAACGGTTAGAACGCATGCCTTATAAGCGTGTCATGAAGTTTCGACTACTTCTAGGACCACCATTTTATTATATACTTACAACGGATGTATGGCCGAGTGGTTTAAGGCACCAGTCTTGAAAACTGGCATAGAGAAATCTATCTGGGGTTCAAATCCCTATGCATCCGCCATTTTTATTCCCGAATAGCTCAGCTGGTATGTAGCGTCTTCCTGTTAAGAAGAAGGTCGTAGGTTCGAGCCCTACTTCGGGAGCCATCGGGGAATAGTACAAAGGTCAGTATGCTTGGCTTTGACCCAAGAGATTTGAGTTCGATTCTCAATTCCCCTGCCATTTTATATACTCCCTTATAGTTTTATTTTCTTGTTTTTCTGGTTTCTATAAGGGTTTATATATACAGATTTGGTCATTATAGAGTCTTTCTAGATAAGGCTCACCGGTAATGATTTTAGATTCATACAGCAACAACTAACACACATAGATTTGTTCCAAAAGGGAAGAACTTATGTCTTCTACGGGAGCTAAGTTCGGTACATAAGTCCAAGGACTATCTTTTAGAATCTAGCAAATCAAAACTAGATAGTTACAGACTTATGTATTTTATATCTCATGGCCGATTGGCGAAATGGAAAACGCAAGAGACTTGGTTTCAAAAACAAAAAAATTATATTGGGATATATCATAAAGATTATTCCCAAGAATTTTAATGGAAGAAAATTTAGGTTATCCATTAAAGCCTGATAAAGATGCTCATTATAAGTATCATTATCAGGTAACATGAGCAGAATAGAAGAGATTCTATTGCTGAATGCGAGCTAAACGGTGAATCCTTTCCTAATGGTAACGCCGTGCCAATCAATAATAGAAAAGTTATTGAGTGCGTAGAGACTGTACACTCGCTGTCCTAACTATTTATAGAAGGATGAAGACACAGTCCAGACCACAAACTATATCTATAGGTAGTGAAAACTATAGTGGTAGGAAAATCTCTCGGTAGTTATACCTTCTGGGTTCGAGTCCCAGATCGGCCACCAATTAATCACTTCATTATTTTCTCCTTTTAATTATGTATCTATAGACTGCTATCAGTCTATAGATACATATACTCTTTAGAGGTGTTGATATTATGATAGAGATATACATACCTAACGATGCAATGTATGATGAATTAGTCATAAGAACCATTACAAATATTACTATAAAACAATTATGCTTTATAAGTGAAGAATTAGAGGATGTAAAGCAAGCATATGATTTGATAGAGAGAAGAAAGAAAAACAAAGTATCTGATATAGACTTCTATTATATTCGTAATTTAGAATCTAAGTATAGTAAAAATATACGTACTCTTGCTTCTATATATGAGAAATACTATATGTATATAGCTTTAGAAGAAATACGTAATATGGGAAGAAGATTATTTAAAGACCATCATACAGAATTACTTGAAAAGTTAAATGAAATGATAAATGATGATTGAAACTGTAGCTCTAGTCCATATGGACTAGAGCATATTATTTTCCTAAAACATTGTTATAATACTCTAGTATAAAAGAGAGGTGATATTTAAAATGGGTACTTTTGCTAACGGTAAGATGATTAATCAAGATTTATCTACCAGTTCTATTACTAATAGGTCTACTATAGCTGCTACTGCTATTAGTGATCCTAATGGTAATAGTAGAACTAATATTATTGAAAATATTACTAATTCTAAGATAAAACGTATCACAGACAATCCATTTTATTTCTTTACTAATATGCCTATGACCAAAGTTACATTCTATAATATCGATAAGAATGAAACTACTTTAGATGAAGTTATAGACAATACATATAATTTTATAGGGCCAGCATCTGGTTTAAGATTTGATAAAATAAATGGAGTTATCTTATACGGTATTCAGCGTATGGAATTAAACATAGATATGGGGGAATGGGGTACTGAAGCAGATCCTATAGAAGGGGATGCTGTACTTCCTCCTAATACATTTGTACCATATGTAAATTCATACTTTTCTATAGACTATATTAATCAACCAGGTAAAGAAGTATTATTTAGAGTAACTAGTGTCAATATAGATACATTTCCTAATGGTTCTAACTTTTATAAGATGAATTATAAATTGGAATCTATAGGAGAAGATATATCCCCACAAGTTGTAAAAGAATATCAATATTTATCATCTAATGTAGGTAGAGGAAATGTATTAGTAGATTCAGAGACTTATAATATGATGAATTCTTATTCTAGTATTATAGAGAATCTTAAACAAGCATATTTTGAATTATTCTTTCAAGAATCTACTCAAGCATTTGTATTTAAATATGGATTTTATGATTACTTTTTCTATGATCCATACTTGGTAGAATTTATGATTAGAAATAAAATATACTCTGCTTCTGATGATAAATACATTTATTTATCTCAACCTGCATGGCCTCCTAAGTATTTTAATATAGATTACAATCATACTATATTTAAATATGTAGAAGATTTAAAGTCTACTATATGCTATTTCTATGGATACGGATTATTAGTGCAAGACCCAATGTCATTATTAACCCATAGACTAGAACCATACTACATGATTACAGTTAGAGATGATGATGGTACTAATCTAGTAGGATGCCCATTATTAGAAAGAATACCATTATTTGATACTGATTTAGTAAAACTATTAGGATATGGTTTAGATAAAGATAAGAATAAAATATGCAAATGCGATTGTGACTGTAATTCTGTATTAAAAGATCTTCCGAATTATAAAAAATATTATGAAATACTTTATGATTATTTTAATAGTATACCGATATCATATAATTTAATTGAAACTATTAATGATATTAAGTTTGTACCATGCAAAGAGTTATACTATACTATACCTTTGCTTATATATATTATTCAAAAAACTGTATCTGATTTAAGCAATGCATCTAATGATGGTACTAATGGTTTAGATGAAAATACTAATTATAAAGATACTAGTAATACTAGAACTAACTGTCCTAAAGGATGCTTAGAATGCACGAATAACCGTTAAATCTAATAAAAATAAACATATATGTAAAGAAATTTTTATAAGAAAGGGGATTAAAGAATGACACTTACTGATGATTTTGTCTCTCTTATAAAAGAATCTATGGATAGTGAAGATAATTTAGAAGAAATAATTTCTTTAGATGAAGATCTATCTATTCCAGATAATTTCTATTCAGGCTCATATTTAGAAGAGGAAATTCATAATCTATTTCCAGATGATACTATGAGTGCTGAAGTTCTCAGAATTTATGAAACTAACTAAAGGAGGAAATTATGGATTTTGATAATTCTTTCCTTGATTCAGTATTAGAAGGTGCAGAAGAAGCTATTGATATGACCTTAGATACTGTTCAAGAACAAGATACTGAAATAGAAGAGACTATATCCACTGATGTAGATGATGTAGAAATTGATTCTATTATCGGAGATGATGGTAAAGGTTCTTCTGCTTTAATTTCAGATGATGATATTGAAAAAATAGATTCTGGTAAAGATCCAGACTTTGATACTGTAGATACAGATGCTGCTAAAGGTGCTAAAGATAAAGAAATCAATGATTTAGAAAAAGACATTGAAGATGGGTCTATTATCACTAAGAATGAAATAAAAGAACTTAAAGAAGGTCAAGAATTATTAGACTTTGTAGGAAGTGTTGTATCGGAAGATTTTGAGTTACCATCTACTGGAGAAGAGAGTATTGGTGAACATGAATGTGGTGTATGCCATTGTACTCCGTGTATCTGCAAAGAACGAGTAGATATGATTACTCATCCATCTGAAGAAAACCAGCAACCAAGATTGATTTCTAATAAAGTTCCTACAGATGGAGTTATCTTTAGTGACGATCATGAATATGATGACCATACTGGAGAAAAACCAACGTTTTCTATGAATCAGCCTCATACGGTTGAAGAAGACGATTTATTTGATAATACCAATCAGGATTTAACTGGAGTTGAATCTGATGATAAAATTCATGGTAATGATTCTCACGAATTATTCTCTGACGATGATGATATCGATTTAGATGATGATGAAGATGAAATTCCTACCATTCCAGTTACTCCTAAATACAATCCAGAAGATGATAATGAGCCAGCTGGCCCAGTTCAGCCATTAACCGATTGCAAAGAACAAAATCAATATGGATTTAGATTTGAAAATAATAATGAAGAAGGAGATTTAAATATGTTTGAAGATGAAGAATTATTTGATGAATCTTTTGAAGAAGATTTATTAGAAATTGAAGATATCGCTGATGAATCAGCTGAAGAACAAGAAAGTGAAGAAGAATATACTTTCTCTTTAGATGAACAAGCTGAAGATTGTGATGACAACGATACACAGTTTGCATTAGAAAATGCTTCTGATGATAAAGCAGAAGATATTACTGGAGAAATGGATGGGTTAGAAGATGTAGATATGTTTAACTCATTTGAAGGTTCTGATATTAACACCAAGCAATATGGTGAATCAGATTTTCTTACTGGTATGAATAAGAATATCGATGAACCATCTGGTTCTTTTACTTCTCAGGATTCTCTTAAATTCTCTCAAGTAGATACTAAACCATTTGGTAAGGCTGAAGATCCTTCCATCGCTGATATGATAAAATAGTTTCATAGTTTAATTACTATAGCCAAATAATTTGGCTATAGTAATTATTAGAATTTAGAATGAGGAAATAAAAATGAACGAAGAATATGTATTTAGTTTAGACAAAGAGATGCAAACTTACGATGAAGCATACTTTGGAAAAGATAAAGATTTGTTAGAAATGGAAAAATGCATTGCACAAATGAAAAAGGATACACCAAATCCTTATTTTATTAAACAAGCAGATGTTTGTAATAGTCCAGCATTTAAAAAATTTTGTAGTTTAATCGAGCATAAATTCGGGTTTACAAGCGTAAGTATTATGATAGATACTTATAGCGATGAAAAAAAAAATAAATGCATTTACAATCCCGATTAATGGCAATTTTGGTGCGTTTTATCCAGTAGAGGATGCAATCGTAAATAAATATGGTATTAAATATAAAAAAGAAATGAATTATTCTATAATGATCTGTGTTTCTGCTTACTTTTTATTTGGTTCTAAGTTTACACCAGGAGAAGTCCTTGCAGTATTACTGCATGAAATTGGTCATAATTTTACTTACGTTTTAAATACTCATTTAGTTCCTTTAAATATAATAAATACAGTTTACAGATGGGCAATGATAATAAAATATAATCCAAATAAACTTAAGGCACTTTTAGGGATAACACTAGGTTCAACTAAATGGGGAATACAACTTATGCATTGGATAGTAAAATATCGTTCATTCCCTATTGTAGATGCGTTTGTAAATTTAGGAAGTATACTTCTTGGAGCACGTAGATTATGGTTGGACATAATTAATAGAATTGAGGAACCATTAAAAAATATTGATTATATGGCTCGTGTTTTTACAGGAAAAGATCCATTTATCTCCCCTTCACTTTACTATAATCCATACGCCATTGTCACTAGTACTTTTATTGGTTACCATGATGAATCATTCGCTGATAAATTTGTTGCTATGCATGGATATGGTGAAGAACTCGCTAGTGGTTTATTAAAATTCAGTCAGAATATAATGATGGGTGATAAACTCTCGACTAAATATTATCTAACAAAGCTTCCAATAGCTGGTCATTTATACGTATTATCTCTCTTAAGTATAAGATTCTTATTATCCCCTAACGACCCGCATCCGCAAGATATAGCTAGAGCGAAATCTTTAACTACAATGCTTGAGAAGGATTTAAATAATCCGGCTATTTCTGATAAACTTAAAAACAAATTCGTAAAGATTTAGTGAATATTAATAAAGTTATTGACGAATATTCTGAAGTTAAGTCTGATGATTCCGCTGGAATGCAAGCATATGCATTATTTAATAAATTATTATTATCTATACTCCCAGATGGCGATTATAGAAATATATTAGATAAGTATATCTATAAATCTAATGATAGAATCAATAATGCAATTTATAATAAAATAAAATAATAGAAAGTATAGATAGTGATCATACCAAAACATTTATTAGTATAATGCAGGTTTAAATAGTATTATAATAATCGTATAAGTAATTTTCTATTACGGAGGAATAAATAATGGATGATAAAATGATTATTGATTTTATCAATAATGTAGAACCAGATATGTCTTATGGTACTAGTGATGGTATGACTAGAGCTATGGTAGAATCTACATATGAAGTATATACAGAAGCAGAAGATAATAAAGAAGATAAGCAAGGTTTCTTTAGCAAGATAAAGAATAAAATACATACATATTTTGTATTATTTGTAAACTTAGTAAGAAAGGCTATAGAAAAAGTTAAAGGCTTTTTTATGGCTATTAAAAGAAAACTTACTATGGCTATAGCTAAAGCATTAAAAACACTTATACCAGCTTTTGTTAAGGCAGCGAATTTAGCTTCAGCCGCTAAAACTAAAGCTAATGGAGAAAAAGGGGCTTTTGCATTAGATTTAACTCCGGTTGTTGCATGCAGAATCGATCCTAAGAAAATAAATAAATTAATTCATTATGTAGACATATGTGAAAATGCGTTTAAAAAACATTAAGGATCTTAGTTTTTTAGATGAAACCCAGATTAAATCAAGTGATAATACACTAACACTAATACGTAATTCATTTGATTCATTTATCAAACAAGATAACGATGAAACAGGTTCTCCAATTATGGAAAAATTTGATTTTGTTATTAATGTAGTTAGTGCTAAAATGGTGCAAGATGTAAAAGATGCGTTCGATGATATAAAAGGATATATGAGCATTGCTTATGATGAGGTAATGAAATCATATAGTTCTACACTCAAAAATATTCAATCATTAGAAAATAATATTAAAAAAAAATGATAAAATAGCCAATAATGAATTATCCAAACAATTAAGTATTGTAAATAAATATATTCATTTTAATAACTATATTAAATATACAATCCTTCAGAAAACAGCAACTGCTTGTTTAAAACATGCTAAATCATTTATTAGTGCAATGTGGTATTTAATCAAGCATCCTAAGCATGTAATGACTTTTTAATTAAAACATTTTTTAATTAACTCTATAGTAATTGTATAAGTATTTTATATTATATATAATCCATCCCCATACTTATATATACTTTATAAAATATTTCTTGTATATGGAGGAATAAATAATGGATGATAAAATGATTATTGATTTTATCAATAATGTAGAACCAGATATGTCTTATGGTACTAGTGATGGTATGACTAGAGCTATGGTAGAATCTGCTGAGAATATGGCTCTTATTAATGATTATATTGTAGAATCTACATATGAAGTATATACAGAAGCAGAAGATAAACAGGGATTCTTTTCTAAAGTAAAGAATAAAGTATCTGTTTATTTTGCCTTATTAATAAATCTTATCAAAAAATTTATTGCTAAGATTAAAGGCTTCTTTATAATGGTACGAAGAAAGCTTACCGCTGCTATGGCTAAAGCTGTAAAGAGTGTTGCTTCTTTCTTAAATAATCGTATCAATAACCATAAGCAGAAATTCAGCGGTAAAGAAAACATCGAAGTTTATGAATGGAATGATAGTACTCTTACTGGCTTACATAAAATTATTGAAGATAAACAAATTGATACTAATAAAGCATATACCGTTGAAGAAGCTAAAAAGATTGTAGAAGAGATGAAGGGTTTAATTAAAACTAATATCCAAGATGATAAACCACAGAATGGATTATTAAAAACTACAACTGTCTCTTTTGATCCAGCTACTGCTGATAAATTTATGGAATCATACTTCAAACAAAAAATTAGTGAACCTATTAATACTACATATAATGTATTAATGAAATCAGCAAGTGAAAAAATTAAAGCATTAAGAGATGTAGAAAAGAAAGTCGTTGCTGATATGAAGAGTTCTTCTGGCGATGATTTTAAAACTAATAAAGATAAGTATAAAGGATTAAATATCCTTATTAATGGACTTAATTCAGTAGCTTATAAATCTGCTCAGGCTGTAGCTTCTGCTGTATTTAAATTCTATAGAAAAGTATTCTCTGCTGTTAAGAAAGTTCTTGTAGGATTCAAATTCTCTAATGGTAAAGATGAGAAAAAAGAAACTAAACAAGAATCCTATAATATTTTAGATCAAATTCAGTAAAAAATAAAAGTTATCATACGCCATATATATGGCGTATGATAACTTCTGTTAAACTAATTGGTTAGTCAATAACACAATCATATTTGGTAGTTTTAGCATTTAATGCACAATGAAGTTTATTTCCTTTTTTATTAATCAATGTAAATTCTTTGCAAGTTGGGGTCTTTTCTTTATCACTAATATAAAAGACCATATTTGTAAAGTCTTTACGATTATATCCTTTAGGTAATTTGGACATAATTTCTTTGAGCTTATTATTAAATGTGTTTCTATCTTCGTTAGACCATGAATCAATAATGGTTTTAGTGCGTTTATCATTCATGTCTAGATATGAATTATCAACTTCAGCATTGGATGGATCAACTTTTTCTTCTTTTTTCTTATTATTATTATTTACACCCGCTTTATTATTAACTACAAAACTATCAGAGAAAGAATACTGTTTAACATTCTTTACCACAATACTTTTCTTATTAAAATCGATTTTAATAATTCCCTCTTTGGTTTTAAATGAAATGCTATTGCTATCATTATCTTCAATAATATCATTAACGGAAATATCTTTAATATGGTTACTTAACAAACTATTGTTTTTAATAAGTGATAAAAGATCATATACTTTGTTATTACCAAAAACGAATGCTCTAGTCAAATAATTGGCAACGTCTTTAGAACTAAAATAATTATCAAAATTTCCATTTTTTGTTAATTTTTTAATTTTATTCAAATAATCATTTTCATTATTAATAGATGCGTTTGCTTTAAATAACTTCATAATAATCTCTCCTTTAGAATATATAATAATTAAAACTAAATATTGCTTTTAATAAACCTACTGTAAAAATCGTTTAATCGTTTAGCTACTTTTAGTGCTTCATCTTTGCTTAACCCCTTTTCTAATGCCTTATTATAAAAATCCTCAAACGTTAGTTTTGATGATGGGTTTGATAATAATTCCCTAAATAGCACAAACAAATCTTTAATCATGATTACTTCCCTCCTTTAGGAAATAAGTCTAATATTAGAAATAGACTATAATATAATAATGAATCTTTTATATAGATTCATTATTATATTATATAATTCATTTTCTTAACTATTTTTATTTTTAATTAACTCTATAGTAATTGTATAAGTATTTTATA
>ERZ1034669.148-NODE-148-length-32633-cov-6.238965_pt1 | contig 32633 bp, 58 predicted proteins | sample MGYA00520705_ERZ1034669 | MGnify/ENA primary metagenome ERZ1034669 (study PRJEB33766, sample SAMN09781766) | gut metagenome | biome: gut microbiome | host: Homo sapiens | place: Madagascar | study: EMG produced TPA metagenomics assembly of the PRJNA485056 data set... | reverse complement strand
TTGCATCACTGCCAGATAAGGTATCAAGCATATTACTCAAAACGTCCTTTTGGTCGTTGATGTTCAAGCCTCCGAATTTTTCCAAGAGAAACGCTTGCTTGTTGGTATCATCCAAGTTGTCAAACAAGTCGGATAAGTCTAGCTTAATTGTATATTCTGCCATAATCTTAATATTCATTAGTTACCATAACGATAACGCATATAGTTCTGCTCGGAGCCAAAATAAAGCTCTTCTGGAGTCATGTTCATCTCACGGATATACGCAAGGACATCATTATAATCCGGTGTTATCTTCTTTAGATGTTCAACTATCAATGGATAGCGAGCAGACGCATCATTATCATTTTCGTCAAGCACCTCAACCTTTACGACCTTGTAGTAAAGGCAAGTAGAAACGCCCTTGTTAATGTTGATGATTTTCTTTGAAGAAACCTCCAAAATCATACTTACCGAATACTTTCCGGTGTCAAGCGAATAATAGAAATCTCCACAATCGCTTTCAACCGCCTTATCGAAAACTGCTTTTTCTATCTTATCGAAAAACTTCATTGTAAAGTACAGTTGTTGTGGTGTGCCTCACCTTTCTAAGTTATGCCAACCTTTATTGATTGACGATGCAAAGATACAAACTAATTTTTAAACTTGCAAGTATTTTAATGCTTATCTTTTATGTTTTAACTTTTATTGTATTCTACACTATTTAATTAAGTTTTGTTTATAACCTGCACAAATATACTTATTACCTATAGGATATGATTTTGAGTACTTTTTTACGCAATCATTATAATGTACGCATGTAGGACAGTTCTCCTCTCGCTCCCTTCTGTAAATCCTACCATCGTAGCCTATATGGTAATCATATCCATTTCTCCATCTAGTCCAAATCACACGACCTTTTGTTGCCATCAGTACTTGCTTGATAGCGTAATGCACACCATTTAAATGCCACTTTTTAGCAATCTTACTCCTTATTCTCCGCTTCATATTCCTTTATCATATCATTATAGATTTTCAGTTCTGCCCTGTTAGCACGGCTTAGACCAACATAGCAATTCTCTCCTACTCGCCCAAGAACAAACCCATTATCATCCTTTGCGACTTTCCATTGATGTGAGTCATTCCTTACTAAGTATGGCTTTAATTCCAAATCTCCATGCCTTGTTCCGAGGAATCTCCCAACAAGTATGCAACCATCCAAACTCAAGCATGTTACAATTTCCCCTTCCCTAAACGTTTCCTTGTTTTTTTCTTTTTTTGCTTCGTCTCTTCTTTGTTAATATCAACAAACTCTCCTATTCCCAAGCGAGCCTTGTTGATACAGGAGCCAATCCATCCCATCAGATATGCTTGATGTTCATTCAAACCATTATAATACCGTTCCAATCCAAGCGAATCATTCAATGCGGACAAAACGTGAAAGGCTTCGTGGCAAATAACACCCATTGTCATGCACTTCTTGCTAGGAAATATCACAAGGTTTCCGAAATATCCGCCATCCTTGGATTTCACGTTAGAAAAAGTCCTTCCGTCAAAGCCTTCCTTATCCCCATATTGCAAAGGGTTTCCATCATTATCAAGGAAATTTTCCTCCACAAGTTCCTTGTACGCTCCGACAATAACCCAAAGTCTGCGAGGGTATATGTCGTTTCTGTATTCAAAATATCCTTTATTTTTCATATCTTAAAGAATTTATTCTTCCATACCGTGTTCAACTGATGCGTGAGCCATTCCATCTTGTCCAGGCAGAGCATTTTGGAGAGCTTGTCGGATTCCTCCTTGCTAAGCTCGATTGTGTGAAAGAAAGCCCATTGTGGAGTTGCGGGACGGAGTCCAGCTTCATGTCGCCTTGGACCTCTAGTTCAACATCCTCTATGTCGGAGGAGATAGGCTCTCCGTCCAGCATGATGATTGGATTTGCCCACTGCTTGTAAAAGAAGTCTCCCTTCGAGATGTCCTCCGCATTCATACTGCTCACTAGCATACCTTGCCTCCTTTCTTCATTTTATCCAACCAATAGTCCCATATCCTACTGGCAACGTTTGCCATCATCACGGGCGGAACGCACATTCCGCAAGCAAACCAAGGCTTCATGCCGTCAAAGTCGTAATCAAGCGGAAAGGATGAAGCCAAGAGTGTGTCGTGAACCGACATATAGCGAGGATAATCATAGTAGAGCAACCTATCCTCCATTGCGGAGATGGTGTTGCATACCTTGTCCTTCCTGAGCATCATGTTGTTGAACATGGAAAGGCGATTTTCCTCACGCATGACTATATCACCAATAGAAGTGTCCCTCTCGGTCCTGTGTTCCCAAAACCTCATCACGCCCTTTGGTATCTGCCTTCCATCGTAGTCAGCGAAGTCGCCCAAAGGTATATCCTCTTCATTAAACCCCATATCAATGTATGGCACTTGCGTGAAGAAGTCCTTCTGAATCATGAAAGGCTCACATAGGTCTTTCCTTAGCCCAAGGAAGAAAACCCTAGGTCTGTTCTGAGGAACGCCCATGTTCCTTGCATTCAACAACCAATGTTGCAAGACGTAACCAGCCTCATCCATCTGCTTGTATATCTCCTTGACATACTCAACGGCTTTTCCGAGCATCAAGCCCTGAACATTCTCGAAGACAACAACTTTCGGCTGCAGTTCCTTGGCGAGTGCTATTGAGTAGAAAGCCAAGTCGTCAAGCCTTTCCGCCTTCTGACCCTCACGGAACACCTTTTCCTTTCCCCATGTCTTCTCCCTATCCCCAGCCATCGAGAAAGTGGAGCAAGGGAACGATGCGTCCAATATATCCAAGTTATGCAACTCTTCTCGCATGTCTTGCCCCCCCGCATTGATGTTTTGCACCAGTTCACGAATATCACAATTAAAGGAATACCTGACATCATGGTTCTTTAGGTACATCCTCATAACCCTAGGGTCTATCTCGTTGCACGCTATCACGTCAAAGCCTGCCAGCTTATATCCAAAGCTGGAACCTCCCCCACAACAAAAGCAGGACATTACCTTGCCCTTGTCCTTTTTGAATGCCGAATCCTTTTTAGTCCATCTATATGGAAACTTATGGTTATTATCCATATCACTTGCATAAGCAAAGGCTCAATAGGAACCTTGGTAAAAATAAAAAGCCACAAATAATATGGCGCATAATAACCTAGGAGCGATAATCTCCATCAAAAATCCTTATCCAACGACAACTTTCCGAAAAACTCATCATCGTCAGCCTCCGAGCGATGAAGGAACGAGTCCGTCTCACTCTCGTTTCTGTATTTCTTCCCTCTGATAACCAATGACACCTTGTCAAACCTCTTCTTTCCAAGCTGAAAGAACCAACACCACTTTAGCCAGCCTACACAAATTATGCCATCGGAAAGCAATATCATCGGAAACAAGCTATATATCTTACTCATCTTTCGTGTCCTTTATGTAATACCTAGTGTTCCCCAACCATAACTCTGCGTAATCGGTTTCCTCACCATCAAGAAGAGAATCCAAGGTAAGGCATTTCTTCCTCTCCTTATCGCCCTTGTTCCACCTGTAGGCAAAGCCACCCTTCTTAAAGAAATCCTCCAAGTCAATAGCATCCACATCTTTTTCTTGATGATTCTCCGCTTTTGCCCTACATAACAAGTCATGAGTAACCACCGAAACGATACATACGCAAAGAACAATCACAACTAGGGTTTCATTCATTCCAAGCAATGCGGCTGTGACATCGGCAAACATAATACATAACACAAGGAGTGCAAAAGTAAACCTATTGCAAATTAATCTTTTCATGCCAAACCAACGATTTTTAAAACTTCGCCAAACTTATCCTCGTACCACAAAGGTTGCGTCTCCGCTTGATTCTTTGGGTTTTGCTTGTTTTCACCATAAGGCAAGCCCTTCTCGGTAATGTTCTTGAATTGCTTTTGCTTGCCTTTACCATCTTCTTTACAAAGCACTTGTAACAATCCCTCCTTAACAAGAAGCTTGTCAAATGCTTGTGAAGATATTCCGATTCCCATTTCATCGAGCAACACGCTCAAAGACTTCAACACACCATTGCTGCTTACGTAGTCTGGAGTCGGCAAACCCAAAGGCTCGGCAACCTTTTGCATCAGTGTGAGTGTTGACGCATTGTTAAGGTTCAAAAGCTCCTTGCAGCCTTTCACCCAAATCACACCCGCCTTTGTTCTATCAATAATAGTACCAACCACGGAATAATCACTCAACTCATTCATACATTATTATATATAAAGCAAAAATGCACAAAGTGACCGTTTGCTTAGTCGAATATGAAAGGGAACGACCGAACCGCCTTTCAGCAAATTCAACGGGCTTTGTGCATTCAATATCTTATGACAACTTTTTCAACCTTATTTATTCCATATTTCTTCAAGCATTTGCAAAGATACTACTTTTTATTATATCTTGCAAGGTTTTTAATCCCTTTTGTGAAATATTTCACTATTTTTAAATATAAAATGGGCACACAAGCCTCCTTGCATACCAACCCCGTAGCCTCAGTTCTATTGGTGTGCCTCACCTGAGCCGTTTCGCTCAATCAATGGCAAGACACCATTTGCCTTCAAGAACCCATAAAGGAAGAAACGTCCTCGCTGGGTCCACTTGGAAAGGTATTTGATGGTCTGGCTACCATCGTTGTGCGTGATAGTGATAGGCTCGCTATTCACGTAGCCCTTATCCAAGTACTGACGGTAAAGCACCCACTGACCTGCTACCTTGTGTTGGATGCCCAACTCATTCAACCTCTTGTTGAACGCTTGCGCACTCATGCCGTAGTCTTGCGCCATGGAAGTGATAACGCTAGTACTCTTGTTCTTTATCATCACATCGAAGTACGTTACCTTTGGTTGCATCTGGGTGATGGTGGAACTCAAAGCCACGATTTCTTTGCCGCTCTCTTCAAGTTGCTTCTTCTGCTCCTTGTTCTCCAACATCTAGGCTTGTCGCACCTTCTCCTCCTCAATCCAACGTGTTGCACGCTTAATCGGGTCTTGCTCTTGATAGGACGGAATAGCAACTTGTTGAACCATCAACTTGCGTGCTTCGTTCTCCATATCAATGAAGTACTTTCTAATCTTGCGCCCTGCATCGTTGTTCTCGACCATACACAACTCCTTTGCCATGTCTAGCGAAAGGGCATACTCAATACGGCTACGACCGCCATTTAAGTTTTCCATAATTTTGTGGAAAACCTCAAAGTCTTGACTTTCAACAAATCCGTACTTTTCAATACGGTTCTTAATCCAAGTCGAAAAGTCTTGCTTGCTACCCAACTTTTGGTGCAACTCCCTTGCGTTGACGGCTTGTTTGCCGTCATTCTCCTCAATCTTGATTACTTCACATCTAACACCTCCATCCTTACAAGCGATACCATCGCCCAAAAACTTGTCCAACAATGGGAGTGCTGGGAACACCCAATTACCTGTTAACAAAAACTTACTCATTGATAAGTAATTTAAATGATTAATAAATGTGGTCGATGTGGCTTCCAGCCGCAGTATTTTGTTTAAAGACGTGTGCCTCACGTCAATCCCCACACCGACCGTTAACTATATCTATTACGCCACCTTGGTTAGCGTATCTTTGTCAATCTCAATCCACTGGCAAGCATCCTTGCGAAAGAAATTGTCGCTATTGATAACCTTGCCATCCACCTCAATGGCATCCTTGCCCTTCGGGCTTACGTGCGCCTTAAAGGTGTGGTTCTTCGTAAGAGGCACTAGAACGTATGTCTTGCCCTCTATCTTGTCGTACACAAGCGTCAAATCCGTGCCTAGTACTCTTGTTACCACACGCTCGCTATTTGCGCTCAAAACGCCAAACTTCTCATTGTGCTCGATATATAGAGCATCCATCAAACTATTGTTCATAATTCATCAATTTTTAAAGTCCATAAATAGCGCAGTTTAACGTGTGCCTCACAAAGTAAATGAAAGGGTGATTAACGGCTCACCCCTCGAAGCCGTCCGAGGCCGCCTTAACGAACGCCTATATCTATCAAGCCGCAACCTTGATGAAGTTGTAAGCCTTGAACTGTCTCCACTCGCCCTTGACCTCATCCCAATACTTGATGCAGTCCCTGTAGGTCTTGCCATTGCCGTTTGGTACGTAATCAATGTGGCTTGCCATCAATGTGCCGAAAGCCTGTCTCACCTCGCCATTCATCTTCATATAAAAGAACTCAACGACCTGCTTCTTCATGCGGAGTTTCAACTTAATAACCGCCCAAGCTTGCTTCAAGCACTCTGACCAACTCATAACCGCACCCTTCAACTGAAAGGCTCTGTGAGCCATGTTCATAACCTCCTTCATCATATTCTTAAATGTAGTAGCCATAATCTTTCAATTTTAAACGTTAAACTTAATTTGTTACTTTGCAAGTCCGATGCTCTCACGCAAGAAGCTCTTAGCCTCGTCGCTGCTCATATTGAGCTTTGTTGTTATCATATTCAACATTCTGTCAACGTCCTTCTGGGTGTTCATTCTGTTGCTTACGAACTCAACCATTACGAACTTCTGTATTAAGTTTCTTCTAATCATTGAAGTAGTCATATTGCTATACCGTTTTACGTGTGCCGAACACGGCTGCATCGCAGCATCTAAATTAATAATGTTCTTGTGACCTTTGTTTCTTAATCACGATGCAAAGGTAACATATTTACGTTACACTACCAAATATTTTTGATAGAAAATGTAACGTATTTAGGTTAATTAACAAACATTCATTTGTAACGTACTTTCCTTTAAACTTCGTTAATACTTTTACGTATATATGCTACTTTTTAAAGATTATACTTATCTTTGTAAGCAAATAACAATGTAACGTATTACGTATTATGAGATTTAAAGATATTCTTAATAAATATAGTGTAACACAGCAAGACCTAGCAGACCGGATGGGCATAAATAGAGTTTCTGTTTCTCGTTTACTTAGCGAGAAAAACGACTTACGTATATCAACAATCGAAAAAATAGCAAACGCTATAGGTTGTCCGGTAGCAGAATTGTTTGGCGAACAGAACAATGTAGATGCTATGAGTGATTTTATTGCCTTAATAAAACAAGGTGGTGAATTATATTCCGCATCATCCGTCGATGAGGCTATCGAACTATTGGAGAAACTGAAGAAATAATAATAAACAATAATTTAAACTTTAACGACTATGAATGATTTTTTCAATTTGAGAGGTGCAGCGGTATTCCGTGTTCTCTCGTTTATTAGTACAGTAGCACTGGGGTTAACTATCTTATTGTTTGCCATCGGCTTGATGATGGGCTTCTTTGGAGAGCATGAGACATCGGCGATAGGATGGGCAATGGTTGGATTCTCAATCTCTTCCTTTATCTCTTGCCTCTTCATGTTCGGTTTCTGCTATCTGATTAAGATAGCCAAGGCTTACGACAAGGATGAGCAGGAGGACAACAAGGAAGCAACATTCCAATACAAGGGCTACGAAGGCACTTTTACCAAGGATGATAAGTCGGGCAAGTATGACGGTCATATTATAGGAACAAGCTATTCATACTCTGGTCATAACCTAACGGAGACTGAACAGGCATTCCAAGCAAAGGTTGATGAATTAATGGAAGATGTTCCGGTACAAGGTATTTGAACTACCCACAAGCTAAAGACTTGTGGGATTCCGACTTCGTCTGTTCAATAGGTAATGCAAATAGCGACACCATCAGAAAATATATAGAGAACCAAGGTTAATTTTTGCGCCAATTCATCCCAAAGGCTAAAGACCTTTGGGTTTTCTTGGCACTATTATATAAATATATCTCTACAAGCAACTATAATAAAAAAGAGGAGCGCATCACACGTTCCTCTTCTTTGTTTAATTATATTTACAAAAAGCATTTATCCCTATTACTGGACCACACCAACTAAACTATTCATTTTCATTCACTTGTGTCTTCTTTACAAAAGTAACTTATCTTTACTTCTTGCTGAATTTCAATCCCATTTCCTCCTCGGTCACCTCATGGTAAACCTCACCATAGGCAACCCTTTGCTTATCCTTCGCCATAAGGAGAAGGTTTCTATATGGAATGACTCTCACGACCTCATTGTACGACAAGTGCAGGCTGTCCATGAAGGAGGCAACCTGCCCAAGTAGCGTGTCGTTACCTATGGTCGTGGATTCGCTACCATCCTCGCTACGCTCTTCGCCAAAGTTGATAGCTCCAAGAAACTTTGTATGGATATTAACGACATAGCCGATTTCAAGCCATCCACGACCTCCTGCGGCGTTCCCTTGGATAATTCCCCACTTAGGGTTTCATCACCCCTTATGAACACGGATAGAGCCTTGCAAGAACTCTCCAAGTGCCTCATCATCCCTATTATGTCCTCGAAGGTGTTCCCTCCTTCCAAGCTGTCCAAGTAACTCGCCGCCTTGGCTATCCTCTCAATCGTCGGGGAGTCAACGAAATACGTCTGTCCAGCCACTATCACGGTTGCGGTGTCCTCTCCAAGAAGCGCATCCGTAACCAACTTGCTTGCCTTGCTCATATCTAGTCATTGGTAAAAGAAAGGGGAACAGCCATAAGCCATCCCCCACCTTATTAAACATCAAATTCCTTATCCCAAAGGAAGGTCGGCGTCAAGCACCGATTCCCTTCATTCGGCAGTAGCCGTGTCAACGGTATTGCCATCGTAGAGGTATTCACCCTCAACACCGGTTGTCTCGCTCTCCATAGCCACCGCAGAGACACCCAAGGCAATGTTCTTGTCTTGCTGGTCGCCCTTTGCGATGATAGAGGCGTTCGAGAACACGATGTAGTTGCCGGTCTTGGTCTGTGCGATGATAGCCTTGTTGACATTCTCCAAGTTCTGACTTGATGCCCAACCAATGGCACTCTCCGCCTGTGTGGTCTCGGCACCCTTGTTGTCGAGCATCTTGCCACCCTGAAGGTCTGCCTTGTTCTTCCAAGCGTACACACCCATGGAGAACGTGATGGTCTTCGCACCCTCACTTGTCTTGTCACGATAGTAAGGCTGACCATTTAGCTCGTTGATGTAGTCGGTCACACTAGGGTCGTCCTGAGAGTAGCCCCATGTTCCCTCATGGCTGTTGAGCACCTCGGTCACCTTGGACTCTTGTTTCAAGAGTTGTTGCAACTTGTAAGGTGTCAAAGCCTCGGTCAAAGGCTCGGCGTACCAGATGCGCTTGATGCCAATGAATGGTTTTGCAATTGCGTTTGCCATAATTATCTTACGTTTAATGTTTCAAAATCTATGGTAATGTTTGCGTAATGGCAGTGCAGCCCGCTCTCTTGCTCGATACCATGCGAGCGGACGGAATAGCGATACCAAGTTCTCTCGAAGCAACCGGTCTTGTCGGCTTGCAACACCTTCAGAGCCTCCTTCAGGAGAAGGTTCATCTTGGGATTCGTCTCGCCCTCGATGTCCCTCATCAAGATGTTCACCTCAATGGTGCATCCGTTGAAATAGGTCTTGTCGGCGCTCATAGACTTCGGGATAATGACAACCATCCCCCCGTCGGGAACGGACTCGCCCACCATAGGTGACTCTCCATCCAAGCGACCCGTGTGAAGGTGTCCCTTCAACCTTCGCTCCAAGCCATAACCATCGGAACCCAAAATCTCCAAGTCCCTATAGATTACGTGCCCGGCATCTATCTCAGTCATCATAGCATCGGCTCTATTTCCTTCTTGATGTATTGAATACCGGAGTCTATCACGTCATATCCCCTAGAGGAGACATCCGAGGCATAGCCAGCCTTGTTCCCGATTGTCAAAATATGGTCTCTCACCTCATGGTAGTTTGACCTTCGGAGATTGAACGTGTGGTTATTGTAGTTCCCTTGCTTCTTATTGAGGCTCTCAGCCTTTGAACCAAGCCTTTCAAGGAACTCGTCAACCTCTCTCTCGCAACCTTCGAACATGGCATCTATCACCTCGTCAAAATTGTCAGACATAGATACTCATATACCCAAGAAAATTACACTTAGGAGCATTGAACACCTTTCCACCACCTCGGTAGCCGCCATCGGACTTGTCCGTCACTCGTACCTCGTCACCCTCGGATATATCGCACTTGTCGCACACTATATGGTACTTTGGGGTGTAGTAACTTCCGTTCTCCGTCTGAACGTGCAAGGTTGTGTTGTCGTCACAACGGCACTCCCCCATGTCACTCCAAGACTCCTTGGAACTCGTTACCTCGCCATACTCATTCCTCTCGACCTTTGAAACCTTCTTCTCCAGCCTATGTGGTGCATACCTCATAATCTACCAAATATCAGACATATCCGTTATGGTGGAAAGACCCAACGCCGCCATTACATCAGTATTCGGGTCAACGCCATACTTACGGCAAAGCCACATATAGTATTGACCTATCCTAGAGTAGTCCCAAGACACAGAGAATCCATTTTCGTTCACTTGGCTCATACTCGGAGCAAGCATCAGCTCCTCGATGATTGACACCATGGCTTTCCCGACAGAATCGGAAACCTCCGGGGTGTACTCATCATCTAGGTCCAAGTCCAAGCCAATATCCATCAAGTGTGACATGGTTATGTTCCAAGCCTGAAACTTCTGTGATATGTATTCTCTTATGCTCATAGGACGTTATTTCTCGTTCTGCTCGGCGATAGCCTTTGCGATTTTCTCCGCAGCCTCCTGTTCGCTCTTGGTCTTCTCGTCAAACTCTTCCTTTTCCTCTACCTTACCATTCTCCTCGGATGGAGTCTCCTTTTCGGTCCCTTCCTTTGGTCCTGGGTCTTCAAGGACGGTCTTTTTCTCCTTCTTGTCCTTCTTTTTCTTTACGAAAGGCTCTTCAATCCTCTTGCAAAGGTTTCGGGCAAAAAGGTCTTCCATTCTCTCCTTCTCGAAGTCCACCACGGCACCAACCTCATAGACGGTGTCGTAGTGGAACTTGTCACGGAAGGTACTGATTACCTCTCCCTTCATAGGCTAGCCTACCGTTTGTGTGGAATCCAACGAATAGATGGCATCCACGTTGTTCAAGATAGGAACGACCATAGCCTGTGAGCTTGTGAACTCACGAAGTGGGTCGTTGGTTGAGTAACGGCTTGCCAAGATGAACTGGTCTGCGGTCTGGTAAGAGACACCAGCGACAGGACGTGTAGCCTCGGCGGTGTTAGTCCAATAAAGCTCACCCAAGTTGTCATAGCAAGTGAAGGTGATGCGACCCTTGGCCCAAGGGTTATGAGTCCCCTTCATGCCGTTCAACTCTGTCTTGATGGTACGAGCCACACGGACGAGCTGTGTCTGCCACTTGGAGAGGAATACACTCGCAACCTGCTCAAAGCTGAGCACTGGAACATTACCGTTCGTGGTGATGCCTTGGTTGAACGCAAATTGCTCACGCACCTGCTTGCTCTTACCGAGCAACTTGATGGTGTAATCGTCAAGATATGCGGTGGTGATGGTGTTCTGGTCTTCGAGGGCCTTGTCGTAAACCAACTGGATGTCGTCAAGTGGAGTTGACTTCTCTGCATCCGTCCAAGCCACCGTACCATGACCAAACTTGTTCTTCTCCAAGAAACCAACATCCAAGCGAACACCAGTGCCGCCTGAGCGAGTAGCCAACGCAACACCGGTGGAAAGCTCACTGAGGAACATATCCTCAATACGCTCATACACGGCTTCGATACAACGTGGAAGGTCTGCGAACATCTTTTGCAACACTTGTGGAGCTGGCAAGTTCTGCGCAAGCATGTTATCCAAGTCCTTCAGCTGCTTCTCGCTCATATAGAGCTTCATTCCCAACTTAGGAATCTGACCCTCGGCGGTCGATACCTTGTCACGGCTCTTGAGTGGAAGCTCTGCATCCATAGACACGACATCGGCGGCAACACGGGTGTATTCCGCAGTGATTGAAGCCCATCTGCCATCGGCACTGAAAGTATTGGTAAGATGTTGGCGATACAAGTATGGAAGTGTCTGCTGACGCTTCCCGTTCAACTTCTCCACGATTTGACCCACAAGTCGTGGGAAGAATTTTTGGGTGTAATCAAAATAAAGTGATTTCTCCATGTTTTACCTCCTTTCTTAATTAGTCCTTATCCATTGTGGAATCAGACTCGTCAAACTGGTTGGCGTCCTCATCGCTCACCAAGGCAATCTTAGGGAAAGCGGTGATAAAGCCTGCTGGATAGTCAGCCTCACCGTTCGCAGCCTTAGCCGCAACCTTGTTCACCTCACCGGCAATCATAATTGAAGCAGGCTCGCCCTTTGCGATAGAGCGATAGAGAACACCGGCATAGGAATAGCCCTCGAAGCCACCAGCAACATCCAACGTTTTGTAAACCTTGCCAGCAATGGTAAGAGGCTTGTACTTGCCCTTGCCATCGGTAACAATGACACGACCGGCATAAATGACTTCCTCGTCAACACCGGTCCAATCCAATGCACGACCACCCTTGATGGTTCCCTCCAACTTCTGGATAATCACGGAATCCTCACCAAAGACAATCTGCTTTTTCTTTGTCTCGATTTCTTGGTTCATTTTCGTTTACATTTTAAAGTGAATCAACTAATGAGGCGGCGACATCATCAACTTCCTTCTCCGTGGCCTTCTCGTCCAAGTTTGTGCGGAGACCACCACCAAAACTAGGTTGCATCAGTGTCTTGTAGTTGTTCGATACCTTTGTGAGCACGTTAGTTATTGTCTCATCATCCGCATCGTCGCCGATAACGAAACCCTCATCTATACGGCTCTGAGGAATGCCCAACTCCTTTGCCTTGGACAAAATCTTCGCCTTGTGGTCTGCCAGGGCCTTCGCCTTAGCCGCAGCCTCTTCCCTAGCCTTAGCCTCCTCCTGTTGCTTCTTGATAGTCTCTTGCAATTGCTTGATGGACTCATTCTGCTCATTAGTCTGCTTTGTGTAGAACTCTTGCTGCTGCTTGCTGGTCTCCTCCAGCTTTGTAAGAAGTCTCTTGTATTCCTCACGTTCCTTTGAGAATGCCTCCTCCTTGGCCTTGTCCTTGGCAGCCTGCTCGTCAAAGTACTTCTTCAAGTACTCTGGCATCTCTTTCTGCTTAGCGATGTCTTCCAAGCGTTTTCTCTCGGCTTCCTCGGCGGCTCTCTTAGCCTCCTCCTCAGCTTTCTTGCGTGCTTCCTCCTCCTTGGCTTTCTTCTCTTCCTCCTCCTTGGCGAGCTGCTCGGCTTGGAACTTCTTCTTAGCCTCGGTAACACGGCGGTCATTCTCCTTTTGCAAGGACTCCAAGTAACTTTTCTGTGCCTCTACGACAACATCCACATTGTCCTCAGTAACAATGCCAAGCTTGTCAAGCATCTCGGCTTGTGCCTGAAGAAACTCATCAGCCAACCCAAGCTTGCTGTAAGCCTGTTTCAGCAGTCGATAAATCTTATCCTTCATTATTTGCGTGTTTTGTTAATAAATCCTATGCAAAGATATTACATTTAAGGTTTCAAGGGCAGTAAAAACCTTGCAAGGCTTTCACGTTTCTAAAAAAGTGAAAAATAACGCATTTTAAGGCATTTTCTAGGCGTTTTCGAACATTTGTTGAGTATTTACACATCCATTGAACACAAACTCCAACAAACACAAAAAACGCCAACGATTCTTCACGAACCATTGACGCCATAAATCAATTCAAAACTCTATATATCTAAAAATTCACTGCGTTTTTCGAATAGCCAAAATGATACAAATTAGAGTAATAGCAGCCATTATGCTTGATAAAGTTACCCGAAGTCAAGACCTCGCCATTGTACATCATGGCAAACTTAGAACCATGCGCCGTCCACTTATCCATTACCTCAATATGTTCTTTTGAGCCATATCCGTATCTCTTGATAACCGGGTAAATGTATCTCTCGAAGCAAATCTGGCTATCCGTCTTGTCGTTCTCCGAGACGATTGGCAAAACGCCATTGTGAGCGAACCAATACCCACCCTTGTAGAAAGGATGGCAATTATTAACCTTGATGCTACCATGTGTAGCCAAGCGAAAGTGTATGATTACACTCTCATTAATGTCTCGCTTCGATAGCTTTCTCATAAAAGCCGTGAAATGCAAGCTCTTGTAATGGTCAGACTTACTGACGAACCCACAACCATCATGGTTTCTCATATAGGCAGCCCTCAACTCCTCCACCTTTGGCAACTCAACTCCCTTTGGTACATATATAATCACACACATATCATTATCGCTTTAAAGATTGAACATTTGTCTGTACCCTAGGGACTATATCCCTAGGGACTTGAACATTAATTGTTAGCCGCAAAGTGCTCTTGGCGAGACTTGAAGAAATCCTTCTCCTCCTTGTTCAAGAAAGGTATGTCCTCGATATTCATCACCTCACTCTCAAAAACATTATATCTAGACCAACCTACCAACTTGGCGCAAAACTTCACCCACATTGAAATCTTCTCAAAGCTGGTCGAACCTTGATGCTGGCGAAACTCGATTGTACGATGGCGGTTGTAGCTCATTGGATTCACCTTGTGATAACGGTCACAACCCATCACATTCTGAACGTTAAGGACGTTGTGGCAATAGCGATAATCATATCTCTGAATGCTTCTTGCGTAGAAGGCATCACCTCTTCTTGACTCAGCCATAAAGCTGTCTATCAAATACTCCAGCTTCTGGTAGTTCTTGAATACGTTCACGTACTGCTTGCCCGTCAGCTTGCCTGCACCGATATGGACATGAAGGCCACAAGTTCTATTAACCCTTGCGCCCACCGCATCAAGGGACTTTATTGCCTTCTTCAATGTAGCCAAGCCGTTCTGGTTACCACCCAACACCGGTGACACAACCTCGTTAGGGTCAACATCACCACCAACAGAAGCATCGCTTACTATCTTGAAGTACTTCTTGTTATCTGTGTGGTTGTAGCCCTCTGAGTGAATATCAACACCATTTGTGCGACCCGCCTCAATCAGGGCGGCTCTATTGGCATGTACGCATTCAATCTCGACACCGAACGTGTAAACGAAACGTGTGGATGGTTTCGATGTCTTTGGTACGAAAACTCGAAGCATATCCGAAATCTCCTTGTCACGAAGGCCGCAAGCCTTCAATGCCAAGATTTTCTGCGCCTTAGGCATCTTTGACTTCTTTACCTCGTCGATTGTCTCGACCAATGACTTCTTAGAACTTGCGAAGTTAAAACCATTCTGCTTTACCATAACGAATTGTGCGAGTTGTTTTGGACCTTGCCTTGGTGTCGCTCTCACCTACTTGCAAGAAACAAGTCTTGCGGCTTATCAACCAACTTATCTTGATTGACGATGCAAAGATACAAACTTAATTTCAAGCTTGCAAGTATTTTAATACTTTTCTTTTGTATTTTAACCCTTATTTAATGTTTGCTTAATATTTTCACGTCTTTTTGCAATACAAGAGACTGTATATACATTATTACATATAAAAGAAAAACCATCCCCGGTCTCACGACCAAGAATGGCTAGAAATTTCTAAACTACGTTTTAATACCCTCATGGTATTCTTTTTCCTGTTTCAACTTTTAAAACTTAAACCTTATCTTATTATCTATCACTTATGTTTCACCTTTTTGCGTCCTCTCCCTCCTCATCCATGCCAAAGTCTGGCATTCGGTCCTGCACCTCTTGCGCATCCGCTCCTTGCGAGGCTGCGCCAAGCACATAACCATTCCGAAATGAGAAAAAAATGATTTTCTCAATATCCCCAATGTTCGCTCCATCGCTAAGATGCAATGTTGCGTACAACCCATGGAGGAACTTCTTCACGTCAAGCGGATAGACCTTGCTGTTCCTAGCCTCGGCGACCGCCAACCTAAAAGGACACTTTATCTTCATAATCTCATCTGTTAAACGTAAGCAAGGAATTGCCAAATCCCCCAAAAACGAAATGGCTTATTTTTATATATTCACCACCACCAACTTTCGACTTTTACACTACTAATTAGTGTCCTTTTTCGTCCCGCCCGAAAATCCGACAAATCCTTGCGTTGTGCCTCCAATAGGACTCGAACCTACGACCCAAGGATTAAAAATCCTTTGCTCTGCCAACTGAGCTATGAAAGCAAAAGCATCCCCCCATTCCTCATGAACAAAGGAGGAGAACAAACCATTGAAAAATTATAACTTCACCTGTGCCAAGGGACGGAGTCGAACCATCGAAGCCCGAAGGCAGCAGATTTACAGTCTGCCCGTTTTAACCACTTACCTACCTCGGCGTTTTGGGAACGGATGGATTTTCACCAACGACCTCACGATTACGTGTCGTGCGCTCTAGATAGCTGAGCTACGTTCCCTTGGTGTTTTGGAATATCGCTGTTGCGGTGGCAGGAATCGAACCTGCTCCCACAAGGTTATGAGCCTTATATGCAACCGGTACACCTCACCGCGATTTTCATTAATCATCAAGCCTGGAATGATGGTGTGGAGCGTTAAGCTCCACCACCATTCCACTATCACATCGTTCTCACGAACTTAATGATAAAAACTTCAAACTAAACTAAACGACATAATACCAATAAAATCTACCCACCTTCAACACAGTCTTTCTATGCAACATCAACCATCAAGAGCAAGAACTTACCAAATGACCCTTCTGCCAATCATGAGAACCTGCCTCGCACTAGGCGAAGACAGACAAACATGACGCCAATTGGTTAATCACTCCGTTCATTCTTTTCTTCATAGTCTTTTATTTATGGGAATCTCACCCAAAGGTCGCCTTTACGACACGTTTTCAAAGATGCACCTAATCACAAGTCATTCGCCCTACCAACATTACGCCCATTTGCATGGCGGTCTTTTCTACCTTTTTTTATTGTCAACCCAGACGTTTTGCTTGGCATTACTAAAACTGCTTTCCGTACACCCGGTGAATAAATGATATTGAGCCGCACACCCTTGCGGCTTGACCACCAAAGAGGAGTCGAACCTCTTCACGTCCCAATATCCACAATCAAAATTGTCGCTTGGGAATGATGGAGAGACCTTCGCTTCTCGCAAGTTAAGCCTCTTATAAACCATTTAGCGAATCATGCTCAATGTTGCCTTTGACAGACTCGAACTGCCACTGAAAGACCCAAAATCTTTAGTGCTAACCATTACACCAAAAGGCAGGATGAGAGGACTCCTCACCTCTCCCTAGCGTTGACTTTTTATTGACTTGTTGTATATGGTACTTGACCATCATACGTAAACGCCTAAACATTGTCATATATAAAGTAGCATTGTAGCCATCTGTGGTCTAAACAAATACCATTAGCATTCTTGTAGCCATACCCGTTTCTTGTTCGAAGAGACTTGACAACATATCGCAATACACACCCTTATACTCCTTGACGACTTTGCCAACATCTTTTCGTTGACGGATAAATTGAAGCTCGTAAAGGTCTTGTCCTTCGTTGTAAGCAATCTCAAATCGGTTGATGCTGTGGCAATTCTTTCCTATCGCCATTCTTAGGACAACCTTGTTGTCTCGCTCAAAGTAAATGGGCATCCTTGCTCCAACCATAACCATGAAGCCACGACCACCCAACTGGGATAGCATTTCATTTGCTATTGCTTTTCTCTCCTCGCTTGAATAAGTGCTTGTATTCATATTTACATACAGTTTTTATGGTGTGTCTCACCTTTCTAAGTTACTCAACCTTCATTGGTTGACGATGCAAAGATACAAACTTATTTTCAAACTTGCAAGTTTTTTAATGCTTTTCTTTATTTATTTTACATCTTTTCACTTCTTAAAGCATTTGCAAGCATTTCAGTTTTATGCTTGTATCTAGTTTGGTGTGAAAATTGACACAGCTCAAAAACCCCGTCATTCAACTCTTCTGACTTTCCGTTGTCGTACAAAGAAACAATCTCATCCCAATTATCTATGAATGGTGCATACCAAGCGTAGCTCTCCTTTACTTTCCGTAAGTCCTCCTTCGTTACCTCTCCATTACGAACCATCCTTATACAATAGTCAAGGTCTGCAATATCATGCGGACAATCCACATAATCAACAACACTCACACCCATCAGCACACACCACATAGTCCTTGATGATATTCCCATCATTCCAAGGCCTATCCACTCAATCATCTTTCGCTTGTTCATCTTTCTTCTCCCTTTGCAATAATTCGGCAACCTGTTTCGTAAGTTCCGTTTCCTTGTCCTCATTGATGATTTTCAGAACCTTCTTGAACGCAGCATCCATGGCTTCGTATCTGGTTGGATAACCTTTTCTATTGGAAAAACGCAAGCTGCACTCAACAGCGTTGCTTGCTATGCCATATCGGAACTTATCCTTTCCCACCATCATGACCTCTACGAAATAGCCATACTTTCGATATATCCAATCAATCACCATTCCATAACTAGGAGCGGAAATCGGTGGATATTTTCCACTGAACAACTTTGCCTTTGAGAACTCATTTAGTTTCTCCTCCCACTCCGTGTTTGATAGATGAACACACGCACCATGGTGTGATGGATATTTTCCACCAGACGTATGTAGCCAATGCTCACGTATTCTCTCATCGTAACCCATCTTCTTCAATAGTTTGGCTATCTCGAATGAAACAACCTTCTCATCAACCTCATTCATTGCTCTTGTAACATTCGTTAGTACCCAATAAATGTTTTGTGCTCTCGTTATAAGGAATACATTGGAGTTTATAGCTTCCGTTTGCAATATAGAACAAGTTTCCTTCCTTATGGGAGAACAAGGCGGCATTCCAATTATCCATATCCACATTCCTCACAAGAACCTTGTCAAACGCCTTGAAAACATCATCTTGTAAAATGCTGATAACTTTCTTGCATTTTTCATCCCATCGCTTATTATTCTTCTTCAAGGCGGAGAAAAGAATTTGTTCCTCTTCCTCTGTTGCCAAGTGCGGTCGAACATCTAGATCTAATCCACTTTTTTCATAAATGGTCTGGCTATTTGTATTGAGAAACACATGGTAGAAGAATTTATTGCCAAGCCTTCTAGAAAAGATAAAAATACATTTTGCAAAGAACTTGCTTTCGTTCGTCGCCAACACATCACCATCCTTGAAATCCTCATAATTGCTAATGGTGAATGTTTTCGGGTCAATGGAACATCTATAGTACTTCTCTACCTTTTTGATGAACTTCTTTGACAACTCGTATTCTGCCTTTCTAAAATCTTTCGTAAGAAAGCTATCTCCGTTATCAAAGCTTCCATTTTGAAAAATCTCGAACGCAGCCTTAAACTCGGAATAATCATCACCAACCCACCCAGCAAACATCACGAACGTATTGCCGTCCCTTAGCACATCGCCTTTTTTCCAAGCGAACTTAGACCAATCTTGCATCACGTCACTAGGGAACAACATAACTCTTCCCTCGTCGCAAACCTTACCATTTGACTGATATATCTCCGTACCCGAGTAAGGTTTGCCGTTAATGTGCGTCTCGCTGCTTGTCCGTATCACACCTTCATCCTCAACCTCCCATAGCTTGCATTTTCCGTAAATCTTGGAATACAATGGTGTGCCCTTTGGCTTGTCTTTGAGGATTTCTGCTATGTTCAATTCTGCTTCCATAATCTCATATTTTATCGTTCAAAACCTATTATCTTGTAGAAATCATCCATCCTTGGATTGAGATTGCTCGCCAAGAGCATATAGCTAGGAGCATTCCTGGAAATATTCAACTCCAACCTAAGGGCGTGGATAATCTTGGAGGCTAGGCTACTCGAAATGGTAGCCTTGCCAAACATCGAGAGTATCTGACCTTTGGAAGGCTCGCTACGGAATACTCTCTTAATCAGACTCTCGATATAAGATTTTTGCTTGTCCGTCATAACCTATCGATTTGTCAAACATTCAACGGCGGCGACAAAGCCTGCGCACTTCGCCTCAAGGACTCTATCACTGTCGCTGGTGTAGAAAAATCCAGTATAAACAGAATCTCTCTTATCTCCGTTATTTACGAAAACGGACACATTGAAGTTGTCTTTGTAACTATTCAACGACACCTCGATTTCCTTGCCGATTATCGCTTCGGCTACCTTTTTCAAAACCCCATTGTAAGTTGCATTTTCTTTCATATCCATATAATTAATAAATTACCAAATCCTCATCCTTTATGTTTCGTCTCTTGGCTTCTGCTATAACATTATCCAAGTACTCATTTGAGTAAAGGATAGCCTCATCGCTTCTTCTGACAAGTATGTTATACGCACCATCACCAACGAAATCTATGTAATATTCGGAAAGTTTCATAATCACCAGCTTTAGATGTCATAAACCAAGTCATTGTCCGTTAGGCTGTACTTCTTTTTAAGGCGACCGATTGCCGTGAGCAACATCTTGTCATTGCCTCTTGGCACCATCACGCAGCGAACACTCTTACCTCTCTCGGTCAACACATTTACCATTGTGGTAAGTAAGCGATTACAAATGGTTATCTTCATATTTACATACAGTTTTTATGGTGTGTCTCACCTTTCTAAGTTATGCCAACCTTTATTGATTGACGATGCAAAGATACAAACTAGTTTTCAAACTTGCAAGTTTTTTAATGCTTTTCTTTTGTATTTTAACTTTTATTATATCTTTGTCTTATTTTTAATCTTTATAGGTACAAAAATGCCACCGACAACCATAATGAGGTATCAGTGGCATCATATCAGCAAGATTCTCATTTGTCAACTCTTACGCCAAAGGCTCTCAATCTCCTGCACCTTCAGCAATACACCATCATTGTAGTACTTCACAAGTATCTTATTGATGATGAAATCATAGGTATGGGCATCAACTCTCAAATGATTTAGAATTACATCCCATATCTTTCTGTCACTATCCAAGTTTCTCTTAGCAATATCAACCAATTTGTTATATTGGCTTACATTAAGCATTATTACAGGCTCTTCCATTTTAATTTTATATTTTCCTAAAGCACCCACCGATGCTTACACTAAAGCACCGATGGGCAAAAATAAACATATAGATATACTAGAAAACCAAAAATCATCCCTTTAAATACTTATCTCCGTTACATTCCTTGATTTCCTCGTATTCACCTCTGAACTTTCCTTGAATATAATCAATAGCCTTGGAGAAGAATAAGCAAGAGAAACGCAAAGGACAAGTTATATCACAACATATATTATTTGTCTGCATACCATTAATCTCCTGTACACTCAACTATGGCATCGTATCTTTCAGACATAAAGACATCTGCCTCGTCAGTTCCATTGAAAATCTTGGTCTCAACCCATACCCCATCACAATGTCGCCATTGCCATTTTCCGTTAAACAACGCACGAGAATGGAATGAATGCCACCATATTTGCGTCTATAACATTGCCAGCTATCAGTAGCGGGCATCCTTTCCCTAACGAACGTTTCTTTTTGCATAACCTACACTTTTAATAGGTTCCCCAAGGCGGGGCGATTAACCCCACCTTGGAAAGATTTTGCTTTCTTGATTTTGTAATTTTGTACTTTTTGCATAGGCTATCCAAATTTAAATTATCTATTATTTTTATTGTTTTAAAAAAACGATGGTGGCCGCCAATTCCGAGAGTATGCACACGAAAATGTGTGTAGTTATATGTTCCGCCCTTGCCCAAGGAGCACCACCATCGGATAACCGGGCGTATAAATGAAATGAATACTTTTCAAGCGGAAGTTCACACGGCAAAATTTCTATGTCGCCCACACGCTAGACTACAACCTCCCGAAATGCGTGTATATCTTTACAGTTTCCCTACCTTGAAACCCAGTTTCTTGGCATAGACCATAAAAACTTGAAGTTGTTTCATCGTCACTTCCGTTCCGACAGCTTTTCTATCCTCGACGGTGAAGTAATGAGTACCTTGCTCGTCACCGATGTAAAATATTTCCTTTCCCATATCGTTATATTGTAAATAGTTTCTCAATCGGTCTCTTTGTCCTTGTGGGATTCAGTGAGTTGGTTACTTGCTTTTGCCATACACAAGTGAAATCATCGGGCATTCGGTACTCACTGATGAATACCTTGTGTCCTTCCTTAGCCTTCTCCTTGCACCAAGAATAGAACCTTTCGTAGTCGAAGTTGCGGCTTACATCATACTGCTTGGTGTCCTTATAGGGAATATCGCAGTAGATAATGCTCTTTTCGGGTATCTCCAAGTCTCGGTAATCACCATCGTGGAACTCAACACCCATCAACTTGTCTAGTTCTGACCTAGTATGGAAATCTGCTCCTTGATATAGTCCCTTGACTTTCCGTTTGAACCGACCACACTATGTCCAGAGTAACCACCATCGAAGAAACGACCATTGAAAGATGCCATAAAGCCTACAAAACCGACCATATCGTCTTGATACTTGTCGTTCTTTCCATGCCAGCAGTCACGGACATCGTTATAAAGTTCCCTTGGAATGCACCTCGGAAATTCCTTACCATTTACCAAAGACTTGAACATAGCAACCAAGTACCTGTTCTTGTCATTGGCTATTCTCCTATACTTCTTGGAGACGTTACCTATAACTGCACCACTTCCCATAAAGCAATCAATAAACGTATCGTGCTCATCGTCTAGCATTATCGGCAAGATGTCCTTGGCAATCCTCGCCTTCGAACCCATGTACTTCATATCAATCTCCTTATAAGCTGCTCGGCTTTCTCCCCAAAGTGCTTGCGAACGATGTCGCAATAGCTGACATCATCCACATTTGCCTCGTCCGGAAACTCCTTATCGAGCCAGTCGCCGAACTTCACGATATTGATTCCAAGACAGCCAAAGGCTATCAACAACCTAATGTCGTGAAAGCTCTGCAGCTCCATACCAAAGTATTCACGGAACAATCTGCCGCACTCAGGTGCCTCCAATGGTCTAATCATAACTAACTCGCTTTTTTCTTTCTCACTAGGTCAAGAGGGAAATCGGAACTCATCACATCGGAGACATCAACGTATTTCCTTTGTGTGGCCTTTTCCTCCTCTTCCATATCCTCAGTTGCGTTCCTAGCCGCCTCGTCCATTATCTTTGCGTCAAAGATGCCGTTGCGTACCCTCTCGAAGTATGATATAATCTCCTTTGTCGCCACATGATTCATTGCGGCTTTGAAGTCATTGCCCATGACAGCCACCAAGAAATCGTGTGACTTGTTGTAAGCATCGACCGGGCAATAGTCCAGATATGCCTCCATCATTCCAACGCCAAGTCGCTCATGCAACCTTACCATTATCGCCTCATAGATGTTGACACCCATAAGCGCAAGATTGTAAAGCACAACGGCATTTGCGTACAGACCCGACTTCTCGGAATAACCAAGATTCCCGAACCTCATCGCCAGCTTGTCCCTCAGTCTGTAGAGGTCACCACTTATCTTCTCGTAGTAAGTCATGGCATACTCATTGTTGAACTCCGAACTTGGCGCAAAGACATCATAATGCGAAATGGTCTTTTTTAGACTCACCTTGCACTCGTTCCACAACCTCTTCACCATGAACCTAAAGCACTTTTTTTTCAGAAGACTTTGCTCTATCTTCTGCATGAAGCACTCCATCATCACCATCTCAACGTATGCGTATTGCTGAAGGTAAGCCCTTCCGACAATGAGAATTCTGTTCATCCTGTTCTCCGTCATGTCATTCCCAACGGGAACCTTGACTTTCCTTCCACCCATATCGAGCACCATACGCTTCGACTCTATCAGTCTCTTCATTTACTTTCCACTATTGTAATAGTCACACACCTTGAACTCGCACTTCTCCTTGACAGACCTCAATGCCTTGTCGAGTGCATTCTTTGTAAAAATATCCTCCCTGTCAACGACTGGGCTGCAATATTCGGCTTGGTACTTCACCCTCGCCTTGAACCCAAACAACCAAATGACCTCTTTGATGATTCTGCCACTGACAACCTTGTCCAGCTTCTTCTTGCCAGAAAAGAGGTTGAGGCTTTCCTCGCATCGAAAGACGATTGAGCTTTCTACCTTAAATATCTTCATTCTTGTAAATTGTTATGTTTCCTACTTTTCTGATACCCCCGAACTCGTTGTACTCATTGAACGAAATCAAGTTTCTCCTCAGTAGTTCCCTGCTTATTCCATCGGCAATCCGAACATCACAATCCCTAAGCAGCCTTTCCCTATGGTGCGGTTGCGAAAGGATAGGGTTCATCAAGTCAAACTCACTCAATTCCAAGCTTACACCTATGGTGACCGCCTTGGGTCTTATGACAACAAGACCTCGCTTTGTATGTAATGTTGGAGACAACTTGCCTGCCGCATCGTCCAAAGCGCACGCAAGGGAAGACTTCCACCTTGGCTTCAGGTCACAACCGTCCAAGCAGCAACAAGCGATATACACCACCACAAGGAACAACCAACACCAAAACATAAGCTATTCCTCCTTGATTTCCAAGTTCTGTAAGTCCTCTACCGTGATATTCGAATATGGTGCGTCATAGGCGACGGCGTAACCAACACCAAAAGAATGAGAACCCACATAGACACTTGCGTCATCCAACACCATGTCAATCATACTAAGGCGAGCCTCCATTCTTTCCTTGGGGATAATGTCAGCCAGACACCGCATCTTTCTGATAATCTCCTCTTCCTTACCAGAAAGATGTCCCCAGTTGATTACAAACTCCCCATCCTTGTCCAAGAGAGGTCTCCAAGAACTCCACCAATGTGGTCTGTACATCACGACCTTTCTGACACGTCCGTCTTCCAAGGTCCTCTTTTCCAATTTTATCCTCATAGTCATTCCAAGCTAATTCTTACCTCGTTCAAGTCCAAGTCAAGAGACTTGCCCGTCACTCAGTAGTTTATGTTATCAATCTTCACGTTGTCACCTACACTAGATATGTAATCGCAACGGAAATCGGCTTTCAGCCTAATCGTCCCCTTGTCGTGAAGCACCATCATCACTTGTGTCCTCCGAACTTCCCGAACATAACACTGTTGGTCTCCGACCAAAATGTAATGACTACCTTCTTCACGTCCTGTTGCTTTGAGATTGTATCTTGCGCACGGATGATGTCAAAGTAGCCATCGTCGCTTTCCTGTATTCCGTTATACATGCCCTCTCTGCCGTTCTTGAAGAACCTTGCGACATAATAGAAATATCTCTTCATCACGCATCCTCCTTGTCTGCCAAAGACTCCCTGAGAGGCACAAGCAATGTGTCGAACAGCACTTGCTTGTTGCTAGGAATATCCTCCTTTTCCAGTGCGAACAACAACAAATATACCGGCTCTACACCAAGCGCCGAGCAGATTTCCTTAATCCTCTTGGTTTGCGGAATACTCTTTCCTGACTCTATGAGACTAATCGTAGTCTCCGACTTGTCAACAAGGCTAGCCAACTGCTTTTGACTATAGCCTCTCTTCAATCTCAATGTTTTGATTGCTTTTCCTATATCCATCTTTTTTCTCCTATCATTGATTATGTTTCTTAAATCTCTTCTCTAGTGATGCAAGGGCATCCCTTACACCCTCACGATAACCCGTTCCATACAAGGTGCGGTCTTCATCCGTGACATTCTCCTTGATGCTTTTTCTCTTTAGGTAAGCCCTCACCTCGCCAAGCGAGAAGTCAAGAGCCTTCAAAAACGTTGCGTTCTTTGTGGAGGCGGGGTTCAATGTTTCCTTGACCCATTCCCATCCATCTCCATAACCAAGCACCATGTTTGACTCAGAGCCATATCTTACCCTTGGCTCATCAAGCCACCTTACAAAAATTTCCTTCTTAGTCATTGTCTTTGTCTTGTTTTGAAAACAAAGAATCCATCATAGAATCTTCATTACCGTTGTTTCGGTGTGTCTCACCATTCCGTTTGCAAAAATACAAATATTTCTTTAATCTTGCAAGGTTTTTAATTCTTTTACAAGCTGTTTTAATATTTATTAATCAAACAAACTAAGTTGTATAGATTTTTTGTCATTTTTTGGCTCTTCTTTTTCTAAACATTGCTGATGCTCGCCGGCATTTTTCACATTATCTTGTGAAACCTCCTCGTTTCTTGGTCTAAAGTCAACGCAATTCCATATCTTCGCATTCTCCCTTAGACATCGAACCGCCTTGCCATACTCCTCCTCGTTGTCATAGTATTGCAGGCATGAGAAATCATTTGCGAACGGAACCTTGCAAGCGTTCACGACAAATCCGAAGTACCACTCCCTCGTAAGCGCATCACGCTTCTCCACCATGCCAACCATGCCATGAATCATAAAGTTGAGTGCGCACATATAGACGGAGGTCGCATCCAAGTCGCCTGCGAAGAATAGGTTTCGGTTATACTTGTCGCACTCGTTCCAAGCCGACAGCAACGTTCTTCCACTTCCACACGCACAATCATTGAAGGTCACCAATTCTTCCGTCGGACGCTTGCACTTGTCGTTGCCCGCAATCCTTGCAAGCATGTCGCTCACGCTCGTTGGAGTAAAGAACTGACCGCTACTTTTCGCCTTGAAAGAAGACTGGTAGTTAGCCTCATAGAGCGCACCAAACGCATCGTAAGCACCTCTCTTGCAAATATTCTCATAGACAAGTTCCAACCACCCACACATCGCATCGAAGAACATGGGGTTATCCTCCTTGCACTCCTCGAACCTCTGCGGTATTCCGCCGGCCTTGTCAATATCTTTCCACTCAAACACCTTACAACACCAGCAAAGCCAGTCGTTCCAAGTGCTCACGATGTCCCTTCCATGCTCGTATGTGTACCTACCGAGAATTTCGGCTATCGCCTTCCCCTCCCTTACATCATCAACATCCACCATATCTCATTTCCCTTATACTGTTTTCCCTGCCAGCCAAGAAAATCACCAACGAGGCAAAGCCATCGTAATTGTATAGCATCTGGCCAAGCATCCACTCAACCGCCTTTTCCTTGGCGTCATTCTCGTCCGTAGCCTTGAAGTCGATGGATTTCTCTTGGTTTCTGTTCACAACGTGAACCGAGAGACCATCATTTGATGGAGAGGTTCTTACGTTCATTCCCTCTCCGAGAATCCTCAAAAGATAATCAAAACACTTGCTTTTCTCCATTGGTAGAATTGTTCTTGTCATTTTCCCTCTTGATACTATTTTCGAAATCCCCACGCATCTTGCGCATTTTGACGAACCAATCCTTACTGGTTCGTGGACATCCGTGAATCCAAGCGTGGAAGTTCGGAATAGCAAGACCAAACTCAATCGCATCAAGACAATAGTCGTAATGCCTCATCAGCTCACTCTCTGGAGCTTTCTCGTCTATGTCTGTTCGGATGGTAGCCATATCAAAAGTGTAAGTGCTGCAATCGGCGATACCACCGACATCGTCACCACACCAATAGGACTCCTCGAAATCAAAGCCGTGCTTCTCACAAAATGCCATCAGATAGGCATTGCAAGCATTCTCGTAATCTAATCTCAGTTTCTCCTTGCTCATAATCTAAAACTTGAATAATGGTTCTTTCTTCTCCTTCCTGGGATGGGAACACCTAACCTTTTGCCCATCCCTGTTGTGGCTTACCTGCCACTTGCAAGTGTTACACCCGATGTCACCAACCTTGTTGACATTCAAAGTGTATCTTCCAACCTCTCCAAATGGGCAATCCGTCACATAGTCGATACGCCCATAGATAAACTCCTCAATCTCATAAGAAACAACCGACACGTTGACCGGTTTCTCCCTTTTCCTTGCATAAATCATATCTTACTTCTCCTTAATCAATAATACCATCTGTGTCCTTCCATCCGTCTGCAAGCAAACACTCTTCCTATGAAAAGAAAAAAAGCGATTCTGCTGTCTTGGCTGTTTTCCGAACTCACAACTTTCGTTTAGTTGGAGTGGCTCTTTATCATACTTTCTCATACAACTCAATTATCATTGGATAAAGCTGATGTTGGGAATAATGCTTCGCTATCCCTGCACACAAACATGGGGATTTAGTCTTTTGCCCCCAATTCTCAATCGGCTCACCATAAGCCACACCTATAAGCCTATTCTTTCTCATAAAGCATAAACAACATATTGTCCTTAGACACGGATGTCAGCGAGGAAGCCTTGTCTCCACGCACCTCCAGTTTCTGAAAATGCCTTGAAGAGTGCCAGTTTCCCTCACTTCTTCCCCTAATCGCAATCACTACATTTCTCATAAATTCCCAACACTAGGTTATCGCTCGCAAACGTTGTCAAAGTACCAAACTTCAAGTCTGGTCTCGGCATATACGAGCGCATGTTTGAACGCTTACACCAATCATTCCTCACCCCACTATCATAAAGTCTCCGAAACTTCTTGCCAAGCTCGTTACGGTACTTGTTAAGTATAACCCTCCTCATAACTCATTCAATTCAATCACATTCACATTTCCATTGCTAGCGAACCCCTTGTACATGCAAGCCAATAGGGCATTAGCCTTGGAGTTCGGGGTGACAACGTTGCCAAGAATCCTCTTGGCGGACTTCATCGAAAGCATCCTTTTCCTTTCCATAGTAGTTGTCGTGCAATCTTCTTTTATCCAACTCATAGCCAATGGTCGCAATCTCCAGTCTCTCCTCCTTTGACAAATGGGAATAGTCCTTCTTGCCATCCATATAACGCAAAGCCTCATCAACGCTCACCTGTGGTTCCAAGAAGTACTCCTTCAGCTTCTTTCGGTCGGCTTTCTCCATCAACGAGGAAACGGCACCGTCCTTCAAGTAACACTTTCCGTCAACATCATCCAAGAGAACGTCCTTAACCACCACACCTGTGTCCCTTGGCTGGGGAATGTCCGTCTGTAGGCTTGGAAGCTCAAATGGGTCGTCAGAGAAATCGAAGAGACTTGTATTACCAAGGTCCTTGACCTTGATGTTGCTCCAATAGATTCTTCTTCTGTTCTGAGCGGAAACGAGTGCTGAGTTTATGTGAACACCACGGACACCGATGGCGTGAGACAAGCAACGCTCCCATTTCTCCAACATCTCAACGTTCTCCAAGAAGAAATAGATGTTCGGATTGAACCTACGAAGTTCCATTAGGATTCTCATATACTCCCAGAAGAGATACGACTGACCATAGAACTTAAAGCCTTGCGATTTCAGTTCTAGGTATCTGTCGAGCGTATAGACCTCCTCGCCTTGCACTGTGCTCATACCTTTCATCTTTCCGCTCATAGAAAATGATTGGCAATTATGCACAACTATATTGTTAGCTGTGTATGAATTATCCTCATCAACTTCCAAATTATACACCGTTTGCCTTTCGCATGGCGTAAACATCTTTGCGTTGTACCATATTTTGTCACCAATAACCTTTGGAAATTCTCGCTCTTTTGGAAAAATGGTGAATTTTATCATATATTGCGTATTTTGATGTACCACCCTACCGCATAACTCACGATATTCTTGCGGTTTGTGTGTCGTTATACTAATATGTCTATTATACAACTTTGACAAAACACGTTGCAGAGAAAGCCCAAGCGTTTCGCTGGTAGTGGTTACACTGTATGCCCCATTTGAAAAACACCCATCACCTTCTATGTATGATTTTAAAACTATCTCCAATAGACTCTTTGGTAGCCTAATAAGCATTTCTCCAAAATGTTTGTTCATTGAACCACTTCCACATTGATTCTCAACAATCTCAACCAAACGTTTATTGGAAAAGACGACACGGTGTACACTTTCTCCATGCTTATAGCAGGAGTAATGCAACTCCTTGAAGTGCGAGCAAAAATGTTCCACCTTGCCATTACCTATACTCAATATAAGTTGCCAAGCACGGCTACCATTATGCCATTTATCTCCATTTGGCTTTCTGTCGTAACGTCTATCTTTGCGTGTATGCCCATCTGCAATATAACGACCTATTACCCAAGCTTCCTCTTCCGTAATACTTAATGGATTTGCACATTCCTGCTTCTCGATATTGTTACAGATATAGTAGTTTTGTGGAAGTTCCTTTGCTTCTATCCATTCAGGCTCGCCAAACGTTAGATGATAGCTATGCTTGCCATTCTCTTGCATGTAGAGAACCGAGTTCTTTTTTCTTGCATAGAACGGATGATTAGCCGTGCAAATGGTGTTTAAAAAACCTTGCGCTTTTAAAGCAAATGTATCTGCAACCTTGTTACCAACTTTCAGTACCCTACGGTATCTGTTCATGTGTGTAAGAACTTCATCTCCAACAACAACGTCTTCGATATTCTTATACCCCTCCTTTGTGAGTATCTTTGTTCCAGAAGCAAAACAAGGACTGCCCCCGAAAATAAAGTCTGGAACTCCGTATTTCCCAACCAATTCGGCTACATCAATATCCATCACCGAGCCAACTTGGACGATGTCGGGGAAATTCTGTTTCTCAGCCTTGATAGCGTGCTTGTCAATCTCAGAACTCACATAACACTCGATAGGTATGTTCAACTCGCTTAACACGATGTGACCGCAAGCCATACCATCAAAGAGGGACCACACTCTGATAGGACGTCCGAAGTCGGGAAGGAACGACCAGCAATGCTTGATGGTCTCCACGTTCCATCCATTTCCATCCATCTTCAGGTGCTGCGTCTCGGAAATACCCCCCCAGTCATACCATTCGGGAATAGTCTGTAACCTGTCACACTCAGCTGGTGCGAGCCTACGGATAAACGCAACGTATGTTATTCCGTTTTGCTTGAACTCAACACCTTGCACGTCAGACGGCATCTTCTCTTTCATCTTTTCAAGCTGCTCTCGCCTTACCCTCTTGTAAAGCTTGGTAGCTATCTCTTTCTTGTTGCTCATTTCTCAAAAACATTTAACACCATAGGCTTGTCAGCCTGTCTTCCTATGTTCTGACCGCAGATGAGGCACTTTGTCTTCATACCCACACCACGATACTCGAACCTCTCTCCGCTTGTGGACGGATATATTACGGCTTTCTTCATAAGCTATCCATTAGATTTCCATTGGCCTGACCTAAAGTCGGACTTATCTCGAAAGCAAAGGATGCTTTTGCTTGAACTTATCATCAAAGTCTTCGCCGTCAGAGTCTATATGTTTCTTAACGAAGTTCTTTATCATTCCCATTTTGTCCAAGGAAACCAATAATGCGTCCATCTTGGCATCCAGCTTTATCAAGATGGCATCCAAATGAGGAATAAGAGGCAAGAAATCAGCTCTTTGCAATGAAACTTGGGTATCATCCACCAAATAGATTTCCACCTCATCATCACCATTTTCCTTGTCTGTCGCATCCAAATGTCTCTTAAATTCCCTCACATCATAGTAGCGAGCGTATAATTCATCAAAACTTTCAAACAATTCTTCAAATTTCAATTCTTTACTCATGATTTCAAAATTTTAATTTACACTTTACCCCCCTCGCACATATACGTGTTATTTACTATATAGTATAAACTTACTACGTAAGTCCATATTATCTTGCACATACATGCGTGCGTTCTATCTTAATGCTCTTGATGGCACTTTTATTATTACGCCTTATTTTTCTTCCACCTTTATTTTTTTCTTATCGTTTCTACCGTTTGATTTCTTAATATCATCCTTTAGATAGCGATAACTGTTGGACATTACGGCTCTTGCCTTTTTGCTTTTTGCCGATATAACAATCAGTGTATTTGAGGCATCACGGAACGCTTGTGAGTATCCGCAAGCTTTCGGGTCAACACCAATTTCCGTAACGTTGATTTTTTTTCGTAGCACTCCTTTTTTCACTAATTTACTTGTGACATTCCATGCTTGGTAATATGTGCAATGAAGAACCTGCATGATGCGACAATACGACAATCTCATAAAATTGGGATTGAATGGTTTCGACAGCATACGGCTCTCACGCCTCTTGCTACTCCTCATGTCGGTCAGAGTATTGGGATTTGTGGCTCTTTCATGCGTATTGCCGACTTCTTCAATCTTGCTTATATGATTGCATAATACGATGTTCCTCACAAAGTTTTTTAACGAGCAAAGGTTGATACGGGTAAACTCATCTATACGGACTTTATAGCTATAACGGCTATTATCATGGATTTTATTTGCTATGTAATACGTTTTTCCATACTCATCTTTCTTCTCGGTTAGATACCCAAAAGATACGGCATCAGAAAGATACTTTTTAAGCATCTTCTTGTCTGTCTTTAACTTCTTGGATAATTGGTTCAACGAATTGAAACGTAAATCAGAAGCACGGAACATCAGCTTGACCTTGATAGCCAAGCAAAAAGCGTCTAATCTGTCTTCATCAAATAAAGCCAGCTCTGCTTCACGAATACCAATACGTATTCTATGATATTGTAAAACTTCCATTCTACGTTCCTTTTAGATTCCTACTTCATCTGGCAATTATAGCCCATAATTCACCTAGAGTTATCTAAGACCGACTCGGTAAAGAAAAAGACCCCTACCATCCATTCCAAAATGTGTGCGGTAGGAACTTCAAGTAAGGGTCCGTATATCTTTGTATTCTATTCATTTTCCTTTCATCCATGCTACCGCATATTCAGCATAAACTTCTGGTTACAAAAGTACTACTTTTCTCTTTACCTTGCAAGATTTTTCTTGCCTTTCTTGAATTTTAGTATGATTTTTAACATTTACTCTCTTTTTAATTACATATTTTAAACTAAAGAAACACCTTGTCAATAAAAAAAGAGCGACTACCATCACTGGCAATCGCCCTCCAAACACTAAGTTACCCGAAATGAATCTTTTACCTAATAACTAAAT